>Ga0209723_1000795_pt1 | contig 54742 bp, 55 predicted proteins | sample BiotimSIPDNA_2_FD_185750 | JGI IMG/M metagenome (GOLD analysis project Ga0209723, IMG submission 185750) | Anaerobic biogas reactor microbial communites from Washington, USA - Biogas_R2 time_0 SIP DNA (SPAdes) (version 2) | ecosystem: Engineered > Bioreactor > Anaerobic > Unclassified | place... | reverse complement strand
TGCTCAACGGTGAGATAAAAGGGACGGTGGAGATATTCCGTAAGCTTAAATCGGGCGGAATGCCCCTCTACGCCCTTTCAAACTGGTCACATGAAGGATTTCCGGTAGCATATAACCGATATGACTTCATGAAGGAATTTGACGGCCTGGTAGTTTCCGGTTACGAGAAGCTGCTCAAACCTGATCATGCCATCTACCGCGTTCTGATAGAGAGGTACAACCTCATTCCGTCAGAATCGGTTTACATTGATGACAACAGGCCGAATACCGATGCTGCGGCGGAACTGGGCTTTCATGCAATCCACTTCCTCTCGCCTGATCAGCTGCGTGAGGAGCTGATCAGGCTGGGCCTGGAGGTATAGCGCTATCTCTCAACCAACATGGGTTTGCCGGGGCGATTACTCATCTCTCAGGAGTATGGCTTTCAGTCCCAGGTATACCGGGGGCAGTGCGCCGTCAAAGGCCTCTGCGTAGACCTCCATTGCAGCGCCAAGGGCAGTGGCATTTTCTATTGTACTGGCATAAACCCTCTTTTCAGGGAGGCGCGCGGCCAGTATTCTTACAAATGTGTCATTGCGCGCGAACCCGCCCGTCACGTAGATTATCTCCGTGTCATCATCATCGGAAACAACCTGCCTGTATGCCCCCAGGCACTCGTCAACGAGGTCATACATCATCTGGTGATAGGCGTCAGCATAGGTAAGGAAGTGGGATAGGTCGGCATCATGGTCCGCAAAGCCTTCCGGGATGCCATGACGGAAAAAAACACGGCCGCGGCGGTTAGCCTGTATTTTTTCGATCTTCTTGTGCTTGATCTTAATTGTCTTATACAGCTCCCCGGTGACCCCGAAGTGGTCATCGAGCATTGTGACGTTAAGGTCATGTATCTCACCGAGCAGAAACCGGGAGCTGCTGATGCGCTTTCCGTCTGCGCTGATGACTGAATGAATGCCGTCATCGGTCGTATCACTGTCAGTCGACCCGGTGTGAGAGGGATTCATGAAGGTGCACCGCGTGCCTGTTGAGGCGAGGATGAATGGCCTGTCAGACCCCTTAAGATAGGGTATAAGTGAGGCAGTGGTGCTGTTGATCACATGGCAGGAAGTTGGACGCAACCCGTCCGGCAGAACCTTAATCATCTTTGATACAGCATCTTGCAACGGCCTGAGAGAACTGTCGATACCGGTAACGGTGACTACAGTGATCCTGTACAGGTCGCGTCCGGATACACTGGTCAGGCATGACAGGATCCATTCCTCTATGACAGGCAGATCATCTCCAGGCCGGCCCTCAGCGTCAGGGATCTCCCCGATAATCTTCTCCTCGGTATGCAATGCGTTCAGGCTTCTGTCAAACAACTGGAACCTCTTCCATGACCTGCCAATGTCAAAAACGGCAATCACATCTGTAAGATCATACTCCATATCAATATCCTTTTGAAAATCAAAGATAGAAATTGGATCGGTCACTTGAAAGTGTACGGGGCTGAAGAGTCATTAAAAAGCCAGCCCTGTGTTCAATTCCGGAAGGGCAGTTGCAAGTTGTGCATCAATTGCATAACTTCAGCATCTCAAATTAACTGACCCATGAACTGGATTGATTTCGTTATCGTTGCCCTGCTGTTCTACGGGCTGGTGCAGGGATTTATTGACGGTCTCATCATTGAGGTGGCTGAGGTGGCGGCGCTGGTGCTGGGGATATGGGGCGCCATTCATTTCTCCTGGTGGACAGCCGAGAGGCTCTCCGGGTGGTTTGACATGAACACACAATGGACCGGCATCATCTCCTTCGCAGTTACATTTGTAGCGATCATGATCATTGTCTACCTCCTCGGCAAGCTGATTGACTCCCTGCTTAAGGCTATGGCCCTGGGCTTCGTCATCAAGTCGCTCGGCGCAATCTTCGGAGTGCTTAAGATAGCCCTGATACTGAGTGTAATCTTCGTCTTCCTTAACACTTTAGATGAGAAAAAGCACTTCCTTCCTTCTGCCGCCATAAACAACTCGATGCTCTATAATCCAGTTGCTGACCTCGTGCCCGCAATATTCCCCATAGTTGAGGGGGGTGATCTCATAGACAGCTTCAACCGTCGCAAAAAGCCATCGCCCGGTGTGACCATCTGAGCGGTTTTGATATCTTTGCGTCACCAAAAATTCAAGATGCTGATGACCAATTTTGTTGAAGAGCTGAGGTGGAGAGGGATGATACATGATATCATGCCCGGTACGGAGGAGTTTCTGCTTAAGGGAGCAACCTCAGCCTATGTTGGATTTGACCCTACAGCCGATTCATTGCATATCGGCCACCTGGTGGGAGTGATGATACTCAAACATTTTCAGAACGCGGGCCATACGCCCATAGTGCTGATAGGTGGCGCCACCGGAATGATAGGCGACCCGTCTGGCAAGTCGGAGGAGCGCAATCTTATGGATGAAGAGACCCTTCGCCATAACCAGGAGTGCCTTAAGAAGCAGTTTGAGAAGTTCCTTGATTTCAGTTCAACAGCACCAAACAGGGCGTTGATGGTCAATAACTATGACTGGATGAAGGAGTACTCCTTCCTCGGTTTCATCAGGGATATAGGCAAGCATATCACCGTCAACTACATGATGGCAAAAGACTCCGTGAAGAAAAGGCTTGATCCGGCCAGCGGACAGGGCATGTCTTTCACCGAGTTTTCATACCAGCTGGTGCAGGGCACTGACTACCTCTTCCTCTACAGCAACCACGGCTGCCGTCTCCAGATGGGCGGATCTGACCAGTGGGGAAACATAGTCACCGGCACCGAGCTCATCAGGCGCAAGACAGGGGGTGAGGCCTATGCCATGACCTGCCCGCTCATAACCAAGAGTGACGGCCAGAAGTTCGGAAAGACAGAGACAGGCAATGTATGGCTTGACCCGGCCCGCACAACACCATACCAGTTCTGCCAGTTCTGGCTCAACGTGGCTGACGCTGACGCTGAGAAGTTCATCAAGATCTTTACGATGCTTTCGCAAAGCGAAATAAACGATCTGGTCAGGGCCCACCGGGCGGAGCCGCATCTCCGCATACTGCAGAAGCGGCTGGCAGAGGAGGTGACGGTGATGGCACACTCACGCGAGGATTACGAGAATGCAGTGGAAGCCTCCCAGATACTCTTCGGGAAAGGCACTACTGAACAACTCAGAAGGATGGATGAAAAAACCTTCCTGGCAGTGTTTGAAGGGGTGCCGATGTACGATGTCAACCCCGGACTGCTGGCTGATGGTGTAACTATCTCCGACCTCTGTGCGGTCCGGACAAAGATTGCCGAATCAAAGGGAGAGTTCCGGCGCCTGGTACAGGGCGGAGGGGTGAGCCTCAACAAGGAGAAAGTGGATAATCCCGAGATGACCATCACCCGTCAGCACCTGCTCAATAAAAAATACCTTCTCGTACAGAAGGGTAAGAAGAACTACTTCCTGATCAGAGTGGCCTACAGTACGGTAACGGAGCCTCAGAACGCCAGTACCAACTAACACAGGGAACAAAATGAGCGGCAATATCAAAGCAGAATTCAGACAGGACTCTCTTGACCTGGTGAACTTCTTCATAAGGCACTTCAGGAGGTTTGTGGTTGCCGGTATTGCAGCTGCCATTTTGTCAGCAGGAATATCTCTGTTATTGAAACCATTGTACGAGTCAACGGTCATTCTTTATCCCTCGTCAAATATCACCGAAGCCAGTACTCTTCTTGGCGAGGTCACCCCCGGAACTACCCTTTTCGGTGACGATGATGCTACGGAAAAGCTCATACAGGTGATCAACAGCGAGCAGATCAGGGATTATCTCAAGGAGAAGTATGACCTTGCCTCTCATTACAATATCAAGCCGGGGGAGAAATACCCCAACACGGTTATGTCGGAGAAGATGGATAAGTACCTGCGATGCACGAAAACCTCCTATGGCTCAGTTCAGATACGCGTCCGTGACCGCGACCGTGAGGTGGCATGTGCCATGGCCAATGATATGGCTGCCAGGGCTGATACTATCTTCAACACTCTTCAGCGCAGTGCAGCTGCCGTGATGCTTGATGAGATAAACCACAGCTACAGGCAGCAGCACCAACTGGTGAGGCAGTATGAAGACTCACTCAGCGCTGTTGATGGTGCATCCATCCTCAGGATCTACTCAACCCTTGAGACAGAGAATGAATACCTCGGCCTTATACGCGGCAGGTATCTCGAGGCCCTTGCCATGAGCCGGCAGGCGCTTCCATATACACTGGTTGTTGACAGGGCTGTGGTGGCAGAGAAGAAGGCATGGCCCCGCCGCTCTCTCATAGTACTGGTATCCACATTCTCCGTACTGCTGCTTCTGACCCTCATACTGATGATTGCCGAGGGGATCAGGCTGCACCGTACCGATGACAGGCAGTGAACTGTTGATATTGATCATACCGGCAGCGCTGGCCGTGCTGCTGCTGGCACTGGTCTCGCTTGAGCACCTGCTCATGCTGACACTCTTTCTCACACCCCTCTCCCTGCAGCTCAGTTATCTCACCGGCAGCACAGGCATAGATATATCCGTCCCTACAGAGCCGGTGATGGCGTTGCTGCTGCTGATCACCCTATTTAAGCTGATTGTTACCCGCGAATTTTCACGTGATCTGCTCAGGCACCCCGTGACGTGGTTCATTGGCCTCTACCTCCTGTGGACCCTCATCACGGCCATCACTTCCACCATGCCGGCCGTATCATTCAAGACCCTGGCATACCGTCTCTGGTTCACTGCCGGCTTCTACCTTGTTGTGGCACAGCTTGCCATCTCTGACCGGTTCAGGAAACGTTACCTCATTGCATACTCGGCAGGACTGGCAATAGTGATTGTCTACTTTATCATCAGGGTGCAGGGTGCAGGCCTGCTGAACCAGCAGTTTGCCCATTCGGCCTGTTACCCGTTTTATAAGGATCATACATCCTTTGGCGCCTCCATCGCTTTTCTCCTTCCGCCACTGACGGTCATGCTCTTCAGCAGGGGAGGACTGGCACGCAAAGGCATGCTCGCGCTCCTGCTTGTTCTCTTTGTTGCAGGCTTTATACTCTCATACAGCCGGGCTGCATGGGTCAGCCTGATAATCGCAGCAGCAGTGGCGCTGATCCTCTGGCTGAGGATGCCTGCCCGCCTGCTATCCGTCTCAGCCGCTCTCCTGATGGTTGCACTGGTGCTGTCAGCTAACCTGATATGGCAGCGGATGGACAGCACCACCGAGGACTCCTCCACCGACCTCGGCCAGCATCTGCGATCATCGTCCAACATCTCAACCGACCAGTCGAATCTTGAACGCATCAACAGGTGGAAGTGCGCTCTCCGCATGTTCGCCGTCAAGCCTCATGCCGGATGGGGTCCGGGAACCTACCAGTTCAGCTATGGTCCCTTCCAGAAAGCATCGGAGAGAACAGCCATCAGCACCGACTTCGGCGACGCCGGCAACGCGCACAGCGAATACCTTGGAGCCCTCAGCGAATCAGGATGGCCCGGCGCACTGCTCTTCCTGGCCATAACCGTCTCTGTCATCATTACAGGGATAAGGGTGTGGTACAGGGGAAAGAGGGATGCGGATGGATACCTCGCGCTGGCCATGGTGGCAGGACTGATGACATACGCTGTTCACGGTGTGATGAACAGTTTCCTTGACAGTGACAAGATAGCAGCGCTGTGGTGGGGCTTCACGGCAATAATTACGGCAATGGACCTGGAGCAGAAAGGGGAAGCCGGCTAGGGTATCTCAATTGCCAGTATGGAGACATCATCAAAGAGGCGCGGATTACCGTTGCTGATTTTAAGATCATTAATAAGTGCGTCAATATTCTCAGCCAGGGTATTACCGTTAGGAAAGTGCCTGACCACCGGCGATATGCCCAGATCCCTGCCGCTGTCATCCTTCAGCTCCGAGAGGCCATCGGTGTAACAGATGATCTTTGTGGGGTTCTTCAGGGTAAGGTGATCAGTCTGCACCCATGGCATCTCGTCTAGCATGCCCACTCCGACGCACGACTGCCTGAGGATTGATGCCTGTCCGGTGTTCTTGTTTATGATCACCGGCGGATTATGGGCAGCATTGACATATTCAAGTTCTCTTGTCCTCAGGTCATACCGTGCAATGAAGAGTGTTATGAACCGCTCGCCGGATGAGTTCGTTACAACCAGGTCATTAAGCTTTCTTATCAGCTCTCCCAGGTTGGCATCAACGGTGAACAGAGCACGCAGGCTGGCCTGGAAGTTAGACATCAGCAGTGCAGCGGACATCCCTTTTCCAGAGACGTCAGCAATGCAGAACCCCACCACGCTTTCAGACAATGACATGAAGTCATAGTAGTCACCACCCACCTCATAGTGCGGGTAGTAAAACCCTCTTGCCCTGATGGCATCACCGCAGGGAAGATGTGCATTGTCAGGGATAAGCATCATCTGCATCCGGGCTGCCAGTTCAAGCTCCCTGCGCAGCGCCTCCTGTCTCAGGCTCTCCATGAAGAGCCGCTGGTTCTCTATGGCAACGACGATAATACCTGAGATAGTCTGAATGAAATGTAGGTGTTTGATGAGCGGGCTCATCCCCTCTCCCTCTTCGTCTATATCACCAATCAGCACGTAGGCCGAGGGCTCGTTGTTATGAAGCACCGGTATAATGAAATCGACAGCCCTGAAACGCTTCTGCGTAACCTCAGTCTGTATCTCCCTGAAGTGCAGCAGGTCATTCTCAACATCAATAGAATGGCTGAGTGATTCAGGGAAGCCTGAATTAAGCAGTGGCTCCCACACTTCACCAAATTTAAAAAGGAGGATCTTGCCTATGCCCAGCTCATCACGGAGAATTGATTCGTACTTCCTGACCAGCTCGGTGGTGGGTAGGTTGGCGTTGATGGAGAGGGTAATATCAAGCAGTGCGTCGAGCTTGAACTTCGACATCTTAAGTCTGTCCTTCGGTAGCCGGCCCTCTCTCATGTCCCTGTCAGCCTTTTACCCGCTCTACGTATGAACGGTCACGGGTGTCAATCCGTATCCTGTCACCCACGTTGACAAAAAGAGGAACCATGATGGTTGAACCGGTCTCAATAGTTGCCGGCTTCAGGGTGTTGGTTGCTGTGTCACCGCGGAGACCGGGCTCGGTATAGGTCACCTCCATAACCACGTTAACGGGGAGATCAACAAGCAGTACATTCTCGGTGTCAGCATGCACCACCACCTCCACCGTCTCGCCCTCCTTGAGGAGGTCACTGTTCTCCAGCATAGACTCGGGCACGGTTATCTGCTCGAAGGTCTCGTTATGCATCAGGTGATAACCGAGATCATCATTGTAGAGGTACTGATGGGGCCTGCGCTCCACGCGTGCCACATTAACCTTTACCCCGGAGTTGAATGTATTGTCAAGTACCTTTCCTGTGGTAACATTTTTTAGTTTTGTGCGCACGAAAGCCGGTCCCTTACCCGGTTTGACATGCTGAAACTGAACGATTGTATACAGGTCATTGTTGTATTCTATTACCATCCCGTTCCTGAAATCTGCTGTTGTAGCCATAAAAAGTCTATAGTTCTGTTTGGTTATTCCATATAAGTGACAGGGGTTCTAAGCCCTTCATAACTTGTCATATCCACGTGAAATGACCCCACAAAGATATCAAAACGTATCTTAACCGGTAAAAAATTTTCATCGGCGGTGAACCACATGGCCATATCTTCTTCTGTCTTGAAGACCCTTCCCACCTCGGTGACAGGGTGAAAACGATGACACTCTATCTTGTTTCCCTTCAGCCTGATTGTCTCCTTACCCTTGTATCTCAATATGATAGGATAAAGCTCGTCTGCAAACCAGGTCATCATCTGGTAAGTCTCGCCCGGCACCAGCTCCCGGTCAGAAGAGAGATAATATTTCCTGAACCAGTAGAAGCAGGAGACTATGTCAAGAAGCCCACGGGGACCGGTATGGTTCCCGGTCAGGTCGCTGAAGACCAGGGTGGAGTCTCTCCTTGACCTGTGATCGAAGCCGACTTCATTGTATTTGCGGTATCTGCCCTCCTGGATATTTCTGACAGAGAAGACCGGCAGGTCACTCTTCGGATCGATATAGCTTTCATAAGTATCCCTTACCTTGTACAGAGCATCGGCAATGCCGGTGGTCTGGCCGGAGATAACTGCATGCCATATCTTTTCACCCTGGTAATAACCCTCTTTCAGTTCAAGGGTGGCAATGCCGCTGCCGACAATGCCATATCTTATCTGATAATTGACCTTCTCTCCGGGGAGGTATGGTTGATTCTGCGCTGCCGACCACTGCAGGGCTGCAGTAATGAAGATCAGAACCGTTACTATCATTTTTTTCATGACTCATTCAGCGTTTTCAGGGAAGAAGCTTTCCGGGGATGGTGGCAATGAACTCCTTGAGATAGTAAGGCTCAAAATAGGCCACATCCTCAAAATGCTTATTCCTCAGAGCATTTACTGACGGGATGTGCAAATATGATGCCGAGAGCTGAAATCCCTCAATGAAGGTGGCGTTGGGATGAGTGATCGTATCCCTGCATTTTTCCGAGCCGTTGCCAAAGAAAACCATTGGGTGGTCTGCCAGGAGATCACTGAATGATTTTTCATTTATTATATCTGCGGCGGTCTCTCTGATCATTGTTCCGTCAGCCCTGTAAACGGCATTGTAAACCTCCATCCTTCGGGCGTCTATCATGGGGCAGAGGAGGGTGCTTTTCTGCAGCCCCTCGGGGTGCCCTGCCAGATATCCGTTGCACATGGCCGTAAGGGTATTGACAGCTATAAGGGGTATCTTCGCGCCGTAGGCGATACCTTTGGCTGCCGAGACGCCTATTCTCAGGCCTGTATATGACCCCGGACCCTTACTCACTGCCACAGCCTCAAGGTCTGAAGCCCGTAGTTTGTGTCCTTCCAGCAGGCGGCCGATTATCAGCGTCAGGGATGAGGCGTGTGACATGCCCGGTGGCGCCTCTGCCACCCCCGCCACTTTCGTTTCATCGCACAGCGCCGCAGAACAGATGCCGGTGGCAGTCTCAATACAGAGGATCATAGGCGTCAGTTATTTTCTTTCCTTACTCCTTCTTTCCGGTGCTGAAGAGAGCCTCCTTATCAACAACCTCTATGCGGGTTGAGTCAGAGAGCTTCTTGGAGATGGCGCTGAAGGGCTGCACTATCACCTCTTCACCCTCGGTGAGGCCACTGAGCACCTCAATGTTTACATTGTCCTGAATGCCTGTGCTCACATCACGTGCAAGGGCATAGGTGCCATCGGATACAAAGACCAGCGTCCGTATGTTATCCTTGGTTGACGGATCAGTGCTGAGCGTGTCAGTGCGGGTGGTGACAGCCTGGATGGGTACGGTCAGCACGCCTGCCTTGCTGCTGGTGTAGATGTCCACTGAGGCCGACATGCCCGGCCTGAAAGGACTGGGATTTTTTTCTGTTATCAGATCCTCATATGATTCTTTCAGGATGAGTATCCTGACCTTGAAATTTGTCACCTGGTCAGATGTTGTTCCGAGAGTGTTGGCCGAGTTGGCTATCTCGGTAACAATACCCTTGAACTCACGGTCGAGATAGGCGTCCACATCAACAATGGCAGTATCGCCCAGCTTAACCCTGATGATGTCATTCTCATTGACGTCAACCACCACCTCCATACGGTTCAGATCAGCCACACGCAGCACCTCGGTACCGGTCATCATATTGGCGCCCACGACTCTTTCGCCAAGCTCTACCAGGAGGCTTGAGATGGTACCGGTCATGGGTGAGTATACTGTTGTTTTCACCAGATTCTCATTGGCCTCCTTGAGTGATGCCTCGGAGCTTTTCACGGAGAATTCCGCACTTTGCTTCTCAGCCAGCGCAATCTTGTACTGTGATTCAGCCTGCTCGAAATCAGCCTGCGAGATGGTATTCTCTTCATACAACTTCTTGCTCCTGTTGTAGGCCAGCTCAGCCTGGAAAAGCTGGGCCTCCACCTGCGCCAGACGTGCCTTGGTTGAGTTGAGGGTGGCAGCAGCACGGTCACGCGATGAGATATAAATCTCAGGCTTGATCTTGAAGAGCAGCGTTCCTTTCTGCACGAAATCACCCTCCTTGACATGCAGCTCAACAATCTCGCCTGAGACATCAGGACTGATCTTGACCTCGGTCTCGGGCTGTATCTTGCCGTTGGCAGTGACAGCTTCAATGATCGGATTGACAGCCACCTTTTCAATGGCCACCTTGATGGTTGCCTCTTTGCCGAACCATCCGGCTTTCTTGCCGATTACAGCGAGGATGAGGAGTAGTATTACAGCGGGAATGAGGATCTTAAGGATTTTATTGTTTTTCATCGGATGAGTATTTTCTGGTGTTAATTGGCAAGAAGGGTAAGATGTTCGAGAGTAAGGGGTATTCCCTTGTAGAAATCGAGAACCTTTGTCTTGAAGACATACTCGTATTTTGCCTGGGCCATCTCGCTCTGGGCATTGAGCAGCTGGGTCTTCGACTGGTTGTATTCAATGGCGGTGACGAGTCCTACGTCAAGCTTCTGTTCAGCATAACGGAAAGCCTCCTCCATTGAAGCCACGGCCTTCTCGCTGGCGTGGAACTTCTTAAGGGCCCCCGTGGCGTCAGTGTATGCCTGCTGGATATTCTTGTATAGCTGCTTCCTGGTGTTCTCCAGGGCATATTTGGAGTTTTCAATGCCCAGCTTTGAATTTTTGATGCCGGCGTTAACCTGCCATCCGTTGAAGATCGGTATGTTCAATGAGAATCCAAGGCTGTAGTTGAGGTTGTCATTAAGCTGTTCGCCGAAGGGATAACTCTCAAAGGTGACCGGCTTCAGCCGTTTGTCTGAATAACCGGTAGACATGGAGGCGCCCAGATTCAGCCGCGGGCTCCTGTTACCTCGCGCTATGGCCAGATCATACTCGGCGCTCCTGAGCTGGTATTCAGCGCTCAGTATCTCAGGACGGGTCTGCTCCGCTATGGAGAAGATGGCCGCGGGATTGCCGTCAACAGCCTCATCCCTGACACTAATGACGGGAACGGCTATATTAAAACCATCCATACTCTCAAGCTCAAGCATCTGAGCCAGGCTGAGAAGCGAGAGGGTAAGCTGGTTCCGCAGGTTCACCAGCTGAAGCTCTTCCCGTGCAGCCTGGGCCTCTATGTCAAGAAGGTTGCCGCCGGCTACACTGCCCGCATCAACCAGCTTGCGGGTGCGCTCTATCTGCTGCATGGTGAGATCTACCTGTGCTTCCGTGGCTGTCACCAGCTCCTGGTTGAGAAGGATCTGGAGATAGGCAAGAGCTATGTTCAGCGAGATGTCGTCACGGAACTGCTCCAGCTCCTGCTCACTGGCAAGGACCTGGTACTTGTTCTTCTGAATGGTGTTGTAATTCACCAGGCCCCTGAAGAGGGTGACATTGCTGCCGGCATAGAAGTTGTTCGACTGAACCGTCTCGTTCTCGGTGAACTCATAGGTGGTTTCGTCAAGGGCACGCCCGAAGGCATAGTTGTGCGATGCACTGCCGTTGAGGGTGGGAAGCAGGTTGAGCTTCGACTGCTCAAGGGCATTGACCTGGTACTTGGTCATTATCTCCTGCTGCTTGATCCGTATATTGTTCTGAAGGGCATGCGCAATGCACTCCTCCAGCGTCCAGGCCTTTTCCTGGGAAAAAAGGGCAAGCGGACTCAACATAAGGACAACGCCCAGAGAAAGGATCTTTCTTTTCATTCGTCTGTTAAATATTTATTTCCCGGTTCGGTGTAAAATGCATGCAAAAATACTCAGATACTATGGTGAGCCTTTCCTCATGCAAGTTTCTTGTTATTAATGACAGTATTAATTGAGTGTACGAAGATAGGAAATTGATCAGTAAATTAAAGACTGCAAAGATATCATGTTGTTGCATAGGTGGGATTATTGCAGTCGATCAATTTTATATATCTTTGCCCTGCCTGACAAAAGAGTACTAATCAAACATATAAAATAATGAGCAACAAGGGAATAAATCTGGAGCCCGGCGTAATCAGCGGCGAGGATGTAAAAAAACTGTTTGACTATGCCAATAAGAACGATTTTGCCATTCCGGCAGTGAATGTGGTTGGGACAGACTCAGTCAATGCAGTGCTGGAGACTGCACGCGAGGTCAATTCGCCGGTCATCATTCAGTTCTCCAATGGCGGAGCCCATTTCTTCGCCGGTCAGGGACTGACGAAGGAAAATCATACCGGCGCCATCGCCGGAGGCATCTCCGGGGCGCTTCACGTGCATAACGTTGCCGAGTACTATGGTGTTCCTGTTATACTGCATACTGACCACGCAGCACGTAAGCTTCTTCCATGGATTGATGCACTGCTGGAAGCGGGGGAGGAGTTCTATGAGACCAACGGCAAGCCGCTCTTCAGCTCACATATGCTCGATCTCTCGGAAGAACCGCTGAAGGAAAATATAGAGACATGCAAGAAGTACCTTGAGCGGATGGATAAGCTGGGAATGACACTGGAGATAGAACTGGGTGTTACCGGCGGTGAGGAAGACGGTGTAGACAACACCGGAGTGGAAAGCTCAAGGCTCTATACCCAGCCAGAGGATGTGGCTTACGCATACGAGGAGCTGCTGAAGATCTCTCCCAACTTTACCATAGCTGCATCATTTGGTAACGTTCACGGTGTATACAAGCCCGGTAATGTAACCCTCAGGCCTGAAATACTAAGGAACTCGCAGGATTATATTCAGAAGAAGTACAAGACCGGTCCGAACCCGGTGAATTTTGTATTCCATGGCGGATCAGGGTCAGAGAAGCATCTTATCACAGAAGCCATTAAGTACGGTGCCATCAAGATGAACATAGACACTGACATGCAGTGGGCATTCTGGGCGGGAGTGAAGGATTATTATGAGGCGAAGAAGGATTACCTGCAGGGCCAGATTGGCAATCCCGAGGGTGAGGACAAGCCCAACAAAAAATATTATGATCCGAGGGTTTGGCTCCGCAAGGGACAGGAGAGCTTCATTGCAAGGCTCAAGGAGGCTTTCGCCGACCTGAATGCACTTGACAGGCTTTAATACTTATCAATAAGCTAACAATCAGCAGGTCAGCACATTGCGGTTGGCCTGTTTTTTTGTTGTTAATAAATGACAGGTTAACTGCCCCACGGGGTGGATGCATGGGGCTATTTTAGTATAAAATTTATAGCGGTATTGAAACGCGGACCGATCACTGAAGCTAAGATAAAGAGGACCACAACGCTGACTCTCCGGCTAAATGAGAGGGAGGCGAAGGCGCTCAGCATCTACTGCAAGCGGTTCAGGGTCAGGAGCAAGTCGGACTTCATGCGGCGAACCATCATGCAGGCCATAGTCGGAAGGTTTGATGCGGAGCATCCTTCCCTGTGGGAGCAGGGAGAGCTGAACCTTTTTACGCGTGAGCTAAAAAAAAACCGGGAGGAATAGCCTCAGTCATTAATTTGTTATTTTTGTAATCTGCGGATTGGGGGGATAGGTGCCATCCGGAAAAAGGAAAATGGAGCTTGACATTCTAAAAATAGAACCCACAAGGGTCACGCCGCAGGTGTTGTTTCTTGAGGGACACCTGGAGATCAGGGGCAGGTCGATTTCAGAGAATTCCACTGATTTTTTCAGGCCTCTGGAAGATTGGGTTGCATCATATGTGGAGCAGACAGAGGTACGCACGAGGGTGATACTGGCCTTTGATTTTATAAATACTGCTTCCACCAAATGGCTGTATGCCATTGTCAAGAGGCTGGCACAATATCCCAATGTCAGGGAGATGGTTTCCATAGAGTGGTTTTATGAGAAGGGAGATGAGGATCAGTATGAGCTGGGGCAGATAATTCACTCTTTCATTGATTGTCCGTTCATCTTTTACGAGACTGAGCAGACCTGATAATCCGAAAAAATATTATTTTTGCCACGCCTTATCAGGCGACGATTGACCCATGGTGTAACTGGTAACACGTCTGATTTTGGTTCAGAAGAGTCGGGGTTCGAGCCCCTGTGGGTCAACAGGAGCCGGCAGAAATGCCGGCTTCGCTTTTTCTGGCCGGGGCTCGAATCCGCTTTCCCGCATCCCGGCCCCTTCGCTGAGGGTGTCTCAAAAGGGCACCCTTTTTCTTTTGGGATTACTGTTCATTTCTTTTGGAGGAGCAAAAGAAATGAACCAAAGAAAAGGAGGTCGGAAAAGACAACCACCCCCTGTTTGTCTGCCCTCTACACGGGGCCTTAATGGCTCCACCAAACAGGGTGTGGTTCGCACCTTTTCCGGTTTGCCCTCGCTTCCTATTGATGGTTAAGAAGTTGATAATTAGTTAAAAGCGGGTGTCAAATTACATTATGAGTCGCCCTTTCTGTTTAAAGGTCGGAAGAAATCAGAGGAGCGGGACGCCTGAATCACAGTCCGGCATACTCGTAATCCCGACATTAAGTGTCCGATTCAAAAAATAATACCGTTGTTGTAACTGACTACAGATTGGTCAGTATCAATGACAATTGCATACGGATAGTCTGATTTTTCCGGTTTTACCAGCCAGGCCAGCACATAATCCGGAGTTGAACCGCCTGCCATTTTAGCAAGGTCATAGTAAACAAGCTCACAGATCATACAACCGTTGGCCACTCTTTTGCTGTTGCTGTAGAAGCGGTCATCATTCACTCTCTCCAGAAACCGGGCTTCAACTTCAGACAGATCCATAGATGGTGATGTTCCGACATCAATGGCAGAAACAATTTCTCCCGTGAGACTCTCATATTTTCCATCTTTGTCAAAATGGAAGAACAGGTCGCCGGTCCATAACTTCAGGTTGTTTACAAACTGGTGGCAGCTGACAAGGTACTGACCTGACATGTTGCTCTGCAGCCCGTAGAACTGATAGTTTTCATAAGGCAGGTCACTTGCCTGGAAGAGGATTTTAATTTTTTTCAGCTCCCGGTCATCAACCAGGTGGCCATCCGGTTTCCCCATGATAAGTTTAGGGCAGTCATTCAGGATTTCGCAGGAAGCTGTCAGAACCAGCAATAGCAGAAGGATGATTCTTTTCATTTTATTAACGGTTAGGGGTCAGAGAGTTTGCCACAATAATTGTACCACAAATGCCAGGCAATCCGGCCTGGTTTTGTGTTAGCCGGAGGTGGAGTAATTCACACCTTTAATGATCCCCGGAATCCCCTGGCGGCATAATATGATGTTGCTCCGTTATGATAAATGAATACCCGGCCGAAACGGCGGTCGCCGAAAATTGCTCCGCCATGATTCCTTACGTCAGCAGGTGTCTTAAGCCAGCTCGATGTTTTTGTGTCGAAATTTCCAAGCTTCTGCAAATCATGGTATTCCCCTTCCGTGAGGAGTTCGACGCCCATTGCGGCAGCCATCTCCATGGCGCTGCCGGCAGGTTTGAACTCTTTTCTGGCATCAAGGGCTTCCCGGTCATAACAGAGATTCCGGCGGCCCTTCGGGGTCTCGGATGAACAGTCATAGAAAAGATACAGACCGGTTGCATTATCATGTCCGACAACATCCGGCTCGCCGCCGGTGTGCTCCATCTCATAAAGCGACCGGAGCTTCACCGGGTCAGATTCCAGCTTCTGCTGCACTGCCTCCCACTCAATACCTTTATGCCGCTCCGGATTCTTAATGAAACGGTCCCTGAGCAGCTTGATCAGCTGTTCATGCTCTTCGGACGCCATCTCCTTGTGTCTGTTGTTCTCTGACATATTTTCCGATCACCCCCGGGTGAAATGGTTCCATATCATATAACAACCGAAAGGCGGTTTTGTTAATTCTGCGGGAAATATGTCTCCTTCGCGTAGACCCTTACATAGTCAATGTCATGATATTGAGGAAAAACAGTTGTGGAATCAGGATTTCCCGGCCACCCGCCGCCGATGGCAGTGTTCAGAATGAGGTAGTGCGGTTTATGGGGAATGCCGCTGGCGGTTGCATGGATCCGGTTGCCGTCAATGAACCAGCGGATTGAGTCAGGCTCCCATTCCAGGGCATACACGTGAAAGTCTGCGGTGTAGTCAACCGTGCCTCTCCACGTTCCCGAGCTTGATCTCCTGGCACCGTCATAGGCGCAATAGTGGATTGTGCCGTAGAGGACAGCAGGCTCATGACCGAGGAATTCCATGATATCTATCTCTGTATACCACGGCCTCTCTTCCGGAATGAGCCGTTCTTTCCCGGCGGCAACGGCATCTTCCATTGTTTTCTCCATAAGCCAGTTGCGCTCCTGCGGGTAGAGCCAGTGAGCAGGCCAGAGTCCCTGACCGCCCGGAAGTTTGGCCCGTATCTCAAATCGACCGTATACTGGGGCAAACTTGCCGTCTGTGTCAAGCCTGCCACTTGTGTATTCCTTTGATCCGTACCTGCGTACATGGCTCCGGATCCTCAGGATGCCGTTTTCAACGTAAACCTCATCAGGCAGATAGTACTGCAGTTCATTGTGTTTGCTGGTCTCGCGGAGCAGCACGTTCCATTTCGTGGTGTCAAGGCTTTTCCCGTTGAATTCATCCTGCCAGACAAGCTGCCAGCCATCATGTGCTTGTGCATGTTTCTGTGCAATAAGGCAGCCGGGCATTAACACCACAGCCAGCAATAGAAGCGGAATCATTCTGGTTTTCATAGGGGCATAAGGATTTGATAAACATTAACAGTGCTATTTACTGTATAAAATTAGCACTTAATACTGTCAAATGGACCGGCATATCAGTCAGATTCCAGTATTGCCGTCATTGTTTGTTGTCTTGAACATAAACGGCACTGTTTTGTTTAAGTATTAATAAACGGCACCAAATAAACCTGATAATCATGGCATATTATTTTTCAAAATCACTTGAGACGACATTCACTGATGCAATTGACAGGGTAACTGCTGCACTTTCCGGGGAGGGGTTTGGCATAATCTCAGAGATTGACATGGATGAGAAAATAAAGAATAAGCTTGGTGTCGACTTCAAGAGGTACCGCATCCTTGGGGCATGCAACCCTGCCTATTCCTATAAGGCCATGCAGGCCGAAGACAAGATTGGGGTGATGCTTCCGTGCAATGTACTTGTAATAGAGCAGGGAGAAAACGAAATTGAAATAGCCGCCGTAAACCCGGTCGAGGCAATGATGTCAGTGCACAACGAAACTGTCTCACAGGTAGCGGCAGAAGTAGGGACGAAGCTTAGAAAGGCGGTTGATCAGCTGTAATGAATCTTCGCATACCTGTACTCATCACAGATCTTCCCGTTTTTGATGACAGCAGACTTCAGCACGGCTTCCCTCTCAAACCCACATTTCTCAAGTACCCTCTGCGAGGCTGTATTGAAAGAGAATACCCCCGAAAAGATCTTTATGATATCCAGCTCCCGGAAGCCGTAATCACATATAAGATTGACCGCCCGGGAGGTTATCCCCCTGTTCCAGTAAGGCTCACCGATGAAATAACCAAGCTCGGCAGTCTTGCGGTAGACATCATCCTGCCTGTGTAACCCGATATTGCCCACATATTCCCCGCCATACTCTATAGCAAAGACCTGATAAGGCACCTGTTTAAGACACATTGAAATGAATTTCTGAGCGTCTTCAACACTGTATGGCGAAGGGAACGCATCCCGCAGATTGGCAGCCACCTTTTCATTATTGGCTATCTCCGCCATGCGAAATTTGTCATTGCGCCTGAATTTACGAATAGTGACAACGCCGTCAGTGAACTTCAGTTGGGTTGGTTTCATGATGTGGAGGCATTAAATATGGAATCAAAGGTATATAAATGCCGGCATCTTCTTGCCCATACTGTGGAGTGAGGATGCTACCTTAAGATGCCACGGCCGGGCGATTCATTCAATATGCGTCCGGTTTTGTGGATGATCAGTCCGTCAGAGGTGACGCCCTCAATCAGCACTCTGTAGCTGGCCGGTGTGTCAGCAGTGCAGAACCCGAATGTGGCCACTCCTTCCGGGGAGATGTTTACGTCAGGCTCCCAGTGAATTGTCGTTCGAAGGTCCGGGGGCCCGATGCTCCTGCTCTGCTCTGTCTCATAGCGAGGAGAATAAAACTCTGCCGGAGCCTGGTACCCCAGGGGATTGATCACGTCGATATTTGATAATGGTGTATCCGGATCCTGGTACCTTCCCCTTTTTGTTGTTATGACTATCGCTCCGCCGGTGGCGTCACTGCCAAGCATGATTGCCCTGGTCCCCCTCAGCACTCCAATGCGCTCAACATCCATCGGGTTGAACAGGTCGAGGTCATAATCATGGATTATGATATCATCAACAATCAGTGCCGCATAGTGCACCTGGCTTCCTGTAAGCGCATAACTCATCCGCTGTACCACAGCCTTCTTCTGACCATTGGAGTCGGCAACTATCTCAACGTGTGGAATGTATCTGAGCACATCCGACAGGAATACTGGTTGCAGAGCCTCAATCTCTTCTCCGGAAAGGATGTCTTTATCCGATGTTGGCATATAGTATGAGTAGGCATAATCCTTTGTTTCCGGCGACTTTGCGGTGATGACCACCTCGTCAATATATACGGTGCGCATACCGTTTTCCATTGTATACCTGGTGTCTGCACGGGTAATGTAGTCTCCCAGTTGCTGCATCTCTTCATCCTGCTGTTCAGCTTTTAGCGGAGAAGAGGGAAGGGGGATTACTCCCGGGAAGAATTCCCTGTCAGGGACAATCTCCACTTTGTTGTTGCCCTTTTGATTGAGTGCCTGAAGCAGGAACTGTGTGCTGTCAGGAAACTCTATGTTCCTGAATGCAAACCTGCCCTCACTGTCGGTCACCGTCTCTTCATAGTAGCCCGCGGCCCATGAGAATGCCGAAACCACATAGTTTTCCAGGGGTTTGCCCAGGATAAGCGACCTTACCCTGCCGGTTATCTCCATACCCGTTTTAGGGGTTGACTCCGGCCTGTGCAGGTTGCCCTTCAGCACTTCCGGGATGTCATAGCGCCGCCACCCGTTGGTAAGCATCAGCAGGTCGAGAGCGCGTGCGGATCTCCTGTTGCCGGGGAGGAAGTAGAATGCAGGATTGTTTACCTGACCCCTGATGTCAGAGGTGAGCAGCAGGGTTGTCATTATGTTGACAGAGGTGTCAGGGTCAATGGCTGCATCATCCGTTACGGACACCGAGAATGATCCGGTCCGGGGCGCTCCGTCAGGACCGGTCACGCTGACGGCAGCAGTCACCGGACTTCGTTTTTCATAGTTCTGCCGGTCAGTTCTCAATGCTGCTATCGCCTGGTCATTGTTACGGATGAAAACGAGCCGCTCGCTCAGCGGGTTCATATGACCGTCAAACAGGATGACCTGCATCACTCCTGACGGAAATCTGCGGGTGTCAAATACCAGTGTGCTGAATGCCATGTCCCACGGTGCCGCATAATGAATTATGCCACGTGTATGCATGACAAGGAAAAGTTCTCTGTATCCGTCCACGCGGGGAGAGGAGAGTGCACTCACGAAGAGTGTGTCAGCGCTGTTTCTGATGCTGAGAATATGGACGTCACTGCGGGACTGAGGCAATGTAAAGGTCTTCTCAGTGCCATGGCTGTCCGTGCATACAGCGCGGTAGGTGACGCCCCTGGCGGGAATCAGGAAGAATGATCCCATACCGTCATGGTATGTCTGCATCTGGGCATATTCATTTCCTGAATCGTCTATAATCCTGCCTGTGATCTCCACAGGGTTGCCGTCGGAGCCCAGAGCCCTGAAGGCTACCAGCGAGGCTACTCCTTCTGCCATATAGCCACCTTCCGGATAGAAGCCCACTTCATAATCGCCGGGCGGATAAGGGACAGGGAAAGACTCGCTGCTCCTTGTTGTTTCAACGTTCAGCATCCTCGGGCTGCTTCCGGCTGACAGCCTGAAGGTGAGGCGGGCTGTCGTGTCCGGACTGATCCTGACATCTTCCGGAATCTGGTTGTTGAGGTACATCCTTACCCTTTCCGGGCGGACCTTGTGGCCACTCCTGATATCCCTGAACTCTGCCAGGGCTGTTATCTTATCATCACTCTCAAAACTGAATGAGGTTTCAGTCCTGACCGTGGCAGACCATGGCCCCTCTATCCTGATCTTCCTGCGGAAGAAATAGTCGGGGCCGGCCTCCTGCATCCTTTCACTGTATGCAGTCAGGGTGTATTCGCCGCCAGGCAGCATCTGGTCAAGCTTTATGTTTCCGTGGTAGGCGTTGTTCTTAGCTCTGACCCTCACGCGACTGACCACTGTTCCGGCCTGATTGATCAGCTCGGCAGTTACATACTGGTTAGCCACCGGGGTATGGATGACGGCGTCAGTGACCCAGGCCCTGAACCAGACAGTCTCCCCTGACAGGTATACCTGCCTGTCTGTATGAAGGTGTATTTTTTCCTGGGGCCAGGCCAGGAATTGCTGTACTATTTTGGCCGTCAGAGAATCAGTAACCGGACGGTCATTGACCTGTCCGGCGATCTCCCCGGAAAGAAGCAATAAGGTTGCAAAAACTGCAGCGGTTGTGCGCATTGACCCTGCCTCCCGCCGTTAATGGGAGAGGCAGCTCAAAAATATCAATAAATTCTTTTCAAAAATAAAGAACCCCCGTTTGGGCGGGGGTGCTTTAGAAAGGGAGGCTGCCCCTTTTTGCTTTGAGACAGCCTCTCATGTTGTTCAGTATATTATTTATGAATTATCGGATCAGGATTACCGTCAGGGTCACCATTTACTAAGCCATCAGCCTTGGGATGGCCACCCGTTGCCAGCAGTACTCCGCAGGCGTGGGGTGCTGACATTGAGGTGCCACTCATGGTTGTATATCCACCATTTTTATAGGTGGAATAAATACTCATACCCGGAGCACAGTAGTCAATCGGCGGATTGCCGTAGTTTGAAAAATAGGCCCAAACGTCATTTTCTCCACAGGCTGAAATCGTATAAATTGTAGGAGCGTTTGCCCGGGCAGGAGAGTGATAATTGGCATTATCGCTCTCGTTGCCTGCAGCCAGGGCTATAAAAAGACCTTTACCAGCCATGGCAATTACAGCATCGTCAATATCTGCAGAGACACCTCCGCCAAGACTCATGTTGACCGCATCACCCGGGGAGGCATTTCCGGCAACATAATTAACACCTGCAATAATGGTTGAATATGCGCCCGAACCGCGTCTGTCAAGTACTTTAACAGCAACCAATTCTGCACCTGCAGCCACTCCGACAACCCCAATGTCATTGTTTTTGGCGGCAACTATGCCGGCACAATGAGAACCGTGCCCGTTGTCGTCTTCAGCGGTTGTGGTTCTGGTAACAAAAGTTTTTGACAGTGTTTTATTGACATTCAGATCAGGATGATCCAGGTCAATGCCGGTGTCAATTATCCAGGCCTTAGCACCTCCGGTGTACGTGGCGCCACCGCCAACCCTGGTTATTCCGTATGGAGTCACCTGGGCAGCAGGCTCATCAGGTACGGTGCCGGGTTTTTTAAGTATGAACATCTTGTCCGGGGAGATGGAACTTACACCCGGGTTATTTCCAAGAGCAATAATCTCGGAGTCGCTAAGTTTAACGGCAAATCCCTGAACAGCAGTTGAATACACGTGTAGCGGTTCGCGGTCATAGATGCCTGCCCTGGCAAGGATGTCTTTTGTAACGGCAGTCATGGCGAGCTGCGCTTCATCATAGCCCATGGCTCCCGACTTGACATAACCAAAGTCGCCCTTGAGCATTACAATGTATTGTCCGGGGATTATTTCATCTGATGTCGTGATGTAATCATCCTCCTGAATGACTGGTTCAGGGGATCTCTCGCATGATCCCAGCAGCAATGCTGCTGCCGCAAAACAAAGAACAAATTTTTTCATCTGAACAGGTTTAGGTTTAACTTGAGATTAACGCTCCCCCAAATTACCTAAAACATCTGTTTGTTATCCATTTCGTTTTAAGTTTTTTTAACAAATTCAGTTCCGGCTGTTGAAAATGCAATTTTTTGCTGTCCATGTCCCGTTCTTCCGGTCGGGATCTCCGCTATGCTCCGACACGACTGCTCGACTGCATGACCGCATGACCGCACGACCGTACGACGGAGCGAAGCGACCAGACCTTCCGACCTTCAGACCTTCCGACCCATATAGGGATACCTGAAATCCGTGGCCGGAATGAAAGTTTCCTTGATGGTCCTCGGTGAGACCCACCTGACCAGGTTCAGCCTGCCGCCGGCCTTGTCATTGGTGCCTGATGCGCGGGCTCCGCCGAAGGGCTGAAGCCCAACCATGGCTCCCGTGGGCTTGTCATTGTAATAGAAGTTACCGGCTGCGAAGCGAAGTACCTGGCAGGCTTTTACCAACCCATGACGGTCAGTTGAGAAGACTGCCCCGGTCAGCCCGTACGGAGAGGTCTCATTGCACAGCTGGAGAGTCTCCTCATACTTCTCATCCTCATAGAGATAGATAGTCATCACCGGACCAAATATCTCCTCCTGCATTGTAACGAATTTAGGATTGGTTGTCAGGATGATTGTCGGTTCAATGAACCAGCCTCTGCTCTTGTCTCCTTTCCCGCCGTGCAGGATCTCGCACTCTGATGATTCCCGTGCAAGATTAATGTATCTCATGATATTGTCAAAAGACTTCTCATCAATTACAGCATTCATAAAAGCGGAGAAATCATCCGGGTCACCTGTTTTCAGTTCTGACATCTGTTTGCCAATGTGAGCAGAAATGTCAGACCATAGTGAACGTGGAATATATGCCCTCGATGAAGCAGAGCATTTCTGGCCCTGGTATTCAAATGAACCCCGGACAATAGCAGTGGCAGCTGCCAGCGGATCACCCGAGGGATGGACAATTATAAAATCCTTGCCCCCTGTCTCGCCCACTATCCTCGGATATGATTTATAATTCTCCAGGTTGGCGGCAGCCAGCTTCCACAGTTCATTGAACGTGCCATTAGAGCCCGTGAAATGAATGCCGGCCAGATCAGGGTGCTTCATCACTACCGAGCTGATCACCGATCCCTTCCCGGGCAGGAAATTGACAACACCGGCAGGCAACCCTGCCTCCATGAAGACCTTCATCAGTATCCAGCTCGAGAGCAGGGAGGCGGTAGCCGGTTTCCAGACTGTGGTGTTGCCCATCAGCGCTACTGACATGTTCAGGTTTGACGCTATGGCTGTGAAGTTGAAGGGTGTAATGGTATAAACAAAGCCCTCCAGCGGCCTGTATTCAACCCTGTTCAGCTGGTCTGTCTCCGAGCCGGGCTGCTCTTCATATATCTGCCCTGCAAAGTAGGAGTTGAACCGTAAGAAGTCTATTGTCTCACCTGCTGCCTCTATCTCGGCCTGCTGAACACTCTTGCTCTGCCCGAGCATGGTGGCAGCCACAATGGTGTGACGATACTTTTTTGATAACAGCTCTGCCACCTTGAGCATCACTGATGCCCGTTCAATCCATGAAAGCGCCATCCAGCTCTCCCTGGCCTCCAGGGCCGCTTTAATTGCCTCACCGGACTCCTTCTCCCCGGCCATATGATAGGTGGCCAGGACATGACCATGATTATGGGGCAACACTACTTTCCCGGTCTGACCTGTTCTGACAGGCTTGCCGTTGATTATCAGGGGTATCTCAATTGTCTCTGAAGAGAGCCTCTTCAGCTCCTTCTCCAGCTCACTCCGCTCCGGAGTACCCGGCGCATAGGATAACAAAGGCTCATTCTTGGGCCTGTGAAGCGAATAAATGGCATTGTTCATATCTTCATTATTTAGTTCAATATGCAAAAAAATGCATAACGCAAATCCGATGCAATATAATTCTAAAGTTCATATAATCAAGCAACAATTGTCAATGTGAAATTGTTCCCGGCGGGCAGGGGCGAATGCCGTCATGGCAACCGGCGAAGGCCAGGTGTACTGCGGCATATAATCTGCAAAAAGAGTCCTGCAGGAACCAGTTGCACGGTGTTATTAATCACGGCATTCCGGTCACCTCTTACTCAGGGCGGGGCTCTGATAGTATATTGATTGCCAGAGCAATCATCTCCGGTTTTCCCAGGAGATAAATAATATCATTGCCAAGGATCACTGACGATGGATCAGGATTGGCAGTAATTCTGCCGTCATGATTAATTGCCACAATAGTTACGCCGGCGGTTTTGCGCATGGCGGTCTGGGCAATGGTCTTGCCGGAAAACACCGATTCTTCGCCCACCCTGGCAGCTGCAATCTCAATGTCAGGGATATCCTTCAGCAGTGAATATCCCCCCACTTTGGTCCTGTCCCTGAAGATGCCGTAATTGTCCTCCCGGGTGCGGGCTATGGCTCGTTCAATGTCCATTCGCGGTATAAGATACTTGCCGAGTATCCTTTCAAAAAAGTCAATTGCCGTTTCAAACTCTTCGGGGATGACCTGGCTGGCACCGAGTTTATATAGCTCTTCGATGTCAGTCACATGCCTTGTCCGCACAATGATGTGAGCATGTTTGTTCATCTTCCTTATGTGTTCCACAATGGAGAGTGCGGTGATCAGGTTGCCCACGGAGATAACAATCAGTTCGGCAGTATGCGCAAATGCCTCGCGGAGCACCGGCTCAAATGTGGCATCACCGAAGACGGTAAGGTTGCCCTTCTCCATCTCCCTGCGTGCCAGATCAGGATCAAAAACGATTGAAGTGAAGGGGAGCCCCATCGTCTTTATCATTGAGGCAAGGTTAATGGCTCTGGAGTCTTTGCCTATCAGCACCGTATGGTTGCTGATTTCAGGAATTTCCACCTGCTTAAGCGGGAAGAGGCCATTGACGATCCTGGGAGGCAGTGGCAGTCTTAGCATCAGGTTGGCCAAAGGCCTGGAGATCTGTATCATCAGCGGTGAGAGTGCCATTGAGGTGATGGCCACCGCCAGGAAGAGCTGATAGTGGTAAGGGGTGATGATGTTGTGCATTAGTCCCAGCCCGGCAAGGATAAAGGAGAATTCACCCACCTGGGCGAGTGAGAGGCCCACCACTACAGTGCCGAAGAAGGTATGACCCAGGGAAAAGGCTGTCATCCCTGCAACGAAAGCCTTTAATACTATCACCAGCAGCACTGTGCCAATCACCAGCCATGGATGCTCGGCTACGAACCCCAGGTCAAGGAGCATTCCTATTGATACAAAGAAGAAGCTGGTAAAAACATCCTTGAACGGGATGAGGTTACCGAAGGCACTGTGGCTGTACTCGGTATCTGAGATCATCAGTCCGGCCAGGAAAGCCCCGAAAGCAAGCGACATTCCAAGTTGATGAGTGAGCATGGCCACTGCCAGGCATATCAGCAAAAGGCTCATCAGGAAGAGCTCCTGGCTCCTGGTCATGGCTATAAGATGGAGCAGCCAGGGCATCAGCCACTTCGTTCCCACCCAGATGAAAAACATGATGCCGCTTGTTTTAAGCATCAGTATAAGCAGGTCATGCCCGACATCAGCCGTAGCTCCCCCCAGCATCGGGGTAAAGAGCAGGAGAGGAATAAGTATTATATCCTGAAAGATCAGTATCCCCACTATTGTTTTTCCGTAATGGGTCGTCAACTCGGATCGCTCCTGCAACAGCTTCATGACCACGGCGGTACTGCTGAGGGCGGTGAGGAAGCCCACAAAGAGTGACTCGGTCCATTCAAAATGAAAGACCCGTGCTGCCAGCATCGCCATGGTCGCGGTCAGCAGCAGCTGCATGAACCACCGAGAAAAACAACCCTACGGATGTTAAGAAGATGATTGAGAGAAAACTCAAGTCCAATGGTGAACATCAGAAGTATCACCCCGATCTCAGCCATCACCTCAACATTTTCAGGTGAGCTGATTAGTTTCAGAAGATAGGGACCCGCTATAATCCCGGTGATCAGGTATCCGATAATTGCAGGGATCTTTATCCGCGTGAATAAAAAATTCACAAAGGTGGACAGAGCAAAAATTATAACGATATCCTTAAGGACACCCGGTTCCATTTCACAGGTCAGATTGGTGCATTAAAGATATGAAAAGATGCTCATCGTTGTTTCAGGATGGCTTTGTTGTGTCACTGCAGAGTGTATTGTCAGAGAGGAGGCATTCGGTTACCGCTTCAAGGATGTTCTTGTTTCCTGCTAGAACAATAAGCTTGTCTTCCGGTTGGATGACCGTCATTCCGTCAGGGATGACGTACTGATTTCCCCTCTTTATCAAAGCTATACGGGCGTTCTGCGGGAAGCCGAGATCAATTATCTTCATTCCCGCCACTACACTGTCAGGGGAAATTGTGAATTCAGCCAGCTCTGAATTAATTGGATCTGACAGCAGGATATCAGCAGCGGTAACATTCTTGACCCGGGCGGGCAATGAAACGTGGAGCCACTTTGCCACCAACGGAATTGATGTTCCCTGCAGCAACACGGATGTGAGGGATATGAAGAAAACGATATTGAATATCATCTCCGCCTGCTCCAGCCCTGCCATAAGCGGAAATGTGGCAAAGACTATCGGCACGGCGCCACGCAGCCCCACCCATGAAACAAAGAATTTCGTTCTGGTCTTCAGCCTGAATGGAGCAAGAGTGAGAAAGACGCTCAGCGGACGCGCAACAAAGATAAGAAAGCCGGAGATAAGCAGTCCGATGCCTATAACCGGTACTATATGACTTGGAAAGACCAGCAATCCCAGCACTACGAACAGGATGATCTGCATCAGCCATGCCAGCCCGTCAAACATCTTCATGATTGTCCTCTTGTGCAGCAAATCCTGGTTCCCCAGGTAGAGGGCTGATATATAGACCGCCAGGAAACCGTTGCCGCCAACGGCGGTGGTTGTCGAGTATGTCAGCATCATAAGGGTGATGGAGAGCACCGGGTATAATCCTTCGTAATCAAGTTTTATGTTGTTGATGACATATTTGCTGGCCAGGCCGAAGAGAAAGCCGAGAGCGCCACCAAGCAGCAGTTGGGTGAGAAACAAAGGCAGCACTGACCAGAACGACTGCTGCCCGTTCTGCACCAGGCCTATGAAGACGATGGTAAGAATATAGGCCATCGGGTCATTGCTTCCACTCTCAAACTCCAGGGTCGGGCGGATATTCCCTTTCAGTGCCAGGCTCTTTGACCTGAGGATGGAGAAAACTGCCGCGGCATCGGTTGAGGAGACGATAGCCCCCAGGAGCAAACCCTCATATATAGAAAAATCAGTCACCCACCACACGAAGAGACCCAGGGTGAGGGTTGTCAGCAAGACACCAAATACTGAGAGGGTAATTCCCTGCCACATGATGGGCCTGACAGAATGCCAGTCGGTCTCAAAACCACCAGAGAATAATATAAAATTGAGTGCGATTATCCCGATGAACTGTGCAATGCCAGGGTCATCGAAGGGTATTTTCCCAATCCCTTCCGAACCGGCAAGCATACCTATTGCCAGGAAAAAGATCAGCGTGGGGACACCAATACGGAATGAGGTTTTACCAGCCAGTACGCTGATGAACACAATTACTGAGCCAATGAGAAGTATATTTTCTGTTGTGATAGTCACGGGCCGGTTGAATTTGGGTAGCTAAAGATATGAAAATGCACTTTCAGCACAAAAAAATCCCGACAGGGTATGCCGGGATTGTGAAGAGTAAAAAAACGCGGATACTTGAATCTAACCCTGTTCAGTCGTCAAGCGGACAGGGATATCCGTCCTTTATTTTCCATGCGGTCGTCTCGTGGGCGTAAGTTCTGAATTGCATTATCTCCGGCAGGATTCCCGGCACAAACCTGATGACAGTACCCTCGGGCAGACTGACATCAATGTCAACTATTGAACCGTTCCACTCCGTGCCGGGTGGCAGTGAAAAATACTCGTCGAGATAAAGAGTATCACCTGAAAATTTCCAGTCATAACGTACCTTCCGGGCATTTTCACGCGCCTCCCTGTCCGAGTTGCTGCATGCCTTCCTCTCCACGGAGATATGCCCTGTGCCGTTGTCATTTCCGTTAATATCCAGATCCACCGAGGCATAGAGCATGTCATTCCCGGCATCAATGAAGAACCTGAAATCATCCGCTGAAGCGTACCTGTCATAGGTGATATCCGACTGTTTTTTCATCGGGGCTATCCAGATTGTTCCCGGCGCCGGCTCAAGAGTAATCCTCTGCTCTGCCGATTCGGTGTTTGCATATATTGAGAGCTGCAGGCTGAGTATAACGGCCAGGGCGCAAAGCGAAGCTATCCAGATCACGAAGAGGGTTATGCTCATAACCCTGAACCGCTCTTTGATGTTGAATATAAGCTTGATACCCAGCCATATGAGACCTGCCAGCGGCAGCAGTGTCACCAGCGCTGCGAGAATAATTACCGGCCACACCGTCTGACTGTTGAGTACTATCCCCAGCAGATCATGCACATTTGTCATCTCCGGCTCCATCACCGATGCAAAGAACGGCACATGATTGAAGAAAAGCAGAATTACGAACGTAAACAGGAGGATGAACCCGGTAAGGGTGAACAGAGCCCCGAGGATGATGGCAATCACCCTGAAGATGGCAGACATCATCTTCCCGAAAGCCCTGAAGAAACCGGAGAGAGCCCTGCCGAACCTTGCTGAAGGAGAGTTGGGATCATACATCGACTTCCTGATATAAAGAGACTTGTCCACTGCTGCCGGACCGTCATCATAATAGTCCTCCGGCGCACCCATGATGTTGATCATGCTGGTGACCATATCCCTGGAAACCAGCGTGGGAGGCTCTTTTCCCCCGCCAAAGATCTCGGCTATCCTGGCCTCAATGTCCTCAAGGGTCTCCTCACCCCCCTGTTCAGTCCTGAACCGTGCGGAGACATGATCAAGATAATGCTTCAGGATCTCCCAGGCATCCTCATCAACGCGAAAGAGCTGCCCGGCAATGTTTATGTCAATATTCTTCTTCATGGCTGCCTCTATTTCCGGTCACGTATCTGGTTAACTGAATCAACAAGCTCATCCCATACCTTGTCAAGCTCCTTGAGATATATCTTTCCCAGCTCGGTCAGCTCGTAGTACTTCCTTGGCGGACCCTGCGGCGACTCCTCCCAGCGGTAACTGAGAAGACCGGCGTTCTTCTGCCTTGTCAGCAAAGGATAAAGTGTTCCCTCAACAACTATCACCTCGGCTTTCTTAAGCTCATTGATGATGTCAACGGCATAGCAGGAATTCCTCGAGAGGACTGCCAGTATGCAGTACTCCAGGATCCCCTTGCGCATCTGTGCTCTTGTGTTGTCCGTATTCATGGCAATTTCTGTTTTTTACTTCATTTTCAGCCTTCGGCGAAGGTTACAGGTTCATCTTCTCCTTTACGGTGTTGAACTCCTCCCTGACCGAATCCTTGATGTTCTCAATCGTTACCGGGTCACCACGCATCTCCAGCTTCTGAGCTGTTGTCCTGGCTTCAGGCAATACAATCCAAAGGATCAGGTAAAGCCCCAGCCCAAATCCCCCGGCAAAAATCAGCACGGTAAATATGATCCTCATTATCAACGGATCCCAGTCGAGATACGCCGAGATGCCGGCACATACCCCTCCGAAAATCCGCCTGTCAGGATCACGGTACATCCTCCGCTGCGATCGCGGAGGCACTTCACCCGACGGCTCTCCACCGCTGATGTCCTCCGGAGAACCAAGAATGGACATCACCTCCTCAACATCCTTCATGGTGATGACCTGCTTGTAACTGCTTAACCTCATCCTGAATAGCTCAGATATCCTTCCTTCAATATCTGACATTATCTCCCTGACTCCCGGCTCGCCGGAAAATTCCTGCTCCAGGCGCTTCATGTACCGCCGGAGCCGCTCGTAGGCATCATCATCCAGATTGAACGCGTACCCCCCGAGATTGATGTTGACTGTCATTTTCATGGTATTATATATAAGGTACCTGTTAATGCAAGTTAATTTGATAATGCAAATATATATAATTTAAATAATACTATGCAATACATAGAAGTAAAATTTAAAAAATATTTTTTTTGGCATATGACTGAACAGATCATAACGGTGGTGGTTAGTTAGGGGAGGAATGACTAACTTTAGAAAAAAATAGAGATATGAAAGCCTATAACTGGGGAATACTTGGCACGGGCAACATAGCCCACAAATTTGTTCGATCATTGATTTTGCTTGACAATGCGAACCTTTATGCTGTGGGTTCACGTGATGCCGGTAGGGCAGAGCAGTTTGCAGGCGAGCTCGGGTTCCGGAAACACTTTGGCAGTTACGAAGAGATGCTGGCGGATCCGGGAGTAGAGGTGGTTTATATCTCTTCGCCGCACTCATTTCATCTTGAGCACACTCTCATGGCTCTCCGGAACGGCAAGCATGTCATCTGTGAGAAGCCGATGTCACTCAATGCGGGGGAGGTGTCGCGGATGATTGATGAGGCGCGCAGGAGTGGTCTCTTTCTCATGGAGGCTCTCTGGCCACCCTTTCAGCCGTCCTATCTGAAGGCTGAGGAGATACTGAAGAGCGGCAAGATGGGCAAGCTGCTTCACATGCGGGGCAGGTTCGCATTTGTCTCTCCGTATGATCCGGAGCTGCGCACCTATAACCTGGCCCTGGGAGGGGGATCATTGCTTGACATAGGCATTTACCCGGTGATGGACATACTCAGGTACATGGGTGAGCCCGAGTCAGTCAGCGCTGTCTCGCTCTTTGCACCCACTGGCGCTGATGAGAGCACTGCCATGATCTTCAGGTTCAGCGACGGCCGCATGGCCGAAGCGTACAGCTCCTTTGCAAACATGGCCGGCATAGCCACTGAGTTCAACTGTGAGAACGGCAACCTGATTCTCACCCGTGGCCGCGACAGGAACCAGCATCTCATAATTGAATTGCCGGGTGATACTGACAACCGGATCTTCACGCCTCCCGCGCAGGGATACCAGTATGAGGCTGCCGAGGTGATGAGCTGCCTTGACAGGGGACTAACTGAGAGCGCTGTCGTCCCCCTCTCCTTCAGCCTGACGCTGGCCCGCACCCTTGATGATGTACGGCGCAAGGCGGGCATACGATACCCGGGGCGCGACCGGTAAGTGATTCATCTGCTGAAAGGTCATGACTGATAGTTACTCAGAGGCTGAAAAGAAAAGGCTGTTGCTCAGCATGCTCATCCCCTTTCTTATGGTGGCCTTTATGTGGCTTGTTAAGGGAGCAGAATTATTGTTTGATACCAATTTCCACTTTCTGGGCATCTTCCCTGGCAGGCTCACCGCACTTTCAGGAATTATTACTTCGCCCTTCATCCATTCCGGGTTAAGGCATCTTTTCAACAATACCATTCCCTTGTTCATCCTGGGGACTGCCCTTTTCTACTTTTATTCTGAGGTCTCATTCAGGGTGCTTCTCCGGGTCACTCTGCTTACCGGCCTGGCGGTATGGATTACCGGCAGGCCTGCATGGCATATAGGTGCCAGCGGTATTGTCTACGGCCTGGCCTCCTTCCTCTTTGTGAGCGGCATCATCAGGCGCCACATACCCCTCATGGCTCTCTCTCTGCTGGTGGCCTTCGTCTATGGTGAGATGGTATGGGGCATTTTTCCGGGATTCAGGCTCGAGATATCATGGGAGTCTCATATGCTTGGTGCGGCAGCCGGAGTCATTATGGCAGTATGGTACCGGGCTGAGGGCCCGCAGAGGCCTGTTCCCTTTTATGAAAGGGAAGGGGAGGAGGAGTCTGATGATGAAGAAAATGAGGCCGAACCGGCGGATCAAGCAAATTAATTGCTAATTTTAACGCCACTTAACCTAACTCCAAAAGACCGGTAATGTACGTCAGAACTGGAACTCCGGCATTTGATGAGCTTATCCCGAGAATAAGCCGCTTCCTTGAACAGGACCTCCTGGAACTTAATATTGATGGTGAGAGAATCAGAGGCTACCGGTCACCCGATGCACGTTCAGTATGGATAAGGAACTATTCAGACATGATGAGGGCATTGCGCTACACCGAAGAGGATCTCCTCTCCGTGGTCAGGCACTTTGCCGACAACCAGGCGCGCAACGGCCGCATCTTTGACTATTTTACCACCTTCCCGGAGAAGCTGCCCTGCGAGAGGGAGAACTGGACAAAGTATGTCAGGACCCCCGTTGAGGCCGACACCGAGTTCAGGTTTATCAAGGCTGCCTGGCTGGCCTGGCAGGCCACCGGCGACGACAGTTTCATCCGCAACCTCATGCCCTCCTTTGAGAGAGCCCTCTCCTACGTTATGGACGGCCGGTACTTCGACAGGGAGAAATATCTCTTCCGCAGACCCTATACAATTGATACGTGGGACTTTGCATACACAGCAGGGCAGCATGACTGGCTGCAGTTCCAGATAGATGACAAGACCTTCTGGGGTTATTTCCACGGAGACAACAGCGGCTATTACGAGGCTTTCCATTGCATGTCACACTGGTACAACATGTTCGGTGACAAGGTGCGGTCAGCATTATGGCGTGACCGTGCACTGAGGCTTCGCAAGAGCCTGAACACCGTCTGTTTCAACGGATCATTCTATACCCACTTCGTGAAACAGACCCCGGTCACCATTGAGGGTGTTGATGAGGCCAGCCAGCTCAGCCTGAGCAATCCTGCCGCAATCAACAGAGGTGCCGCCTCACCCCGCATAGCCACGGCAATAATAAATGAATATATCCGAAGGCGTGAGACAACCACTGCCTTTGCCGAATGGTTCTCCATTGATCCGCCTTTCCCCGCCGGCATATTCGGCGACTACAAGCTGGCGCGCGGCGCCTACTGCAACGGTGGGATTATGCCACTGACCGGCGGCGAGCTGGCCCGCGCAGCCCTCGAATACGGGTTCGAACAGTATGGCATTGATATACTGATGCGCTACTATGACCTTATCTCGCGTAACGGCGAGACCTACCTCTGGTACTTCCCTGACGGCAGACCCTCGTCAGTTGAGACAAGCACCTCCCCGGAAGCCAAACCCACTGACGGCTGGGGCTCCTCGGCAATGCTTTATGCCTTCGTTGAGGGACTGGCCGGCATACAGGACAGGGACAAGCTCTTCAGAAGGCTTCGGCTCTGCCCCAAGTGGATAGCCGCCGGAATAGAAAAAGCCGAAGTAATGGCTGATTACAAAAGTTCAGGAGCCTTTGTCAGGTATACCTGGAACAATAAAGGAGACCAGGTGAGCATCAGCCTCGAGGGAAGCTACGAGTACATACAGCTCTCACTGCCCGTTCCGGGTAACTATATTCCGGGTGAACTGCGGCTTAACGGGAAGAAGAAGAAATATATCATGGCTTCTATCAACCAGAGTAACTACCTGATTGCCGATGCGGATGTAAAGGGTCAGTGTGAAATCGCGCTTACCCTGAAGAAAAAGCCTTGATCCCATAACCAGGGTTGACATATGAATTCAAAACCGGTAGCCATAATCACAGGGGCAAGCAGGGGGATAGGCAGGGCCGTCTCACTGTCACTGGCCTCGGAGGGATTTGACATAGCAGCCATCTCCCGAACCCCTGACAGCGAATGCATGCTTTCACTGCAGCCTGAGACAGAAGAACGGGGGGCACAGTTCTTTCCCGTCGGTCTCGATGTGGCACACACTGACCTTCATGATGAAGCCATCTCAAACATCCTTGAACGATACGGCAGAATAGACCTCCTGGTGAACAATGCCGGGATAGCCCCCATAGAGCGGCGCGACCTGCTCGATATGGATGAGGAATCATTTGACCGCGTAATGGGTGTAAACCTTCGCGGACCCGTATTCCTCGCAAGACGCGTTGCAAAAGAGATGATATGGCTGAAGAAGAAAGTCCCGGGCTGCCGGCCCGCAATAATGTTCGTAACATCATTCCTTTCATATACATCATTCACTCATGGTCTTGATGTATGCGTCTCAAAAGCCGGACTCAGCATGGCGGCACTCGTCTTTGCCGACAGACTCTCCGAAGAGGGCATCAATGTGTATGAGATCAGACCCGGCCTTATAAAGACCGAGATGGCAACCCGAAGCAAGTATAAATTTGAACGGCTCATTACCGAGGGACTTGTTCCGCAGAAACGGTGGGGCACCCCGGAGGATGTTGCAAAGGCAGTGACTTCACTGGCACGGGGCGACTGGTCGTTCTCATCAGGCACAATCTTCGAGGTCAGTGGCGGAATGAATATCCGCAGCATCTAGAAAAATCAACGTCTTATAATGTTGTTTTCTACGTGGTTGCGCCTGTTTGAGTAACTATTGTTGAACAAAACATGTGGCCTGGCCGTTTTTCATCTGAACAAACAATGAATAAGATGAAAAAGACATTACTGATAATACTGGCATCAATTGTTACGGTTACCATACTCCCGGCACAGGACAAGCTGGAGGCGGATGCCGCGGCTACCCTGATTGAATGGAAAGGAAACAAAATCGTGGGTAGTGAGCATACGGGAATAATAGATCTTAAAAGCGGATGGCTCTCTTTCAACGGCGACGCCATTACCGGAGGCGAGTTCATAGTTGATATGAACAGCATTAAGAACAGCGACGTGAAGGATGAAAAGATGCGCGAAAGGCTGGTTGGTCACCTGAAGTCGGACGATTTCTTCGGGGTGGAGAAATATCCGCTTTCGAGGCTTGTCATTACCGGCAGCAACAGGAACGCCGACGGTAAACTGTTCATCACAGGCAACCTTACAATCAAGGAAGCTACCCATCCGCTGGAGTTTGTTGCCGTTGAATCCATAGCCGGCCAGACACGAACATATTCTGCAGCAATCACTTTTGACCGTTCACTCTACGATGTGAGGTTCGGGTCAGGCAGGTTCTTCTCCAACCTGGGCGACAATGCAATCAGGGATGAGATACTGCTCAATGTGAAACTGGTGGTCAGGTAAGCTTCACCCGAGAAGCTCGCAGTAAAGTTCAAAGGTTCTGTTCACGGTCCCGTCGTGGTGGAACTCATTGCTGACAGTCTCTCTTGCCTTCATCCCGATGGAGGCAAGGGAGTCCCTGTTTTCCCAGCAACGCACAATGGCTTTTGCCAGTTCGCCGGCTGACCCCCTGGGGACAACGAAACCATTATCGCCTCTGGCAAACAGCTCTTTCGCTCCGCCACCGTCTGTCACTATCACCGGTTTAGCCAGGCACATGGCCTCTGTTATTGCTCTTCCCAGGCCCTCGCTGAGGGAGGGCTGCACGTACAGATCACATGCTGCCATCCATGCAGGAGGGTTTTTGATATGACCCATATGAATGAACCGTTCAGGCACCCCGCTCTCCCTGGCCAGCCTCAGTGTGTCAGGTGAGTCAGTTCCGTCGCCAATCAGGATAATTCTGAATGGCATCTCTTTCGGGAGCATTCCGGCTGCCTCTGTCAGGTACCTGATACCCTTGACCTTGCGGAGTATACCTACGGTGCAGATGAGAAAATCTTCTTCGCCCACCCCGGCATCGGTGCGGTTAGCCGGTACGAGACCATTGAACCATTCGGGATTATATCCGCGATAGATGCGCACGGCCCTGTTCCTGCGCCATGGGGGAAGCTGCCTTTTAACATTGGCCTCAACGGCATCGCTGGCGCAGATGAGCCTGTCAATGCGCGGATTGAGAAATGTGAGCCATGCAGAAGGGTCATGCCAGTGCAGGCTGAGGGAGCCGTAGTAACCGATTATCTTTACCTTCTTTCCGCGGGCTGCCAGCAGGGCGTTGGTCATGGCCTTGCCGAAGGTGACATGTATCAGTTCAATCTGCCCGGCGTCAATGATCTCCCGCAGCCTGCGTATGATGCTTCGGCTGATCTTTTTGTCAAAGCTGATGTATTCAACCTTTATTCCCTCCTTTTCCAGCTCCCGGGTCTCTTCTGTGGGCCGCCGGGTAACCACGGTCATGTCAACACCACGGACATGGAGCTTCCGGATAAGCATCCGGTCAGCAATGGTATTAAGGGGCGAAAGAGATATATCGCTTATAAACAGTACCCTGTGTGCCATCTGTCCGGCTCAATTGGTCAGTAGTTCAGTTGATCGGCATTGGCCATCTCAATGAATGCAAGGTATATCATTTTGGCCACATCCTCCATTATCTCCGGAGTGACCGCTGTCTCATCGTCGCCCGGGAGATGATAGAAGACGGGCTTGACCCCGTCGGTGGTCGACAGACTCATGGTCCGGTACCCTTCAGCATGGAAGACCAGCCCGTCGCTTCGCGGCCTGCCGTAATAAGTCCCCCTGGAGAGGGAAGACCTCATGGTCCGGTGGATATACTTGTCATTGGCGGCAGTGAAATACTCCCTGAGGCCTGCACATGATTCAGAAGCACTGACGGCCAGTCCGGTGCCGTTGCCAACCATGTCAAGATTGATGTAGGTCACCGTCTTTTCCTTGGGGAACAGCGGATTCTTCGTATAGTGCGTGCTTCCCAGCAACCCCACCTCTTCGCCGCCGATCAGCAGGAACAGAACTGTCCGCCTTAGCTTTATGCCTGATGTAGCCAGCGCTTTGGCCGCAGCCAGGATATCTATAACCCCGCTGGCATTGTCAAGGCCGCCGTCAACGAGGAGCCCGCCTGCATTGCCTACCGCATCAAGATGGGCGCCAATGATAATAACCTCATCCTTCAGATCAGGGTCCGTACCTTCAATCACTCCTGCCACATTGCAGGTCCGGCCTTCAGGATGTCGGGTGGTGTTCGCCTTCATTGTCATAACCCTGCCGGTGGCGAAGGAGGCAGGCTTGAACGATTTGTCAATCTGGCTCAGCAAAGTCTTGTTATCCTTGCCCAGGCCGGCGAAGAGGTCTGCCAGCGGTTCCGGGCCAATACCGGTCACAACAAGGTTCTCATGGTATGATATGTTAGGATTGGCGCTGTTGCCGTCTATGTAAAGCATCCCCACGGCCCCGTGACGGGCTGCGTTCTCAGCCTTGTAGTGATGGTAACAGTATTTTACCCATTTCGAATACTCCGGATTGCGGACATCCTTATAGGGAACATCACGGTTCATCAAAACAATCTTACCCTTGACGTCAACATTCTTGTAGTCGTCATAATTAAGCTCGGGTGCAGTGGTGCCATACCCTGCCCAGACCACTTCAGCGGTCACCTCGCCACTGCCTGAGTTCATGCCGGGGTAGAAATCTTTAGGGGCCGAGTAACTCTTTTTGATTGTTGCCCCATCCTTTTGCGGTAGGTGAAGCCATAGCCCGCCGACCTCATTGACCACCGTGTATGGATGATCAAACCACTGGAAATATGAACCATTGTCGCCGGCCGGCCTGATGCCCCATTCGTTCATTTTGGCTGCTGCCCATTCCGCAGCAGCAAGATACTCAGGCGTTCCGGCAAGTCTGCCGTTGTATTTCGGCGAACAGATCTCTGTCATCCACTCAGCTATCTCGCCACTGCTGATGGAATGAAAATATTTGAGCATCAGCTGTTCATCAGTCTGCTGTGCAGGAGTCTGGCTGGCAAAAGCTGTAAGGAGAAAGAGAGTGATAGCAATGAAAATAGTGCGCATGTCAGGAAGTATTTTTAAGAGTGTTCCGCTATTAACCAGTGCAAATATATCGTTTTAACGGTTCAGATTAAGGATCAGTGAAAGGTCATGCTGATGCCCGTATCAATATTTGCCTGATGCTTCTCGTTGTATAATTCGGGTATAATGATAAATATTGCATATAAATATCCCCGCACATGACAGGCGAGACGAATACCAAAACGAACAGGCGACTGGTAACGCGTGAGTTCATCTTACCATTTATCCTTGTAACAAGCCTCTTTTTCCTGTGGGGTGTGGCTCACAGCCTGCTGGATGTGCTTAACAAACATTTCCAGGATATCCTCGGCATCACCAGGGCAAGGTCAGGACTGGTTCAGGCGGCCCTGTACGGTGGTTATTTCATCATGGCCATCCCGGCAGGAATCTTCATGAACAGGATGGGATACAGGAAAGGCATCATCACCGGGCTGCTGCTCTATGCCACAGGGGCATTCCTTTTCCTGCCTGCCACTTACATCCAGACATTTGAGTTTACACTTTTCTCACTGTTTGTCATTGCATGCGGACTGACCTTCCTTGAGACCGCTGCCAATCCATACTCCAGCGTGCTTGGCCCGAAAGATACTTCCGAGCAGAGACTCACCCTATCACAGTCGTTCAACGGCCTGGGCTGGATTATCGGACCGGCGCTGGGAGGCATGCTGATCCTCGGTGGTGACGGAGCCACGGAAGCAAACAAATTCTCCTCTATGGCTCTGCCCTATATGATTGTAGGGGGTGTGGTTCTGGTGGTGGCCATTATGTTTATTATCACCCGTATGCCTGATATTCACGAGGGGGAGCATGACAGCCATGGCGACAGGGGCACGTACAGGGGATTGCTCCGGGTGAGGCATTTCAGGTATGCCGTTGTTGCACAATTTCTTTACGTGGCAGCCCAGACAGGCATTAACAGCTTCTTCATCAACTACGTGGTGGAGACCATGCCTTCTTATTCGCCGGAGAAGGCTGCTTACCTGCTCTCGCTGGGTTTTGTCTTCTTCATGTCAGGCCGCTTTATCGGCTCACTCTTCATGAGCTGGTTCAGCCCTCGCGTCATGCTGGGGATTTATGCCCTGGTCAACACTGCTGCCATGACCCTGGTGATACTTGGCCTCGGCTGGCCCTCACTGGTTGCCCTGTATCTTAATTACTTCTGTATGTCTATAATGTTTCCGACAATTTTTGCGTTAGGATTAAAAGATCTTGGAGGAATGACAAAAAAAGGCTCTTCGGTTCTGGTGATGACAATTGTCGGAGGGGCAATCTGCCCCGTTATAATGGGACGAATAGCTGACGGTTCGGGCATGGCGGCCGGATTCGTGGTGCCGCTTGTATGCTTCGCTTTTGTAGCATGGTATGCTTTTTACAGAGCGAAGAGTATCAATATTTTAAAAAAATAGCATCATTCGCATGTTTAGAAATGAAACATTTTTGGTCATTTTTACGTTGCTTTTAGCTTCAGTCACCAGCAGCGGACAGAAAACATGGTGGGGCGAATATTCAGCTTTTGCCGGAGGAGGCGACAATGAAATATTCAGGTTTCAGGAGCTTGACGGCTCCGGTTCGGTGACCGGTCAGGGCTACTGGACTGCAGGTGTGGATCTGCGGAGACTGGTTGGTGATCGGTTCAGCATAGGAACGGGTTTATCTTATTCACATCAGTATTATTTTACCTCTCCGGCGCCGGGGATAGACGGGGAGGACAGGCCGGGGAGTTTCGGGCTGATAACGCTGCCGTTGACTTGCAGGGTTGATTTTTTAAAATGGTTCTTTGCTGATGCGGGGCCTGTTATTTCGTTCCAGGCCGGTCTCTCTGGCATTGATAATTTGACCGGGCTGGGTGCAACGGTGGGTGCAGGATTCCAGTACCGTTTCAAAACGGACGTTTTTTTCAGTATCAGGGCTTATGCTGCACAGTACGGACTGTTGCACTTCATACCTGAGGATCATCCGCGCACCCTCACCAATGCAGGAGTGACCGCAGGTGTAGGGTACCGGTTCATCCGGCTGGGCAAGTGCAACTGTCCTGCCGACAACAGTCCGCGGAGAAGGTAGAAACCAGATGATAGCAGGTGCCGGATGTGAGCGGTCAGTAAAGTGATTATTCCGCGGCAATCTCCCGGATGAGCTTTTTTGCCTCAGCCCATTTCTCCTCGGGCATGCGTGCCCCGATCACCTCTATGACTTTTCCCGCCAGTATGGACCCGAAAAGGCCGCACTTGTCAAGGCTGAATCCGTTGGAGAAGCCGTAGAGGAATCCTGCAGCGTAGAGATCACCGGCGCCGGTGGTGTCTATGGCTTTTACCTTCAGGGCATCCACTTTTATCACCTCGTCGCCGCGCTTTATCCATGATCCGTCAGGACCAGTCTTGACAACAGCTATATGGCATTTTTTTGAAATTTCATTGAGTGCATCCACAGGGCCGAGTCCGGTGAAGGCTCTTGCTTCCTCCTCGTTGGCGAAGACGATGTCAACGTATTCACGGACCAGCCGGTCGAATTCGGGGTGCATCTCGTTCACCACATTAAAGCTGGCCAGGTCGAGGGCTATGCACATGCGGTTCTCCTTTGCTATCTTAAAGGCTCTCTCCACCAGTGGCAGGTTATAGATGAGATAACCTTCGGCGTAGAGTATGTTGTATCCCTTGAAATAGCTCATATTCAGCTCGTCAGCCGAGAGTTCCGTGGCTGCGCCGAGGTGTGTTGCGAATGTCCGCTCAGAGTCGGGGGTCACCAGTGCCACGGCTGTGCCGGTAGGCGACTGCAGTGACCGTATAAGCACGGGAGTCAGTCCGGCGTCAACCATATCCTTTTCGTAGAAGTTACCGAACTCATCGCGTCCCACTTTCCCGATGAATGATGAGTGGACGCCCATGATGCCGAGGCCGTAGATTGTATTTCCTGCCGAGCCACCGGATGCGAGGGTTCTTTTGAGGCCATTGATAGCCTGTTTGATCTCGCCTGAGCGGGAGGCGTCAACCATTGTCATGCTTCCTTTGGGAAGGCTGAAGCGGTTGAGGCAGGTTTCGTCCGGAATAATAGTCATCACGTCGACAAGAGCGTTGCCGATACCCAATATTTTCTTCATCAGGAAATTTTTGTCAAAGATATTGCTTAATTCGTTTAAAGCGGTTAATTTTGCCACGCTTTTCGGAGCAACGAATCTTCCTCAGTAGCTCAGTTGGTCAGAGCACCTGACTGTTAATCAGGGGGTCCTAGGTTCAAGTCCTAGCTGGGGAGCGAAGCAAGTCAGACACTTACGGGAAACCATGGGTGTCTTTTTTTATGAGTGCGCCAGTTTTGGGCCAGCTTCTGGGGAAAACTCACTGTTTTGGGGTAATAAATGGATGACGGGCTTAAAAGAAAATGGTTGTAGTAGTTCCAGTATTGTGGTTATTCTTTCTTCTTAATAATACTGAACTCTGAAAAATTGAAGCCATATCCCAAATCCTTGCGTGGGAAGAATGTCATCCCAAGGTACAGGGATTTCATTAATTCAGATTTAGTCCAGGTAATGCCACCATCCAGGGTTTCATATGATATACTGCCCTTGAAGGTGGGGAAATCACCTCCATCATAAACAGAAATAAGTTGAATATTAAAACCCTCATTTTCGGACGAAAAATGGAATGTGCCAAAGTAATTGAACGGGAAATTTGTTTCCTCCCAGTTTAATCCGCCATCAATTGTTTTGTAAATATGTGAGACGCCATCTAAATAACCGATATTCTCGTTGTAGAAATAGATGTTTCTGACATCATAATTTGATTCGATTGGAGTTGAGATAGATTGCCAGGTCTGACCATGATCAGAACTTTTAAAAATCTGATTATTTTCACCTGCCACAAAAGCAATATTATCAACAAAATAAAGGCTACTACTGTAACGCTTTATTTCCAGGTCAAGGAGATTCCAATTGGAGCCTCCGTCAGAAGTTATAGCCACATATTCATCCCTTGAATTTGGAATGTCAGGTTTATGAATTATTGCAATTCCATTCAGGGGATCGAAAAACTTCAATGACAGAATTCGAATATATTCGGGAAAGAATGTCTTCGTCCATGTGTCTCCGCCATTTGTGGTTTTTAACAACACACTTCCTTTGTCGCAATCTGCATTCAGGCAATCACTCATTGCATGACTTGATACAAAGCCCACATATTCATCAATAAAGTATACCGAATGCAGATGTAATGTTGTGCCCGAATTCAGTTTTCGCCATGTCGTGCCCGAATCGGTTGATTTATAAATATCGCCGTTATATCCGACAACGAAGCCAATGTTTTCATTAACGAAATACATATCTCTTGGATTGATGTCAAAATCATAAGTTGATTTTGAAATCTCCCATCCCTCCAGGTCAATTGTCAAATCATCTTCAGGATTATCAGGCACTTCTTTGCAGCCAAAAACAAGAAATGCCGTCATTATAACTACCAGGGATATTTTATTCATGACCTATGGTTTATATCTTAATACGAGAATAAACACCAAAACGCTGCGGACATCATCAATTTTTAAGCAGAAAGGAAATATAACAATTAGGTTTTGAGTCTGACTACAGACCATTTGAAGAACTGGCGACAGAATATCTTGCTAAAATTGCTCAAAGAAAAAGATGATATTTAGGTGGTGGGATTGGAATAGGAGTTTACGCGAGCCATATTGATCCTATTATGGAAATTTAAACCGATCGGACAGAATTGTATGTTTCCCCATTCTGTTTGGCCCAGACTGTCAATCCTCCCACGACTCTCATCAGACCCCATCAGACATGGAGATCCTGTCTCTGGGGTCAGAAATGATACCTTTAAATGACCTGAGAAAGGGGGAGGTTGATAATATGGCTCAATGGGCAAACAGACATCCAAATAATGGTTCACAGATTTTGCCACAGATAGTGGTATCCGTTAACCAGTTTATTATTAGTGACCATGTCATTAAAAGAAACATCCTTAAATGATAACTTGGCTTCTTTGTTCAGGTTTTTAATATTTTCAAAGTGACGCCATCCATCCTCACCAGGCCCTGGTATGAAAACCCCAAAATTCTCTGATAATCCGTCGATTTTGAGGGTGAAGGCTACAAAAAAACACCTATAGTTTTCAGGACTTGTTAGGAAGTATAAACCTTCTTTATAATGTTCGTCCTTATGAATCTTTGTTACACTCGTATGTGGCAGTATTTTCTGTCCTGGATTGTTTATCTGACGAACAATCTTTTCAATATTTGGAGATAGGAGCATCAAGTTACCCAAATAGTTGAAGGCTAAGAGATAACCAATTTTTAATATGGCTGGAGCGACTTTCGTTCGATTTGGAATATTTACAGTGAAATCAATATTTCCACCTGATCCGCTTGATTGAAATTCTTGGATGTGTTTCTTCACCATGTAATTCTTCACATTCACTTGAAAGAAGATTTCCCTATTTTCCCCAAGCTTGATAAGGCTGTTAACCGCACTCAAATTATTTACCGATACTTTGCCTAATACCTTTGATCCTGGGGATAATTTAAGAAACCCTTGCGATTGAAGATGTTGCTTTAGGACACTATCCAATAAGTACCCTCCCTTACTATTGCACTCCTTGCAAGTTAATAGCAGGGGTTTACCACCCAACGATTTTGGCGGGACATCTTCAATTGTTAGTGGATTATGAAAATTCTGATCAAGTGCAACTTTTGTATAACCTCTTAAGCAAAGAGGACATATATACATCGGCTGGTTGATTTCAGCGATAGTCCCATCAGGCAATTCGCCAGAGAGTCTAAACCCTAATAGGGTCTTGACATTTATGAGGTTGGTGGCAAAAACATCAAAAATCTTTTTTCTGGTATCCTTGGAACGCTTCATTCCATCCTAGGTTAAATTCTTCGTAGGTTCTATAGTTCTGATTTTAAGGATGTAATCCTTTCCAAGAGTAATTTTGTAATTCTTCTCTTTAAACATTGATTTCGCCTTCTCACTTCCCTTCAGAATATCGTATAAATCTCTTGCCACGGCCGAACCTGAAATATTATTCGATACGAGACCATTCACAATCTCTAATGTGAAGGTATAGCCAGAATCTTTTCTATTGCCAGAAACCTCAAATTCATGCTTCATAAGGGGTAATGCCTGTTCCCCTCTAGAAGCATTACTCAGCTTAATCTCAATTACTTTAAGATAGTTTTGCCATAAACGGTAGTAGAGATTTTTTTCTGACATAAGGCAACTACAATTAATTTCAGTTAATAAGATTAGCAAATGGCTTCTTCGTGTAATATTCGACAAACTCACTTATTAATTCAGCCTCAACATTTCTTGGCTCTCCAGAGATTATTGTCTTCCAGCAAAATAACAACTCTCCTGAGTTCCCGATTTGCCAGATTAGCCTTCCCCCCTTATGACCGACGGGTGCTCCCTGTCCGAATCTGAGGTATAATCTCAACCTCTTTAAAAGTGTTGCCTTGTTGCCAGTTCCTCCAGCTTTTCCGATGTATACAACCACTGTATCCTTGACCCAGTTTTGTTGTAAGAATGACTCAGGTTTGTTTGGATCCTCCTTCTTAAAGAATCCACCAGTTCCTGGGTGGATGAAGGTCGGGATACCAGATGCAGTATATAGAACCATGTAAACACCAAGTCTGTCTGGAATCTTCGAAGGATCTCTCATTAAGTCAGAAACCTTTATGAATCCCACGAATCCTTGATCTTTAATGTCTTCAATTGTTTTAAAAGAGTTGGGCATGGTTGTGATTTATCTCACTGGTGAAATTACATTTGAAGAGTAAGGTTGTCAAGTAAAGTCCACTTTTTTTTAAGTGTGGACTTGTCTTTTTTTTTAATTGTGGGGAGTTATGTGAAGAAATCACCGAGGGGAAAGTTCATTTGATTGGTCCAGACAGGTGATCTTTTCATAGGTGTCACCAGACCCCATCCAACAGCGAGAACTTGTCTCTAGTGTCAAATTTAACCCCTTAAAATGACCTGAAATATGAAAGGGTTAAACATTGTTTCACATCCAAAGAGGTCTGAAGTGTCTAAATCCAAATTTGTTTTCAAAAGTCAAGCGGCTATTTGCCGTCAACAAAAATCTTCGTTACCTTTAAGGTTCACCCAGAATTAACTTCAATCTTATAATCATGTTTGAAATAGAAAATTTAAGTAAAGATTCTATCATTGAGTCATTTGACAGGATTGCGAAGGATTTAATATTAAACAGAGCCATATCTGTTAATGGGTATCAGTTCTCTTTTATAGATATCGAGTTCTACTACCACCATGAGAACCATCCAGACGGATATACTATGAAACACATACGCCCCAAAGGCGAGCTGGAAATACACCGATACGGGATAGACATTTCTCTTGGGAATCATGAAAAAGAAGGGTATGGAGGTGTTTTAATATGCGGCCTGTATGATCGAAGTAGTAAAAAACCGATTCCGAAACCCCAGGTGATTCGAGAACTCTATAACCAAATAAGAATGGGGGATAACAAGTTGGATTTGGTGGAAGTCAAACCATTATGGAATGGTGTATTTCAATCCAAGAGACAACACCTGGGAGACCCTGGAACCGACAAGAACAAGCAAGACTTTGTTAATTCATTGTATAAGTATGTTGCCAAGAATGAGGGAATTCTGAGGGATTACAAGGGTAAAGAAGCTATCCTGCGGACATCCAACCTCAGTGAACAAGAAATTGAAGAACTTATTAAATACAAGCTCAAGAAATGATCGCTGACAGTCGTACAAACACCATCTACTTCTCTGACCTTTTGCGTACAGACGAGAGTTACTCAGAAACCTTCAAAGACATACGACAGGTTCTCGGTGCCAGTGGCATGCAGTATGATTTTCTTGACAAGACCAAGGATATCTGGGCGAGAGACTATATGCCGATCCAGGTATCAAAGGACAAGTTTGTTGCATTCAGGTTTGACCCAGATTACCTTCAGGGCTCAGGAAGAGAACGGAGGGAGTTAAAGACCTACCCAGACATGGTTTGTGATGACTTGGGCATAAAAACGGTTAAATCTGACATTATCTTGGACGGCGGAAATGTTATAAAATCGGATAACGCTGTCATCATGACAGAAAAGTTCCTTATGGAGAACTGGCGCACTTATAACGAAAATGGATTGATTCATCAACTTGAGAAACTCTTTGAGACTGATAGAATTATTATAATTCCAAAAGATCCTGAAGAGATATATGGTCATTCCGATGGAATGGTAAGATTCATTGACAATGACACAGTCCTGTTAAACTGGTATTACAGGACATGTGATGAATATTTCAGGAAAAGCCTACTGGAACCCATTATTGAGAAAGGATTGAAATATGAGTGGCTGGACTTGGGGCTTGAAAGTGATAAGATCGATGCTTACAACTGGGCATACATTAATTTCCTTCAAACGGAAGATTTAATCCTTGTCCCCAAGCTTGGGTTTAAGGAAGACGATATTGCGTTTTCTCAGATCTGCAAGTTCTATAAATCTTATGCTGATGGAGGGAGAGTCTTTCAGGTGGATTCAAGACAGATTGTTGAAAAAGAAGGAGCATTAAACTGTTTATCATGGACGATAATGAAATAAGTAGCGAAATTATCCCCTTGTACAGGAGGTTTAACGATATCTTGATTGGGCTTACCGAGGATTATCCAGAGGTAGTTGACGACGGATTAGTGGTAATGGTTGATCTTGATAAAAAGAGGATTGTTGGCCAGCCCTTTAGTGGTCAAAGGATTATAAAACATGGTTATTGGGATGCCATTAAGGAAGAAGAGAGACAACTTGTCCTGAAACAAGTTTACGGATCATTTGGAGCCCTGAGAGTAAACGAAATAATAGATCTATTACTCAATCCCCCGAAGGAGTCAATTCAGTCTTTACTCTGGAAACCTGACAGATTAAAATAACCAGTATCACATGTTGATGGATATTATCTCGGCAATAATAACTCAGCAATAAAATTGTGCTATGTATACTTGTAAGAATGCAGTAATTGACGCTTTAAACGATTTGGGCAAGCCGTCAACAACCAGCGAAGTCATTGGTTGGATATTTCGAAATTATCCTGATAAACAATGGAAAGAAAACACAATTCGGTGTCATTTAATCGGTTTGAGTAAGAATCATCCTTCAAGTAAACACTTCCCTACATTGAACAAGCAAGCCTGTCTAAACCATGATCCTGATGGAAAATATAGGCTTTCTGATGATATCCCCCCAAAAAACCTAAACTTGAAAGATTCATTATATTCTGATTTTTATGATCCTACAGAAGATTACCTTGAAGAACCGAGAGCTTTTTGTTATGAAGTATCTTCTGACCTTATTAATCAGGCGAAGAAAGTCTCTGGTAGATCATGGTACAGCGATGATCTGACAATAAAGGGAATCCTTCTTTTACTCTTTACATGGAATTTTGCATCCCCAATAACCAAGAAACTTGACTTTGACACAATCAGACAACTGTTGGTAAGATCCCAGGATCGATTGATGTTTCTTGAGAAATACAGCATCATCAATGCCGATGAAAGGGCATGGGCTGTAGTAAAGCCCTTATTTGATGAGTTCGGCAAGATATTAGGCCAGACTGGAGCAAGTAAGGCTTTAAGCCTTCTTAATCCCTGGTTATTCGTCATGTGGGATACTCGCATAAGAAAAGAATTAAATCAAGATTTGATCAGGGGAATTGGAAATGGTGCATCAGGAGATTCGTATGTAATCTTTCTGAGGGGGATTCAGCGGATCATAGAAGAGTATAATATTGAAAGCAAACTACCTCCAGATGCGATCTTAGCCAAGAAGATTGATGAATATCACTTTGTTAGGTTTGTAATGAATAAGGCGGTTAAAAAAGAAAATCAGAAGTCTGAGACTGAAGGAAAGCCAGCTCCAAGGTTTGTCTTCCCAAATCATTTGAGGGGGAGATCCATCTATGAAAAGGTTATTCCAACCGTTTGTAATCTCAGGAATATGCTGGAAAAGTTAAGTGGCGTTAATGGTGATTATTCTCGATTAAAATCCTGGGAGAAGAGAAGCTATGAAGCTTACCAACTCGATAGAGTTAAGGCAAGGATTCTTAGATCAAAAAGGGACGATTGGAAAGACATCATCAGAGATCATATATTGAGTTTGGATCCCAAGGAGATTGGGGCAAGTTGCATTGATATTTATCTCGTTGCTTATGTGTCAGAAAACCATGGCTCTGGCAAATCGAGATTCTTTCAGTTTGTAATGGATTCACGAATCTCACAGAAGGACAACACTGCTCAGGCTATATGGCAGGTCGGGAAAGGAGATGGTGTCTTCCTGGATCTATTGAAATCCGACGGAACCGTAAAGGATTACGAGTTCTTTAAACACTGGGTAAATGGGGATCAGATATAACTTAAGTAGCTTTATTAAATCACTCTATATGTAAACATAGCCATTTGAATCTATGAACATCGAAATCCTAAGAGAATATTGTATTTCAAAAAGAAATGTGACCGAAAGCTTCCCATTTGGTGATGACACCCTTGTTTTCAAAACACAGGGAAGGATTTTTGCCCTTGTAAATCTGGAAGGTGAGCTTAGTATAAATCTGAAATGCGACCCTGGTCTGGCTATTGAATTAAGGGAAAGATATTCATCTGTGGTTCCAGGTTATCACATGAATAAAAAACATTGGAATACTGTTTATATTGATGGATCAGTTCCTGATAAAGAAGTGTTTTCATGGATTGACCACTCATATGACCTGGTATTTAAAAAGAAGTGATCTGATATAAAGTTTCTATCTGGATAGATTCATAAACGGATGTTGAAGACCACTTCATGCCGAGCATAATTGACCACCTCCAGACAGTAACAAACTTTACGACAGCCCTAACTGGCTGAATGTGGTCAATGAGTCTGGATTCTGCACTAAACATCTATTCCATACCGTCAATATAGGTACTGACTGCCTTTTCAAATCGGACGAGTCTCTCCACTAAGTCCTCTTGGATTGCAGGCCACTTGTCCTCATTTTTAAAACTTCCCACGGGGCAGATTGACCTTATATATTGCTGCTTTCGACTTTCTTTATAATCCCAAATTAAGGATTCTCCAAAAGCTTTTTCAATTTCGTTCTTGCCATCTAAGAAGAAATTGTATCTCGACTTGTTTAATTCAACATTTGGTGAGTAGAAGAACAAATCAATTCTAGCAGATTTATTCTGGCATATTACATTCCATCCAAGACCCGATCTCCCTGCACCTGCTCCAATCCAACTTTGATAATCAACAGGAGAAACATTTTGAAAGAGCTTTGTTTTTTGGTTGCAGATTGATAGAAACTGTTTAAAGAAGGAATATAGTCTTTCTTCCCGACTTCGATTCGGCTTTTTCGGTGGATTAACTCCATCTCCAGGTTCAGTTCCACCAATGTCATGTGGAGACCTTGAATTATTACAATAACGATGAGCTAACCGAGCATTTTCTGGGATAGTTTTACCTCCTGTCCAATATTGTTCAATATGATCTACCGCCGCATCATCAATATTCAGGATTCTATTTCCACAAATAGCACAAGTACTATCGGATTCAAATAATTGCTGTTTAAGTGAATAAGAAAAACATCTCGGCTCCTTTGTGCTAATACCAAGGATTGAGTGAACAGTTAATCGCCACTTATCAAAGCGTATAGTAACCATTTTCTTACTACTGGTCGATAGTTCGATGGAATCTATAAATTCCTGATCATTCGTCATCAGATCAAGTAGTGCTTCACGGATCCTATCCATGTTTTGAAACACAGTATTTTTATCTTCAGTGGCGAAGGAATACATAAGAATATCAAATAGTGAGACATTGAATTTTTGAGTTTCCCATTTACCATTCTTATTTCTCTCGGTTCCATTATAATAGCGCTTGAAAGCATTTGTCCCCAATAAATTGCGTATTATTGAGATGGTATTTTTGAAAGCGGTTTTAAGTTTAATCTCGTTTTCAGGGGAGATTTGCTGATACGCCTCCATTGTTTCATTCAAAAACCTTTTAATTGGAGCATTGTACCTCAGATATGAATTAAAATAGAAGGATGCGAATCTTAATACCAACTCAATATCCCGCATCCTTTTTTCTGGCTTTGTTATACCCAGCAAATACATAAAGTCAGGTTCCTTAGATAACTCTTTTAATAACTCATTAAACCGTCCACGATATACACAGTTTCTCAGCTCCTGATCATTTAGCGGAACAGATCCTGTGTTCAATCTGGCAAAAATCTCAAACTGCAGATCATTATCAGATTCCTTTTTGAATTTTATAACCCGTATTTTATAGGTCATTATCTTATCCTGGATGTCATCAGAAAGTTCATTAAACTTCTTGCCGTTAAGTTCTGTGAACACATTCAATCCAGACAATTTGAAATCAGAACCATCTGGGAATTTCCCATCAATAAATGAAAAGAATGCGGTCAACCGTTGTTGCCCGTCAATTACATTATCTTTCCCATCTTTCTCCTCAGATAGATAGATAATTGGGATAGGAATATCAAGTAGAGCTGACTCAATCAATCTGCTGCTTTTGATTTTATCCCAAACAAATTGGCGTTGAAATCCTGGTTGAATATTAAGACGGCCCCTGAGATATCGTTTATATAGGGAATCAACTTCGGGATCACCTTGGTCAGTGAATATTGTACGCTTTGATGAAAGGTCATACTCTTCATCAATTTCACCCTCAATATTAATTTCTTCTGAAGCAATGTCTTTCATGGTTATAAATCTTTGATTTTAAGGGAGTAGAAATCATTGAATAAATTAAATGAATTTCTAAACGATTAGCAAGTTGCGACTATTACTTTTAATTATACCGTACTTGCTTCCACGACCATCATCATCCTCCATCCAACCTGTAATTCTCGCCTCTGGGGTCGGATTTAACACCTTAACCTGACCTGGAAGGGGAGGCTGGGGATGGTTTTAAAAGTATGTCCAAGTATTTTGGGCTAAGAAAATCTTTTGGATCGCCTCACGCCGAACATATCTGTCCATTTGCCGTTATATTAATTGCCAGAAGAAATCATCAATTGAAACAGATTGACGATTAATTAATTAGCTCCTGAGCCTTTGAGTCATTAGGTTAGCGATTTTTAATATTTTGGGTGATATACCATTTAAAAACTCTTCAACTGTAATCTCTTTGCCGTTAAGGGTAAGCTTCTCGTTCTTTGCAATTACTTCATTGGCAGCTGTATTCAATAAACGGTTTATAATATTTTCAGCAATTGGATCAACTCGAGATAATAATTCAGCCCTTTTCTTTTCAATGATCTTCTTTTCCCTTCTCTTCAGAGATTTACTTAATTGGATATTTATTGTTGTCGGTAGAGGCTCCTCTAGGACTATATCAGGTCTTAACTTCTTTGCTAAACCATCTGTTATGAAACCCAAATGGTGTCTGCAATTATACCCCCCCAGATCAACCAAAGGATCATATCCTGGGTAATTCATATAAGGAGGCACAATATTTAAGTCCTGTTGGTTAAACTCAGTGATATTGATAGCCTTTGAGGGAGTCCACCTTACCCACTCTTTTGCTTCCTCAACATTATAAACATGACTATTATGCTCTCTGCAAAAATCCCTGCTATTCATACCAGTAAGCAATGTCCCCGAATATATGAAATATTTCATGTCGAGTTCTTCGGCCAGAATTTTGTTATACATTCTATTGCATTGCATTTGAATGTTAAATTCTAAATCCTTAATATCCCATCCCAAACTCTTACCATACAGTTTTGAATTTGAGACTATCTGATTTAATTCCTTGACAATATCTTTTGAATGAAGGGAATTTCGCTGAGGTATTACAACATTGATTAGATATTGTTTAATCTCGATTATTGTCTTTCTATCTTCTAGCAACTGAATAAAAAGTGGATTACTTGGAAAACCAACTTCATCTTCAATTCTCTCAATCATCCTTTTTGTAGTTATTTCTTCTCTACTTTTTTGATTTCGCATTTTTTTTGGATTATAATCTTATAATCAGTATCCTCACTACAAAAGCCGATGATGTTGACCACTTCACGCTGAACCTATTTGACTATCTTCAGATTTCTATTGTTGAGTATTTCCGAATGTCCTTTTTGTTGCTGGGTAATATTGTCCATCTTCACCCAAGAATACAGTCTGCTTAAGCAGAAAATGATAAACATTTGTCGATCCAATTGTAATTGTGTAAGCTTGGGCAAATTCCCAACCTTTCGTGCCCATAAAATTCATTGCATCAACCATGCTATTGAATTTTTTCGGTTTCCCTGTGGTTTCATCAATTATATAAGAAGTGTTGAAACCAAGAAAGCCCTTTTCTTCACCCATGTCAATAGTAACAGTTACTTTGTTTGTCAACCCCGAGGTACCAAGCAATTCACAGTAGATTGTCCGTACTCTAAGGTCGTCGACAGTTGTACTGTCATTCTGTGCGTAGATGCCGATGGAAGAAACGATAAGTACCAAAAAGATAATGTTTTTTTTCATGATTTAAGGGATTAAATTATTAACTACTAATAGGTTTAATTGACACTCGGTTTAGAATAGTGCCTTCTTTCAGACCTCAAGTTATCAAATTTCCAGGTTATTTCGCAATGAATTCCCCATGTCTACGCATTCTCTCACCAATTCGGATGCACAATAAGACCATGGGAATGACTTTCCCTTCATTTTGACGGGTTATATGGAAGTTTAAACCGATTGGACAGACACAGGACTTTTCTCATTCTGGTTGGCCAATAACCAAGATCTTTCCTGGACATTGGGATACACATTAGAGCCCTGATGTATATAAAATTATTTGAGGTTGAATTCAATCGATTATTTTATTGTTAGCTTTACATAAACCATCTATAACTAACTAACTATCAATATGGGAACAGTTTATCCTTATAAATGCAACAAGTGCGGGTATAGTGCAACAACATCGGGCGGTCATGATCACGGAATGCTGAGGGTTACTGATACATATATCTGCAAATACTGTAAAGAAATAGTGGATGTAGCTGTTGGGGAACTTGGGAGGACTTTTTCTCAAGAAGACCTTCTTATCAAGAAGAATAAAGGTGAATCCGTCACGGACTTTTATGCCTGTCCTATTTGTGGTTCACAAAATCATCTGGAGAAATGGAGTAAGAAAGATAAACCCTGTCCACGATGCAATGGGAAAATGAGGAAAGACAGTAATGGAGTGACCATGCTATGGGATTGAAGGGTGATAACAGGGAAGGTCTCTCAGTGACTATTAATAAGCCATAATGAACGACCAGGCTATTATTCAAGTTTTCTGTAAGATTATTAATTGTGAAAGATGTAATCCACTGACAATCTCAATGCTTCTACGGGATAAACTGGAAAACCTACCACAACCAGGATACATAGGAAGTAACTATAAGTCAACTCGGTTACTGTTGATAGGACAAAATCCCGCCATTTGTCCACTAACCAAGAAAATAAAAGATCTAATATATATGACGGCATTAAGCTGTCTTGCGAAGAATCAAACACGAGAAAACTACGAGAAATTATATAGGATCTTGCTGGATTTCATACCTGAATGGCCAGTTCAACGAAACTACTTTCCATTGGAAGAATGTGGACTTAACTTAGAGGACATAGCGTACTGTAATGTAGTAAGATGCCGTACAGTGAATAACAGGAAACCGAATGTGACCCTTACTCATAATTGCATAAAAGAGCATCTCTTTGGTTTCATAGACTTGGTTGATCCACTAGTCATAGTTTTTATAGGGAAATGGGCTCATGATCAGCTTTCTCCATATTTAAAGAATAAGGGGATTCCCTTGGCTTATATGAATAGGGACAGAAGCCTGCCAGGTGGTAAGAGAGATGCCAATAGGCGGGAGGTTATAAAAACAGTTTTAGATGTAATTAGAAAAGATCAATAGATTAAAACATAAGGAGACTTGACATCCTTTGATGGTATTTCAAATTCAGCTAAATTAGTCAGTTACATTACTCTCCTAGAATGCTGCCATGGCCGTAAAAATTGAATTCGTCAACTTGATTATTCCAATTGAGAATATTAACAGAAGCACCTTTGAGGGTGGTTTCGAAAAACACCTGGAAGAATTTGAAGGTCTGATAGGAGGCCCAGTCTATTACGATAAACATTTATTCAGGATGGGGTGGATGGACACATGGCTGATCGACGGATATATCCGTTTTTGGGAGAATCATGGCCTCATTCCAATAGTCAAGAAAAATGGCGTTGAATACTGGCAAGACCTGTTTGCAATCTCAACAGGGCGTAATATGTTCATGACAAGATGTGATTGGATAGAGTATGACTTGAAAAAGCGCATAGTTTGGCTTAAAGGGACAGATCCCGATGATATCTATCCCAACCATGACTATGCATCGTATAATGTTCCTTATGAGAAATGAATTATGACATTTGGGCGTGCGTAAAATAATGACACCATATGACAGCAGGGCGATTGCAAAAGACATCAACCAGCCGCCCTTTTCTGACCTCCCCTACGAGGCTCAGAGGTCTGTCAGGCATATGTTTGGCAATGAAATCGTGACCTTCGAAGAGTACTTAATTGAGCGGGATAAGCTTCTCAAGAAATGGGAAGGCAAGAGTAAGTGGGATATCCCAGTGCATAAACCAAGATTAGAAACAAAACCTTTTAGCGACCAGATAAGAGAATTCATCCAAAGCGTCACATGGACATATGCCAAGACAATGCCCGATTGGCCACATGAGTATATCGTAAGATACCAAGTGGATAAGGAATTATTTCTGGATATGGTTAACCACATCAGGGAATACGGATATCGAGGAATCTTCTATGATAAAACCCTGACATATTTTAACGAGGACGGGAAGATATATTGGACAATGGGTGAGCCACTTGAGAAGACAATTGTCATAAACCGATGCAGGGAAGAAGATACTTATGAGAATAAAAGAAAGAATGGTACATTACCTCAGATAAAAACTGAATGATATGGAATAACTGATAGTCCAGGTTTATTTAAGTAAAAGTTCAAGTTTTGGAAATGACATAGTCGAATTTGAAAATTGAAAACATAACTGCTTGATTAGGATGACTTTTCTTTGTAGTTAGACTTATTAATATGTCGCTCATAAAGGTGGCATAAGTTGAATTAGTCAAGACTTAATCTGACAGTTAGGGATTAAACTATATTTGAATTTAGAGAAAACAAATAAATGTTTAACCCCAAAAACTGTCAGAAATGAATACAGAAGTAAAATTAATTAAAAGCAAG
>Ga0209723_1000792_pt1 | contig 54838 bp, 40 predicted proteins | sample BiotimSIPDNA_2_FD_185750 | JGI IMG/M metagenome (GOLD analysis project Ga0209723, IMG submission 185750) | Anaerobic biogas reactor microbial communites from Washington, USA - Biogas_R2 time_0 SIP DNA (SPAdes) (version 2) | ecosystem: Engineered > Bioreactor > Anaerobic > Unclassified | place... | reverse complement strand
ACAATCCCCGGTCTCAGGCTCGCAGCTACTGAAGCTACAAGTCGTATCTTGGGAGTCGTCACACTCCACAATGCTTTCGTCATCAATTTCACACTGGTAAGGGAATTGGCTTTTATTGCAAACCAACGTGCCATTACAGAAGTCGCCGTCTTCGTGAATCTGGCAGTCAGCCGTTTCACGACATTGGCAGATCTCCTTTCCGCCCCCGCAGACGCCATCTTCGCATGTGTTGTTGATGGAACACTCGTGGCCACTTTCGCAAGAAGCACCGTTTTCTTTGTTCGTAATTTCACAGGTTCCACCACCGATGGTGACGTTACATAAGCACTCCTGGCATGGGCCTAGGTCTGCACAAAGTTCCGCGCAATCTGTGTTGACCGTCGCGGGAGAACACTCGCCTCCAGTTGTCTCGGTGTCACCGTTATCGACTAAATCCTCTTTTGTCTCGGGTCCTTCTGTACCATCCGGAGTGTCAGGGGTATCAACTGAATCCGTTTTAGTATCGCCCTGATCCCCAATAGGAGTATCGCCAACGACATCAGTATCAGGTGTTGAGTCTCCACCACATGCAAAAACAAGGGCAGCCACCAGCATCAACGAAACATGCATCAACTTCTTCATGTGAAACCTCCAACGGGTTAACCCTAGCAGGATAACGCCTTGGGCCAGCAAATTGCAAACAATCGTTAGTTTCTTGAAGGTAAAATGAACTGTTTACTCGAAAATCACTATCTGTAGAGAACCAAGGTCAAGAAATAATCAGAAATGAGAATCAGTATTGATGACAAAACCACAGTGCTTGTAGTGGCCAGCCCAACGCCCCTGGCGCCACCAGTGGCGTTAAGCCCCTTATAACATGCTACTAGCGTGATTATTAAGCCAAAAACAGCTGCCTTTATCAGACCGGAGGTAACATCCCAACTGCTTGCATATATTTGGATTTTATCTAAAAACATCCCTCCATCCACACCCATCATACCAACCGACACAAGATAGGCACCCCCAATTCCAACTAGGTCGCAAAAGGCGGTCAAGATGGGCAGCATGATGACGGCAGCAAGCATCCTTGGGACCACCAAGTACTGAACAGGATGCACAGCCATGGCATAAAGGGCGTCGATTTGCTCGGTGACGCGCATTGTTCCAATTTCAGTGGCAATGGCAGATCCAACGCGCCCAGTGACCATAAGTGCGGTAAGAACCGGTCCCAACTCACGCATCAAGGAAAGAGCAACAACCGAGCCAACCAAAGTCTCAGCATTGAACAACCTAAAGGTCTGGATGGTTTGTACCGCAAACACCATTCCTGTAAAAAGACCTGTCAACATAACAATGAACGTGGAGCCAGCGCCGATGAACTCCATCTGAATAATCAGAAGACGCCATCGATAAGGTGGTCTAAATAGCCACACAATTGATTGAAACAACAGGATCAAAGCGGCCCCAAAGCCTTCAATTGGCTTGATTATCCGTTGAAGCAGCTGTGACAGCAGTTTCCTTGTTGCCATTACACTTGACACCCAAGATGGTCTAGGAAAGGTTTTTAATCCTGAAAGCCGTAATGGTCAAGAGGCAAGGGGGCGGGGACAGGGGCTGGGTCAGGGGGATGATTGTGCTGTTTAGCAGGATCTGTAGCAGGAACAGGGGGCGGTTAAGCGAAAATCTTGGTTGACGCGCCTAGATTTTGCGAGTATCATTTGCCGCCTTTGTTTCTGGAGACCTTAAATGGCTAGATGTCAATTAACTGGAAAACGACGCCTCAAGGCGATGAATGTATCCCATGCCCATAACCGCACCGGCAGATGGCAGCACCCAAACATTCAATCAAAACGCATTTATGTAGAAGAACTAGGACGTCACGTTAGACTCTCGCTTTCTACACGCGCAATGCGTACAATAACGAAAGTCGGCCTAGTAGCGTACGCCCGTAAGACCGGAATCGATCTGGCGTCGTTGTTAGACTGACCCACCTGGCAAGCGACAAAGCTTCCCAGGTATTTTCTCAAAGGGAGGTCATTAACCATGTCGCATCTACCACGAGTCGCTCAAGCCCTGTTGTTATCCCTCATAGCCGTCAGTCTTATCGCTGGTTGCAGCGATGACAAGCGTAAAAAGAAGGTCGGCGATTTCTGTTCTGGTGACACAGAATGCGCCGATGGCATTTGCTATGCAAGTGAATGTCTGGACCCGGACGGAGACTATGACGGTGACGGTCTCAAAAACGGTGTCGAAAAGCACATCCTTGGGACAGACCCAGGTCTCGCCGATACCGATGGAGATGGTGTCCCAGACGGTGAGGAAGTTGGAGACGTAAACAATCCTAACGACCGAGACGGTGATGGGATAATCGACGCCCTCGAATCCAGGTTACCAACGGCTGACGCTGACGGAGACTGCATTCCCGATGAATATGACCCGGAAAACGATGTCTTTACAGACGACATGTCTCTAATTATCGAAGCTAACTGCCTATTACCAGGGGTCTGTGACACCGGCAAAGAGCACATTACTGCACGATGCGTAGATGGCGTGCCTCAATGTGACTATTCAGCGGTACCAAACTATGAATCATCCGAGACTTCCTGTGACGGACTAGATAACGATTGTGACGGGAAGGTGGACTTTGAGCTTAACCGAGAAGCAATTGATGAATGCCCTAAAGAAGGGGTATGTGCTTCAGCTCAGATCAACGTTGTCTGCGAAGATGGTGAATGGAAATGTGATTTCTCGCAAGTCACCGGCTACGAGGCAGAAGAAACGCTTTGTGATGGCTTGGACAACGACTGCGACGGGGAAACTGACGAAGGCCTCGTTGATCAAGCTTGTGAGATTTCAAACGACTTTGGGACCTGTTCTGGAACTACGGTTTGCGATTCAGAAACAAAACTGGCCATCTGTGACGCAGATACTCCAGCCGAAGAAATCTGCGATGGCTTAGACAATAACTGCAATGGTGAAATTGATGAGGGGCTTGATGGGCAACCATGTGAATTGAAAAATGAATTTGGCACCTGCCCCGGAACCACCGAGTGTGACGCAGAAAAGAAAGAGCTAGTTTGTGTTGGCGAATACCCATCGGCCGAGATTTGTGATGGCATTGATAACAACTGCAATGGGGAAACAGACGAAAACGACGTATGTGGTGGTGGTTTTACCACAGGGGTTTATGGCCGATTGCTAACAGCGTTTAACGCTAAGCCTTTGATACACCAAGGTCCTACCAATGCTACTCCTGTTGCTGGGGCAAAGGTCTATGCGCTGACCGAAGAAGAGTGTGAGATGGGCCCGTCCTCAAGCTCTGACTATGAGACTCTAAGTCTTGAAGATGGTACATTTTCGCTGCCATTGGCCAGTGGGACGTGGTGCCTGTATGTAACAGCTGAAGGATATGTGACTTTCCAATCGTGGTTCTTTAACTTAACAGAAGGTGATAGATTCCCAATCGATCTTTTGCTTACCCGCACTGACGCATCTATGGGGTTTGGCGCGATCTGTGGACGCATCCAAGAAAAGGCCAGTTACGACCCACCTATGCCTTCACCACCTTTACGGATGTTTGGAGATGAAGGAGAGACCGTGCCTGTTGGTGATGCGACTGTAAGGCTTTTGCCTGACGGCGTGACATCTTTAGTGTCAGCAACCACTGATGATCGCGGCTTCTTCTGTTTCAATGACTGGCAGTCCCAAGATGGTGGGGAATCTACTCCTCTTACCCTGCAAGTGGTAAAGGATGGCTATTACACCAGCAGCAAATGGACATTCACACCATCAATTGGAGAGTTGCAGTTCCACAACATCGAGGTGTCTGTGGCTGATGCAACCGAAGAGGGCGTTTGCTTTACTGACTCCTTCGATCATCTTCCCGATCCAGGAGGAAAGGGCCCAGCTGCTATGCCACAACAGGGTCCAAAAGCGGGAGAAGAGCCAAGAGAATCTGGCAGATGGGAGGTTGAAAATAACCCCTCATCAAACAATGTATTCTGGACACATCTGTATGAGTACACGCCTATGAATTTCTGGGTCGATCATCAAGACGATTGCATAAGTGTTCCATCTGACGAGTATTGTTCGTCGAGCGGACCCCAGTGTGAACTGTGTGAAGATGACGATCAAACTGGATGTATTCCAGAACCAGGGGCGCTTCCAAGAGCGTATTCAGGTCTTGGCGTCATGTATTTTGGAAACAGTGAAAATGGCTGTTATCTAACTATGACGTCGGCTTGTAATGTTGAAGGCCCGGTGGAGTATGGGTCGTTGATCTCCCCCGAAATCAGGCTTAGCGAAGCTGTTGGCGCAAAACTGTACTTCAGGACGATCTGGGAAGTTGAATCTTTCAATCCAAATGCAGATCGGCTGATAGTAGAGGCTTTAAACTCTGGTGAGTCGATTTTCAGGGAATGGATCCAAATCGCCTCTTTGAAGCCATACACGACTGTGGACAACCCAGACAGCCGAATTCCAATGACTTCAGGTGGTTACAACAAGCCCCCAAAATGGGTTGAGCACGAAATCGATCTTGGCAGATTTGAGGGAGACTGGATGAAGATCAGATTCAGATTTGACTCGGTGGACGGGCATCGCAATGCCTTCCGAGGCTGGATGATTGATGACGTCTCAGTTAAAGCACGCGGTTGCCCGATACCTGCAGTGCCATAATCGAACATGACCTGAAAGGATCTAGGTGCCCCAACTAAACAATTCCTCACAACCTGATATTCGCCAGCTTTTGGCCAAAAATCCCTTCATAGCCGCGCCCATGGATGGTTACTCGGACTATCCATACAGGGAGGCTTGCAGAGAATGTGGGGCTGGAATCACTTACTCCGAGATGATCCCGGCGATAGCCTTAACTTTTGGTGCAAAAGACGCCAAGCGCAGGGTTAAGGTCTATCCAAATGACTCACCTTTCATTGTGCAAATTGAGGGCTCCAAACCGGATGTAATGGCCAAAGCGGCGCAAATGGTCCAAGAAGCTGGTGTACAGATTATCGACATCAATGCTGGCTGCCCATCGAGAAGGGTTACCAATGGTGGCGCGGGCGCGGCGTTGTTGTCCGATCTGCTGCTAATGGAAAGGATCCTGAAGGCCGTTAAAGAAGCGGTCACAATTCCAGTGACCCTGAAGTTTAGAAGCGGTCCAAGTACTGGGAACTTTGTCATCGAAGAAGTCGCAAAGATGGCCGAGGATAGTGGTATAGACGCGCTTGCTTTGCATGCTAGAACGCGCTCTCAGGGGTACAGAGGCAGCGCTGACTGGAGCCATATCGCCAAGCTTGTTGAATGCACCAAGCTGCCTGTTATTGGTAACGGCGACGTGCTAAAAGGTGAAGACGGTCTGCAAATGATTAAGCAGACTGGATGCCACGGCGTTATGGTAGGTCGGGGAGCCATTGGAAACCCTTGGCTTTTTGGTGAGCTTTTGGCGGTTTGGCAGGGGCTTCCCAAACCTCCAAGGCCGACTAGAGCGCAATGGTTTGCAATGGTTTTGGCACATTTCGATGGGATGGCCGAGTACTTTGACAACGACTCAGAACTTGCGGCCCGGCTGTTTAGAAAGCATTTGTCACGCTACACAAGGGGAATGAAGGGGGCCGTTTCCTTTAGGCGACAGTTGGCAGCAGTTCAAAACAGAAGCTCACTTTTGTCTGCGATCAACAGTATTTTGGCTGATGAGGGGATAACCACTGATCAGACCAGGGAAAATCCACTTTGGGACCAACCCATGCCTGAACACGACTCTCATGGCTTTGTTACGCCGGAGTGATACATGCCTGTGCTTCCAACACCAATCGGCATTTACGCGATTTTAGATGCTGATACCGTGCCTGTGGCCAAGTTGCCAAAATTAGCGGCTGGATTTGTCCAAGCTGGTGTTCAAGTGTTTCAGGTAAGGGCTAAAAACCTGCCAGGCGGCCCGTTCGTTGAGCTTGTTGTGGCGATTCGAGCGGCTTTGGGGCCAAAAGCATTGTTGTTGGTAAATGATCGGGTAGATGTCGCGGCGTTAACCCCAAGCGATGGTGTGCATCTTGGGGACTTGGATTTGGCGCCAAGCGATGCCAGGAAACTGCTTCCAAAGGGTTCCATTGTTGGGTATTCAACGCACTCTCTTGCCGATATTTCCCAAGCCACAGATGTAGATTACGTTGGATTTGGGCCTGTGTTTGCAACTGCGACCAAGGTTACTGGACGGGCCCCACTTGGCATTGAATTGCTTGACGCAGCCTGCAAGCTTTCACCAGTTCCAGTGGTTGCAATCGGGGGGATTAACCCAAAAGATGTTGCGACACTTGCCAAAGCTGGCGCCGCTGGAATCGCAATGATTTCAGGCTTGTTACTTGCGGATTCGCCATTTGAAACTGCCAAAGAGGCTACTGCCGACTTTTTTGCACAAGGTGGCCTGAAATGACCAAAACCGTTGGCGAAATCTTGCAGTTATCATCTAAATATCTTCGCGATAAAGGCTCAGAATCTCCAAGGCTGGATGCAGAATTGTTGATAGCTGACGCCTTGAAAATCAGACGGTTGGATCTTTATTTATCACCAGAAAGGCCGCTGACAGTAGCGGAAACTGATTGCATTCGCGAAGGCTTACGGCGCAGAGCCAAATTGGAGCCTTTAGCTTACATCAGAGGCGTTAGGGAGTTTTTTGGCCTGAATTTTCATGTAACTCCTGACACGCTAATCCCAAGGCCTGAGACTGAAACCTTGGTGGATGCGGCCATTACGTGGATTTCAGCAAATTTGGCCACAAAGGTGGTTGATGTTGGAACTGGCAGCGGTGCCATCGCATGTACACTGGCTGCCAACCTGCCCCAAGTGCATGTCTTGGCAACAGACATCTCCAAAGCAGCCTTGGATGTGGCTGCCCGTAATGCAGATGCTTTGGATGTAACAAACCGAATTTCCTTCATTAATTGCCATCTACTTGATGACATACCAAAAGCGTTCAACCCCCAACTGATCATTTCAAATCCACCATACATAGCTGAGAACGAACGCGAACTCATGGATATCAGTGTGTTACAATACGAGCCCTTAGGTGCCTTGTTTTCAGGCGATGAGGGAACGGATTTAACTTTTGAACTAATAGAAAGAGCCCGCGAGATTTTACTGCCCGGTGGCGCTTTCATTGTTGAAACAGGCTCGCCTGCACAAAGGGACAAAGTTCGAGCTAGGCTTGAATCAGCATTTAGCCACAATGTTTCACCTTTAACCGACCCAGGTGGCACAATTCGCGGCTTTTTGGTTGAAGTATCGGATTCCAAGGAGATCTAACAGATGTCAGACAACGCACACCGTTGTGGGGTCATTGCCATCGCTGGCAGGCCAAACGTCGGAAAATCCACATTGTTGAATAGGATACTGGGGGCTAAAATTGCCATTGTTACCCCAAAGCCCCAAACGACCAGAGACAGAATCCTAGGCATCTGGAGCCAACCTGGCGCTCAGATCCTGTTTCACGATACTCCTGGAATTCACGTGGCTACAAAGGCCTTGAATCGACGCATGGTTATGGAAGCACAAGCTGCTTTGGATGACGCTGACGCCATTTTGATGATGACCGACGCCAGCGATCCTGCCACTTGCTTGAAGCAAGACAACAACGTGATAAGTAGAGTCCGTGAGTCTGGGAAACCAGCTGTCTTGGCAATCAATAAAATCGATCTTATTGAAAAGGCCAGTCTGTTACCCCTAATCGAGACTTACTCTAAAGCAATGGATTTCAAAGCAATAATTCCAATCAGCGCCCAAGACGGAGATGGAATCGAAAATCTGACGGACCTTCTTGTCACTTTGATACCTAAAGGGCCCGCGATGTATCCAGATGACGATTTAAGTGATCGCCCCCTTCGTTTTTTGGTGGCCGAGATTGTTCGAGAAAAGTTGATGCTGGCCCTGCGTCATGAGCTACCCTACTCTACCGCGGTGACCATTGAAGAATTTATCGAACCTGCCCCCCCTGCTGCTGTAAGAATCAGTGCGTTAATTCACGTTGAAAGAGCCTCGCAGAAGGGGATTGTCATTGGAAAACAGGGGGCGATGTTAAAAGAAATCGGAACAGCTGCGCGCCATGATATTCAAGACCTTATTGGTCGGCCTGTGATGCTGACCCTTTTCGTGCGGGTTGACGAAGACTGGACAACGACAGACGAGGGAATCAGCACCGTCTTGGACAATTAATACCCACATATTTGGTTTATTATTTGAATTAGTTCGGTATATTTCTTATATAATCAGTTAACAAATGTGGAGAAGCAAGATCACAGCTCACCCTAAACCCACAAAACGTTACGTAGCCTTCATCGGGTTTACTGGCATTGTGGCCCTAGGGTACTTGATCGCCTTGGCTTTGATAAACCCCAGATATTTGACCTTGCCCATAGTTCAGAATCCTGGGGCGTTTTTAACGTTTGCAGCCCTTGCTCTGGCCACGAGATTGATGGGCGTATCTGCGAAACCGATGGCAGGATTCGGACTGGATACCCCCCTTTACACCGCAGCAATGCTTTGCATAGGACCTGGTCCAACGGCAATGGTTGCCTTTGTCGCAATGGCGCTTAAAGGCTTTGTAGACTGGGCAATCAGGGTCAGGTCAGGAATCAGATGGCCACTTTTCACATCGATTGCGACTTGGATCTTCAGTCCTGCATTAACAGGTACGATCATCGCTTCAATAGGCTTGGCCTTCGATGCCAGAGAACTGGCATATCACGAGGTTTTGGGACTCCACAGGGCAATTTTGGTCTACCTTTTGATGGCTTTAGGGATGTTGGCCCTTCAGTTTGCCACCGTGCTGGTCTCTTACCGTCTTAACGATGTAAGCTGGGCGGATATAGCCAAGGAAATACGCAGTCCAACATTTCATGGAGATTTACTATTCCTGCCTTTGGGTTTCGCTTTGGCCATCGCATACCGAGACCACCACACGCCAACCTTGGCAGCGCTGGCGGTTTCGTATGTAACCTTCAGTTACATCTTCAGGCAGATGAGCAAGGCCCTAGAGGCGTTTACAGAATCATCTCAAGAGCTTGCCCTTTCTGAAGAAGTCGGCAGAACGGTGGCGTCAACTTTGAACGTCGAAGAGGTCGGTCGCAGGGTCGGGATCGCACTACTAAACGCATTATCTGAGGCAAGGGCAATTGTTTTGACAGTGTTGGACGATACGCAGCGTTATAGACAGTCCTACATTAGGGCCGTTGACCGTTTGGAAAAGCCCGCAATTCTTGAAGCTGTATTCAGCGACCTGGAAAACAAATTTCAGCTTGATGGTAGTGAAAAAGACCGGCCTCCAGAGGCGGCAGCCCCATACGATGGCAACATTTGGCACTGTGAGTTGAAAACGCCTGATGTTGGGGTAATTATCGGATACCTGTCCGTTGTCCAGCCTAAAGGAGTCAAATTCAGCCCAAGGGATAAACGGATCATTCGGGGTGTGGCACGCCAAGCGGCTGTTGCGGTCCAAAACTGGCGACTTTACAGTTTAGCAACTGAAGACGGACTTACAGGGCTTTATGTGCGCCGATATATTGAGTCGAGGCTGTGTGAAGAGTTTGAGCGGGCGACCAGATCCAAGGGCAATTTCAGCTTAATGATGGTAGACGTAGACGACTTGAAAAAGATAAATGATAACCACGGCCACGCCGCTGGGGATAAGTTGCTTAGGTCAGTCGCCACTGCGATGCGCGAAAGCCTGCGTCGAATGGATGTCCCCGGCAGATGGGGCGGCGATGAATTCGCCGTTATTTTGCCAGATATTTGCCTTAAAGAAGGGCTTGAAGTTGGCAAAAGGATTATCGACAGCCTAAAAGACTATTCGTTCCAAGTCCGTGATCAGATTATTACACCATCGGTCAGCATCGGAATCGCCGCTTTTAACGAGTGTTGTCCGCAAAACGTGACGAATATGTTGGCCCTTGCAGATGGAGCCCTATACCAAGTCAAAAATTCGGGAATAAAAGGGTCCGTTACCGCCGCTTGCCCCGATATGGTAAATAAGGTCCAATTGCGTTTGGAATCATGATCGTGCGATAAGGTTCCTGACCCGTTGGCCCTGCGGGCATTTGTAGCAGGATGAAGTTTTGAAACTAAAAGCGTTAGCTTCAACAAACTGGTCTAGGCATTTTTGGATTTCGATCTCAGCTTTTGTGTTTCTACATAGGAACGGGGCATCAAGCCGTACCTGGTTGTTCCGCTTCATGCAACCTCTCTTTAGGTCAACGAGTGTCACCGGTGGGAATTATGTTGGCCAGGGTTGTCTGTGTCAAGCCATACCCCCTTTGCCCTTCATAACAAAGGGATTTCAACTTCCATCTTGGATTCATCGTGTGAGGTACTGATGATATTAGGACTGACTGGAAAAAACGCATCTGGTAAGGGTGAGGTCGCAAAAACTTTGATGGCTGGTGGGTTTGAATACTTCAGCCTTTCAGATGAAATCAGGTTGGAGCTACAGGCGAAAGGCATTCCAGAATCACGTGACAATCTGATTGAGGCGGGCAGGACGCTGCGCCAAAATGAAGGTCTGGATAGCTTGGCGCGTAGGGTTACAAGCCGATTTACCATTGGCTTGAACCAGGTTGTGGACTCTATCCGAAATCCGCACGAGGTACGCTATCTTAGGTCCCTTGGGTCATTCTTTTTGATTCATGTTGATGCCCCAATCGAAATACGCTACGAGCGGGCTCAAAAGAGGGCGCGCACTGGCGATCCTGTTGATTTGGAAGCGTTCAAGGCGGCTGAGGCTAGGGAACTTGCAAGTGATAACCCAGCTGCCCAGCAACTAATCGCAACTATTGAGCTTGCTGATTTTACGGTCACAAATGATGGTGATCTGGACACTTTAACTAACAATGTTCGTGCTTTGTTTCAAAAGGCCGTTGCAATGACTCCCAAGATGTCATGGGATGAATATTTCATGAAAATAGCCGATGTTGTTGGCACTCGATCCAGCTGTGCAAAGCGACATGTCGCTGCCGTGGTTGTCAAAGATCATCGCATAATTTCCACTGGTTACAACGGAACTCCAAGGGGCACGCTAAACTGTAATGAAGGTGGTTGTGAGAGGTGCCTTGCTTTGGTGCCGTCAGGGTCAGGCTTGGGCGACTGTCTTTGTTCTCATGCCGAAGAAAATGCCATAGTCCAGGCCTCATACCATGGTGTAAGTCTTCGTGGCGCAACGATTTACACCACGTTTCAGCCTTGTATCCTTTGCACCAAAATGATTATCAATGCTGGAATTCGCGAAGTAGTTTATCGTTACGCTTACCCGCTACCTGAAAATGCAAGACATCTGTTCAGGGATGCAGGAGTAACAGTACGACAGCACGAGTCTGGTTGACATAATGACTGAACTAAACGATACTACCCGGCCGGAGGTGCCACATGGCTCGAGTCACAATCGAAGATTGTCTGGATACTATAGACAACCGCTTTGCCTTAACCCTTTTGGCGGCAAAACGTTCCAGGATGCTGCTAAACCAAGCGCCAGCGCAGATCGAAACCGACAACAAGGAAACGGTCACGGCTTTGCGGGAAATCGCCGCCAACCGTGTTGGATTCAAGCGAGATATTCGCGAAATCCTGAATCTGCCCCCCGCCGATCAAGAATAACTACAGTTTTCATAGCACTGCTGCCCGCGTTACTTAGCGGGTGTGGTGCGTATTTGTACCCACTTCCAGACAACCCTTTGGACGATCCGACCACCCTTTTGGACAAGGCCCGCGCAAAAACAGACGGCCTTTTGACTTTAAGCGCGGAAGCTAGGATTAGGGGACGCTCCAAGATGGGCCGGGCCATGGGAAAAGTATCCATTTTGGCAAATCGAAGCACAGAGCAGCTGAGAGTCGACGCCTGGACACCTACTGATGACTTGGTGCTTTCCCTGGTTGCAGATAAAGACGGTTTTCACTATTTCACGCGTGGTGAGCCAATTTGCCTTATAGGTCCAGTCTGCCCTTCTAACGTCAGAGCGTTGCTGCCTTTGGGATTGGACATCAAATCCATAATCGGCGCCCTGTTTGCAGTTCCTCCAGATATTGACCTTGAAGGTACTTGGAGCATGGCATTTGACAGAAAAATTGGAGCTTATCTGCTTGAACAGGCGCCAAAACATGGCACCCTGGTCAGGATGTGGATTCGGGAAGATGGTCAAGTGGTTGGGGCAGAACGAACAATGGATGGAAAGCTTGATTATCGAATCAAATTCCAATTCTCTAAAGGAAAGTCGATTCCTGGTGCTCTGGAGTTTCAATCTGATATTGATTCAACAAACGCGACGGTTAAAATCCAAAGCTTTGAGCTAAACCAACAGTTTGGTGATGAGGACTGGGAACCACCTTGTAACACTAACTTCAGATGGCTTGAATGCCTGGAGGACGAATGAGCGGAAAATTCATTGTTTTTGAGGGCCTAGATGGTTCTGGGACGACAACTCAAAGCAGGTTGCTGTTTAACAAATTGGCGCGTCACACTCCTTTGGTCCATCTGACAGCTGAGCCAAGTACTGGCCCGGTTGGTCAGCTGATTCGCCAGATTATCAAGGGACGGCTGATTGGACGTACGATCACAGATGTTAAAATTCCGTTTGATTATCAAGCTTTGGCGTTACTGTTCGCTGCCGACCGGCTGGACCATGTGGCTTGTGAGATTCGGCCACTGCTGGAGCAAGGATACCACGTGATATCAGACAGATACGTGCTTTCATCGCTGGCGTATCAAGGGTTGACGTCGCCCAGCGAATGGGTGGCATGCATCAACAGCCATGCACTGAAGCCAGATATTCAGTTTTTCCTTGATGTTCCAGCATCTACCGCGTGGGAGCGATTAAACCAGGCAAGGCCAGGGAGCGACATATTTGAGGCTCCTGAGACGTTGACCCAGGTGGCCCAGTCATATCAGGAATCGTTAAAAACGCTTTCACCTGAAACATTGTGCGTTATCGACGGTACTAAATCGCTTGAAGAAATCGAAGGCGAGATATGGCAAACATTGACAGACAGAAAGTTGATAAATCTGGAGACGGAACTTGAAGTAGAAATAATCACCACAGACGAATAACGCTATCTAACCCTTTAATAACTAAGGCTGTTTTGTCTGTTTTGGCTCCATAAACACACTGTCTTACCTCTTGTTTCACATATGAAATGAAGTAGATTTTGTTGCCTGAAACCTCAGTTACCACACCAGCTGCAATCCCATTTTCGGAACCAAGGCCACACTGTCCTGGGCAATTAAACAAGATTATGTCCCCAGGCTTTGCGCTTGATGAAGGCATCACTTTGGAGGCGACCAACTGTTTGTAAGGAATCACCGCAAGACTGACAGAAGACTGGCCCTTGGGTAACTGGTCGTTAATAATCAGAATGTGACCAAGAAATGAACGCTCATCAAAGGATTTTACAATCCCCAAAAGTCTTGTTGCGGATTTGATAATTTCGGCGGTTCCATCATAGGTCGACGCGGCCGCTGTAGTATCTGGAGAAACCACCTTTGGCTCTGGCTGGTCGGGTGCAGGTTTCTTGGGCTCGCTGGGCTTCTTGGGCTCGCTGGGCTTCTTGGTATCACCTGTTTTTTTGGACTTTTTCGGCTTTTTGGGCTTACTTGGCTTATCTACCTCACTTGGGTCCTCACCCTTCTTTAACCCTGTTAGAGCCGGCAGTTCAAATGAACTGGAAACTGACACGACAGAGTATGGATCGTGGCTTTTGTAAGTTGGAGCTGTGACACAACCCCAAAAAACAACAGGTATTGATAAAGCCAGAACTGCAAGCCGATTTGACACAACTGCCTCCGCGCAAATAAAATAGTAGGGCCTTGACTGTCTTACGTCAAAGAAGAAGGAGTACCCATGAAACGCTTAGCGATAATCCTTGCCATGGGAATGATGTATTCCTGCGGCAGTGGAAGTAGTTTTGGAAGTTTGAATGTCAACTGGCTGATAGCGGTTGGAGACTGCGAAGAGTCGGGAGTTGAAGTTTTAAACTTCAGATTGCTGGAAAATGGTGTGGACGCACTTGTTCCTTTTGAAACCGCTAAATGCAACCGCGGGATTCAAGGAACAAAGGAAGGCATAAAAATTGAGGGTATCCCAGCTGGGACATACACCTTGGTCATCGAAGGTCTCAAAGCCGTTGAAGATGAAAAAGAGAAAACAACCATTGAGCTTGTTGGTGTTTCAGAAAACGTCGTGATCACAGATCGCCAACTCACCTCTATTCCTCCAGTTATTTTGACTTTAAAGACCGCCACGCTGCGGCTCAGCTGGAAGTTTTCCAATGGGAAAATGTGTGGCACCAATGGTATATCTTCAGTTCAAGCTTCTTTGATCGATGACTTGGGCAACGAAGTGATGCCCCCAACGGTGTTTGCTTGTGAGCTTCCAACCGCGCAAGATGGCAGGGCTCCTGGCATTCTGATAACTAACTTGCCGGCCAAAGAGGAGCTTACCGTTTTTGCATATGGTCTTGATTTAAATGGTTTTGCAAGATTTTTTGGTGAAACAGACTTTGATACCCTACCTGGAACCGAGGCTGTTGCCGAGGTGGATTTGAATCCGATCATTGAACCTGACGCTGAGCAAGACGACACCCCACCTGTCAGATAACCAAAATCCTCGAAAACCTTGGCTTGGGATGGCTTTAAAATCACCGCCAATGGGAAGCATGCTCCAAAATCACCGCCTGATTGATATCAAAGCCTAGCGCGGATTTTGGGTTGGCCTCTTTACCAGACATGAAGCCGCGTGATAGGATTTCGACTCGGTCATGGTGGACCAGGCGACCGCTGGCAACTTTGTTGCGAGAGGAAAGTCCGGGCTCCGCAGGGCAAGGTGCTGGGTAATTCCCAGTGGGGGCAACCCCAAGGAAAGTGCCACAGAAAACAAACCGCCCTTCGAAAGAAGTGGTAAGGGTGAAAACGTGGGGTAAGAGCCCACGGAGGCTGCTGGCGACAGTGGCTTCGGTAAACCCCACCTGGAGCAAGGCCGAACAGAAGGCTTGGCTGCCCGTCATGCGCCTTCGGGTATGGCTGCTTGAGGCGTGTGGTAACACACGTCATAGAAGAATGGTCGCCACAACGGAAATTTGATAGTTCCTTTGTACAGAACCCGGCTTACGGTCCACCATGACCGGCCAGTTTTTGGGGGATTTTATGGCAGGTAAAAGAGTCGTCCTTCTTTGGGCTACCAATCGCGGGGTTCAAATGATTGTGAACACTGGTTTGGCCCAAATGCAGCTTGAAGCTGTGTTTTGTACCAGTTTGGGCCAGTTCCAGGAAAACTTGCAGAGGCAGCCAGTTGCAGTGCTGGTGGCTTCCGAGGAACTCAGGTCCTCAGGCATTGATGTTGCGGCATTAGTCAGCCTAGTCGGCGATGGACCAATCGTTGTAATTTTGAATAGTTCCAGGCAACCAATCGATTCAATGGGTACCAGGGCTAGGCCTTTGGCCATCCCTTGCACCAGCAAACAGTTAGTACAGGTCCTAAGCGGTGCGGTACAAAGCGCTGAGGATAGCCAGCAAAAAAGCCCAGAAACCACCCCCATCGTTCATGACCCTCTTGAAAACCAAAGCCTGGACACTCAAAACCTGAATGAACTAATAGCCGAAGAAGTTGATAAACAATTGAAACAGCTAATCCAGACCAAATTGGATTCACTGATTCAAAGGCTAGTCCCAGAAATGGCAGAGGCAATAATCAAACAAGAACTGGAACGACTGCTTTCTGAGGCCCAGGCAAACGCCCCCTTGGACCTTGGGCCTGATAGTGGGGATGTTTAACGGCTGCCGAAAAAGGCGTTATCAGACGGCGCTCACCAAGATCTTGGCTACCGTATCGACTGCAAACCTGGCAAGTACCATTCCAAGGCCAGCTACTACCGTGAAGACTATCCCCTGGAAAAAGCTGAACTTGGTGCCAACATGCATGACTCCAGCAATTATCAGCATCAAAACAACTGTCAAGCCAATCTGAGCGCCACTAGAGGCAAAGAATTCGAACATCCTAGTCAGTTCCGACGAACCCAACGCAAATCCCATCCCTACGGCACCCAAGACCACGGTGAATCCCAAAGCACCAAAAAAGGACAGGGATTCACCAGGAACCACTCTGGACAACAGCAGCAGTGCGATAGGAATCAAAAGCCCCATAACCAACCCCAACGCCAAAACCGCCACGATTTGGTGCACAAAATCGCCAGTGGAGGCAACTCGAATTCGACTGGCCTCTAACGATGCCATCGTTCTGTAAAACATGTTAGAGCTGAACAAGGGCTTGAAGCGGTCAGTAGTGACACCATCTATCGTTTCAATGTCATCAAACGGGACGGCCCTTACCTCTGAGGCATGTCCTTGGGCCTGAAACAGCATGTCACTGTCACCACTTTTAATTATCTGTGGTTGGTCCTTTTCACGCTGCCAGAGGAAGTGGATTCCGGTTGGAGTCAACTTTTCAACAACCCCCGAATAAAACTTACCATCCCTCATTTTCAGCTTTCCGGCTTCAGCTGGAAAAGCAAACAAGACAACCGCCGCAATTATCGCAAGGTTTCCAAGGAGTAGCTTCACTATGGCCCCCATCTGGATGGATTTAACTATTTATATCTCTAGAACGGAGGGAAACAATCTTCAGCCTGATTTGTACAGAAATTCGACTGAATATCGTTTTCACATTGTTCAGTTGGCCAGCCATTTGCCAACGTGTCTGTCAAGGCGCAATCAGCTTGCAAAACGCAATCCTGATACTCATTCCAAACCAACCGATCATCAATAGTACCCAAGCTTACACACTTGGCTGGACATCCAACGTCTGCAGGATCACAAGCCTTACGACACATCCAGATGTCACGGCATGTCTTGGTTCCTTCGGGCATGCAGGCATCAACCTGGTCCTTACAATTTGTAAAGGCACAATCGTCAGGTGCGTCCCCATCAAAAAAGGCCACACACTCATTTTGATCCATGCACTCTCGCAGGGCATTGAATTGGTCCAAACCTTCAGCGCTAGTGGCCTCTTTGCACTGCGCTAAAAAGTCCTCGTCCCCAGGGCATGCCATTTCACAGGCTGCTGTTTCAACGCAGCTTGGGCCGCTGAAAACTGTAGCCTTACTACAACCTTCGGGCTCTTGTCCTGGGTCATGCTCAGGCTCATTTGTATCAGTGCCATCATCTGGAGCTGGGGTTTGGTCGTCCGCAGGAGCGTTATCCTGCGGCTCACCAAGATCGTCAGACGTTGCTGTGTCATCAGTGGGATCCCCTTCATCGGGGGTGTCCACTACGTCCGCGACATCTGACTTTCCAGGGTCAACCACGTCCTCGTCAGGCTTTGAATCACCACAACCAATGGCAAATAAGGCCACAACCAAAAACGCAAAGATTTTCTTCATCCTGTCCCCACTGTTGGTACCGGATGGCTATTTTAACCGAATTCAACGGAAAAGGGGAATTATTGTAGAGTACAACCTTAAATCTAGTTGTGAATCATTATTGTGAGGGTTTTTAGAAGGTTACTGAATGTTAATTACTCAGCGCTAGTGTCGTTGAGGCAGTTTTGGAGATCAGTGTAGCAAGTTCCGCCCTGTGCTTGCGCTTGCTGCATACAGGTCCTCCACGCGCTATCTTCCATCGTACTTGGGCAGGCTGTATTGAGGCACTGGGATAAGTCTCGCAATAGGCCATACCCAGTTTCAGTTGCATTATTGACACATGTCCTTTGACATGATTCGTTGGTCCCACAGCCGTTCATACACTGCAGCGTTTCACCACAGGTCTTATCACCGTAGGTCGCCGGACCAAAGCAAGCTTCAACCTTGTCAACGCAGGCACCCTCGCCGTTGATTGCAGCATTTGCACAAGTGTTGAGTTCGTTGCCTGTCTTGCCTTCGCACACTTCAAAAATGCAATCCATAATGTCATCGAAAAGGCCATTGGCTTCTTTGGTAGCAGCCTCCCTACAGTCATTAGCACACTGCGCATCACAATTGACATTGTTGATGCAATTCCACAAATCCCCACAGTTGCCATCGCCATAGACCTGCTCTCCGATACAGTTGGTGAAGTCTTCATCACAGACACCACCTTCCTTTAGAGCCGCGTTGGCACAAGTTTGCCATTGATCATCTGGCATGGTGCTGGGGCAATGATCATCCTTCAGGATACAGTCCCACACTTTGCCATAAAGGCCGATGGCTTCTTTGCTGGCTGCCGCACCACACGCCTGCACACATTCCCTATCATTACCACCGCAGTTCTGAACGCAGATCCAAAGAGTGCGGCAGTTACCTTCGCCATACCTTTCGCACTTGTCCCACTCAGACTCACAGGTGGTGCTTGCCGCTTCTTCCCAACAGTCATCGCACTGCTGCTCCTCCTGTGGCGTGGCATTTTGTTTGGCACAAATTGGGCAAGCTTGCTGAGTGCACTTGATGGCATTGCTAAGATCCATCTGTGCCTCCGTGGTCGATTCACTCCAGCAATCTCCGCGGCACTCATTCGCTGCCTCCTCATCGCTAAACTTGGCACAACCGGATAGGCAACCAATGAGATCGTAGCATTCGCCGTACTCGCAGCCCCAGAAACAGCCATAGTACTGCTCCATGCAGAAATCTTCTAGGCACTGATCAAGTTGTTGATTGGAAGTGGCATTACTACAGTTTGTCGATAGACAACTGATAAACGCTTGGTAATCCTCCCTACCATCAAAGGACAAGTTACCTTCGCACTGAGTCCTGCATGCCTCACCGGCAGCTCCCTCGGGGCAGTCACCAATACATTCAAACGCTGCCTTGCAGGATCCGATTGGATCGTCTACACAGCCAGGTACCCCGCCACCATCATCAGTCGACCCTGGATCGTTGTCTGGAACATCAGGAGTAGTATCGGTGTCTCCGCCAGTTCCTGGGTCTTGGTCGGGAGTGCCCGGGTCATTATCCGGCTCGTCAATATCCGGACGAGGGGTTTCGTCAGTGCCACCAGGATCGTTAGTGGGGCCACCATGATCAGTGTTTGGGATGATTACCTCTTCACTAGGTTTTGTTTCGCCATCACCACAAGCGTAGAGCCCGCCGACGAACAGCAGACCGACAGCCAGAATTGCAAGCCGCTTCATTGTAAACCTCATATACTCAAGCAAACCCAATGGGCCACACCTGTGCCCACAAACAAAGGGCATGATACGGAGTTGACGAGGCAGTGTCAACCAAAAGCAACCAAATTCTTCTTCGAAATCATCAATTTTTGCGTGTTTTAGGCATGATTTCTTGGATGGCCATTTTTTTTAAGCTCTACAGTTCGAGCCTAGGTGGCCAGTTTAGGACGATTTTTGAAATCTGAGTTAAACTTTTAGGTGGGCTTTCCTTGTGAGATGACATGTACAGCATTGTGTTTAAAGAAGCTAGACTTCCTTTTAATGACGAGGGTCAGGTTGCAGACGTTGCTGTATCCGATGGGGTAATTGTCCGTATAGACCCCACCATTGGACAAAACGCTAGATGTGAAATTAGATGCCGTGGAAACTGGTTGCTGCCAGGAGCCATTGATATGCATGTTCACCTGAGAGACCCCGGGCTGACCCATAAAGAGGATATTGTGTCTGGTACCGAGGCGGCCGTCAGATCTGGAGTCACAACGGTTGCGGACATGCCGAACACTTTGCCTCCAACTGTGACGGCAGCAGATTTTTTGGCAAAGGTGGAAAGGGCTAGGAAGGCCGCGAAATGTAACGTCCTTTTTTACATTGGATTAGGTGACTCCAACGTTGACGAGATAGAGCGCGTTTGTTCACATCCCTTATTGGCGGGAGTTAAGGTATTCCTGGGGGCGACTACAGGCGACATGGTATCTTCGGAAAACGCCTTATCTAAGGCCATTGAAAACCTAGACCAACTCTTTGTCTTTCACGCTGAAGACGAAGGCGTGTTGCGCCAAGCTAAGGCCAATTTCGAGGGAACTCCAACTGCCACAGATCATCATGTAATCAGACCCGCCAAGGCTGCTATTGAGGGGGCTAAGCTGATTTCTTCGCTTGCAAAAGAAGGACGGCGACTGCACATCGCACATCTGTCTACTGCGGCTGAAATTGCGTTTTTGAATCCAAAATTAGGGATCACCGGAGAGGTTAGTCCTCATCATCTTTATTTTAGTGTCGAAGATACCTCTAGGGTTGGAAACTTGTTGAAAGTTAACCCCCCAGTCAGGCTTGAAAGTGATCGTTTGGCTCTTTTGGAGGCTTTAGCTGACGGCAGAATCAGGGTGATCGCAACGGATCATGCACCACACACTCTTGCTGAGAAGGCCCTACCCTACCCGCAGGCCCCTTCTGGAGTGCCGGGCCTTGACACTTTGGTCGCCTCGATCTTGAACCTAGTTAAAAACAAAAGGCTGACAATGACCAGGGCGGTTGATGCCATGTCAACTGCGCCTGCCAAGTTGCTTGGTTTGACCAAAAAAGGTCGAGTCGCCGTTGGTGCTGACGCAGATCTGATTTTATGGGACCAACAACAGGCCTGGGTCCCATCAAGCCTTGATATTTACTCACGTTGTGACTGGTCACCATTTGAGGGGGTGACGCTTGCAAGTAGGCCGTACGGAGTGTGGGTCAAGGGGATTCAGATGGTGTGAGGGGCAGGAGGCAGGAACGGGGGTGCTGGTTTATTGTCCTTGCTCGGCGAGCTCAGCTAGCAGCACTCCGACGGCACTTAGCAGTTGTCTTGCTGGTTCGATGGCTTCGCTTTGTTGCATATCAGGATTAACCAGGAATTTCTTTAGATAGAATTGGGCTTCTTTGTAGCGCTGCTTGCGAACAAGCGCTGTTGCAAGGTTATAGGCGGCCATTCCATCATCTGGATCTAGCTCAAGACCACGGCTGAGTTCAGAAACCGCCTCATCAAGTTCACCAAGGGTTAAATGCACCAAACCAAGATTATGGTGAATTGCAGCTTCATCTGGATTGATTTTCTTGCCTTCGACAAGAACGGCTTTGGCAGCTTCCTCGGCTCCTTGGTTCAAATACAACAGACCAAGTGCCGCAAATGCGCGTCCATAAAATGGATCCGCCTCAATGGCCTTGCGGTATTGGTCATCTGCGTCTGAAAGCTTGCCCTTCTTTTCAAGGCATTGACCTGCCCAGTAAAAGGCTGCTGCAAGGTTCGGATTAAATTGCGCGGCCTCTTGGAAGCGGTTTAACGCAGAGTCAATTTCATTACGCGTCAAAGCCAAGCGCCCAAGCTGGAACAAAACATCGGCGTTTTTGGCGTTTTGGGCCAGGGCCTGGTTCAAGAATGATTCTGCAGTATCAAGCAGACGCGCCTTTTCAGCATCATCCTTAGCCTGCTTGTCATACATGAAAATCATACCAAGCTGAAACAGTGCTTGGTCATTTTTAGGATTCCTGGTAACAGCGGCATTAAATAAGGTTATCGCCTCCTCAAGCTGGTTGGCTTGATAAGCTTTAATGCCTTTGTTTGTGAGGGCGATTGATTCGGTGTGCGCCTTTGAGCAGCTAACCGCCAAGATCGCCACTAAGGATATTAAGACCGTCCGCATGTCGCCCCCTTTGTTTAAGAGTTGACCCTATTTACTGACCTTGAAGATAAACGGATAGGAAACTCTAACAGTTCCACCACCCTTTGGAGATGGGAAGCGCCAAGACTGAATCCTAGCGACAACGCATTTCTCGACGGCAGAACTGTTCAAAGTTGTCTGACCGATTTTAACGGAAGCAACATTACCAGTGGGCAAAATCACCCACTCAGCCCTTATCTGTCCTGCAAGATTGGGATTTCGCTGAACCTCGCTCTGGTAGCAGTACCTGATTTGGTCAAGTTTGGATTGAATGTAGCGCTGGACGGTCTGGCGGTCCAACTCGCCGTCGACCGAGATTGGGCCAGTCACAACCCTGGGAGCACCTGCACCCTTGAACTTGACTCTGGTGGCCGCGCCTTCAGCCTCGTCCTTGCTTAGACCAGCGATACCACGAAGGTCAGACGGCCCAAAATCACCACCACCACCCCAGGCGCCTGTTCCAGCAAACCCGCCACCACCGGCACCCATGGTCCCACCGAACGCGTCGAGTCCCATTGCCAGTTCAGCATCAAGGCCCCTATCACCGATGGCCCTGATGCCCATGGTACCACCACCTAGGCCAGAGCCGGCGGCCTCAAGCACGCGGTCCAACATGGCGGTGTTTTCACCCATAACACGAGTCAGCGCTGTGTTGGCAGCCTGACGGTTTTGTTCCTGTGTTGCAGCCGGGACCAGCTTAGAGGTAAGTTCCTTGTCATTCCTTGGCACTATTGATAGAGCAGTACCTTCTCCAGCACCCTTTTGGGCGGCTTCATCCAAGCGCTTACGAATCTCTTCCTCTTCGCGTTTCTTATCCTCTTCAATCTTTCGTTCGAGGATCTGAACCTGGACCTTCTTCATGGCTTGAGTATTACGTTCGTAGGGGTCCCTAGTGACAACAAGCTGATCTTCAGGAACCAACACAATCATCAATGCCAAAAGCATGTGTAAAATCAAGGAGATTAGCAGGTAAATCTGGTCCTTAAAGTTGTAACGCTTGATCCAGGAGCCTCTGACCTGCTTAGAAACCGGGGAACGACCAGCCAGGAGGGTGAAATCACCAAAATGTACCCTAGCTTTTAGCTTTTCATCGAGAGTAACGTACTTTCCCTGTGAAATTAGGCCTCTACGCTCCATCTCTGGAAGGCGCACGACCTTGTCATCCACCAAAAACTCGGCGTCAACCTTGGCTGTTTTAACATCAAGCAGGAAATTATCGCCACTGGGGGTCGCAATCGTTAGTAATGGAATACCTAAAGCGCTTTCAGGTACGAAAAGGTCGGCCTTTGCATCTTCGCCGATGGTAACCGAAGCTCCAGCAGGAAAGATTGTCCAATCAAGAACACGATCACCCCAAAGAAGCTTGGCTTCAAAGCCATACTTGCCAGATTTAAGCGCCTTATCAAGGTTGCTCGACAAGAAGGCGCCTTCACCCAAGGCAGCGGCGGCCATCTCGAACTTGATTCTGACCTTGACATCCTCACCAAAAGTCAGGACGTCATCAGGGCGCAGCATCGTAGGCTCGGTCAGCCTTTCCCCGTTTATCAGGGTCTCAACACCTTCACCGGCGTCTTTTAAGCGTACCTGACCAGAATCCAAAACCTCAATCAGGGCGTGTTCCCTGGCAACTCCAGGACCGTCAACCTCAAGATGATTCGACTTACCCTTGCCGATTCGTATCAGTTTTCTGGTAGTGGTCAGAATCTCTTTGTTTTGGTCCTGAAAATCAGTAAACCGAATCTCCAACGATTCTCGATGCATTTCGCCCCCTGAACTTAGATTAGAGGTCTTCGGCAGACTTCAGAATTTCGTCTACAAAGTCCTTTCGCACTTTAATCAAGCTAGCGTCCTTATCAATGAGTAGCGCTTCCGCTATCCCCTGATTTGGTCTCATGATCTCGCCCTCAAGGACATCGCCCTCGAAGTCCATTTGCTTGACGTTGGGTTCTCCGGCTCCCCCTGGTTCGGATTCTGCCAAGGCAGGCAAGGCAAGCAGGATTGCGAAAAGGCCCGCTATCAACTTAATCAGTACGCTTCTCATCGTACACCTCACGCCGAAGGGATCCTAATCCCTAAAAGGCTAAATTTGCAAGCGGCTATCAGCCACAATGGTTGATTACTTAAATATAACCAACCATAAACAACGAAACACCTATGCTATTCAGAGCCTTTGGAGGCACCATCTCCCTTGGCTCCGTCATCCGACTTATCGGCCTCTGGAGTAGGTTCGGGCGCCTTTTCTTGCTCAGCAGCAACCTCCTTCAGGACTTCAATGGTGGTCACAATACCGGAAATTCGCATTTTGACCGCCTTCGCTCTAGGATCTTGAGGATTAACCATCTGCTCAAACTTGCGGCATTCGGTTAAAGCCTTTTCATGCTGCCCTAGATTTTCCTGATATACAAGACACAGATTGAAATGGGGATCCGCATAATTGGGGTCCTTTGCCAGTTCGGTCAGCAGCTTGATAGCGCCGTCAGCGTCATCGGCACCACGCTTAGCAACAGCCAAGCCAAGGGTGGCTTCGCGATGGCCTGGCTTTATCTGCAGAGCCTTGTCAAACTGGGCAGAAGCCGTTGCGAAGTCCATATATCCCAAGGTAACGGAGGCTAAGTTGAATCTGGCATCAAAGTTTTTCGGGTCGTCCCTGACAGCCTTTTCAAAAATCTGAACGGCTTGCCTGACTTCACCCATCTTCAGAAATATGATTCCGAGGATATTTTGGATATCACCGTTGGTTTCATAAATGCTGACGGCGTTCCTACCAACCAAGATACCAACGTCGAGCAGGCCCATTTCCAGATAGGAAGCAGCCAAAACCATGTATGAATCCATCGAGTCTGGATCCGATACAAGAGCCTTTCTGGCCAAGTTTATCGCCTCAACAAAATCACGCTTCTCAAACGCCTTGGCTGCATAGTAGTTGTTTGCACCTGAGTCAGCTGGGTCAATCTCAAGGGCCTTGGCAAACTGCGCTACTGCGGCGGCTTCATTGCCTTGCGCCAAGTCAACATAGCCCAACCTGGAGATTGCAGCTCTAAAGTCTGGGCGCATAGCGATGGCCTTCTCATACAAGGTTCTAGCCTGAGCCACGTCGCCTTGTGCCATCAGCAAAGAAGCCATGTTGTAGATCGCCTCGGCAGTTGGATTCTCTTTTGACGCGGCGTCTTTGATCCTTTGCTCAACACCAGCCTGGGTCCAGTTTGGGGCCTCAAGGCCTTCACCTTCCACAACAAGGGTGGCCCTGCCAGTACCTAAAGAATAAGCGCCAGGGGTCGGTCGAATGTCAGGTAACGCACGATACTCTGGGTCCAAGGTCAACAAGGCCTCTTCAGCAGCTGCAGAGTACTCGTTGTACCATTTAAGCTCACGGGCAACCTCAACGCACTGGCGGTAGGCTTCCTTGGCTCTTTCAAACAAGGGAGTCGCCCTGTCAGCCATACCCTGACGATAAATTGCCCTGGCATCTGGGTTCAATCCACGAGGAGTTGGCGATTCTTCAATTGCGACCGCCAGTTCCTGTAGGCCCTGTCCCTTTCTGGTAGTTGCAGCGATTGTCCAGTTGGGCTGGCCAAAACCTTCGACAACCGTAAATGTTTCCAAAGCCTTGGTAACCAACTCACCCTTTTGAGCTATACCAGCAATCAAAACCTTCTCAGGAAGCTTCAGTTCAACAGCCCGCATTTCGGCCATCTGGGCTTCACCTTCCATAAACTGGGCTTCTGCAGCAGCGCTAAGCCCAACAGAGGTTACCTTTCCTTTTTCCTCGTCCGTCAGGCCGGCATACGCAGCAACGGTCTTGTTGTACCATTCCCTGGCCTTGCGTGCGCCACCACGAGTTTTTTCTTGGGTGCGGGCAATCTGGAGGTGGGTCTGAAGATACAGGTCCAGGCCACCGCCCTTGCCATACCTAGTCAGCCATCTTTCGAATTCCTTAATGGCCTGATCATACTTGCCCTGCTTCTCGTATGTAGTTGCGATATTGAAGGCAACGCTTGCGACGTGCTCAGATTTCGGGAAAAGCTGCAGGTACTTGCGAAGGTCCGTAATCGCCTTGTCGTGCTCACCCAATCCACTGCGGAAAGTGGTGGCAAATCGCAAGGCCTCTTCGGTAAGTTCGTGTTTTGGGTGCAGACCAACAAAAACTTCGTAGATTCGAGCTGCCTCAGAGTAAACGGCCAGCCGTCGATAGGTGTCCGCGATGTTGTAAAGGGCTCGTGCGGCCAATGGAGAAGTTGGCATTTCGTTTACCAATTGTCCGTTTGCCTCAAGGGAGCGTTCAACCAAACGAGCCTTGAAGAATTTGTCTGCCGCATGGTACAAAGAACCGTCTTTCAGCTTGGTATTCGGGAACTTACGGATATAGTCCAAGAAACACTCGGCTGACTTCGTAAATCGCCCCTGCTGCTCGTATTCGAAGCACAGGTTGTAGTCCTTGCGCTCAATGATTTCCTGGACGATGCGTGGGACATCATCCTGCATCAGTTTTGGGTTGGCCTTGATTTCTTCTGCGGCTTCGTTTAGAGCACTGATGTTCCTGGAAAGCATCAAAGCAGACAATAAAAGCCTTGCCGCATCAGGTGCATTGACGTGATCGGGGTATTTGTTGATCAGGTTTCTAAACCCATTCGCAGCTTCATTGTAGTGGTTGTACTGGTACTTAACCATTGAGGCCGCAAACTGTGCTTCCACCACGTCGGGAGCATCTGGAGTGGCCATTTTCAGATAGCGTTCTGAGGCTGCAATCAACTTCTTTTCAAACTCTGGAAGTTCCTTCTCTTCAAGGTCTGTAGAGTCGTCGGACTTGGTTTTTTGCTTTGAGACATCCAAAAGTGCGTAGTAGCAACGAACGGCGCCGTGGGCCGACTGCAGGGCCACCTCTTGGTCAGGATTCAACTCGGAAACAATGGAGTAGCGCTCGGCAGCCTCCTGATACTTTTCCAACTGTTCCAGCAAAATGGCGTAGTTCAATGTCATTGCAGCGTAGTCTTTGGAATCTGGGAACAATCGCAGATACTCGTTATACAAGTGATGGGTAAATTCCATCGTGGATTGTTCCTTGGTAACGCCAACTTCCTTGTGATAGTTGGTCACGATGACGCGGACCACTTGCTCAGAAGTGGCCAGCTCAGGCTGATAAAACTCGGGGGGTGTCTTATCCCTGAACATATCCAGCAAACCGATCAAGCGCTTTGTTTCCTCGACAACTGGCTTTTTTGGACCAAGTCTGTATGCGTTATCAAGGATGTAGCGCTGAAACCCAATGATTCTATAGGCATCGGACGCGTCCTTGAATTCGATAATGATCTTCTTGAACAGAACGGTCGACTTTCTGTATTCACCCTGGCTGGCATAACCTTCCGCCAAGCGAATAGCCAAGTCCAGGTATCCAGTGGCAGAAATTGCCTTGAAAACCTTGATGGCGTTTTCGGGGCTTCCAACCTGAGAATAAACCATAACAAGGTCACGTTGGGCCTCTCGCAGCAGTTGCGTGCCGTAGCCAATCGCTTGGGCGCCTTCACCACGGGTGTAATCAATGACCTTTAGGAACTGATTCATGGCCTGCTCGTGCATGCCCATGTTGTAGTAGCACCATCCCTTTTTATATATGGCCAGACCATATGCACCGGAATTTGGGAAGTTTTCGACTTCCGTGTAGATCTGTTCGGCATCTTCCATCGCGCCGTTATTGAAATAGTATTCAGCAATGTTCAACAAGGCGTCTGGGACAAATCGGCTGTCGGACCTTTCACGGACTATCCTGGTAAAGTAAGGGAAGGCCTTGTGCTGCATGTCCATCTGGACCAAAGCAAAGCCAAGATAGTACAAAACAGAGTCAAGGTTCGGATAATCAGGGAAACGGTCGACGATCATCATATAGACGTTGGCCGCCTCTTCTTGCCAATGCTGCCGTTCCTGCAAGTACGCGGCCTGCTGAGCCTCAGCTGCGGCGACCCCGGCTTCATCGTTGGCCAACTGGGCGGCTCTTAGCTGTTCAAAAAGCTCGTCACCATAGGCCTTGTTGAAGAAGTTCTCTGACTTATCCCAGTAGACCTTGGCTAGCCTGTTGAGGTACTCGGCCTTGATTTCATCGTCATCGTCCGCCTGATCAATCATCAGGTTCAGGGTCGAGATGAGCTCCTCAAGCTTCTCGTCGGCCATTTGTTCGACTCGGGAGGCCGTATGCTTTACCCCCATGGGGGCACCCTTACGGGCAGTCACGCCCTCAAGGGGCATGGCAGAAGCAGCCCCACCGGAGCTTTCAGGTAAATCAAAAGTTTTGACAGCCGTCCCTTGATCCTTTTTGGCTTTGGCCTTTTGAGCGAAAGCTACGGGTGAAACAAGGGAAATGCAGCCAACCAAAAGCATCGCACGAACGATACGCGTCGTCATGCTATTCCTCCAACACGATAAACAACAACAGTCGTCCGTGTGTTACTTGGTACCACACACAGACTTGAGCGGGTAAAAATAGCTACCCAATTCGTCTTTCCAATATTCGCCATCAAATGGCCACAAGACGTGCTCTTTATCAACCTGGAATTCAGCAGTAGGCTTTTGCGCCCCTGAAATCTCGATAATCTGCTCCTGGCGAAATCGCTCTGTCAGGATACCCTTTTGGGCATTTACAGTTTCGAAACGAACTGCCAGGGCCTGCTGCAACAGGCCGCGAAGCTCGCGATTGACTCGCGACAGTCGCTCACGCGCAAGCTTTCCGGCCTCACCCATGGTCAGCGCACGATATGCCACTAGGTCTGGCAAGAGGTAATCCACCATTGGTCTTGCCACTGGCTGATTTTGCAACTCTTCGATTCTTTTCATCTCTTCGCTGATAGCAATCGCAAAACCAAACAAGCGCCGCAATTTGGCATCAGCAAGAGCAGCGTTAAATATCTTTTTGATCTTCAAAGAGTAGCCCTCACCCTTACCCTGGCGTGAAATGGATGCCAGATAGGTGTAGAAGTCAGACGGGTCCGTGTAGGTTTCCAAAACTATGCGAAGTTCCTTGGAGATCTCGTAGTACTCTTTGTAGAACGGATCGATGGTCTCCAATGCTTCTTCATACAGGCAGTTTCTAAAGAAAATAACCGCTTTAAGAACGTTTGCCTCTGGGTAATACTCTTCTTCGAAGTATGGTGAGCCAACGGTCAGCAGGTTTCCAAGGGCTCTTTCATAGTTTTCAGTCTGGTAAAAAGCCCAAGCCCTTTCAAACAGGCTGTCCAACCACATATCGGAAGTATCAGGAATCATGCCGTAATTTTTGATGGCTTCATGAAACTTCGCGGGATCGTGCTGGCCCCCTCCATAGTAAACGCGAGCCAAGGCAATGCGCGTCATAATCTGCAGGCGTTCCGATTCCTTGGACAGTTTTCCCTTGAATCTACCAAGCAGCTTGCTAAACGTTTCCGCGGCGGCATCAGTGTTATTTTGGCGGACTTGAACGACGCCCTTCAGGTAAAGGGCCTTATTGAACATTTCAGGATTACTTTCACCGACTTTAGACAGTGATTCCAATGCCTTGGGGAGGTTACCCTCGTAGTAGTAGAACTGGCCGACATAAAAGGAGATTTCTTCAACCAAATCGGCCGGGTACATTTCCACCGGATAGTAGGCCATCCTGAACAGGGTGTTGGTTTCACCAGGCAGTTGTCTGTGAATCTTGGCAAGCCAAGGTAGCGCCGCAGCATAGTGGGGGCTAGAGGGGCCAAACTCGGCTATCCGATCAAAGTATCCAAAGGCTGACACGTAGAATTTTTGCTCATACAGCGCCACGCCCATCTCAAACAAGGCATCCTGATAGTAGGCATAGGCCTCATCACCTTCGGCCAGCACCTTGTGGTAAACAAGTGCCGCATCGTAATACCGCCCCTGTCTGCTAAGCCGCTTGCCCTCCCCCAGGACCAAGTCGAAGGCGCTGGTGGACTGGCTTACAGCTGGTGCGGCAGCCTCGGGTGCCCCTTCGTCTTGGGCCAAGGCTACAGCACTAGAGCTGGCAACGGCAACGACCGCTGCCAGTAGAAAAAACTTCGCAAATTCCCGCATTCTGATACCCCTTAAAAAATCCGGGTTGTTAGGGATTATTGCAGAAACGCTCGCGGTGTCAAGGTAAGAGAGGCGTTTAAACGAAAATTCAAGCCCCTACCTGAAATCGTTTCAAAATCCAGCTCCTGTTGACATCTGGTGCGCTTATGAGGCGCCTAATTGGACAGGTAAACCAGGTACTGGTAGGATCCCAGCCGGTTTTTTAATGCCTGCGTTGGAATGGGAGTACAGTGATGACTAAGGCAGTTGTCGAGAAAATTGCACAATTTGAAGGCCAGGAAGTTTTGCTTCAAGGGTGGCTCGCCGCTAAACGCTCTTCGGGTAAGATTCATTTTCTTCAGGTTCGAGACGGGACTGGAACCATCCAATGTGTGATGGTTAAGGCCAACTCTGATGAAGAGGAGTTTGCTGCAGCAGACCGCTGTCCTCAGGAATCATCCATCGAGGTGAAGGGCACTGTACGCAAGGACGCCAGGTCCCCTATTGGATTTGAGATTGAGGCCACCAGCTTCAAGATCGTGGCTGAAGCAGAGCCCTACCCTATTTCGCCAAAGGACCATGGAACTGCCTTTTTGATGGAGCACCGCCATCTGTGGCTGCGCAGCCGACGCCAGCACGCCATCCTGCGTATCAGGGCAACTATTGTTAGGGCCATCCGTGATTATTTCGATAACAACGGGTTTTTATTGGTGGACGCCCCTATTTTAACGCCTGCTGCGTGTGAGGGGACAACGACTCTGTTTGAGTTGGATTACTTTGGCGAAAAGGCTTACCTGACCCAAAGTGGCCAGCTTTATAACGAAGCAACGGCTGCAGCCTTTGGTAAGACTTACTGCTTTGGCCCGACGTTTAGGGCGGAAAAAAGTAAAACCAGGCGCCATTTGATGGAATTTTGGATGGTTGAACCTGAAATGGCATATGCGGATCTGGAAGAAAACATGCGTGTGGCCGAGGACTTTTTGGTGTACGTGGTCGGCCGCGTGCTGGAAGAAAGGCAGGTTGAGCTGGCGACTCTTGAGCGCGATTTGGCCCCACTGGAAGCGGTTAAAGGGCCTTTCCCAAGAGTGCACTACAAGGATGCGGTCGCCAAATTGCAGGAGCTTGGCAGCGACATAGTGGATGGAGAAGATTTCGGGGCTGACGACGAAACGGTCCTGACCAAACTTTATGACCGCCCAATCATTGTTCACCACTACCCAACGGCGGCCAAGGCCTTCTATATGAAGCCAGATCCTGATGAACCGAAGTACTGCTTTAGCATGGATGTGTTGGCGCCTGAAGGTTATGGAGAAGTCATCGGCGGTGGCCAAAGGGAAGAGTGCAAAGAGGTGCTTGAGGCGGCCATTGAGGCTCACAAGTTGCCAAAGGAGGCGTTTGAGTGGTACCTGGACCTGCGCCGCTATGGTAGCGTGCCTCACTCTGGATTTGGGCTGGGAGTGGAACGAACCGTTGCGTGGATCTGTGGGCTACCCCACATTCGTGAGACGATCCCATTTCCAAGAATGCTTGAAAAAATCACACCTTAACGAGGTCTACCATGGCCGAACCAATCCTAGCTATAGGCAAATATGAGATAGCTGAACTTGTTGGTTCAGGGGGCATGGCATCTGTTTATCGTGGCAAGGTGATGGGGCCGATGGGCTTTGAAAAGGCTGTCGCCGTCAAAGTCATGCACGATGAGGCTGCGCAAGATGATGAGCTGGTAAAAATGTTCATCGATGAGGCCAAGCTTGGTGCGATGCTGACTCATCCTAACATCGCGTCGGTGCTGGATTTTGGGGAATCTGGGGGGCGCTACTGGCTGACCATGGAGTATGTTGATGGGCCGAGCCTTGCCGTTTTGCTGAAGGCAAATAGGCCAAAGGGCGCAGGCAAATCGAAACCGGCCATGGATTTGGACGCGGTTGGCTGGGTTACTGCTGGAATATTGAAGGCTTTGGACCACGCCCACAAGTTGAAGGATTCAAAAGGCAAGGCCATGGGGATTGTTCATAGAGATGTCAGTCCTCACAACGTGTTGATCGACTCGGCTGGGATGGTCAAGTTGGCTGACTTTGGCATTGCGACGGGCACTTACAGAAGCGAAAAGACAGAGACCGGAATCGTCAAGGGTAAGGCAAGCTACATGTCTCCCGAGCAGGCCTCAGGAGGGAAAGTAGACGCTCGCACCGACATCTATGCGGTGGGACTGACCATGTATGCGATGCTGACTGGTCAAAGTCCGCTGGCCGATAAAGATTCAGTAAAAATCCGAGCGGCCGCGGCCAAGGGTGTGGCAGTCAAAGATATTGATGACCTGAATTGTCCTGAACCAATCAAAAAAATCTTGCGAAAAGCGCTTGCTGTAAAGGCCGGAGATCGTTATTCAGACGCGGCGAAATTTCTGGTTGATCTGAAAAAAGCTATCCCAGATTTGGAGGCAAAAGGCCACAAGGCATTGGTCAAATTGGTTGGCAAGGGAAGGCAAGGCACCAGAAAGTCCACGGTCATATCATCTGCATCCGAAATCACCCCGTCACATTCCTCATCTGGTAGGGGATTACAAATTTTGATTGTCGCAGCGGCCATACTGTTGCTTGCAGGTCTTGTGTTGACGATGACTGGCACGTCTTTACCATGAAACTTCAATAACTCACTTTTGGAAAGGATAAAGGAGGGGCCCTGATGCTGGATCGTTTGAAAATTGGTGTACTTGGGGCAGGAAACATCGGAGAGGCCTTGATTTCAGGCCTAGTGAAAGCCAGTTTGGTCGAAGCCAAGCAGTTGATGGCAAGTCGAAGGTCCGAGGTGGCGCTTGCTTATTTGGCAGACACTTACGGTATCAGGACAACTACTGATAACTGCGAATTGGTGTTGGAAAATGACATCATAATCCTGGCTGCAAAACCTCAGATATTGCCATCGATATTGGAGGATACAGAGCACTGTTTTCGACCTGGACAAGTTGTTATAACGGTTGCCGCGGGTATTTCCACGGCTTTCGTTGAAAGCTGGGTCAAAAACGATATCCCGGTAATCAGGGTGATGCCAAACACGCCGGCCTTGGTTGGGCAGGCTATGTCTCCGTATTGTCTTGGGCGCCATGGTTCTGCGGTTCAAGCGCTGGTGGCGGCCCAGATTTTTTCCGCGGTTGGGGTAACCACCCAGGTTGAAGAGGAAATGCTTGACGCGATTACCGCTCTGTCAGGCTCTGGACCGGCGTATTTTTTCTATCTGCTTGAGGGGCTTATTGAAGCGGGCGTGTCGATGGGCTTGCCAGAGCATCTAAGCCGGGCATTGGTTCGACAGACCTGTTATGGGGCCGCAAAACTGGTTGTGGAAACCACCAGAACGCCTCAACAACTGCGAGCTCAGGTCACGTCACCACAAGGTACAACACATGCTGCGATTAGCTTTCTTGAACAGGCTTCTACCAAGGAGCTTATCAAACAGGCAGTTTTAAAGGCGAAGGAAAGGGCGCACGAGCTTGGGGCGGGCGTGCCAAAGCCGCACTTGGATTGATCCGACCTACCCAAATCCGTCGAATAGTTGAGATTTCTTAGTAAACTTGCATTAAAAATCAGCAAATAGTACCCAAAGTGACCAAAGAACCAACTACTTGTGTTGACCACCTTATGCCAGGTTGATTGAATTGGTCACGTACGCAGTGTGAGGTACAGGTGGATCTTAGTAGGCCAATCCACGATTTAGCGGCTCGAATACTGTTGGAGCTGATCCCATTGGCAGCTGACAGTCTGGAGTCGAACTATCCATTACTGGATTACCTGGGCTTGGCTTACAAGGAGCTTGGATGGAGCTTAGCGCTCTATCCGGTCCATGATGATGGTCCACCAAGAGCCAACCTAGTGGTCTCAAAATCGGCTGCACCTGCAGTTCTGTTTGTGGCGCACACAGACACAGTTCCAGCAGGGGAACAATCATTGTGGGGCCGAAATCGAGGCAAACCTAGGGCACCAGTCGTTGAAAATGGACACATCTGGGGGCTTGGAGCATCTGATAACTTGGGCTCTATCGCGTTGTTATTGGCCATGGAACGCCAGGGAATGTTTCCTGATGACACTGCGATTGCGTTTACAGCTGACGAGGAAACAGGGGGCTTGGGTGCCAAACAGCTGGTTGAGGCAGGGGGAGTGCCTTCAACGGTAGAATTGGTGGTTGTCTGCGAGCCTACGAATAACTTGGTGGTTCTTGGTGAAAAGGGTTACATCCCTTTTGATTTGATAGCTTCAGATCTGATTGAAACCGGGCATGTGGGCAGTTTCCATGATGATTCAATACATACGATTTTGGTGCGGGGACAGGAATCCCACTCTGCAAGGCCAAGGGAGGGTAGCAATGCGCTTTTTGACCTGGCATGGCTTGAGGAAGTCCAGGAAATTGATGGCGATATCGTGCTTTCAGTTGCCTGTGCCGGTGTAAGGAACAAAGTGCCTGCCCATGTCCAGATCCGCCATGGACGTGAGGGTGATTTGGTGGCTGGCGGTACACATGACCGTATCAAACTTGATAAGTTGCTAGATTTTTTGCGTTATCTTGATGAGACCAGTGAGGAGTTGCGCAGCGTCGTCGATTCAAGATTTTTGCCGCCAGAGGTCACCTTAAATGTAGGTGCATTAAAACGTTTTGAAAACAAACTAGTATTTGCATGTGATCTGCGAGTTATCCCTGGGTTTGACCATGAAAGCTTCTTGGCCGATTTGCTGGAGCAAGCTAGAAGGATTTTGGGCACAGCTGAAATCAGATATCCCTACCCTTCTTTACCCCCAGTCTGGCAAGAATTAGAGCCTGAATTCTTTGACAAAATGGGTGAAAAACTGGACTCATATGGCAAATCCGCGTATACGGAAGCAGCCGTCTTTGCCATCAATGGCTTTACGGCAGTAATTGCTGGGCCTGGGAACCTGCACGTTCACAGACACGATGAGTCCATCAGCATTGCCGCTTTCAAAGATGGCGCTGAACTGTATATGGATCTTGCTAGGTACGGGATTTCGTTGGTATGAGTAACTCAATATTGGGGTTGGTGGCTGCGGCCCTTTTAGTGTCGGTGGCTCATGGAGCCTTGCCTAACCACTGGGCGCCCTTTGTACTTGTGGGAAAAGCACAGAATTGGACCGCAAAAAGAATGCTTTGGGTGCTGACCATGGCTGGAATAGCTCACACTGCTGTAGCTGGTGGGCTTGCCTTGGGATTTCTTTTGCTTGGAACAGTGGTTACTGGATGGATCAAGGGATGGGTACACCTTCTTCCAGGGTTAATCATGCTGGGAGCTGGAGTTATCTATATTGCCTTGGATCTTTTCATGGGGCATAAGCATTCGCATCATCACGGGATTGAGAATGCAGGCGATCAAGGGATGACCGATCGGTCGGCGACTGTCACTTTAATCCTGATGCTGGCCATTTCCCCATGTGAGGCCATGATTCCGGTGTTCATTGGGGCAACTCCGATGGGAGACCCCATCTTTTTGGCAGGCCTTGTGGTGTTGTCTGGGGTCGTTTCTCTTATCGTTATGGGTTCGTTGGCGCTTTTGACCTGGCACGGGCTAAAGAAACTATCCTTTGGTTGGTTTGCACGCCACGAGCGCTTGACCATGGGCATTATTTTGGCGCTTGTGGGCATATTGACCCTGTTTTTGGGCCATAGCCACCATTCGCATTAGTGGTTTTGGTCGAGCCGTCACTTTCGCTTCATTAATTCGGCAACAATCTCTTGGATTAAGGCTTCTTCGCGTTCGGCGGCGCTAAAGGCGGACTGTGGGTGACCGCCCATGCTCTGAAGACGGGCCACTTCTATGGGGCTTAGAGGATTAACAGGGCCAAGAGAACGGGCGATAAACGTGATTTTTGCGGTGTGTTCCAAGGATTCCAGGCGGTCAAACGCCGAAACCAAGTCAGTACCGATGCAAACCGACCCATGACGAGCCATCATCACTATGTCGTGGTCGACCAGCAATTCGGCGACGCCATCGGCCAGCTCTGGGGTGGAGGGGGTTGCATACAAGGCAGTTGGGACACGCCCCAAGGAAACTACTGACTCTGGAATCAAGTCCTGGGAAATCGGGAGGTTTGCAATGGTTAAGGCAATGGCAAACGGGGGATGTGCGTGCAACACGGCACGGCAGTCTTTGCGAGTATCATAGGCGACTGTATGAAGCCTAAACTCCGAAGAAGCCTTAAGATCACGGCGCTTTGTTTGGCCTTCATCATCTATTGCGACCAACTGTTCAGGCTTTAAATAACCTTTATTTACACCAGAAGGGGTGATGAGAATTTTCCCGGGAGACAGTAAAACGCTGACATTTCCTTCACATCCGGCGATTAGGCCGCGCTCGTACATCCGCCTGCAGATGGCGGTGATCTGCTGTCTTGCCTCGTATTCGTCGATTCTTGAAAATCCAAGGCTCATGGGGCGTCCTCAACTTCACCACGGTTAATCAGTTCGGTGGATAGCAGGTCCATTTTCCACCGTGCGTTTTCACGTCTAAACACCAAAAGAGACTTTGCACCTGTACTTTGCATTTCCACCAGCAGGTGCGCGGTGTCTCCATAGATGGATTCATCGACCACGTTGGCCCTGCTTAGTAGCTTTAAAGGGGTGTAATCCCTTCTTGCGCTTGCTTCTGATTTGGACTTGTAAAGCGCCAGTAGGCTTTGGGCAAATGGTGTGGATTCCTTGGTAAAGTACTGTCCAAAAGCTTCATGATCGCCCTTGGCGGCGGCTTCTTCCATGGCCTTTAGAGTTGAGGAAGGTGAGTTGCATCCAGTGAGGCTAAGAAGCAAAAACGGGAGAATGGTTAAAACTCGGTGATAATTCAAAACGATCTCCAAAGATTCAAAGTCCGGGTTGGCTAGTCGAGGAAAATCGAGATGTCAAAATCTGTGCGAGAGAGGGGACTTGAACCCCTACGGAATCGCTCCCACAAGCACCTCAAGCTTGCGTGTCTACCAGTTCCACCACCCTCGCGTGGAAAACAAAGTGGGCGGAGTTTACACCCGAGCCACGGGAAAAGTCAATGAATTTTTGACCCCCCGGACCGGACCAGTGGCCTGATCCTGCTCCTGATATAGATCCTGCAAATTAGTCTATTACGGTTGCTGATTGTCTGTTCTTTTTTGCGTTTGATCTCTTCGTTACAGTTTAAAAACATGTCCGGGGGCATCCTTCCGGACCATGTTGCAGGGTGCCCTCTCGACCTCTTTTTAGCTCCAAATCCTGCAGATCAGCATCTTCCTGCCCCTGTCCCTGCCCCTGTCCCTGTCCCTGCCCCTGTCCCTGTCCCCTGCCTCTAATAAGCAAAACACTTGATTTCCCTGGCCACGGTGGTGTCAGGTCCGTGGCCGCTGTAGACAACTGTCTGGCCTGGGAGGGTGAAGATCTTGTTTCTGATGGAACTTAGGAGAGTTGGCCAACTGCCGCCCCACAAATCGGTGCGCCCTACTCCGTCGGCAAACAAGGTGTCACCGCAAAAAAGCTTGCCAGGATCTCCTTGGAAATACAGGGCGATACCCCCTGGAGAATGGCCTGGTAGGTGAATCACCTTGGCGGTGATAGAGCCGACAGCGATCTCATCACCTTCGTTTAACAAGATTTCAGGGGTAACTAGGTCAAACATTTCAGGGCGGACAGCACCACCCATGAACGCTTGGATCTGCTGTGGGATGCTTTTGTATAGGGGCACATCCAATTCGTGCATGGCGATGGGAATACCAAATCTACGAGCAAGTGAACTTGAACCAACGCAGTGATCAACGTGTCCATGAGTTTGAACAATCATCTTGGGTTTTAGGCCTTCCAGGCGCTTTATCATGCGCTGGTCATCTGCCGCTGGGTCGACTATCACCGTTTCAGAGGTGGCAGGATCTATTAAAAGGTAACTATTGGTTTGAAAAGGGCCTAAAACGAAGGTTTCGACTTTTAACGTTGACATAAATACTCACCCACTGATTCAGACACTAACCCAGTACAGCTAGCGCTGTAAGTATGAAGACAAAAGGCTGGCCGAGTATAGCTTATTTTTTTCCAGGTTTGGCTTTACCGGATTTGGCGGGCTTTTTTTCTGGTTTAGGGGTAGGGGTAGGAGAAACGCCCAGCATATCGCCGACGGGATCAAAATCTTCACCGTATTCTTCGGAATTGGGGTCAGAAGCCCACTCCATCGACTCAAGTATCAAAGGATTGATGGTGTCAGCATCCTCATGAGGCCATTTTGCTTTAACGATGGCATCAACCCGGGCGTCCGCCCATCTGAAACTGAAACACTGGAACCTTTCGCTGTGATCGGTGACCGAGAAACTGATGCTAGTGTCTGCCCAAACGCGCACAGTTTCGTTTGCATCGGCGGTGAATCCACCTTTTTCACTGGTAATGGTTGGCTCACCATATGCCCTAACAACGGCCTTCAGAAACTCCTTCTGTTGATCCTTTGGCAAGGTCATCTGTAATTTGTACAAGGCGCCGTCAACATAGTAGAAGTACAGGTGAGTCGCACCTTCTTTAACATGGAGCATCTCCTCACCAAATCCATGTCTGAATTCGTCCTTGACCTCTGAGACATTCCACCTGGTATCAGAGCCATCAAACTTAATGATCTCCGTCCCAATCGTGGCAGCCTCTGCTATCGCCTCACGCCTTAGCTGGTCACGGTTTCGCACATCCATCGTGTCACGAATCAAGACACCATATCGGTCCTCGACACGTTTTTTCAAAAACTCGACGGTTTGATCGATGGTCCAGCCAAACTGAAGCCCAGTAAGCGAAACATCAAACTTTTCGGGCAAATGAGGATCTGCGTAAACACGAGACGCAGCGACGATTGAAAAGGCAAAAAAAGTAACAAAAACAAGCTTCTTATTCATAGCTAACCCCCAAAACCTTGTTCGCCACAAATGGATAACAACTTATGGGCCGAGGGCATTGTAACGCCTTCAAAAAGTTGATTGCAAGTTTTGAACCTAATTACCTAATTATGTCGAAGGCAAAAGCAGGGGCAGGTACGGGGACAGGAAGACGTTTGTGCTAATCTGCAGGATTTGGAGCTAAAAGAAGGTCGAGAGGGCACCCTGCAACATGGTCCGGGGGCAATCCTGAAGGGCGCTATCGGGAGTTGCCGGGACCCGACGTCGCCCCCAAAATCACCGTCTAGTCGATGACGAAGGCTGGCGAGACAGGTTCATATGCAAGGCGCCTTTGCCAATTTGAGTGAAGGTGTACTTGACTGTACATCGAGTCTCAAATTGGCGAAGGCAACGCCGCAGATGGGCAAAATCCCCTTTCCAACGGTTCATCAACGGCCGGCTCACGATTATGGCGGTGATTTTGGGTTTTGGGATTGACACTGACTGGGTCAAGCAAATACAGTAGCGGGGACGTTACTGGGCTATTTTGTATTCTTTGGTTCTGGAGGCTAGAGATGAGATTTTTGGCGTTAGTAGCTCTAATTCTATCGACACCTTGCATCGCGGCTGCTCAAAGTGCAATGGATGAGACTTGGCCTATTATTGAACGTGGCCTAGCCAGTGGGGACATGTTGGCCAGAGGAGCAGCTGTTGCAGCCTTGCCACAGGTCACCGGCCAAAACACTGAATCCATACTGAAAGAGGCGCTGTCAGACCCACAATGGCCTGTCCGCAAACAGGCTCTTATTGTTTTGGCAGGACGCAGTGACGCATTGGCAACCAAACTGGTTGGAGAGGCCCTGCGGGACATGAGTGCCCCTCTTGCGGACGACGCCTTCTGCTTGATCAAGGCCTTTAAAGGCACCACTGGACGCGACTTGCTGGTTAAGGCGCTGCAAGAACCGACGTTGGCAACCAAACCAGCTTTGTATCAGGCGGTCGTCAATCAACCTGCCGATATTGCAGTGCCTTATCTCGAAGTAGGGCTGCTGGCCGGTGATGAATTGGCCATGAATACTCTGCTCAAGGCCCCGTTGGTGAAACAGGACCCGTTGGTTGCGGCACTAGCCAAGAGCAAAAACCCAAAAATTGTTGGGATCATCTTTGATCAGGTCCAGGCCGGAACAGTCAATCTTCCAAGCCAATTACTTGAGCCTTGGCTGAAATCTAAGGACAACACCTTGAAGATTAAAGCCGCCGAAATCTTGGCCCAACGCGGTGATGTGGCGGCCGTTAAGGTCCTGCGTCCGCTTGCAGATGGCGACGAGGCATCACGTCTGAAGTTTTTCAAAGCCGTTGCAGCGACACCTGTTGGCGAATATCACAAGATGCTGGAAACATTTTTGGCTCCAGACATCCCCATTGCACAACACGAGTATGTGTATCGTGGCCTTGCTGGAACTACCAATCACGTACTTTTTGAAACCATACTAAAACAGCTTAAATCTACGGTTCCCGAGGTCCGTGAAGTGGCCGCCAAAGGCTTGGTGGGCTTGATGGGAAATCGCGCCCTACCCCACCTGCATGAACTGCTTTTTGACGGTAACGCCGGCATCAGAAAGATTGCAGCGCAAGGCATTGGAGAGCGAGCTCAGGCAGAATCAGTTCCAGTGCTGGAAAAAGCAGTCAGAGATATGGACCTGGATGTCAGGCGTGCTGTTGTCGAAGCATTGTCAAAGATAAAGGACAAAAGCGTTGTCGGGGTTGCATCCTTCTTGGTTTATGATTCCGATCCGGAAATCAAGAAAAGTGCCATCATGGCTTTGTGTAACGCTAATCATGAAGACGCACTGACCGTTTTGCGCCTGCAAGTTCAGGATCGTGACCCAGACATAGCCAGAGAAGTTTTGGGGGCTATTATCGCATTGGCACCCGATACCGCTGGGCAATACATTGAGTCGCTGCTTGTGATTCTGCGTCCAGACGACATTGCCAAGTTGACTATCCGATTTGGCGAACGCTTCTTGCCGTTTTTACAGCAGATAGCCTCTTCATCAAGGTCTTCTGCAAGGCTGACAGCTATTGAAACTGTACGCTTGATACCTGATAAGGAAGTTGAGTTCCTTAAAACTATCGTGGCTACGAATCAGTATGCCGATAGCAGAATTGCAGCCCAGAAGCGACTGCGCTGTATCTCTTGCGATGAAGGCAGAGACGTTGCCTTAGCTCTTTTGAACGACAAGGAAGCCGAGGTTCGAAATGTTGCATTAAAGGTGCTGAAAAGCTGTGGAAACGCCGACAATGCGGCTGCGGTGCGAAATCTACTGACGGATCCTGAGGAATCAGTTCGAGTTAACGCGGCTGCAACATTCTTGGCTCTAAGCCAGGTGAGTAAGCCAAAGGCTAAGGGAAAGGGTAAATGAAGAAACGCTATGCCTTTTTATTTGACTTGGACAGCACGCTGGTAAATTCAGGTAGTGCTGGACGCTGGGCCTTTGAACAGGTCTGGGAGGAGGTCTTTTTACGGCCGCACCCGTTTACTGGGATTCCATTTACGGGTGGTACTGACATAGAGATTATCCAGGCTGCCGCAGTGCGCGACATGGGCGTGAAGCTTGAACAAGAGCAGATTGAGCGCTTCTTTTCAAGATATGTGGAGGTGTTGCCCTCAAAAGTGGCTTTGTTGCCGGATAATTCGTTGCTTCCGGGAGTGATGCAATTATTGCAAGCGATTAGCAGCCGTGACGACAGTCTTTTAGGCCTTTGCACTGGCAACATTGAGGCTGGGGCAAGGGCAAAGCTGGCCCCGTTTGGATTGAATCGTTTTTTCGAGTTTGGTGGGTACGGCTCTGATGCGGTTGCACGAGAGGAAATGACTGCGCATGCAATCAGGAGAGCTAGGGAACGTGGTGGAGACGACATCAGGGTTATAGTTATTGGCGATTCGATCCGAGATCTTGAGGCCGCTAGGGCAAACGGGGTGAAAGTGGCCCTTGTTGGTACCGGCAAGACAAACGCGGACATTCTTAAGGCTCTAAAACCAGATCTCTTCTTTGATTCATTTGCTGACTGGGAAACCGTTCTAATCAAATTGATTGAAGAACTTCAATAACAGGAAAACTAATGTCAATCGACAGTCTTTTGGGCGGCGCCGACTTGGATTCGATGCCCTTTGTTTGTCCAAACGGGCCGAAAGTAAAAGCAGGCATCAAGGTTGAACCTGAGGACTTCATCGTTGAAGAAATCCCGGCTTATGAGCCAAGTGGAGAGGGGGAACACCTGTATCTTTGGGTTCAAAAACGAGATATCTCTGGGAGTGAGCTGATCAAAAGGATCAGCAATTCCATGGGGATACCCCACCAGGAGATTGGTACTGCCGGCACCAAGGACAGGCGGGCTGTAACCAGACAGTGGATTTCGATTCCAGGCAACAAAGAATCTAGGATTGGTTACTTGGCGGGAACACAAGGGATTGAGATCTTGGCTGCAAAGCGCCATGGCAACAAGTTGCGGACTGGACATCTTTGGGGTAATCGCTTTCAGATTCTGTTGCGTGACGCGGCGTTGGAGCAGTTGGAGGAACTGAAGGCCACTGCCAAGACTTTGGGTGAGGTTGGCTTTTTTAATCTCTTTGGTACCCAAAGGTTTGGGCGAGATGTCGACAATCTGCATAGTGGGTTGGCCCTTTTGACTGGCGAATCAAAACGCCCGCGGTTGAATCGATTTCAGCACAGAATGGTTGTTTCATCCTTACAGTCGGCGCTTTTTAATTTATATCTGCAAAAACGCGTAGTTGAAGGCCTAGAGCAGGCGGTAATGCTTGGCGACGTGATGGCCAAAGTTGAGACAGGAGGTTTGTTTCACGCCTTGGAACTGGAGGTGGAACAGGCCCGCTTCGAAAAAAACGAAACTTGCATCACCGGGCCAATCTATGGTCATAGAATGAAAACAGCGCTTGAAAAAGCCGCCATATTCGAGTCAGATTTCCTTCAAAGTTTTGGGCTAACCCTAGAGGCTTTCAAGGTATTTGGCCAATTGGCAGACGGAAGCCGCAGGCCACTACGAGTGAAGCCCTTAAATTTAACTATGGCACCGCATGAAAACGGCATCCAGCTAAGCTTCGCGCTTCCAAAAGGAAGCTACGCCACAGTCTTGCTAAGAGAGTTTGTGAACGACCAAAACCCCACCCCCGAGCAAGAATAGCTCCCCTGTCCCTGCCCCTGTCCCCCCGCTCCCTGCCCCCGTCCCTGTCCCTGCCTCCTGTCCCTGTCCCAGCCCCTGCCCCCCAAACCAAGATCATTGCGCAACAATTTCTTCTTGACGCTTTTTTTGGGTGGTACTAGCCTCGACCACGGCCTGTTTTTAGATCTTTGTTTGTAAAGCGTAGGGGTTAGGACCGACTGCCAACTGCTTGGAGGGGATTCATGCTTAAAAGAACTTTGCCTTTGCTGGCACTGCTTTTCGTAGCCTGTGGTGGCGGTGGCGACCAATTCGAGAATTACTGTGTTGGCGTCAACTGTGGTACCCATGGCACTTGTGCCGTCGGTGGTGAAGGCCCAATCTGTGTCTGCGACGTTGGATTTACAGTACGAGATGGCATCTGCAAGGAATCCCCCGTTAACGACCCGTGCAAGGGGATCGAATGCAAAGGCAATGGCGTCTGCGCTGTTGTCCAGGGTGAAACCGCCGTCTGCTACTGCCGCCCCGGCTATCATTCTGACGGAGCCAAATGCATAGAAGACGATGTTCCGCGCTCGCCCTGTATTGGGGTCACCTGCGGGGGACACGGCTCTTGTGTGGTGACCTCCGCCAATACGGCGCTGTGTATCTGCGACCAAGGATTCCACCTTGAGGGTAGTGATTGCGTGGCCACCACTGGTCCATGTTCTGGTGTTGACTGTGGTGCCAATGGTTTTTGTGTAGTTTCCAGCGCCAATGAAGCTTTGTGTGCATGTAACGAAGGCTACTATCTGGAAGGCGACCACTGCGTCGCCAAGACTAATCCATGCTCTGGTGTCAACTGCGGTACCCATGGGCGTTGCGCACTTGGTGCTGAAGGCCCCATCTGCATCTGTGACGATGGATTTTTTCTGCAAGGAGGCGTTTGCAAAGAGTCCACAACGGATACCCCCTGTACTGGGATCATTTGTGCAGGCAACGGCTCCTGTGTTGTTGCACCTGATAATACCGCCGTCTGTCTTTGTCGCCCTGGCTATCATTCTGAGGGCGCCAAATGTGTGAAAGATGAACTCCCACCTTCACCCTGCTCAAACGTCACCTGCGGTGGTTACGGTTCCTGTGTGGTCACAGGTGCCAATGAAACCTTGTGTGTATGTGACCAAGGATACCTGCTAGCCAATGACGAGTGCATCGCGGACCCATGTACAAACGCCAATTGCGGCGACAACGGTTCCTGTGTAGTCACCGGCGACAATGAGGCCCTTTGTGTATGTAACCAAGGCTACATAATCAATGGCGACGACTGTATTCCTGACCCATGTTTGGATGCTAACTGTAGTGACAATGGTTCGTGTGTAGTCACGGACGCTAACGAGGCCTTCTGTGTATGTGACCAAGGCTACCGTCGAGATAGCGGTGACTGCGTCGCGGATCCATGTGCGGCCATCACCTGCGGTGACAATGGCACTTGCGTTGTAACCGCTGACAACGAGGCTCTTTGTGTATGTCACAAAGGCTACCATCGTGTTGGCGACACTTGCGTTGCTACTGCAAATGTATGCGCAGGGGTCGACTGTGGTGAGCAAGGGCGCTGTGCTGTCGGTGCTGTGGGGCCAATCTGCATATGTAACGAAGGATTTACACTTCAAGGCGATATCTGCCAGGCATCCCCAGTGGATGACCCTTGTGAAGATGTAGTATGCGCTGGAAATGGCACCTGCGCCATTGCGCATGACAATACAGCTGTCTGCGTTTGCCGGCCCGGCTATCAATCTGACGGAGCCCAATGTGTGCAAGATGTTGCGGGGGATTCGCCATGCGATGACATTGACTGTAGCAACTCAGGCTCTTGTGTAGTCACCCCTTCAAATCAAGCCTTGTGTGTATGTGACCAAGGCTTCCACAGCGTTGGGCAGGATTGCGTTCCCACCGATAATGCATGCAAAAATGTCGACTGTGGTGTTGGGCGCTGCGCACTTGGTGCCATCGGGCATATCTGCATCTGCGATCCGGGATACACGGTGCAACAAGGGATTTGCAAGGTGGCCCCAGCGAACGACCCCTGCGATGATGTGGAATGTGCAGGCAACGGCGCTTGTGTTATTGCTCATAACAACACCCCTGTCTGCCTTTGCCGCCCTGGCTATCATTCGGACGGTGACAGATGCCTACCAGATGCGGCGCCAGGCTCACCATGTGCAAACATCACCTGCAGTCGCAAAGGTTCCTGCGTAGTTACCCCTTCCGATCAGCCCTTATGCGTCTGTGACCAAGGCTACCACCGAGAAGGCAACCAGTGCGTCGCCACACCTAATCCATGTGCGACTGTTAACTGTGGCGTGGGCGGGCGCTGTGCGCTTGGTGCCACTGGGACAATCTGCATCTGCGACGAAGGATATACTGTACAAAACGGTGTCTGCCAGGAGTCCCCTGCAAGCAACCCATGCAAAGATGTCGTGTGCGCCGGCAACGGTGTCTGTGCCGTTGCACATGACAATACCGCCGTCTGCCTTTGCCGCCCTGGCTATCTTTCGGACGGTGCCCAATGTGTGCCAGCTCAAGGGGCCGCTTCCGCCTGTGCAAACGTCACCTGCAGTTACAACGGCTCTTGTGTAGTCACCGGTGACAATCAACCCTTATGCATCTGTGACCAAGGCTACCATCTGGAGGGTGACAACCAATGCGTTGCCACGACGAATCCGTGTATACCAAACAACTGTGGGGAAAATGCCTATTGCGTTGTCTCAAGCGAGAACCAGCCACTGTGCATGTGTGGTCTGTGGTCAGTTTTTGATGGCAGTGGGTGCGTCGATAGCCCGTGTCTTGGTGTCTACTGCGGAACTGGTTCATGTGTAGTCACCGCTTCAACTGAGTCCTTATGTGTCTGTGACCACGACTACCAGCTCGTTGGCGATACTTGCCAAGCCAATCCATGTTCAGGGGTTACTTGCAGTAACAAAGGTACATGTGTGCTCACCGCTTCAAATCAACCCTTGTGTATCTGTAACCAAGGCTACCGGCGCGTCGGCAATACTTGCCAGCCCAATCCATGTATGGGTGTCAACTGCGGTGGCAATGGTTCGTGCGTGGTCTCTGCTTCAAATCAAGCCGTATGTGTCTGTAACGAGGGCTACCAACTTGTTAGCGGTACTTGCCAACCTAATCCATGTACGGGTGTCAACTGCGGTGGCAATGGTTCGTGCGTGGTCACTGGTTCAAATCAACCCTTGTGTGTCTGCAACGAAGGCTACTATACCGACGGCACCAATTGTGTAGAGGTCGAACAGTGTAATACCTCAAGTGCCTGCTCTGGCGACTGGTGTGTAATCCCAGCATGCACCTTCCAGATGGGATCACCCGGTGATGAGGGATGCCGGCTTGATATTGAAGGGCCAGTTCATCCAGTCACGATTTCACGTCCCTTCTACATGAAACGGACCGAGGTAACCCAAGGCGAGTGGAAGAACTTTACCAGCACCAATCCGTCTTTCAACAAGGCCTGTGGAGATAGCTGCCCTGTCGAAAGGGTCAACTGGTATGACGCGGTTCGTTACGCGAATTGGCTTTCTGGAAAGCATAGCTTAGACCCTTGTTACATCATACAGCAATGCACAGGTACTCCAGGTTCTGGTACCTATAATTGCAAAGTAACGTTCCTGGGCCTTAGCTGTAGTGGCTATCGTTTACCAACCGAGGCAGAGTGGGAATATGCCGCCCGAGCTGGAACTGTTACTGCATACTGGACAGGAACGAACATTGGAGCTACGGGGTTACCAGTGTGTAACGCAGAAAACCCTATCGGAATTGCCTTACCGGAGGTTGCTTGGTATCTGTTCAATTCAGGAGATAATTCCCACGTAGTTAAGCAAAAGCCACCAAATCCATGGGGCCTGTATGATGTTTACGGTAACGTTAATGAGTGGGTGCATGACTGGTTTGATACAGAATATTACACCACCTGTGCGCAAGGTTGCACTGATCCATTGGGACCTGGCAGGGGCACTTCGCGGGTTCAACGTGGTGGCTCATATCACAATGGAGCTGGCTCTTTACGGTCGGCCGACCGAGGCTATGCTCCTCCAGATACTACTAATAGTTTCACAGGGTTCCGTCTAGTAAGGCGGTTGCCCTAGTTACTTTGGCCTTGTGCCTAACTGCTTGGAGGGTTTTCATGTTTAAGAGAACTTTGCCTTTGCTGACACTGCTTTTCGTCGCCTGCGGTAGCAGTGGCGACCCGTTCCAGAATTTCTGTGTCGACGTGAACTGTGGCGCTCGTGGTTATTGTGCAGTTGGTGCGGAAGGTCCATTCTGTATCTGCGACCAAGGGTTTACAGAGCAAGATGGATTTTGCCAAGAATCCCCGGTTGACAACCCCTGTGAGGGGATCACTTGTGGGGGGTATGGCAGTTGTGCTGTTCTCCAAGGTAAGGCCGCAGTCTGTCTTTGCCGCCCTGGCTATCACGCAAAGGGCACCAAATGCGTAGAAGATGAAAGGCCAGGCTCGCCTTGCAAAGAGGTCACCTGTGGTGGTCATGGTTCCTGTGTGGTGACCTCTACCAATAAGGCGTCATGCATCTGTGACCAAGGTTACCATATCGAAGAAAACGACACATGTGTTGCCACCAAAGGTCCGTGCGCAGGGTATGACTGTGGTACCCATGGCGTGTGTGTGGTCAGCGCCTCCAACGAGCCGTTATGTCTTTGTGAAGACGGCTACTATCGCGATGGCAACGTGTGTGTTGCCACGGCTAATCCATGCACAGGCGTCAAGTGTGGCGACCATGGACGCTGTGCCATCGGCGCTGATGGTCCAATCTGCATCTGTGATCAAGGGTTTAGCCTTCAAGATGGCGTTTGCAAAGATTCCTTGGGCAGTCCGTGTGAAGGGATCGTATGTGAAGGCGGCGGCGTCTGTGTTGTGGCGAATGATAATAGCCCCGTCTGTTATTGTCGCCCTGGCTATCATTCTGACGGTCCCAAATGTGTGTATGGCGAGGGTGCGGCGCCAAACTCACCGTGTTTTGGAGTTGCCTGCAGCGGTCATGGTTCTTGCGTAGTCGCCGGCGCCAATGAACCCCTGTGTGTGTGTGACCAAGGATACGTGCGAGATGAAAACCAGTGCATCCCAGACCCGTGTTTGGGGGTTAACTGCAGTAACAACGGCTCTTGTGTACTAACCGATTCCAATGAGGCCCTGTGCGTATGTAACGCTGGCTACCTGCGAGATGGTAACAAGTGCGTTGCGGACCCATGTGCGGATGCCAACTGTGGCGACAATGCCACCTGTGTAGTCACCACCACCAACGAAGCCCTGTGTGTATGTAACGTTGGCTACCTGCGAGATGGAGCCGAGTGCATCCAAAATCCTTGTTCAGGCATCGACTGCAGTATCAATGGCTCTTGTGTTGTGACCCCTTCCAATTCCGCCCTGTGCGTCTGTGACCAAGGCTACCATCGCGCTGGAAACACATGCGTTGCCACTGAAGGTGTGTGTTTAAATGTCGACTGTGGTGAGCATGGACATTGTGGCGTTGGCGCAGCGGGGCCAATCTGCATCTGTGACCCTGGATTTACACTGCAACAAGGGGTTTGCCAAGAATCCCAAGTAGATGACCCCTGTGAAAATGTCATATGTGCTGGCAACGGAGTCTGCGCTGTCGCGCACGATAACACCCCTGTCTGCATCTGCCGCCCTGGCTATCATTCGGATGGTGACAGGTGTCTGAAAGATGATGAATTGGAGCCGGTGGATTCACCATGCGATGGCGTTGACTGCAACGACAACGGTTCTTGCGTGGTCACCGGCGCCAATCAGGCCTTGTGTATATGCGACCAAGGCTTCTATCGAGTTCAAAACGACTGCGTTGCCGGCACTGATGCATGCACGAATGTCAACTGCGGCAACAATGGGCGTTGTGCGCTTGGCGCTGCGGGGCCGTTCTGCGTCTGCGACGAAGGATACACAGTGCAACAAGGGGTGTGCAAGGCAGCTCCAGTATATGACCCATGCAATGGTGTCGAATGTGCTGGCAATGGCGCTTGCATGATTGCGCATGACAACACACCTACCTGCCTGTGCCGCCCTGGCTATCTTTCTGACGGTGCCGAATGTAGGCAAGATGTGGCTCCAGATTCGCCATGTAAGGACATCACCTGCAGTTACAAAGGTTCCTGCGTGGTCACCGGTGCCAATCAGCCATTATGCGTCTGCGACCAAGGCTACCACCGGGTGGGCAACAATTGCGTCGCCACCCCTAATCCATGTGCGGTGGTCAACTGTGGTGAGCATGGGCGTTGTGCGCTTGGTGCCAACGGAACAATCTGCGTCTGCGACCCTGGATACACAGTGCAACAGGGGGTGTGCGAGGTAGCCCCAGTAAATGACCCTTGTGATGGTGTCGAATGTGCTGGCGACGGCGTTTGCATGATTGCTAATGACAATACCGCCGTCTGCCTATGCCGCCCAGGCTATCACTCTGATGGCACCCAGTGTGTGCAAGATTTGGTGCCGGATTCACCTTGTGCGGGCGTCACCTGCAATAACAGAGGCTCTTGCGTTGTCACCAGCGACAACGAACCCTTGTGCATCTGCGACCAAGGCAACCACCTTTCGGGCGGCACATGCGTTTCTACCGATAATCCGTGTACCAAAGTCTACTGCGGTAACAACCAACTATGTGTGGTCACCGCTGATCAAGAGGCCTTATGTGTCTGTGAACCTGGATACCTAAGCAACCGCCAATTTTGCAATCCCAGTCCATGTGAAGATGCCCTGTGTGATGGATCGAGCCCTGATGCAGGTTCTTGCATAGTCACTGATGAGTTTGATGCCATATGTGTGTGTGGGCATGGCTACCGTAGTGATGACAACGCCTGCGTCGCAGATGCATGTTCAGCCATCGACTGCGGTAACGGTACTTGTGTACTGGCCCACAACAATCAACCCGTATGTATCTGTGACCCAGGTTACCAGCGCGTGGGTGGTACTTGCGTTGCCGATCCATGCTCAGGGGTCACCTGTGATGATTACGGCTCTTGCACTCTCACCGGTGACAATCAACCACTATGTGTGTGTCACCCAGGCTACCAGCGCGTGGATGGTACTTGCGTTGCAAATCCGTGCTTAGGTGACAACTGCGGTGGTAATGGTTCTTGTGTACTCACCGGTGACAATCAACCCTTGTGTGTCTGTAACCAAGGCTATCATCGTGTGGACAACACCTGTGTAAGGGTTGAAAAGTGTTCAACTTTAAGTGCTTGCCGTAACGGCTGGTGCCTGATCCCACCATGTACCTTCGTGATGGGCTCTCCCAGCACTGAAGCATGTCGGGATGGCGATGAAGGTCCGGCGCATCTTGTTACGATTACACGTCCTTTTATCATGGGACAACGTGAGGTGACTCAGGGAGATTGGGAAAGTGTCTTTAACAACAATCCATCCCAAAACCAAACCTGTGGTGAAGACTGCCCTGTGGATAATGTCAGTTGGTATGACGCGGTTGCCTATGCGAATACACGTTCTACTAAGGAAGGATTACCCCTCTGTTACATAACAACTGGATGCACAGGTACTCCAGGTAATTACGGCTATACCTGTACATCGGTAATTTTTCAGGGTCTTAGTTGCACAGGATATCGTTTGCCAACCGAGGCAGAGTGGGAATATGCCGCTCGTGCTGGAACTACGACTGCATACTGGATAGGAGGCAACATTGGGTACAATGGAGCAGAAGTTTGTAATGCAGGTGACCCTTCAGGAATCGGACTATCGGAGATTGCTTGGTACGGTTATAACTCAGGCAATACGACCCAGGTAAGTGAGGCAAAGCTACCGAATCCATGGGGTTTGTACGATCTTTATGGCAATATTGGAGAATGGGTATACGACTGGTACAAGTTGAACTACTACCAACAATGCTCTGAAGGGGATTGCACAGATCCAGTGGGACCTCCGCAAGGTACACTCAAGAACAAGGTTAAGCGTGGAGGCGATTTTAGTAGTTTAGCTGGCAAGGTTCGGTCGGCTAGCCGTGGCTCTAGCGCACCTGCCACCCGCTCGCCCTTGAACGGATTTCGCGTTGTGAGGTCACTACCCTAGTTGCTTTTGCCCTATGCCTAACTGCATGGAGGGTTTACATGTTTAAAAGAACTTTGCCTTTGGTCGCGCTGCTCTTCGTCGCCTGTGGTGGCAATGGCGGTGAATTCGAGAATTACTGTGAGTCCGTCAACTGTGGCAACAATGGCCACTGTGCAGTCGGTTCCAAAGGTCCAATCTGCATCTGTGACCCAGGTTACACCCTGAAAGACGGTGTTTGTAATAAATCCCCGGTTGACGACCCTTGTAACGGGATCTCATGTGGAAGTAATGGCGTCTGTGCTGTTACACAGGGTAACAGCGCCATCTGTCTTTGCCGCACCGGCTATCATGCGGAAGGGACCAAATGCGTGGAAGATGTAGGGCCATACACACCATGCAAAGGCATCACCTGTGGTGGTCACGGCTCTTGCGTAGTCACCTCGGAAAACAAGCCGTTATGTGTCTGTGACCAAGGCTACCATCTTGACGGCAACAACTGCGTTGCCACCACTGGTCCTTGTGTAGGATTCGATTGTGGCGACAACGGTTTTTGTGTTGTTAGCGCTACCAATGAAGCATCATGTTTCTGCCACGATGGCTACCATCTGGAAGGCGACAATTGCGTTGCCAATACCAACGCATGTGCAGGAGTCAACTGTGGTGACCATGGACGCTGTGCCATTGGAGCTGAGGGGCCAATCTGCGTCTGTGACCAAGGATTTACCCTGCAAGGAGGCGTTTGCAAGGAACACATAGTGAACAACCCTTGTGAAGGAGTGGTATGTGCTGGCAACGGTACCTGCGTCGTTGCACACGATAATACCGCCGTCTGCCACTGTCGCCCTGGCTATCATGCGGATGGGGCCAAGTGCGTGGTAGATGTGGTGCCAGATTCGCCCTGTACAGGCATCATATGCAGTGGTTTTGGCTCTTGTGTGGTGACTGCTGCCAATGAAGCCTTGTGTGTCTGCGACCAAGGGTATCTTCGAGATGGCGACGAGTGCATCATTGACCCATGTTTGGAAGTTAGTTGCGGTGACGATGGCCACTGTGTGGTGACCGCTGACAATGAGGCCTTGTGCGTCTGTGACCAGGGCTATCTTCGAGTTGGCAACGAGTGCCTTGTTGACCCATGTTCGGATGTTAACTGCCCTGACAATGGCTCTTGCGTGGTCGCTGCTGCCAACCAACCCTTGTGTGTATGTAAAGCAGGCTTTCTTCGAGAGGGCAACCAGTGCATCGCTGACCCTTGTTCAGATATCACCTGCGGTGGTAACGGCCATTGTGTAGTAACCGGCGACAATAAAGCCTTGTGTGTCTGCGACCATGGATTCCTTAGAGATGGCCACAATTGCATTGCCGCCACCAATGTGTGTACGGAGGCCAACTGTGGCGAGCACGGACGTTGCGCCGTTGGCGCTGATGGGCCAATCTGCGTCTGTGACCCAGGATATACATCGCTGGGTGGCGTTTGCCAGGTGCCCCCGCAGAATGACCCATGTGAAGGGGTGTTGTGCGCTGGCGGTGGGGTCTGTGCCGTCGCGCATGACAATACCCCTGTCTGCCTGTGCCGCCCTGGCTATCAATCTAACGGTGCCCAGTGTCTGAAAGCGGGAGTGCTAGGTACACCATGCGAAAACATTGACTGTAGTTACAATGGCTCGTGCTTGATCACCGGCGCCTATGAACCTTTGTGTGTATGTGACCAAGGCTACCACAGCGTTGGAAGCGATTGCGTTGTCGCCGCCAATGCATGTTTTGGGGTCGATTGCGGTGAGCATGGGCGTTGTGCCCTTGGCGCTGGCGGACACATCTGCGTGTGTGACCCGGGATACACAGTTCAAGATGGAATTTGCAAGGTGGCCCCAGTAGATGACCCATGTGAAGGGATCATATGCGCTGGCAATGGAGTCTGTGCCATCGCTCATGATGATACCGCCGTCTGCCTTTGTCGCCCTGGCTATCATTCTGACGGTGACGAGTGTGTGCAAGACGTGGTACCAGATTCACCATGCAAAAACGTTACCTGCAGTTTTAAAGGCTCATGTATAGTAACCGGTGGCAACCAACCCTTATGTATATGTGACCAAGGCTACCATGCAGAAGGCAACAATTGCGTCCCTACGCCAAATGCATGTGTGGGAGTCAATTGTGGCGAGCATGGACGTTGCGCACTTGGAGTTGGGGGGCACATCTGCGTGTGCGACCCTGGATACACGGTGCAAAGTGGCGTTTGCAAGGTGGCCCCAGTAAATGACCCTTGTGATGGTGTCGAATGTGAAGGCGACGGCGTTTGCATGATTGCTCATGACAATACCCCTGTCTGCCTGTGCCGACCTGGCTATCATTCTGACGGCGACGAGTGCGTGCAAGATGAGGCGCCGGATTCACCATGCGCGGGCATCGACTGCGGAGGCAACGGTTCTTGCGTTCCCACCGGCGACAATGACCCCCTGTGTGTTTGTGACGAAGGCTATTACAGCACTGGGAACGATTGCCTTCCCATACAGAATCCATGTGCAACCGCCAATTGCGGCGAAAATGCCAATTGCGTAGTCACATCCAAGAACCAAGCGTTATGTGTCTGTAATGAAGGGTACCTCCACAATGGTAGTTCCTGTGTCGCAAATCCATGCGTTGGGGTTTCTTGCGCTGGGAATGGTGCTTGTATAGTCACCTCTGCCTATCAAGCCTTATGTATATGTGACGTGGGCTACCGTCCTGGCAATGGCAATGAATGCGTCCCAGATGTATGTTCAGGAGTTAACTGCTCCGAACATGGTTCTTGCGTAATCGACGCTTCCAATCAAGCTCTTTGCGTCTGTGACGAGGGCTACCGTCTTGACAGTGGCAATCAATGCGTCGCAGATGCCTGCTTTGGAGTTACCTGCAGTTATCAAGGCCATTGTGTAGTCACACCTTCGAATGAGGCCTTATGTGTGTGCAACCAGGGGTACATTAGCCAAGGTACGCTTTGTCAGCCTAATCCGTGTAATAACGTTACCTGCGGTGGTAAAGGTTCTTGCGTAGTCACTGGCTCACTTAAACCCATGTGTGTATGTAACAAAGGCTACCGCCCCGTTGGTGCTAGCTGTGTATTGGACGATGCATGCGTGACTTCAAGTACTTGCACCGACAACTGGTGTTTGATCCCAGCGTGTACCTTTCAAATGGGGTCTCCTAACGATGAGGGATGCCGGTCTTATAACGAGGGACCAATTCATCCAGTCACGATTACTCGTCCATTTTGGATGAAGCGAACTGAAGTAACCCAGTATGAGTGGGAGGCGGTCTTTCCAGGCACCAATCCGTCGATGCGCCAACCCTATTGTGCTATGTGCCCTGTGGACAATGTCAATTGGTATGACGCGGTTCGTTATGCGGATAAACTCTCCGCAACAGAGGGCCTGTCCAAATGTTACAGCATAGGGTCTTGCACAGGTACTCCAGGTTCTGGCGAATATACCTGCGATGTAACTTATCTTGGTCCTGGCTGTACGGGTTATCGTTTACCAACCGAGGCAGAATGGGAATATGCGACTAGAGCTGGAACTACCACCGCGTATTGGATGGGAAGCAATGTTGGGTACAGTGGGCAACCGGTATGTGGTAATAGCTCCGATGGAATTGGGCTACCAGAGGCTGGTTGGTATTCATATAACTCAGCTGGCAAGACTCAAAAAGTTAAGGATCGGTTACCAAATCAATGGGGTCTGTACGATGTTCACGGTAATGTGAGTGAATGGGTTAATGACCGGTTTGATGACCATTACAACAGTTGTAAGAACGGTTGTACTGATCCGTTGGGACCTAGTACAGGCAATAATCGGGCTTATCGTGGTGGCTCATACTTGAACAACGCTGGGGAGTGCCGATCAGCCTACCGTAACTCTGCTATTCCCACAAATGGTTTATCCTGGGTGGGCTTTAGACTGGCAAGGTCGCTGCCCTAGTGCCTTGGGGCCCTGCCCCTGTCCCTGTCCCTGCCCTTGACGCGGATCCATGCTGATGCTAGCCTGAACCTGCTAACCCCTTGATTTTTCGTTTGTGAGGCGGTGGTTTCTGGAATAGATGCCGGTTGCCTGGAGGGTTGCTATGTTGAAGAGAGTTTTGCCTTTAGTTACGCTGCTTTTCATCGCCTGTGTCAGC
>Ga0209723_1000790_pt1 | contig 55085 bp, 52 predicted proteins | sample BiotimSIPDNA_2_FD_185750 | JGI IMG/M metagenome (GOLD analysis project Ga0209723, IMG submission 185750) | Anaerobic biogas reactor microbial communites from Washington, USA - Biogas_R2 time_0 SIP DNA (SPAdes) (version 2) | ecosystem: Engineered > Bioreactor > Anaerobic > Unclassified | place... | reverse complement strand
CACTGCTGTAAAAGCTTTGCAGGATGTAGAAAAATACAAAGGTATGCTCAATGGCACAATATTAACACATGCCGGAGACAGAAGATACAATAATTAGAAAACTTTCATTCAGGCAAAAGAGGTTGTCCCAACTCAAGTTGAGACAACCTCTTTTGTTTCGGGAGCTCCCTGTTCTAAGCCATATAATGCACTGTTGCTCATCCTACCTTCAAAAAGCTACATAAAGTTCTCTAGCAAACCACCAGATATATAAACCACAGACTACCAGTTTTAATAGCACACCAGCAAAGAGTCCGATAACAGCACCAAAGGCAGAGCGTAAAGCCTGACTGCCATTTGCCTTTACAAGTAGTTCTCCTACCAAGGCACCGGCAAAGGGACCAAGTACTATCCCGGCAGGGCCGAGAAACAAACCTACCACAAGGCCCAAACTGGCACCCCAGACACCGGCTTTTGATCCACCAAACTTCTTCGTTCCCCATGCTGGGACAACATAGTCAAGCAGTGTTACTACTACAGCAAGTATTGCAGCTATCCAAAGCAGCTTAGAACTAAATTGTACCCAACTTGTAAAATGAAGTGCAAGCAATGCAAGAAAGCCCAAAGGCGGTCCTGGTATAAAGGGGACAACACATCCGACCAATCCGACAAGCAATAGTATAATCCCTAATATCAAAAGAAAAACATCCATAATACAGTATCAAGTTTACAATATAAGACTAATGCGCCTCAAGCCAGTTATTTCCAACACCAAGATCTACAATTAATGGTACTTTAAGCTTGCACACAGACTCCATTGAGCTTTTTACAAGAGCTTTTACAGCATCAAGTTCCTCAACTGGTACATCAAAGTTTAGTTCGTCATGTACCTGAAGTATCATCCGAGTCTTATACCTTCCCTCCTTGAGCTTCTTGTGAATATCCACCATTGCCATCTTTATAAGGTCGGCTGCTGTACCCTGGATTGGTGCATTAATCGCATTTCTTTCTGCCACTCCCCTCACAACTGCATTCTTTGAGTTGATATCAGGCAGATACCTTCTCCTTCCGAATATAGTGCTTACATAGCCCTTCTCCCTGGCCATCCTGATACATTCCTCCATATAATCCTTCACTCCTTTAAAACTATCGAAATAACCATCAATTATGGCTTTTGACTCTGATCTTGGAATATTTAACCTCTCGGACAGTCCAAAGGCTGAAATGCCATAAATAATGCCAAAATTTGCTGTTTTTGCCTTCCGCCTCATAGCGGAAGTAACTTCATCAGTACTTACCTTGAAAATCTTACTTGCGGTTGCAGTATGGATATCCTCTCCTCTCAAGAAAGCATTTACAAGTTCTGTATCCCCACTCAGATGAGCCATCAGTCTAAGTTCAACCTGTGAATAGTCAGCACTTAGGAAGACATGGTTTGAGTCACTTGCAGTAAAAGCCCGTCTGATCTCCCTGCCCTCATCATCGCGAATAGGAATATTCTGAAGATTGGGGTTAATACTGCTAAGGCGTCCTGTAACTACCAAGGCCTGATTATAGGTTGTATGCAGCCTCCCTGTCTTCTTATCAACCATGGTAGGTAGGGTCTCGACATAGGTCGACAGCAGCTTCTTTAATCCACGCTGTTCAAGTATCTTATTTATAATTGGATGTTTATCCCTCAACTTTTGAAGATTCTCCTCGTTGGTCGAATATTGACCCGACTTAGTCTTCGACGCCTTTGAATCAATCTTAAGCACATCAAAAAGTATCTCACCAACCTGACGTGGGCTGTTAACATTAAACTCACGACCAGCCATCTCTATAATCTCGGCCTCCAGTTCGGCAAGCCTCTTCTCAAGCTCCTTACCAGACTCTTTGAGATCATCAACATTCAGGCTAACTCCATTATACTCCATATCAGCGAGAACCGCGCTGAGAGGCATCTCGACGTTTCTGAAAAAGCCAAGCAGTCCTTCCTTTTCAAGCTCCTTCTGAAATATTTTCTTCAGTCGGAAGGTCACATCAGCATCCTCTGACGCATAGACAGTTACCTTATCAACAGGAACATCTCTCATATTACCCTGGTTCTTTCCTCTCTCTCCTATCAGCGACTCGATTGGTATAGGACGATATTTAAGATAAACTTCGGCAAGGTAGTCCATATTGTGGCGCTGTCCAGGAAACAACAGGTGATGGGCAACCATGGTGTCAAAGTAAGGACCCCTGAGTTCGATACCATACTGCCTGAGCATAAGGGCATCAAACTTAATATTGTGCCCTATTTTCTCTACACCCTCCTTTTCAAACACAGGTCTGAATTTTTCAAGAATAACAAGAACATCATTCCTTGAACCAGGCAATGCAACATAACAAGCCTTACCCTCTTCAAAGCAGAACGACATACCAAGCAACGAGCTTTCCCTTACATCAAGACCAGTGGTCTCAGTATCAAAACAGAAAGAATCCATCGCAAGCAATTGCTTCACCAATCCATCTATCTCCTCCTCGCCTTCTATCAACCTGTAATCATGTTCAATATCATCAACAGTATTGAAGTTATCGGAAACAGTAACTGCTTGAAGTTCTTCTTCGCCAAACAAGCTTCCCTGCGCTGAAAATGAAGGCTTTGGCTTTGGCACAGAAGCTAACCTGTCCATCAATGCCTTAAACTCCAGTTCTTCCATTATTGCTCTAAGTTTCTCCATATCCGGGCTCTTCAGTGCCAGACTATCCAGGTCAACTTCAAAAGGAACATCTGTTACAATTGTAACGAGTGTTCGAGCCAACTCAACCTGGTCCTTAAACTCAATAAGGTTGGACTGCACCTTACCCTTAAAATCCCCGATATTCTTATAAACATTCTCAACAGTACCGTACTTTCCGATTATCTCCATTGCCCTCTTCTCTCCGATACCGGGGCAGCCAGGCACATTATCAGCACTGTCACCCCAAAGCGCAAGCAGATCAATAATATTGATCGGGTCAGGTACATTGTAATGGCTCTTTACTTCCTCCGGGCCCCATATTTCAGTATCCCTGGTCCCAGTTCTCGGCTTCAGTATTTTAACATTCTCTTTAACAAGTTGTCCAAAATCCTTATCTGAAGTAACCATATATGTCATAAAGCCTTCCTTAGAAGCCCTGGTGGCAAGGGTACCAATTAGGTCATCTGCTTCATAACCCTCTGCCTGAAGCATAGATATGTTCATTGCTTCAAGTATTCTTTCAATATAGGGAACAGCCCGTTTAATATCTTCAGGTGCCGCCTCTCTGTTTGCTTTATAATCAGGGTAAAGCTCATCACGGAAGCCAGGTCCGGGATAGTCAATCACTACAGCAAGGTGAGTGGGATGCTGATTGTTGATTATGTCAAGCAAAGTATTTGTAAATCCGTAAATTGCAGAAGTGTTAAGCCCCTTGGAATTGATCCTCGGTGCTCTGATGAATGCATAATAGGCTCTGTATATCAAAGCATAAGCATCCAATAAATAAAGATTCTTTTTCGTATCAGTCATCACACATTTGTTTTACTCCATAAATTTAAGGAATTGGTGCGGAAATGCACCTGACTCCCTGACAAATTGAGTATTTTAGAAAAACAAAGCAACAGACGCTATTGTTAATCTGTTATGAAAGAAAAGAAAGGAATACTGCTGACAGCCTTTGGCACAACTATCGATGAAGCAGCTCAGACCTACAAGGTATTAGAAGCCCGCTTCCGCTCAGCCTTTCCTGAATTTGAAATACGCATCGCTTACACATCCTCCATAGTTCGTAAAAGACTAAAAGCAAGAGGAATTGACATTCCCTCTCCTGCAAGAGCCTTGGCTCAGTTTGGTGAAGACGGTTTCAGCGAAGTCTGTCTGCAGTCCCTTCATGTTATTGGTGGCAACGAGTACAACGATATTGTCAGTACTGTAATTGCCATGCAAAGTATTCCCAAAGGGGTAGAACGGATTGTTGTTGGCGAACCCCTATTATGGAATCATGAGGATTATACACGGGTTGCAAACATACTCCATGATTATGTTTCACATATAGAAGAAAAACCTGATTCCTTGCTACTAATGGGTCATGGGACAAGCCACCCTGCCAATATCAGTTATGCAGCTCTTCAGGAGTACTTCAGAAGATTGAACGGAACTCCTGTTTATGTCGCAACTCTTGAGGCCTTTCCTTATCTTGAAGATGTTACTGAGGAGCTGAGAGATAATGGGATTAAAGACTTGCTGGTGATGCCCCTGCTGACCGTTTCAGGAGGTCATGCAATCACCGACCTTGCCGGCACACAAAAGGAAAGCTGGAAATCAAGGCTTCAGGCTGAAGGTTTCACTGTCCGAACAGTCAAACAAGCCTTGGGAGACCTGCCGGAGATTGTAGATATCTGGATAGAAAAAGCCGCACAAGCCATAAAAAAAGATTGCTAGTGCAATCTTTATTCATTGTCAGAGGCAAACCACTCAGCGTATGAACCTGCAGTTTCGTTAAGTCTAAGGCTATGCAGCTTAACATTAGAAGGCAGAGCCTTTTTCAACCTATCAGCAAAGTCAATAATCATATTCTCGCAGGTAGGCTGATAACTCATAACGAAATGCCTCTCAGCCATCTGGCCCATCTCTCTGATTGTATCCTGACTCACATTCCTACTTACAATAAGGGCATGATCAAATTCTGAAATTATCTCTCTGTTGACAATATCCTTAAGGTCCCCGAAATCCATAACCATACCAAGCTTCGGACTATTACTATCAGTAATAGTCTCACCGATAACAGTTACTTTAAGTATATAGGAATGTCCGTGTATATTACGGCATAGTCCATCATAATTATGTAGCGCATGCGCAGCTTCAAAACGAAATTCCTTTGTAATCCTAATCCTTGCCATCACCTCTCAATTATTTTCGCTCCTGCAACTTTTTGTTCAATCTTCTTGCCGTATTATAGAACACAGCCCTATCCATGTCTGTTTAACTAGCGTGGCAAATATAGTTTATTTACACGACAATTATCCGAAAATCATGCAAATAGACAAGCATCGCAGATGCCGGCCAAAGAAAAATATACCTGAATATTCGGGGATAATAATCAACAAATTGCTACTTTTGAGCTATTAGCATTAACAACAATGGGTGTATCATCTAAAATAGTTGCTCCTATAAGTGAAGAGATGAGGGGCTTTGAAGCCTACTTTAAACAACAGATAAAGTCAGAGATCCCTTTACTCACTGTTATTACCAACTATCTTATACGAAGGAAAGGCAAACAGATGAGGCCCATGCTTGTGTTCCTCTCTGCGCGCCTAAACGGAGATGCAACGGAAGCAAGCTACACCGCAGCAGCTCTTATAGAATTACTTCATACAGCTACACTTATCCATGATGATGTTGTAGATGAAACCTACCAGAGAAGGGGGTTTTTCTCAATCAATGCTCTGTGGCGTTCCAAGATAGCTGTACTCGTCGGTGATTATTACCTTTCTGTTGGCCTTGGCTGTGCTTTAAAAAACAATCAGATCGAAGTACTTAGGATTGTTTCTGATGCTGTCAAGGAAATGAGCGAGGGTGAATTATTACAAATAGAAAAGTCTCGTCAACTTAATATTACTGAAGAAATTTACTACGACGTTGTAAGAAAGAAAACTGCAACTCTGATCGCCGCCTGCACAAAGGCAGGCGCCTATTCTGTCAATGCCCCTCAGGAGCAAGTTGATAAGATGCATGAATTTGGAATTAACCTTGGTATTGCTTTTCAGATCAGAGACGACCTTCTCGACTACGAAAAGAAAAACCTTGCCGGTAAGCCAACTGGAAACGACCTTAAAGAAAAAAAGATTACCCTACCTCTGATCTATGTTTTGAATAAAGCAGATCACAAGAAAAAGCGTGAAATACTTAGGACTATCAAACGCCATCATAAAAACGAAAGAAAGATAGCACCTATAGTTAGTATGGTTATTGAAGAAGGAGGCATAGAGTACGCCAGAGAAAAGATGATAGAATACCGGGATAAGGCGTTAGAAATACTAAAGACTTACCCCGAATCTGAAATCAGAAGTGCTCTTGAAGAGCTGGTTTACTTTACCACATCAAGGAAGATGTGAGAAATATACTACTTTTTCAGCACCAGTAATTTCCTTTAGCAAAGTATCAGCCAGACGGCTTGTTCCTATGCGGAACAAGCTGTTATTAAGCCAGCTATCTCCAAGCACCTGTTTCTGTATTGACCAGTATATAAGGGCATCTTCTACTGTGGATACACCTCCTGCAGCCTTGAAACCAACCTTACGTTTGCGCTTTTCAGTAAAAGCCTTCATAGCATGATTCATTATCCAGGCTGCTTCAGGTGTAGCGCCAGGATAGCCTTTACCTGTCGAAGTTTTGATAAAATCAGCACCAGCTTCCATAGCTAGAATACTTGCCTTCCAGATATTCTCAGAAGTGCCTAGTGCTCCGGTCTCAAGAATTACTTTTAACTGAACGTCCTTACCTATAGCTGCCTTTATATCGGCAATCTCCCTACCTACAAATTCATAATTCCCTTCAAGAAACTCACCTATTGAGATTACTATATCAATTTCATCAGCTCCAAGAAAAACAGCCTTCTTAGTCTCTTCAATCTTTACATCCAGGAAAGTTTGTGAAGTAGGGAAACCAGCTGACACAACAGCTCTCTTTACATCCATTCCTTTTAGTTTAGATCCCAGGACTGATGCAAAAACCGGATACACACACACAGCACCAACATTTGGAATGTCAGGATAGTGTTCATTCAGATGCACTACCTTCTCACAAAAGCTCTCTATTTTATTGCTGCTATCATCTGAATTAAGACTAGTTAAATCAAGACAATTGAATAATCGCTTCAATATATCAGCACTCTTCTCCTCCAGACTTAGCTTTGACAAATCAAAAACAGGAATATTCAAATAATCCTGATTAAATAATTCAAATAAGGAATTGGTTTCCATACATATAAAATTAAAATTATTTCAAATCATGAGTATCTATAAGAATGGTCACGGGACCAGCATTTACCATATCAATATCCATATAGGCACCAAAAACTCCACGTGCAACACTTTTACCCGTCAAGTCTTCAAGTCTCTTAATAAGATGTTCGTACAAGGGCACCGCTAGTTCGTGTTTCGCAGCGTCAATATAGGATGGTCTGTTTCCTTTCTTAACTTTGGCATGAAGAGTAAACTGACTGATTACCATCAGTTCACCATCAACATCTTTTACAGAAAGATTCATTACTCCCTTCTCATCATCAAAGATTCTCAGCGAAACAATCTTAGAAGCCAGATATTCAACATCCTCGGTAGTATCATTATGAGTTACACCCACTAATATCATCAAACCCTTACCTATAGAATGAAAATGTCCATCAGAAGCACTGACCGAAGCACGACTAACTCTTTGGACGACAACTCTCATAATTCAGAATACTTTACATCAAAAACATTGAAGGCAAAAATACGATAAATTGAGGCACCGTTAATTCTGAATGCCTATATTTGACCGCAACAATTTGGTTAAAAGTTTGTCTTTTTGAGAATGACTCCAATATGAAAACCATATATTCAGTAATAAGCAACAGCAAAGAACCAGCGTTTAATCTGGCTGCTGAAGAGTACCTGCTCAGAACAAAGGATCAGGACTACAATTTTTTCTATATAAACGATACTTCTGTAATTATTGGGAAACACCAGAATGCTCTTGCAGAGATTAATCTCCCCTTTCTAGACAAAAACGGAATTCCTTTATTCAGAAGGCTATCAGGAGGAGGAACAGTTTTTCATGATCCTGGCAACTTAAACTTTTGCTTTATAAGAAATGAAAAACCAGGTGAATTAGTGAACTTTAAAAAGGCTACCGAGCCCATAGTTGTATCATTGAATAAATGGGGTTTGCCAGTCAAGCATGGAGAAAGAAATGACCTTCTTGTAAATTTCAAAAAGATTTCAGGCAATGCTTGTCACGTGTTCAAACAACGTGTAATGCACCACGGTACGATACTATACGATTCAAATCTGGATTTTTTGACCAACAGTCTGAGAGCAGATCCTACAAAATATGCAGACAAAGCAGTAAAGTCTGTCAGAAGTCAGGTCACCAACATTAAAGACCTTCTAAAGTGGGAAATTGGGACTGAAGAGTTTATGTATCAACTAGTTTCATCAATAAAACAAAGAAATTCTTCAATAGTAGACTACTGCTTTACTGATGAGGACATTAAACTAATTGATCAAATCAGGGCTGAGAAGTATGACACTGCGGAATGGAACTTCAGGTATGGTCCTCCCTACATTTTCAAGAAGCGCAGCAAGTTTGGCAAAAAAGTTTACAGCATTGAAATGAAAATCGAAAAAGGTCGTATATCAGAGATTGCTGTAAAGACAAGTCCAGTGGATTTGGCTATAGCAGAGGCAATCAAAGCAAAGCTAACAGGGCTGTTTCATGACAAAAACGAGATAGTCTCAGCACTTAAAGATATTGACGGTATTGCGGGTGACGCTGGTGAACTATCAGATATCTTCTTTTAGAAAATAGTCCTTGATAGTTTTAGCCTTAGCAGAACCAACCAATTTTTTAAGATCCTCAAAGGATGCTTCCTTAATCCCCTTTAAGGACTTAAACTCATTAAGCAGAGCTTTTGTTGTTTTTTCTCCAATTCCCGGAATAGAATCAAGAGCCGAAACCAAGGCTCCCTTGCTCCTCTTGCTTCTGTGAAAAGTAATACCGAACCGGTGCGCCTCATTTCTTAGGTGCTGTATCAATTTCAGCGAGGGACTGTTTTTATCAAGGTAAAGTGGCACCGGATCACCTGGGTAAAATATCTCCTCAAGTCTTTTTGCAATACCGATTACGGCAATTCTATCCTGAAGACCCAATGCTGTAATGGATTTCATGGCTGAGCCTAATTGTCCTTTCCCCCCATCAATAATCAATAGCTGTGGCAAAGCACTCCCTTCATCCAGAGCTCTTTTAAACCTTCTGTAAATCACCTCCTCCATTGAAGCAAAATCATTAGGCCCTTCAACTGTCTTTATATTAAAATGCCTGTAATCCTTTCTTGAAGGCTTACCTTCCTTAAACACAACACAGGCAGCAACAGGATAAGCTCCCTGTATATTGGAATTATCGAAACACTCTATGTGTACCGGAAGATTCCTGAGATTTAAATCTTTCTGTGCCTGTTCAAGTACAAGGTAGCTTCTTGGCTTTCTAGTATGATTAGCTTCCTGCTTCAGCCTTTCAAGCCTGAAGTACTTAACATTCCTTTCAGACAAATCAAGCAGTTTCTTCTTGTCTCCTATCTGTGGGACTATAAACTCTACACCTTTAAGTGAGATATCTGGAATAAAAGGCACAAGTATTTCAGATGATGTACTATTGAACCTTTCCCTAAGCTCAATTATTGCAAGAGCAAAGAGTTCAGACTCCTCCTCATCCATCCTTTTCTTCATCTCAATAGTGTGTGCCTGAATAATTGCGCCATTCTGAACCTTCAGGAAGTTAACATATGCAGAGTCCTCGTCATTAAGAAATGAGAATACATCTACATTGTCAATCTTTGGATTGACAATAGTAGACTTACTCTGAAAACCAGAAAGAAGATTGATTCTATTTTTTATGTCCTCGGCTTCTTCAAATTTATATTCAGAAGCCAATTCTCCCATCCTGTTTTTAAGATATTTTATTACTGAGTTGATATTTCCCTTAAGGATACTTTTAACATCCTCTATGTATTGGAGATATTCATCTTCCTTCTGCAAGCCCTCACATGGAGCTTTACAGTTGCCCATGTGAAATTCAAGACATCTCTTGTATTTCTGCTTGGCAACATTCTCAGCATCTAAATTGAGCTTACAAGTACGAAGTGGATATAAATGCCTCACCAGTTCCAGGAGAGTTCTGACCATTACGACAGATGTATAAGGACCAAAGTACAAGCTTCCGTCCTTATATATTTGCCTGGTCTGGTACACCCTGGGAAAGGCCTCGTTACGCACAACTATCCAGGGATATGTTTTATCATCCTTAAGAAGTATATTATAGCGAGGCCTGTACTTTTTTATCAGGTTGTTTTCGAGAAGCAGGGCATCTTCTTCAGAACTAACAATAATATGCTTAATATCTCTGATCCTTTTAACCAAGACCCTGGTCTTGCCATTTTCAGGAATTCGATTAAAGTAAGAAGATACTCTCTTCCTTAAATTCTTCGCCTTACCTACATAGATAATTTTACCACTCTCATCAAAGTATTGATATACTCCGGGATCTTCGGGTAAAACAGCAACCAGACTTCTTAGGTAATCTATCTTAGGATTCAGTTCATCAAGCATCGTGATTCAAATCATTCAAAAAGCGGGACAAAATTAAACTTATCAACATCAAAGAGTCCACGGTCTCCTAGTTTCAGGCTAGGTATAACCAACAGCGAAAGGAAAGCCAGACACATAAATGGAGCTTTCAGGTGAGAACCAAGTTCTTTGCAAGTATCATTCAAAAGCTGATACTTTGCTGCTACAGCACTTCCATCTTCATCTGACATAAGTCCTCCAACAGGAAGAGCAAGAATCTGTACAGATTCTCCATCGTATACAGCTATACCTCCACCGCATTCTATAATTGCATTTACGGCTTTCGCAATGGATGTATCATCTGTTCCAGTTGCAATAATATTATGACTATCGTGTGCAACAGTACTTGCTATAGCACCCTTCTTCAATCCGACATTTCTAACAAAGCCAATTGAGGGCTTTTGATCAGAATACCTGTTGACAACCACAAGCTTTAGTACATCTTCAGCAACTGAAGATTCAACTGTTTGACCCGGGGATACAGATGGCTTCCACAGATATTGCCCAGTAAGAAGCTCACCATCCTTTACATCAATAACCCTTACTGTGGCACATTCTTCAGGTAGCACGATCTTTAGGTCAGAGGCCGATATCATGTTCGTACGAAATCTGTTAATACGCTCAGATATATCAAAAGAAAAAAGCACACCATCTCTTTTATCATAGACTTTGCGACCATCAATATAGGATTCTAATACGTCAAATTCCTCCAGGTTACTCACAACTAAGAAGTCTGCATAATCACCTTCTCTAAGCAAGCCCACAGGTATCTTATAGTGCTCAACAGGGACAACACTTGCTGACCTAAGTAGATCAAACAAATCCACATTATACTTTTTCAAACCAAGTCTTATAAGCCTGTCTATGTGACCATCGCTTATTATTTCATCCGGATGACTATCATCAGTACACAACATAAGGCTATCCGGATATAATGAAAACAAATTGTGTAATGCATCAAAATTTCTTGCAGCACTACCCTCCCTCACCTGTATCTTAACACCTAGCTTAATCTTTTCCTCTGCTTCCTCATAGCTGGAACACTCATGGTCAGTTGAGATACCATAACTTACATATTTTTTCAATGCCTCACCCCTAAGCCCTGGGGCATGTCCATCCACCGGCTTGTTTTTCAACTGGGCATATTCAATCTTCTTAATTACATCAGGAACATCCCCAACTACACCGGGAAAATTCATCATCTCCGAAAGAAACCATACATCATCTCTCTCCAGAAGTCCCCTTACCTCCTCCGGGCCCAACACAGCACCTGAGGTCTCAAAACTGGTAGCAGGAACGCACGAAGGAGCGCCAAAGAAAACCTTCAAAGGAACCTTTTTAGCATCCCTGATCATATATTCCACCCCCTCTACTCCAGCTACATTAGCTATCTCATGCGGGTCACTTACAACAGCAATTGTTCCACGTGGAACAACCAACTGGGCAAACCTGGAGGGCGTTAACATAGAACTCTCAATATGGACATGAGAATCAACAAATCCTGGCATTATATAACGAAGAGGTGCAGAATCTACTCTTCTAATAGAAACAATCCTCCTCCCACTAACCAATATCTCACCAGGAAAAATCTTACGTCCATTAACATCAACTATCTGTCCAGCAACTGAAAAATCATTCATTGTACAACACATTTTAGTTCCACGTGGAACATTAACGACCTAAAAGAACTAATAAGATATTAATATCACTAGGTGAGACCCCACTAATCCTAGAAGCCTGTCCAATAGTATCAGGATTGACTTTCGCAAGTTTCTGACGAGCTTCTGTACTAAGGGACCTTATCTCGCTATAATCAAATCTATCCTTAATTTTAATATTTTCAAGCCTTTTAAGTTTGTCTGCTATTATCTTCTCCCTGTAAATATAGCCCTCATACTTAATCATAATCTCTGCTGCCTCTACAATCTCCTCGTATCTATCAGAGGGAAAGTCTTCGCAAAAACGTCGAATAGCAGGAATAGCCTCAATCAAATCCATTAATCTAACCTGAGGTCTCAGGACAATATCAATCACCTTAACTCCTTGATTAAGGGTGGCAGAACCTACACTACTTAAATATTGATTGACTTCATCAGCTTTAATACTATAACCCTTCAAAAAATCAACAAGAGAGTTTCTATAATTCATCTTCTCATTAAAATACCTATAACGCTCCTCAGTTACAAGTCCAATCTCATAACCTTTTGGAGTTAGCCTTTCATCAGCGTTATCCTGACGCAAAAGAATCCTATATTCAGCTCTACTGGTAAACATACGGTAAGGCTCATCCACACCTTTAGTAATTAAATCATCTATCAAAACACCAATATAGGATTCATCACGACCAAGAATAAAATCACTCTCTCCCCTAAGAGATAGAGAAGCATTTATACCAGCAATCAAACCTTGTGCTGCTGCCTCTTCATATCCTGTGGTACCGTTTATCTGTCCAGCAAAATATAGTCCTTTTACCAGTTTTGTTTCTAAGGTAGCACTAAGCTGAGTAGGGTCGAAATAATCATACTCTATTGCATAACCAGGTCTGAAAAATCTGGCTTTCTCCAACCCGGGAACATTCTTTAATGCCTCAAATTGAGTTTTCATAGATAGTGAGGAACTAAAACCATTGAGATAGTATTCAATAGTATTCTCCCCTTCAGGTTCCAAATATAACTGATGACTAGTCTTTTCCGAAAAGGTAACAATCTTGGCTTCAATACTAGGACAATATCTAGGCCCAACACTCTGGATGGTGCCATTATACATAGGACTCTCAAGAATATTATTCTCAATAATTCTATGCACAACTGGATTTGTATAGGTGAGATAACAGCTTCTCTGCTTCAATACCTTATTGGAAACTGGCATATAACTAAACTTGTAAAAACCATCCTCCCCCTTTTGTTCATCAAGCTTTGAGTAGTCTATGGTCCGGGCATCAATTCTTACTGGAGTTCCAGTTTTCAATCTACCAGTACGAAAACCATAATCTCGTAGTCTTTCAGTTATGCCATATGATGCAGATTCTGAAATCCTCCCTCCCTTCTGTTGTACTGAACCTATATGAATAAGTCCATTCATAAAAGTTCCCGTAGTAAGCACAAGCCTCCTGCAATTAATTTCAACACCTAGAGCAGTCTTTACCCCCACAACTATGTCATCCTTTATTAAGATATCAACAACACTATCTTGCCAAAAACTAACATCAGGAATTGATTCTAGTACAGATCTCCAGGTAGCAGAAAATACCATCCTATCACATTGACTTCTTGGACTCCACATAGCAGGTCCCTTACTTCTATTAAGCATCCTAAACTGAATAGAAGATCGATCCGTAACTATACCCATCATCCCACCAAGAGCATCAATCTCACGGACTATTTGCCCCTTGGCAATTCCACCAACTGCAGGATTACAACTCATCTGGGCAATCTTATTCATGTCCATTGTAATCAACAATGTCTTCATACCCAAATTTCCACAAGCAGCTGCAGCTTCACAGCCGGCATGACCTGCCCCAACAACTACAACATCAAATTCAAAATCCATATTAAAAAGTATAATTCACCCACACCACAAAAATAGTCCTAAACTTCCTGTGTGCAATAAAGGAAACAAATAAAATGGAGAATGGATCAAAGGATGCTTAACATAATTAAGAGACTGCAGATCCAATATTCAGACTCGAAATGTAGTACTATACAAAAGACTTTACTTAAACAGAGAATTTACCTAGCCAGAAATCTTCCAAACCTCTCATTATCTTCTCTTCTTCATCTGTTTTATCACCAAAACCGACAAGGTGTAAAATACCATGAAATATTACTCTGTGTAATTCCTCCCTATAGGCAGTATTAAACTCAATAGAATTACTTTGGACAGTATCGAGACTTATAACCAAGTCGCCTGAGACAATGTCTCCTTCGTTATAGTCAAAGGTAATTATGTCAGTATAGTAATCGTGATTTAGATAACGTCTATTAACTTCTATAATATAATTATCACTACAAAAAACAATCGAAATACTTCCGCATCTCCTATTGTAATGTGCAATAATTTCAGCTATACAATTTCTAAGAAAGTCAAAATCCAGTTGTGGCAGCTCCGAATCTTCCGATAAAAAATCAATATCCTGCATTAAGATAATCGAAAAAGCATTTTTAATTGATTTCCCTTATCATTGAATTCGAGCTTATCAGCAAGGTGATTCATAAGGAAAACACCACGTCCATGAGTACGCTCAATGTTTTCAGGCAAAGTTGGATCAGGCAGACAAGTATAATCAAAACCATCACCCATATCGGTAATTTGGAAATAGATCTCACTATCACTTATTTCATATTCGATAACTACATCTCTCTCCTTTACTAGCTTGTTTCCATGAACAATAGCATTATTCACACCTTCCACTACAGCTAATAATAACTTACCATAAACCTCAGAGTCAATACTATATTTAACGGAAACCTCGTCTATCAATTTCTCAACAAGATTTATATTTTGAATCTCTGATTTTAATATTAACCTTTCCACAGGCATAACTCCTAGTTCATTAATGATCATCACATAATATTCATGAAGTTACAACATACACCTTTATACATAAATAATTGAAAAGGGTTTCCTATTTTGCTACAAATTTACTTTTGAAGCCAAATAGCAGGGTCTACCTTTTGATTTTCATTCCAAATCTCAAAGTGTAAAACCATGGATTTGCTGATATCATCTCTAAATATACGACCAATTTTCGCACCTGCATCAATCTTCTGGCCTTGCTTCACCTCTACCTCTATCAAATTGGCATAAACAGTCAAGTACTTTCCATGCCTGATTAAAACAGTAGTATTAAATCCAGGAATAGCTACAACTCTACTCACTTCACCATTATGAACACAGAAAACACCATCATCTTCAGCACTCTGAATATCAATACCATTATTCTTTATAGTAACATTTTTGAGCACAGGGTGTTCATGCTCACCAAAATGATTTATTATAGTACCCTTTCTGACCGGCCAAATCAACTTACCTTGAAAGGACGAAAAATCAGTTCCCTGGGTACTAACAGAAGACACCTTTATAAAATCAAGAATCTTTTGCTCAAGATTCTTTGCCTGAACTTCCTTCTCATTAATTTGTTTAAGCAACCACGACTCTTCACTTTTCAAGTAATTGACAAGTTTAGCCTTCTCCTTCTTTGTGGCCTCAAGACTGCGCAACTCATCCTCTATTGCCTTCAAAGCAGATTCCTTTGACTCCTTTTGAAATTTTATATCATTATGCAATGCTATCATCTGATTCTGCCTTTCTTTCAGCAATAAAACCTGCCTACGTCTATAATCAGCATATTCTTTTAGAACCCTATATCTGCGATATGCCTCACTAAAATCCACAGATCCAAGAAAAAAAGCAAGTTCATTTAAGGAACTACTTCGCAAATATGTATCCTGTAGCAACTTCGCATATTCAGCCTTTAAAACATCAATTTCACCCTCAAGATCATTAATAGCAGATTGATTATGGTCTATAGTTCTGTCAAGGTCTTTAATCTGGTTCTGAAATGCTCTAACTATATCCTCTTTAATAGTTAGCTCCCTCTCAACAAGTTGCAATTGTTGTAGAGTTGATTCTCTGGAACTTCTCTTCCTCTTCAGCAATTCCTTAGACTGCTCTATTTCCCTTAATAATACATCCTTTTCTTTCCTAAGGTTATCAACAGACTGAGCACTGGAAATTCCAAATCCAAGACATAAAACAAAAACAACCGTTAGAAATTTATAAGTTCTCCCTAACATAATTAGCCGGTATTGAAAATGTAACGGAATTTCCTGAATTAAATTCAACAGTAGAATAACTTAATTCTAACTTAAAAATATCTGTACTCCTCCTACCAAAAGCCTTAATAGATCGAGGAAATATGTGATCACCATACTTGGAAAAATCAGAATATTCAACCTTAAAATCAATATTAAGATCAGGAAAATTTACAATAGTCATAACTGGTCTATATGTCAGTGGCTGAATCTCAATCCTTTGAAAAAAAGAAGTTCCACGTGAAACTGATTTCCCAGTAAATGAATAATGAAACAGGCTGTCACCATTTGATAATCTACCGCGGTTACCTAACTCATAAAAATCAATACCTCCTGCCAGGAAAATATTATTCACCAAAACACTTTCAATCTCATTATAACCAAGATCTAGCAAAAAAATAGAACCTGCCCTATCATAGGTTCCAAACAAATATTTCTTATTCAATCTATCCAATATATGAACACCTTCTTTATCAAGTTTTATCCTATACAGCTCAATACCCATAATTGGAATAACTGAAATAATAATAACAGAATCCTTTTTAATCAGAATATTAGCCCTGCCAGCTAAAGACCTTTCATCGGTCTTTATATCAACAAAGACCCTCTTTAAATAAAGTTCATCAAAAACAACAGATCCATCTTTTACAGAATCTACTAATTCGGACAAACTTAAATCCTGCCTTTCACCAAAAGAAACAGCTCTCTTAACAGTTTTGCAGGAACTTGCAAAACACATTAACAGCCATATAAAAGAAATATATATTATAAACCTGAAATTCATATACTACTCAGGAATATACTGCATTAACCTAATTTTCTCCTCCAAAACGCCAGATATCTCATCTTCAGTACTTAAAGCCTGCTTCCAGTACTTCAAAGCCTCTTCTAAATTTCCATTCTTAAACAGTATATCACCATAGTGTTCGAGAATTACCCCATTATCAGCACCTCCATTTGAAATAGCTTGTTCAATAAAATACAAAGCCTCAAGATAATTTTCTCTCTTAAATAAAATCCAGGCATAAGTATCTAAATACGTAGGGTTAAGTGGCTCCAATTCTATTACCTTACTTATCATAGTCTCAGCTTTAGCTAATTCAATTCCTTCTATGCTGAGATAATAAGCATAATTGTTTAGCGCGGCTATATTATCATTTTTTAAAGCTAAACTTTTCTCATATGCACTAAAAGATTCATCACGCGACCCAACATTATAATAAAGATCTCCAAGTATCCCATAAACAACACTTAATAAACCATCATTATCCTCAACCAATTCAGAAGCACTCTTCAAATACTCTATAGCTTTACCATCCTGCCCGCTAAACATATAAGCTAAACCACACAAATAATTAAAAATCCCATTTTCTGGGTAAAGATCAACAGCTCTGACAGATTCCTTTAAAAAAGTTTCTCTGTTTTCGACCTGCTCAGAAAGTTTTAAAAGATAATCCTGCCATACATCTGCTTGTTTTTCGTCAATTAAAAGAGATGTCTCATACGAAGAAATAGCAGCCGAATCTCTACCAATTAGTCCAAGAAAATTTCCATATAGTTTATATATAAAGGCCTCATAAGGATGAGATTTAATGATACAGTTAATATATTTATCTAAGTCACTAATATCTAATACTCTTTGATTGGAATCCGCACTCATCAAAAACGGAACCAACCTTTGAACCTTACTTTCAAGATCAACTCCTGAATGGGAAAAACCATACTCTAAGTTTAATTTGAAATTTTCCTGATCATTTATATTAAAATAGTAGTTAGCCAAACTGAAATAGACCTGACCATTAGAAGGGTAATCGCGCACTATTGAATTATAAATTTCAAGAGCCTTAGCACTTTGCTTCTGCTGCATCAGGAAATCACCAAGATATACTTTGTAATCTCCATTCAAAGGATAACTATCACATAATTTGACCAATACATTCTCAGCACCCTTAACATCACCCATATGTAAATACATAGCATGCTTTTCCAATGCAATAGCTTCATTCACACCCATTCTTCCCTCAATCCTCTCAAGCGTCCTGATACCAGAAATAAAATCACCAGATTGGGCCTGTAATTGAGAAAGGTGATATAAATAATCCAAATTATTACCAAACTTACCAACAAGGTATTCAGCAGATAATAAAGCATTTTCCATATCACCATTGTGAGCATACAACTTACTCAAGAGATAAAGGAAATGTTCATTATCAGGATCATACTGAACAGCTTTAAAAATAAACTTTTGTGCCTCAATATACTCTTGATTATTAATCAAAAGATTTCCAATCTCATAGTAACAAGTCGCACATGCAGAATCAATTTTAATAGCCTCATTAAAATACATAGCAGAATTGCCAACATCTCCCTTAAGGCCAAACCTTAAAGCATTATAGAAATAGAAGTTAAACTTCCGCTCTTCATTTTCATCTTTCACCTTAATAATGACTGGTCTGCCTTCGGCATACAATACATCCTCAAAAGAAGAAGTAACCTTTGATGCACTCTTACAACCATTAGTCAGTAAAAGAGCAAAACATGCAACAACGACACCTGCAAATAACCTATACATGCAACCTGTTTTTAAAATATAGCAATTAGAAGGAAGCAAAAACTATTCCCTTCCTGTATGACCAAAACCTCCACTTCCCCTTTCAGTGGCTCCTAACTCATCAGAAAGGGCCCAATCAAATCTTTCATACTTATTTAAAACCATCTGACAAACCCTATCACCATGATTAATAATAAAGTCCTCCTCAGACAAGTTAATTAAAATTACTTTCACTTCACCACGATAATCTGCATCAATAGTACCGGGCGAATTCAGCACAGTAATTCCATGATTAATAGCTAATCCACTTCTGGGTCTAATTTGTGCTTCAAAACCTTCAGGAAGTTCAATATATAATCCAGTAGGAATTAAGACTCTTTGCATTGGTTTAACAATTACAGCTTCATCCAGATTAGCTCTTAAATCCACTGCAGCGCTGTGTACCGTAGAAAAAGATGGTAATGGATTATTACTCCTATTTATAACCTTAACTGTTAGCATTGAAATTAGTTTTCCTTAGTTTTAAACCATTAATAAAAAGAAAAAACAAAATATAAGAAGCAATCAATATAATCTTGAACGAATACCTAATTGCAAGAGATTCAAAAGAAACATATTGATTTACAATATATAGAAATACAGCGACTAAAAAATAAAGAGCGATTTTTTTAAGATCATATGGAACTTTATAATGTCGCTGTCCAATTAAATATGATACTATCATCATCACAGCATAACCACAAAGGAGTGCAATTGCACCTCCTAGCATGCCTATTTGTCCTATTAAAATAAAATCAAGTCCTACAGTAATCACCATACCTATAATACCAAAATATGCTCCAAAATAAGTTTTATCACTTAGCTTATACCAAAGAGACAGATTGAAGTAGATACCATAAAACAAAAGACCAAGCAAAACATATGGAATAATCATATTTCCCCGGTGATATGAAGAAGTCAAAATTAATGAATTGACTAAATCCATTAAGAAGCATATTCCGAGTAAAATTAATAACCCAAAACCTACAAAGTACTCCATCACCTTAGCATACGACACAATTCCCTTTTCCCTGTTGTTAAAAAAGAAAGGCTCAAAAGCAAAACGAAAAGACTGAGTAAACAAACTCATCAAAATACCAATTTTAAAGTTTGCACCATATACAGCCAGTTCAGCAAAACCATTTTCATCTATAAGTTTAGGCATTAATATTTTCTCTGCATTCTGGGTAATCATGCCTGTAATACCAACAATCAAAACAGGCCATGAGTAAACCATCATATTCTTTAGAATCCTAGCACTGAAAAGTCCTCTAGTTCTAATAATATCAGGTAAGAAAATAAGTAAAGTAAGTATAGAACTTAACAAGTTACTAAGTAAAATAAAAAATACTCCATCAAAAGATCTATATAGAAGTATAAACCTGGTACCAAATTCAAATCTATCTATCAAATAGGGAATAAAAACAAGAAATACAATATTGAAAACAATATTGCAAGAAATACTGGCAATCTTAACTATACCAAAGAAAATAGGTCTGTTATCCAGCCTGAGCTTCGCAAATGGAATTGATACAAGCGAATCAATAGCAACAATAAGGCCCATTAAAATAACAGAGGCCTTATACTTACCTTCATAAAAGTAATTGCTAATATTTTCACTAAATACAAAAGAAAGTACTACCAAAAATACACTTGTACACACAAGCATTGAAATAGTAGTTTTATAGACCACATCTTTATTCTCCTTACGCGCAAATCTGAAAAAGCCAGTCTCAAGTCCAAAAGTGAAAACTACAAGGAGAATGGTAATAATCCCGTAAATATGGTTTACTGCTCCGTATTCATCTTGACTAATAACGCGAATATAAAATGGCATTAATAGCCAATTCAGCAGACGACCGATCATGGTAGTAGCACCATAGATAACAGTATCGCTTGCCAGGCGTTTTAAACTTAAGCTCATAGTATCAAAATAAAGCATTCTGCCATGCACCAGGAGCAATGCCAAAATGCTCGTAAGCTATCTTAGTAGCAACACGACCTCTCGGAGTCCGCTTCAAAAACCCTTCCATAATAAGAAACGGTTCATATACTTCTTCAATAGTTCCAGTATCCTCACCTACAGCAGTAGCAAGTGTATTTAACCCTACAGGACCACCTTCAAACTTCTCAATCAGAGTAAGTAATACCTTGCGGTCCATTTCGTCGAGGCCATGTTCATCAATATTAAGTGCTTTTAACCCAAACCTGGTAATATCAAGGTCAATTCTTCCATTGCCCCTAACCATTGCAAAATCTCTTACCCTACGTAGCAAAGAGTTTGCTATACGTGGAGTTCCCCTACTCCTACGAGCGATTTCATATGAGGCATTTGTATCTATACTGACATTTATAATTTTAGATGATCTCCTAACTATATCACTTAAAATTTCCACATCATAGTACTCAAGATGGCAATTAATACCGAATCTCGCTCTAAGTGGACTTGTTAATAAACCACTTCGCGTAGTAGCACCAATAAGAGTAAAAGGATTTAAATCTATTTGAATAGATCTAGCACCAGGACCTTTATCTATAACAATATCAATTCTATAGTCCTCCATAGCTGAATACAGATACTCCTCAACTACAGGGCTTAACCTGTGAATCTCATCAATAAACAAAACATCATTATTTTCCAACGATGTAAGAATTCCTGCTAGATCACCTGGTTTATCCAATACAGGTCCACTAGTAAGTTTGAACCCTACATCAAGTTCATTAGCAATAATATTCGAGAGAGTAGTCTTTCCAAGTCCAGGTGGACCATGCAACAAAACATGATCAAGAGCTTCGTTACGCATAGAGGCAGCTTTAACAAAAACCCTAAGGTTCTCAACAACCTTTTCCTGCCCCTTAAAATCATCAAAACTAAGAGGTCTTAATTGCTGCTCAAAATCAATATCCCGAAATCTATCCTTTTCAGGATTGTGAATATCCATAGACCTTCAATTAACCAATATCAACTGACTATTCCCAAAACTCTAAGTGTATCTTTAAATACCTCAATATCAAATGGTTTAGTCATATACTCATCCATACCTGCACTAAGGCATTTTTCTCTGTCTGCATCAAAATTATTAGCAGTCAAACCAACTATAGGAGTATGCATACCCTTCTCACTTTCAATCTCACGAATAGCTTTAGTAGCGGCAAATCCATCCATTATTGGCATCATAAGATCCATTAAGATCAAATCATACTTCTTCTCCCTAACCTTTTCAACAGCGTCAGCACCATTATTGGCAACGTCAATAACAACTCCATATCTGTTAAGATTAAGGAATATCAGTTTCTGATTTAAGAAATTATCCTCAACCAATAATAACTGAAGCCCATTCATCAGAAAATAAATGTAACAAGTGATTACTATAGTTTTAACAATGATGAAATATCAAGCATTTTCTCAATTGGTTTGAGTGCTTTCAACCTTAACTCTTCATCCACTGAGACTTCAGGAAACTCATGTTTTAATGCCAAATATACTTTTTTTAAAGTATTTAGCTTCATAAATTCACAATCATTACATCCACATGTAGCATCTGATGGAGGTGCAGGAATAAATGTCTTTTCTGGTGAAGCCTTTATCATTTGATGAAGTATACCAGATTCAGTAGCAACGATAAATTTTTTATCTTCACTTTCAATAGTATACTTAAGAAGCGCAGAAGTACTTCCAATAAAATCAGCAAGTACCAATAAAGGCTTTTTACACTCCGGATGAGCTATGATCTTAGCATCAGGATTTTCTTTTTTAAGAGCTACAATTCTTTCAATGGAAAACTGTTCATGTACATGACACGCTCCGTCCCAAATAACCATATCCCTTCCTGTCAAACTTTTCAGGTAATTACCAAGATTTCGATCTGGTCCAAAAAGTATGGGCTGATCCTTGGGTATTGAATTAATTATACCAACAGCATTAGTACTTGTTACAACAATATCAGATAAAGCCTTAACCTCTGCAGTAGTATTAACATAGGTAACTACTATATGATTAGGATACTTTTTCTTAAACTCAAAAAAATCATCAGCTGGGCAACTATCAGCAAGAGAACATCCGGCATTTAAATCAGGCACTAAAACCTTCTTATCCGGACAAAGAATTTTAGCAGTTTCACCCATGAAATAAACTCCGGCTAACAGAATAATATCAGCATTAGTCTTGGCAGCTTGTTGAGCTAAGGCTAAACTATCACCAACAAAATCTGCAATATTCTGAATATCATTAATCTGGTAGTAGTGCGCCATAATAATAGCATTCTTTTCCTTCTTTAAGCGAGCAATCTCACTTAGTAAATCTACCCTCTCAGGAACTGCCGCTGTAGAATACCCGGCAGTTATCCACTCCCTATTAATATTCATAGTTTATAAATTTAAAACTTAACTGATGTTGATGATACCATGTTAATAGTGTTAAAAAGTACACTTAAACTGTATTGCATTTATAAAAAAAGCAATATGATCCAATAGATATAAACAAGTGTCACGGATATAAATAAATGTTATATAGATACTTGCAGAAGAATTAAACACTTGTTGATAACTCACAAAGTTAGTAATTAAAGAACACAAAATTATTAATAACCCCGTTGTCAGATGTTAGTAATTATAAATAACAACGAAGTAAAATTGTTTGTTTTCATTTGAACTCATGTGTATAGGAAAAGGGAATAAATAAGTCAAGAGATATTTATTATTATTTATTTATAGATGCCGACAACTTATCAACAGCGATATTAATATCGCTGTTGACTATGATTATTTAAGTATATTTGATGTAAATAACTTTTCATACATTTGCGCCTTATTAATTGTATAAATGACAGTAATAATGGATTTTAAGAAGATTGGCATCGGATCTGATCATGCCGGATTTGAGACGAAGGAGATTATAAAGGAATATCTTTCTGAGAAAGGTTTGGAGGTAGTAGATTTCGGAACAAATTCTCCAGAAAGTGTTGATTATGCAGACTACGGTCATCCATTGGCTTCAGCTGTGGAAAACGGTGAGGTTGATTTGGGTTTTGCTATATGTGGCAGCGGTAATGGTATTAACATGACAATAAATAAGCATCAGGGAATAAGAGGAGCTTTATGCTGGATCCCTGAGATAGCAAGATTGGCAAGAGCTCATAATGATGCCAATATTTGCACATTGCCAGGAAGATTTGTAAATTCAGAAACTGCGAAGGAGATTGTTGATAATTTTCTATCTACGCCGTTTGACGGTGGACGTCATAGTCGTCGTATAGAGAAGATCAAATGCAGGTAGTGTCGGACAAATTTTGCAGATATGCTTTCAAACACATGTAAATACGCTTTACGCGCTATTATTTATATAGGAATAAATGCCAAGCCAGGTTCCTATGTAAATGTAAGGACTATTGCAAGCGACCTGGAGGTGCCAATGCAGTTTCTTAGCAAAATATTGCAGGTATTCGTTCACAAAGGCATCCTTGAAAGCGTCAAAGGGCCACAGGGAGGTTTTATATTCAAGAAGGATCCATATATGGTTACCCTTTTTGATGTAATTGAGATAGTTGATGGGCCAAATATGTTTGAACATTGTATGATTGGTACACGTCCGTGTATAAGTCATGATTTGGATCAGAAAAAATGCCCGGTTCATGACCACTATTCTGACCTTAGAACGGAATTTGAGGCATTTTTCAGGAATGAGACTTTTGGAAAGATAATAGACAGTTATAAGAATCGTACTCCAGATTTCCTATCTCTTTAGTATTCTGATAAACAATATTTGCAGGTAAAATCCCAGGATTAGTCCAGTAATATTGCACAGAAAATCCGTGACCTCACAGGATCTGGCAGCAACTAATGGTTGAAGCAGTTCTATTGCACCTCCCATGGCTCCAAACAAAAGCAGTGGGATGATATTGTAGTGTTTGATAATATTGGCAGAAGTGGTTTTGCTGGACCAATACCTTTCCAGAAAAAATAATGAGCTCAGTGTCATGTACATGCATACATGAATTACTTTGTCCATACCTTCGAAGTACCAGAATCTTCTTTGTTGAAATTCGGAGCTACTTATTAGACTGAGAGTGATAACAGCTATAGCTGTTATCAATGTATATTTGAACTGGAATACCCTATGCATTTCGATGATGATTAAGCTATAAAATTAGCTTTTTTAGTGCTAATTAAGTTTCCTGAAAACAACAGAAATGTGAAATGATTGTTTGTAACACTGAAGATAATTAATTAATGGCCGGGATTTACACACACATACCATTTTGCTTTTCACGCTGTGGTTACTGTGATTTTTACAAGACAACCAGGTTGGATCGCATAGGTCCCTTTGTTTCTGTACTCATGAAGGAGATAGAGCACTATTCCTCGGATCTCAATGAAAGGATTGAGACTGTGTATTTTGGTGGAGGTACACCTTCGCTTATCAGTGTAAAAGACTACAGGGATATTTTTAAGCAACTTAGGGATAATTACGATATTGCTGATTCGGCTGAGATAACTATGGAGGCTAATCCGGATGATATCAATGAAGACTACTTAGATGCTATGCTTCAGATTGGATTTAACCGGATCAGTATAGGTATACAAAGTTTCCATGACAGGGATTTGAAGGAAATGGGCAGACGACATAACTCAGTCCAGGCTTTACAGGCTGTAAATATTGCAAACAAGGCAGGATTTGACAATATAAGCATTGATCTGATCTACGGCCTGTCATGGAGCGATACAGCCTCATTTAAGGAGAATCTGAGCATTTTAAGGGGCATGTCTGTCAAGCATATTTCAGCATATCATCTCACATTTGAGGAAGGCACACCTTTCTGGCAACTTCTGAAGCGTGGAATTTATAAGGAAATCAAGGATTCAGAAAGTACTGAGCAGTATCAGGAATTGTGCAGATTCCTTGCAGATGAGGGTTTTGAGCATTACGAGGTGTCTAATTTCTGCAAGCCATCCTTTCACTCTAGACATAATTCCTCATACTGGAACCACACTCCTTATATAGGTTTTGGGCCTGGAAGCCACTCCTTTTATGATGGTATAAGGAGGTGGAATAGGCCAGACCTTTCTCAATACCTTAGTGCTGACTGGGATTCAACAGTTGAAAGCGAGATATTGGACAAAAGGGATCTTGTCAATGAGATTATCATGCTGGGATTAAGAACTGCCAATGGCTTTGACTCTGAGAGGATCAGAGCCCTTGACGCGTCTTTTTATGAACAGGTATTTAGTAACAGTAGGAAGTGGCTAAAAGCCGGGCATCTGATTTTGGATGATCGGTTTGTAAAGTGTCCTGAAGACTCGTGGTTTATCGTGGACGGGATAATAAAGGATATTTTCATATAGCCAAAAGAGAATGTAGTTGTAAAAGTGATACCACTGCTGTAAGCCACTTTACCTATTTAAATAGATATCAATAAAGCAAAAAACAGGGCATCCGGAAAGATGCCCTGTTTTTTACTTTTAGTAAATAAAATATTTTATTCGTTGAACTGCTTTACTAAGGAAAGAACAGCTTCAGCACATCCTTCCTCTCCACCGGTAAAAGAGAATACCAGTTGATAAACCTTGGTAGTGCGGCAGACAAATTCAAAACTCTTGTATTTTTTACCGCTTACAAGATTGCTACTCAATAATTCATCCTTATCATACAGCTGCATAACTATGTCATCAGCGTTCATTGCACCATTTGCAACATTGAATTTGTACTGAGTACGGCTGTTGAGCAGCACATTAAATCTGACCATTCCGGTTTTTGCTTCAACAGGAGATTTTGTAAGGTTTATTGAGAAATCCTTAATATATTGTGCATCACCCATTTCCTGCAGAGCCCTTTTCTTCACTTCTTCCCCACATTGTGCATAAGTAGCGAAGGTGGTCAGTGAAAGCGATATGAATAGTATAAAAAGTATCCTTTTCATTCTCATAAATTTAGTGCGTTACGATACAATTTTACTTCTGATTTTGGTGATTACTTCCATTATCCTGGTCAGGTCTTCCTGAGTATAGTGAACAGTACTGATTTCAGCCTGAATAAAGACCAGACTTCCGTCCTTTTCGATTCTTTGAGGTTCTCCAAGCTCTGTAGTAATTCTTACAGGAGCATATGCTTCCTTCAGTTCCTGGATATTTACCAAAAGATCTGAGAAGTTTGCTTCAGTAGAATAGTTGGAAAGAATAATCTCCAAAATATTTATAACATTCTTTTGCTCTGCGATACGGTCTGCAATTTCCTTGCTGCCTGATTCACGTACAATCTCGGTTGACAGGTAAAGACCTTCAATCCATGCTCCGGTAACAATAAGACTACTTACGTTGCTTCTGTTCTGTTCACGCAGGTAAGAGTCCATTTTATTGAAGCTGGTGAGAGAAATTTCCATCAGTGAGTCAAGGTTTGCTGAGTTGGTTGCCAGTCGGCTAAGTTGATTGAAGTCAAAAAACTGACCTACCCTGATACCATCAGCAAGGTTCTTAACTGCAAGAAGGTATGATACAACAATGTTGTTTTTGTCGAAGGTGTTGATATAACCAAGGTCTGCACTGAAAACACCAAGGTTTAGAGCCCTTTGGAAGCTTGTAACATAGTTGGCTACATTGTCGGGATTATTTAGAATCCTTTGAGTAAACTCAGCACCAGAGCTTTTAAACAATCCGGCCATTTCAACCGGTGATGATAGGTTGCCAATAACCTCGTTCATAATCTCTTCAGAGAGCTTGAGAGGCGCATCAGTGATCAAGGAGTCAGGAAGAGTAAGAGAGTCATTTGAAGCACCTTTCTTGTCGCTGCATCCTGAACAACTTGTAAACAACTGAACAGAGGCAAGTATTAGCAGAGATAAAACAATATTCCTGTACATAGCTGATCTATTAATTCGTTATTAAATTTTAACTGTAGGCTTTTATACTTCCCTATTCTTTTAAAGGTTTCCTTTTGTTCCATTTTATTGAGCTTCCCCAGTTCATAAGCTTGGTAAGAAGATCAAAATACAGTACTGCATATAACACTATGGTCAATAACCATACCACAGTGATATTAAACCACAAAGTTTCATAAAAGTTACCTGCGAAGTGCTTAACTGGAGCGAAAAAGTGGGTACGGAACGAGTACCATTTTTCGGGTTCAGGGATCTGATAGATAGGTTCGCTAAGCTGTACAAGCTCATTTCCCTGACGTACCATTTTGTTTTTGCCAAATTCACGGCGTACGATAGAGGATATGCTCTCGTTGTAATAATTATCCTTTATCCTGTTAAACGTTTCTGCGTTCTGGGTTTGATTATAAGTAAAGAACGTATCCTTCAGTCTGTTGGACTGGATAAAAATCAATCTATAGTGGTCGTTAAGCTTACTTATATAGTCATCTGCAATTAATAATGCATTTTCGTCAAAGGTGTCAGGATAGAGTAAATCTAGATTTTCAAAGTTGATTTCTGGTACTCTTCTTATTTCCTTGCTGAATTCATTTCTGATTAGTTCAAGGTCGTCTTTAAAGGTTTTGTCGTCCCTGTTTTTGCCGGCAGCAACATGATCATAACATTTGACTAGGATTTCCCTTAATTCTGGAAGATAGTGTACCTGCTTGAAGTCAGCGCTGCTTTCCTTTTGCTCTATTTCAAAGAAAGCACTGTTATACTTGTTGTTTTTGTACATATCCACAATCAGACCTTCATAAATCCACCTTGATGGCATGAATTCAGCTATGGCAGGTACCTTATCAACAGAAGTGAAATCCTTGTTGAGTTTGTCGAAAGTAAACATTGCACCTCCCAGTACCATTTGTGGTATCATTACCAATGGTATCAGGATGTATATTGTTACGATAGAGTTGAATGACGCAGACAGTATAAGTCCCAGTATATTGGCAAAGGCTGAGACGGTAAACAGGGCAATCCAATACTCAAAATACATATCCTTGATGCCCAGCACTGTATTGGCTACCAGTACGAAAAGCGCCATTTGAATAGCTGATATCGTGAACATCAGCAGGACTTTTGATACCAGGTAACTTGACCTGCTTAGTTTAAGGAAGGATTCCCGCTTCAGGATCTTTGCATCTTTGAATATTTCTTCTGCGCTGATGATCAGACCAAAGAACAGAGACACGACTATGCCCATGAAAACATATGGTGGCATGTTTTCATTTTCCCTGAAAATGTACAGATCAGAGTTTGGATCAGCAATGTACTTGATCAGGTAGGCCAGGATAAAGCCAAGAAGCGGAGTCTCCAGCAGGTTTAGCAGTATATACTGTGTATTGCTGATCTTAGCGAAAAAGTCACGTAGCGTATATATCTTGAACTGGTTGAACCAGCTTGGTATATTCAGGGTTTTCGGGGGTTTTGTCTTAACAGTATTGACTGTCGGAATTGCAATTCTTTCGCAGAAATGACTGTACCATTCCTCTGGGGCTACCTTTCTCTTGTTTGTGTAATTTCCATACTCGTCAATTACACTTGCATCAATAATATTGAAAATCAACTCAGGGTTGAGATTACCACATGTTGGGCACTCTCCCTGATCGCTGTTAATTTGCGAATCGAGCTGTTTGAAATAAATCAGTGATTCGCCCGGGTTTCCATAGTAAACGGGATATCCACCAGTATCGAGGATAAACATCTTGTCAAACATCTTATAGATGTCTGAGGATGGCTGGTGAATAACAACAAAGATGAGTTTGCCCTTTAGGGCAAGCTCCCTTAGGAGGTTCATCACGTTTTCAGAGTCGCGAGACGACAGTCCGGAAGTCGGTTCGTCAACAAAGAGGATGGCAGGTTCCCTGATTAGCTCAAGGGCAATATTTAGCCTTTTCCTTTGTCCTCCACTGATAGTTTTGTTAAGCGGTGAACCTACTTTAAGGTCCTTTCGTTCGAAGAGGCCAAGATTCTGAAGAGTATCGTGAACCAGAGCAGTTATCTCTTCTTCGCTCTTGTCCTTAAAGCAGAGTTTGGCGTTATAGTAAAGGTTTTCAAATACCGTAAGTTCTTCAATAAGTAGGTCATCCTGCGGAATTAGTCCGATAACACCTTCGAGTTCCTCCTTTTGGGTGTGAAGGTTATGGCCATTAATAACCACCTCTCCTTCAGTAGGACTTTCTATTCCAGAAAGGACGTTCAGCAGTGTTGTTTTTCCGGCACCTGAAGCACCCATAATACCGATTAGTCTACCCTGCTCTTCGTTGATATTAATGTTACGAAGACCAATAGTTCCATTTTTGAACGTATAGCCTACATTCTTTACCTCATAGCTGATACGTGGAGAATCGGCATCAGTAAGGAAGTGGCCAACGACGTCGGTATAGTAAATAGGTGTTCCTTTTGGAATCCTGATAAAGCTTCCTTTTGGGAAGATATAGATCCTTCTGTGGTCAACGGGCATACCGTTGAGGAAGATTTCCTGCTCTCCGGTATAGCGCATAAAGTATAGTTCGGCACTTTTAACGCTCAGAATTATTATTGAGCCATCAAGTCCCGATTTGGATATGTGTTTGCTTTCACCGTGTGATTCTTCAAGATTATCTATAATCATGAAGTCACTGGTATAAAGCTTTTCTCTTTCATTGCAATAGAGGACGAAAGCCTCTATTGCAGATATCTCATTTTTGGGGAGTTTGAAGACCTGGGCAACTGTGTTGATAATAGCCATCCGTTGCTCGGTCAGCTTCATGTCGGTACTGATAAGTTCGAACATACGAATCAGTACGACGACCTTTTGCTCGCGATTGAGTTGTTTATTAATCTTTTTGCAGATGCCCAAAATCCTCACTGAATCCTTCATTGAGGTCAGGCGTACCTTCCCTGCTTCCTCTCCCTCCTCTTTTTCGTCGCTCAACGAATGATTAAGAAACAGTGCAAAGTACTCCTCAACAGCCTCAGTATTAAGTTGCTGTTTAAGGAAATTACGGACATATTCGGTTTCGTTGGATTCGACACCACCGTCCTGTTTGGTCAGAAGACCAAACAATTGCATCAGCGCTTTTAATATTTCCTCACTCATTCGTTATAAAGTCATATCGGTTGCTAACGCGGCATTAATCGTTATATACCACGTATTCGAAAGGTATCTCAACAATGTCGGAATATTCTTCTCCGGCTTCCAGCATATCTTCCTCGTCTTCGTGGTAGTGCCACTTGATAACAACCTCCTTGCCTTTTTCAACGATTTCCTCGAATTTCAGCAGAATATCGAGAATGACCTTTGATGAAGCCGTATTGAAATACTCCAGTTTGAAATTAAACTCAGTCCTGTCAAGAGGATCTTTGGCATACTCGTCTATCCAATCCAATATTTGTTCATAAAACTGGTTTACATCTTCCGGAAGAGAACGTCCTGAAATCTCAAAATGTCCGCTAGCCTTGTCGAGTATCACATTAGGAGTATCGTCCGTGCCTTTGATGTTTATTACTTCCATATTAGCTTATTTTCAAATTCTTTTGATTTTTGATGTAAGGATAAAGAAAGAAACCTGATCGTTGAGTTCCTTGAACTGGTATGTAAGTTTACTTCCAGTCTTCTTTGCTATATCGATCAGTCCAAGACCGGCACCGCCTTTCTCAGAAATAGTGGATTCTTTGATCTGCTTTTTGTACAGGTCAGAAAGTCCTTCTTTGTCCAGGCTGTTGATATGCTCAAGGGTTTCCTTAAGACCAGGAACTCTTTCATTCTTGATAATATTTCCGGTGATGATATTGTATGAGTCTTCTCCTTTACTAACCATAACAATACCTCTGCGCTCCTCTTCTTCATCGGAAAGCGAATCGGCATGTTTGCTGATATTTTGCAGACACTCAACCATAACATTAAATACCTTCTTTTGGACGGTATTTGATTCGGCATTCTTTGTAAGACTCTTTTCTGTAAGAGAGGTAAAAGTCTTGGTAATTTCCTGAGTTACTTCGCCTTCGTAAACCAAGTTGATTTCATTGGTTTTCATGGTTTTATACAGCTGATAGGCAAAATCCAGAAATCCTTGTTTTTCTTTTTCCATTTTGTTAAATATTCAAAGTGTCCAAAAATGCGTAAATATAATCACAATTCAATTCCTATCAATAATACATCGTCAACTTGTTTCTCGTCGCCCATCCAATCATAGAAATGCTTGGAGAAGGATCTTGACAGTTGTGCCATGCTTACATCAGGGCTTTCGGCAAGGATCTCCCTAATTTTTTTAACCTGGAACTTTTTCCGGTCAGGACCACCGATCTGGTCGGGAAGTCCGTCACTAAATATGAAAATCCTATCACCTTCCTGATACTCAAGCAGGTGATTTTCAAAGTCCTTTTCCGGTTTATTGGCCAAGGGTATACCACCAATGGCCTTCCTATCTCCTCTATACTCGTTCAGTTCGCCATTTCTCATCAGGAACAAAGGTCTGTGAGCACCGGCAAATTCAAGGGTTTTCTTTTCCTTGTCTATCTTGCAGAATGCCAGGTCCATTCCATCCCTGCCAAGAGCTCCTTCCTGATCCTGCTTCAGAGTAGTCCTAACCTGCTTGTGCAGTTCGTCAAGAATCTGGGCAGCCGAATAATCCGGATTGGCACTAACTATGTTGTTTAGCAGGAAGTATCCGATAAAGCTTATCAAGGCTCCCGGTACTCCGTGGCCCGTACAGTCCACTGCAGCAATGTAATATATACCTTTTTTTTGGAAAAACCATGGGAAATCACCGCTAACCACATCTTTAGGTCTGTAAAAGATGAAAGAGCGTGGGAAGTGGTCTTGTATATGTTTTGTCTGCGGCAATATTGATGTTTGAATCCGTTGAGCATAATTGATACTGTCGGATATCTTTTTGTTCTTCTCCTTAATATCCTGTTCAATCTTCTTGAACTCAGTCATGTCGTGAGCCACAAAGAGGATGGTTTCAAGGTCCCCTTCTTCATTGAGTTCGGGTATGGCTTTTATCTCCATAATTCGCTCTCCGTCACGCGAATTCATAGGAACTTCGGCAAAGAGTTGCTCCTGGTTATGACGGATGCTTGCAAGGCTGCTTTCGGCAAACTCGATAAAGCGGCTGTCTACGTCGAGTTCACTGATTCTCTTTTTGACCAGTTCTTGAGCTTCGGCATCCACAAATCTGGCTGCTGTAGGGTTAACATATACAAGCTTACCCTGAGTGTTGATACGCATAATCATATCAGGCGAGTTCTCCGACAAGCTTTGCATCCTGCTCTTCATTCTTTCTTCCTTCTCGGCCCTCTTGCGTTCGGTGATATCCTGCGTATTGAAGATGATACCCCTTATAGCAGGGTCGTGCAGCAGGTTTTTACCCTTGGTTTCAAGGTAGATCTTTTCGCCGTTTTTGCGTAGATAGGTGTATTGAGCTATTTGTTCCCCACCAGGAGTATCAAGCAGATACTGGAACAAAGAATTTATTGCTTTCAGGCCCCTTGGAGTAAGGATGTCGGGGTGCATACCACCAATATTATCTTCCTTACTATAGCCTAAGATCCGTTCGACAGACGGACTTTCATAAACAAGTTCCTGATTTTCGTTGTAAATTGAAATAAACTCAGAGGCATTTGTCAAAAGCGCCTGCAGACGCTTTTGGGAGTTAGCAACTTCCTGAATCTGAGCTTCCAGCATCTGGTTAGAGCGTTCCAGCTCTTCCTGGGCTGCAACCATTTCGATAGCATTCTTACGCAGTTGTTCCTCGTTTCTGCGCAAAGCTTCAGTCATTCTCTGGGATTCGTCAAGCAGCCTTTCAGTCTTGGTTGTAATTTTAACATTGTAGATTGTTTGACCTATGATGGAGCTGACCTCATTTGCAAAGTGTAGCATAAAGCCAGGAACCTTGTCAAGGAAGGCTATTTCACAAACACCTTGCAACTGTTCTTCCTGAAGCAGAGGGATAATAACGATGCTTTGAGGTTTCTGCTCACCCAGAAGTCCCGAGGTGATATTGTAGTAATCTTCGGGTATGTCGGTGCGGTAAATCAGTTCCTTTTCATATGCCGCTGCACCAATCAGTCCCTGTCCTATTCTGATTTCATTGTACTTGTCGAATCTGCGTCGGCCGTAAGCGTACATCGCAGTTCTCTCGAGTATCTTCCTGTCATCGTTGAAAATGTAGAAAGCCCCCTGAATCCCATTCATAAATTCAATCAGGGCTTTTGTTGTTGAAACTGACAGTTCCTCGAGGTTGTGAGCATTCCGGAGGATGTCTGAAATCAACTCCTTCCCTGTTGCTATCTTGTTGGCTTCCTCTTCCTTTTTCTTGCTTCCCTTGATGTTATTGGCCAGAGATACAAGTACTTCAGAAAGCGCATCATTGCTCAGATGTTCTTCTTCCCATTGATTTTTCAGCAACTTATTGGCCAGTTCGATATTGCTTTCAATTCTTTGCTCAAGTTCCTTGCTTTTTTCGTTGGCCGCTTCTGTCTTTCTGTTTATTTCATTCAGGAAATAAACGATGACTGCAGGGCTTCCAAGGATAAGGATGTCCAGCAGGATAACGGGGAAATAGCTATGGGCATTAAGGATATTTACAAAAGAGACCGGCTTGTCAAGGATTGCAAGGAATCCTGACCAGGATAACAAAAGCAACAGCAGCACTGCCATTAGTATCATCACCCTGTAATAAGGGTGTAATACATGGAGAGAGAAGTGCCTGTAGAGGGCCTTGGCATTTATCCTTTTATTCAATTTCATCATTGTAAGATCTCCATTTCAACCAATCTGGCTGAGATTTCGTTCCACATTTTATCTATGCCGGCTTCACTAAATGTAAGCATCTCGACTAAGTAAATACAGTGACCATCCTTAACGATAGGCAGGCAGTATAGCCAACCTTTTGATGAGGATCCCAGACCGCTGTATATCTGCAGCATGCCATTATCTACGTTGTCGGCTACAACCGGTTTCATTTCTGTGACTGCCTGTCCGTTCATGCCCTCACCGGGTTCGAAGGGCTTGGGAATGAAATCCTCAGGCAATGCGTAGGACTCTTCTACGATAAAAGTCCCGGATTGTTTGTCTTCCTTGTAAAGTATTGCTGCCCCGGCACTGAAACTAGCTGCCAGAAGGTGCAGGAAGTACTTTCTGTCGCTTATAGCATCTTGCTCTGAGAACAGTTTTTTGAGCATTCTCTCCTGATAGGAAGCAAATCTCTTAGTCTCATTTTCCTTTTTTTCGTAGTCGTTGATCAGGCTTTTGAGAAATTCATTTTCCTGCTCCCACTTTTCTTTCTCCTTGTTGAAGTTTTCTTCAAAGGCCTTGAGTTCTTTTTCCCGTTTTTGATAGTACAGGACTGCAACAAAGAGCAGGGCAAGGAAGAACAGCATCGACAGAGTTTCCATTGACACTACCATTGGAACAGTGTCTTTGGGCAGAAGGAATAGCTTTCCGAAAGCAAATACAAAGCCCATACCTGCGCAGACAAAGAGCTGCACTATGTGATCAGCGAACCATTTCTTACCTGATTTCATGAAGGTAAAGAGTTTAGGATTTGTACAATCTGTTCTGGTGATACTACCTCGTCTGGTTTAAACAATTCAAGAGCAGCTTTAGGCATAGTATCAATATCGGCTGTTGCCGGATCCTGTATTATGGTATAACCTTTTTTGTCGGCTATAGCTTTGATACCAAGGGCGCCGTCTCTGTTGGCTCCTGTTAGAAGTATGCCCATAGCTTTATCACGGTATGCATATGCTGCCGAGAAAAAGGTATGATCTATCGAAGGCCTGCTATGGTTGCGTGGCTCCTCTGTCGACAGGGCGAAAGTCCCGTCCAGTTCAATAAATAAATGATAATTAGCCGGTGCCAAATATACGGTATTTGGCTCCATTTTATCTTTGTCGTTGGGTTCAACTATTTTAATAGCAGACTTAAGGCTTAGCCCTTCTACAAGGCCTGAGCGCACGTGCTTCAGCCTGTGAAGGCTAAGTACTATGGGTATCCTGAAGTCAGGCCTGATATCGGCCAGAATGCTAGACAGCACTGAAAAACTACCTGCAGACCCACCTATCACTATTATTTTATAGTCAGCATTATACATAATAACTGTAATTATTCGATGCAGGTTTCCTGTAAATATTTTCGTTTGCATCCACAACTTCCAGTTCATCAGCCAGCTCTTTTGGCAGCCTTTCCTTGACTCCTATAATTAGATATCCACCGGGAATCAGGGAATTGATCAAAATCCTAAAGGCTTTTCTTGCCAGCAGGTGATTGTAATATATCGAAATATTGCGGAACATAATCAGCGCTACTGAGTTTTCAGGCATAGCCTGCGAAAAGTAGCAACTCAAACGGCATTCGATGTTGCTGCGGTATTGCTCTAGCAATACCGTTTTACCGTTGTCTTTCTCAAAATAGTCTGCATAGCAGTTTTTGTCCTCGAGGCGCTTGTAATTAGTGAGGTTTGTTTCAAACTTATCCTGGTTTACTACCCCCTTGCTAATGTTTTCAAATCGCAGTCTCGAAGGAGTCTGGCATATTATTTTGTACTTGTCTCCAAGTCCCTTTTCGTGGAGTACTAAAGCAAGGGAAAATGTTTCTTCGCCGTCAGACTCAACCGGAAACCAGATTTTATCAGAACCCACGGGCATATTTGTAATGACCTTGTCCCTCAAAGTACGCCACAAAGCAGGGTCTCTGAACATCTCAGTTGTGTTGACCATGATTTCGGACATGATCTCGTCCCTGAAATTTACATCTTTAAGCTTCTCCTGTAACAGGTCAAGTCTGCGAAGGCTTGATTGCTTAAATACTTTTGATAGCCTTCGTCTAAGAAATGACAGGGAGTAATTTGTATAGTTCATGTCCGGATATGCGGCCATGACTTTAGTGATCTCCCTTATCTCATTAATTCCCAGCTCCACTTCTTTTAGTATTTAAAATGAAAAGCGTTAGTTCTGGTATAGACGGGTCCGTTTTTGGTAAACTTTGTGTTCATAAATCCGCTGATTGTCTCATGCGAGCCCAGAATCAGTGAAGATCCCGGAAAGAGCTGGTTATGAAACATCTGTATTATTTTCGACTGCAATGATGGATTGAAATAGATAATCACATTGCGGCAGAATATAAGGTCGAAGCGGTTGTAAAACGGTAACTTGGTGCTGACCAGGTCGTGTCTAATATACTTTACTTTGTTGAGGAACTCAGGCACTACGCTGATAGTGTCTTTTCCCTCATTGCAAGTGAAGTATTTCCTGAAATCAGGTGCATCATTTTCACCAAATACGGCCTTGAAATTCCTGTTGTAATTAATATAGTTGAAGCTATACCTAAAAACTCCTTTTTTGGCGTTCTCAATAGCATTTCTGCTGATATCCGTAGCATAGATATCTGCTTTATCAAGTAGGTTGAGATGGTCCAGCAGGACCATCAGTGAATATACTTCCTGACCTGTTGAGCAGCCTGCATGCCAGATATTTATTTTCTTATAACTGCTAAAATGCGGCAACAACTTATGCAGAATGTATTGCCAAACTTCAGGATCCCGAAATAATTCGGTTGTATTGACAGTAATTGCTTCTACTACCTGCTCGACAAACTGGGTATTGGTTCTGATTCTATAAATCAGTTCCTCCATTGTCAGGTTATTATCCTGCATTACCTTTTGGATACGCCGGCTTATCGAATTATCCGAGTACTCACTAAAATCGTACGGCGAACATTCCTTAAGAGCCTGCAGAAATTCCCTGTATGTCCATCCACTCTCTCTATCCTGCATACTTAAGGTTTATAATTCAGAACAGTTCCACTTCAATATTTTGGATAAATGCCGTATGAGAATACTCTTCACCCACCTTGGCTTCTGAGAGAAGCATAAGTACCGGAATCTCTTCTCCGTACTTGTTTCTAATAGGAATCTCCCGTCTTTCTCCAACGATCTTTTCCTTGCCTTTAGTTACAAAGGCAGCAACAAAATCATTTGTTTTAATTGCTTCTTTTGAGAACAGCATACTTATATCTTGTCCAAGAACTTCACTGCGGTCATATCCCCAGAGTTTCTCTGCGGCTGCGTTGAAGAAGTCAAGGACACCTTCATTATTTATTGTTATAATAGCATCCAATGCACCTTCAAGGGTTTTTTCATTTCTGATTTTGATGGCTTCAACTTCAGCAAACTGCGCTTTTACCTCGTTCCTTGCTGATTCGAGCATCTTGCCCAGTTCTTCCTTGGATTGCTTCAGAGCCTCTTCCATTTTGACGGTTTCAGTAACGTCAAATTCAAGGCTTAAGATCTTTAATATCTCGTTGTTATGGTTAACAACAGGACTATATGTAGAGAGAAGGTAGATGTCGTTTCCTGGTTTTGTTCTTCTTCTTACCCTACCCCGGAAGGTCCTTCCCTGTTGCAGATCAGCAAGTATTCTGTCGAGTTCCGGCAGATCTTCCTTAAAGAAGAAAATTTTGAGGTTTTGATTTTCAACCTCTTCTGGTTTGTATTTGAATGCGTTCAGGAAGTTTTCATTGACTGAAAGTAGGTTGCCTTCAGTATCAAATTCACAAGAGATAGCAGCATGTCCGATAGCATCCAGAATACCTTTAAGTTCAGTCTCCCTACGATCACTCTCTTCCTGCGTAGCACGCATTTCTTCGAGGTTCTGACGCAGTTCTTCTTCCTGTTGTGACATCTTTTCAGCCTGTATCTGAGTCTCTCTAAGCAGCTTATTGGTTTGGATATTATTCCTTACCATTGCAATTGTTGAGGCGATACTTTCAGCTGATTTTTCCACAAGCTCTATCTCAAAGGGCTGCAACTTCTGGAAGGAAGCTAGTTCGATGACACCATACAGTTCATCGTTGGTCTTGAGAGGAACGAGCAGGATGGTACCCGGATTGGCTCCTCCCAATCCGGAAGTAATATGAATATAATCGTGAGGTACGTCAGTGAGGTAGATTGTTTCTTTTTCAAGGCCACATCGTCCTAACAGTCCTTCACCCCAATTTACCTTTTTGTCGGCATATTTGCGGCGGTCGAAAGCAATACAGGATGTCATTTCGAAGTATTTCTCACCTGATTTGGAAGTGTTTACAAGAAATACTCCACCCTGGTTTACCTTCATATAACTGATCAGATAGCGAAGGATTTCGTAAGATAGTTCTTCAAGGTTATCACTTGACCTGCGAAGGATTTCGCCAAACTGTGCCAGACCATGAGTAACCCAGTTACGCTGCTCTTCCTCTATTCTTCTTTGTTCCTGTTCGGTATTTGTTTTGATCATGTATTCCCTGAAACGCAGAAGGGCTCTACCGGTAGGATCGTTCTTGTGAAATTTGAAAGGTACGTCTAGTTTGCCCTGTCTCAGGTTTTCGATAAAGTTGAGTACTATCCTTGTACGATTTGCTTCTTTACTTAGCTTGAATGATTGTCTTTTGATTATTTGGGTGAATCTGGCTGACAGATAGTAGGCGAAGACACCAAAAACAACCGGTAATGAGATAATGGCCCAGGAAGCCGGGAAAAAGTGAAACAGTGCCTGTATTCCGTTTCGTCCCTCCCTCAATACAGGAGAATCCAGTCCAAGCAGTATGATAATAACTGCTGTGACTACTCCAACGCTTGCGCCATGTAATGTCGATTTGGAAACTAACGTTTGATAGTTGACCTTCTTCATTTTTATGTTTTTATCCTGGTTGGCTTTCATATCAAGATCCTACAAAAAAGTGTTTTACTAGATAGGACGCCATATCGTCAAGGCTGATAATATCCTTAGCAGCACCAAGTTTGGCAGCTTCCTTTGGCATTCCGTATACGATTGATGACTGTTGATCCTGGGCAACAGTATGTGCACCAACTTCCTTGAGCTCAAGCAGTCCCTTAGCTCCATCGGCTCCCATTCCTGTAAGGAGAATTCCGGTGGCGTTCTGACCAGCATATCTTGCTGCAGATCTAAAAAGCACATCTACAGATGGCCTATGGCGGTTGACCAAGGGGCCTTTTTTTACATCTACCGAGTATTCCTTGCCGCTACGCTTAAGAAGCATATGGTAGTTACCTGGTGCTATAAGTACCCTTCCCTGATACAGTTTATCCCCGTCTTCTGCTTCTTTTACTTCAAGCTGACTAATACCGTCAAGACTTTTTGCAAAAGACTTAGTGAAGCCCTCGGGCATATGTTGCACTATTGCAATACCTGGCATTCTGGGTGGCAGTTCTGCAAGAATCTGTCTGATGGCCTGTGTCCCTCCTGTTGAAGCACCAAGTACAATAATCTTTTCAGTATCTATTATCCTATTGGCCAAGGGAGCCTTTTCAAGGATAATATCAGCTGAGTACTTGGGTTTTACGACAGCAGGTGCCGGAGCATTTAGCTTTAACCTTGACAGTTTGGCCTGCGATGCTGCTTTAACAGCATCGCAGATCAGAATTTTTTGTTCGTTGAAAAACTGAGCAGCATTCATGGCGGGTTTTCCAATTATCTCGGAAGCCCCGTATTCAAGTGCCTTCATTGCCGTTTCAGTACCCTCGTGGGTAAGAGATGATATTACTACAACAGGGATAGGGTGCTGGGACATAATCTTGCGCAGGAAGGTCAGTCCGTCCATCCTTGGCATTTCAATATCCAGCGTGATGACATCAGGCATCTGCTTCATCATTTTTCCTACGGCTATGATAGGATCTGCCGCAGTGCCGATGACTTTAATCTGAGGATCAGACTCAAGAATAGCTGTAAGACTTTGTCTTACTACAGCCGAGTCGTCAACCACCAATACCTGAATTTTCTGATCCATGAGTTACTGAGGTAAATTCGTTATCTGTTAATTACACATCAGTACAAGAGCCAACAAGACTCAACTTACTGTTCACTTGATGCTTTTCTCAATGAACTTATGTCTTACCTCTCCTGTGTCGGTAAAGAACAGGATTTTTCTTCCCTTCCTTCCTCCGGTACTTGATGCAATTATGGGAATACCCTTTTCCTCTAACATGAGCCTGGCCACCCTAATATTCCGTTCGCCGATAAGCATCGAGCTCCCGCCCTTTGAGATGAGATCCCCTCCCCCAAAGATCTTAGCCTGCATATGTTCTTTCTTTGCACCTAATTGTATCATCCGTTCGAGTAGCTTCTCAATAGCTATATTACCAAATTTTGGAGATGCAAGGTCGTTCCCGTTCCAGTGAGGCAGCATATAATGATTAATGCCCCCAATCTTAGTAACAGGATCCCACAAGCATATAGCCACACAAGAACCCAGAATGGTCTTCACCATATATGAGTCTTTACTGGCAAATAAGGTAGAAGGATACAAAAAGTGTTGTAAATAATGATTCATTTACTATTCCTTAAAAAATCTCATCATCACCATCGAAGAACAAATCACTTCCGTCTCCGCTAAACCCTTCAACTACATTCTTTGCCTCAGGAATACGAACTGTAAAAGTAGATCCTTCCCCTTTACGACTATCTATTTCAATTGAGCCACCAAGAACGTCTAGCAACGCTTTTGAAATTGAAAGTCCCAAACCATGGCCTCTGTTGATGGAGTTGATACCAGAGTCGAGTCTCTTGAATCGTTCGAAGATGATTTTTTGATTTTTCTCGGAAATACCTGTACCAAAATCCTGAACTGATATAACAAGATTGTCGTCTTCGGCCGTTACCGAAATGATTACCTTGCTATCTTTATAACTGTATTTTAAAGCATTATTGAGCATGTTGCTCAGGATAAGCTTTAATTTTTCGCTATCGGTTTTGAAATAGAAGTTCTTTCCAAAGCCGTATTCAATATTGTAATTGAATACGATTTCAATAGCCATTTTCCTGGCTACCAGGCTGAAGGAATCGATGATGGTCTGAATAAGGTTGCGAATATTTACTTTGGCAATATTCGGTACTACCTCACCGGCCTCAATCTTTGCAGCAACAAAGATATTTCTCAGCTGAAAGTCAAGGTTAAACGCTTCGCTATGTATAAGAGCAACCATAGACACAACTTTCTTCCAGTCTTGCTTTTCTACTGATAGTATTGCCTTGGATAGCCCCAGAATAGACGTAAACGGGTTAACTATTTCATTTGAAATATTGGATATGAAATGGCTTTTTAAGGATTCTGATTCCTTATATCGCTGAGTTACTTCCTGAAGTTCTTGCGTAAGTGCATTAATCTCACGTTCATATTTTTCGCGATCATTTAGCCGATCTTTCAGTTCCTTTAGCAGCTGTTTATCCGAAATTCTCGTCATAATCTTTAGTTATTGATAGCTTTAGTTTATTACTTTCTCAAAAATGGTTGGTTTTATATGTTTCAAAGGCACATCCATACCTGATAGGGACTCAGAATGGCCTATAAAAAAATGTCCTCCCGGCTTTAGGTGATAACACAGTTTGTTAATCACTTTTTCCTGCGTCTGTCTGTCAAAGTATATTAGAACGTTTCTGCAAAAAATGACATCAAACTGTTCCTTTATACCGTAAGCAGGGTCCATAAGGTTCAAATAGTTCAAGCTAAGTGATCTTTGAAGTATCGGATGCACCCTAACTGTTGGATTTGAAGGATCCTTACTTTTCAGGAAATATTTCTTCTTTAGTTCATATGGGATATTTTCAATCCTATTGGCCTGATACACACCTTTTGCAGCACGTTCAAGCATCTGTGTGGAAATATCAGTTCCAAGAATTGAGAATTTGAAGCTAGGGTTATTCTGTGTGAATTCATTCAAAACAATTGAAATTGTATATGGTTCCTCTCCACTAGAGCAACCTGCACTCCATACCTTAAACACCTGATTGTAATTATCTTTTACGAAAGCAGGCAGTACATCCTCGTTAAGGTAAATGAAGTGTACAGCTTCTCTGAAAAAATCAGTTTTATTTGTTGTTACAACATTCAAAAAGTGAAGTAGTTCCTTGTCCTGACCTTCCTTACTAAAAAAGTACTCTTTGTATTGGGAGTAGGATGTCATCTTCAGCTCACGTATACGTTTTAACAGGCGACCTTGAAGCATAACTCTTTTTATAGGTGGCATTTTTATTCCGTACTCGGAATAAATAAACCTGCTAAAAGCATCGAAGTCCTCCTCGGTCAGCTCTGCCTTAAAGCAATCCAGTCCGCCTTCAAAAAAGCTATTTTTATACCTGTCACTCATTTCTGAACCAGTATACTGCTACAATTACTTTATTTCCTTGATAATATCCATGATATGTACAACCTCTTTCTGGTTGAAAATATTATCAGGATTCAATATGTAAATGAAATTATCTTGGTCTGAAAAAGTTCCTGAAACATACTCCGGTCTATAATCTTCGGATATGAACTTAATCTGGTCATCCTCTGACTCGAACACGTCTGATACAGCATCGGCAAGGATGGCTATTTTATACGTAGTTCCCAGGGCGTTGTTCATCAGTTGCAGAATAATGATGCAAGTAGAAGGACTGACTTCAACCTTTTCCATGCCAAATTTCAGACCTGTATCTATAACAGGTATAACCTCGTTATTGTATTCGGTCACTCCAGCAACAAAGGGCAATGATTGGGGAAGAGGTCTTGGTTGTTGATACTCCTTGATCTCTAACACCTTGGCCACATTGATGGCAAAAGACTCATTCCTGAGTTTAAATGTGAGATATGAATTGATTTCTACGGACATATCTTTTTCCCTATATTATTTTTCAATAGTCTCGATCAGATTGTTGATGTCAATAACATGGATAAATTCGTTATTGAAGACCAGAGTTCCCTGGAAGGACTCAATCAAACCCTTCTTTCCTTCAAGGACGGTTTCTTGTAGCTGATCTTCTTTAGTTTCAATAACTTCCTTAACCATGTCAACAAGAATGCCTACTACGGCATCTTCCTGTTCTTCAGGGTTTAAGACGACAATAGAGGCGTCACTTCCTATACTGAGGTCATCTTTCTCCATTATAACCCTCATATCAGCTACGGGTATTATATTACCATGCAGGTTAATAATACCAAGCAGATGGTCGGGAGTATTAGGCACAGGAGTAAGCCTTACTGTTTTGTAATCCAGTATATGTAAAACCTGCATCGCATCAACGGCAAAGTTATCTTCCCGTATTTGGAATGACAGTAATGTTATTTCTTTGGCTTCCATTTCAAATATTTCAATTTCCAGAGCTTAAACGGCGCTTACTTTTGAACTTTTACGGTGTTGTACCATTCGTGAAGTATCAATAACCAGGGCTATTGTACCATCACCCATAATTGAAGCCCCAGATACTATCTTTTGTTTTCTAAGGTATCTGCCAAGGGGTTTCACAACGGTCTGGTATTCACCAACAATCGCATCGACGACCAGTCCCATAAATTTGTCTTCGGCCTTGACCATGATCATTTTAACCACATCATCTTCTATTTCAGCATCTCTGTTTACATTGAAGACTTCTCTTAAGTCAAGGAAGGGCTTTTGCTGATTATCAATTTGAATTACATTGTTGAACGAACGTTTCAGATCCTGAGGTGCCAAAGAGTAAATCTTGTCAATTGAAGAGATAGGAATTACATAACGGCTGTTACCTACAGCCACTAGCAATCCATCAATAATTGAAAGAGTCAGTGGCAACTTGATTGAGATAAGAGTACCCTTACCTAATTCAGATTCTACTGAGACTTCCCCTCTGATACCGGCAATCTTTCTTCTCACCACATCCATTCCGACTCCACGTCCTGAAACGCCTGATACCACGTCACGGGTACTAAAACCGCTAACAAATATCAGATCCATGACTTCTTTGTCACTCATCTGGGTGTCGGCATCAATAATGCCTTTGCTAATAGCCTTCTGTCTGATTACGCTTGCATCAATACCTTTTCCATCATCTGTAATTTCTATGAAGACATTGGCACCAGAGTGATACGCCTTGAAGTGGATAATACCCTTGGGGGACTTACCAGCTGCAATCCGTTCATCCGGAAGTTCAATACCATGGTCGATAGAATTACGTAGTATGTGAAGAATCGGGTCTGTAAGGTGTTCGATTATATTCTTATCCAGTTCCAGTTCTCCACCTTCGATTATAAAGTCAATCTCTTTTCCCTGCTCTTTTGAAAGGTCACGCACCAGACGTTGGAAGCGCATGAGTTCACTTTGAAGCGGGATAAGACTTATTTCAAAGGCATTTTCCCTTAACTGCCTGGACAGCTTTTGAACATTCTCACTAATTGAAGCAATAGCAGGATCTTCATGTTGATCTGCATATAATTCAAGCTGGGCTTGAATGGTAACAAGTTCGCTAACCAGATTAACCAGCTGGTCGATCTTGTGTGATGATACCCTGATGCTGGATATTTTATGTTCCTTGTTAGCTGCTCCCTTTGACTTGTCAGTAACCTGTTCCTTACTTTGTTGTTGTGACTGCCATTGTTCCTGTTTAAAGTCCTCTTTACGAAGCATTATGTTGGAGCTAGCAGCTTTTTCAATAAGAGCTTTGATTTCCGGCAAATCGATTATTGAATAGTTTGCTACCTGGTCTATGTGTAGTTCACATTCATCTTCAACAAAGATGAAGACATCCCTGATTTCATTTTCAGGTTGTTCGGTACTTAGCAGAATCTGCCAGTTTGTATAATTTGAAGTAGGTTCAAACAGATCCAGAGATGGGATTTTCTGGGTATATGCAATAGTGACGGCCTTACCCAATGCATGTAAATCATCCAGCAGGTAGAAAGGGTTTGTTCCATTTTGGAGCAAGTCTTCCTGAGGGATAAAGCTGATCAAGTAGGTTTTGGCGGCTGAACCATTTTCATCCTGATTTGTCTCAGTTCTCAGTTCATGAGTAACAGCCTGAGAGCCTGTTGAGTCTGTGAAGGCTTCTATCTTGTGAGTGAAGTTCTGCAAGTCCTGAATGTCAGAAGCAGAAGTAAGGTCTCCAGTCTTTAAGAGAAACCTTATTTGGTCTATTGCCTCGAAAGTAAGCGATATAAGGTCTGAGGATACTTTGAGCTTTCCATTTCTTACCAAATCGAAAAGAGTTTCAAGGTGGTGGGTAAAATCGCTCAAATGGTTGAACCCAAACATGGCACCGCCACCCTTCAGAGAGTGCATTGCTCTGAAGATTCTTTCAATGAGATCTTTGTTGTCCATATCTTTTTCGAGGATAAGCAATGCTTCCTCAAGATCCTGGACATTATCTGTTGATTCCTCAACGAATTTCGCTCTAAACTTATCAATCATAAGATAAAATGCATTTTGGCACCAAATAACTCAAACTCCTAACTATAAAAGCGTATATCAACCCTCTTTGTTCTCTTCCTGAAATGCTTTTATCATTGCATCAATTGTCCTTCTGGTCTGCCACAGAATCTGCGGAGTAAGTTCCCTTTTCCCGTTTCTGATCTCATTGTATGTAAGTTCAAGTTTCTTCGAAAGTTGCGAAGCATTATTGAAACCCAACATTGGACCAGTTCCGCTAATCTGATGTGAAATAGTGAATATTTTATCGGCGATAGCGCTTTGTTCTTCGCTTGGGATTTCGTCCCTGCTCAGTTTCCCGTTAATTCCATCCAGCTCTTTCAATGTGTTGATATAGAACTGTTTCTTAACTTCGGCCAACATCATTATTACTATTTAATTACCTGATCACTCTAGAGATTGCGGAAAGCAGTTTTGCTGGAACGAAAGGCTTAATGATCCATCCGGTAGCACCGGCTTCTTTTGCTTCCATCTTTTTGGTAGCCTGAGATTCAGTTGTCAGGAAAAGGATTGGTACGTGTTTGTATGTTTCCATTTCCCTTACTTTTCTGATAAGTCCCAATCCATCAAGATTCGGCATGTGAAGGTCAGTGATAATGATGTCAATTTGTCTTCCATCCAGGAATTTAAGAGCATCTTCCCCGTCAACTCCTACAAGTACGTCGTAACCTTCATTTTGAAGTGTGAAGTTTACTACTTCGCGTATACTTTCAGAATCGTCTACTATTAAAACGGTTTTTGCCATAGCTGTTTATTTTGCGATTGTTTCTTTATAGTTGGATATGTTAGTTAACTTCCAGTAGTTTTTCAAAACCGGCATTCCTGACAAGAGAACTTAGGTCGTCTGAGAGTCTCAGAGAGTAAGTCACATCAAAGCCGTTTTTTGAACCGCTGTTTTTAATAGCTTTAAGCAATTGTATAAAGGTAATGTCAATATTCTCCACATTGTCAGCTAATATTACCACCTTTTCTGGTTTATTGCTCAATTGGCTCTTAACGCTTTCGGTGACTTTCTTTATTGAAACTATGGTTAATTGACCGCTGAACTCAATGTTCAGGACTCCATCAGTTTGCTTATACTCGATATTGAAATTGTCAGGCATAATAGTAATGTTAAAGCTTTACTCTGACTTCTTAAAACTTTTCATAATTCTCAAGGTCCAGGTCAAAATCCTTTGAAAAGTCTCCCAGATTGCCAGTAGTTGGCTTGGGTGCTTTTACTTTTTCAGTTTTGTCAACTTTTTCCTTTACACGTACTTCTTTAGGCTTTGCTTCGACCACGGTACTTACCTCTTTTGAAGGTTTAGTTGCTTGAGGAGCTGGTTGTTCTGGCTTTTTTCCCTTGCCAGGGATGCTTTCTTCTTCTCCAATTTTGAAGTAGCGTACAGCTTCCTGAAGGTTTTGTGCAAGGTTCAGAAGTTGTTGTGAACTTTGAGTCAGTTCATCAGAACTGGAAGCGTTTTCCTGGGTAATCATGTTTAGTTGCTGCATTGCCATATTTATTTGATCGGCACCGGTCTTTTGTTCAAGACTTGCGGCAGCAATTTCCTTGATAAGCATGGTAGTCTTTTCGATGTCGGGAACTAGCAGTCTGGCTTTTTCACCGGCCTGTTGAGATACTTTCAGACCTTTTGATACCAGGTTTGCTATTTCATCAGCAGCTATCTTACTTCTTTCAGCAAGTTTTCTCACTTCAGTAGCAACAACTGAGAAACCCCTGCCATGTTCACCAGCTCTGGCAGCTTCAACAGCTGCATTAAGTGCAAGGATGTTGGTCTGGAAAGCGATATCACTGATTATGCTAATCTTCTCTGCAATCGCCTTCATTGATGAAGTAGCCTCGGTGGTAAGTTGGCTTGCAATATTTACGTCTTTGGCTGTTTCAACGGTTATTCTTTCAGTTTCTATAGCATTCTCATTGTTCTGTTCGATGTTGGCTACCATTTCCTCAATAGAGGTTGATACCTCCTCGGCAGAAGCAGCCTGATCAGCAGATCCACGAGATAACTGCAGTGAGCTGTCTTTCAATGTCTCACTGGAATAAACCAGGTTGTTTGCATTTTCCTTGATTGACAACACAGTTTTCTTGAGGGTTAGAGCCATAGTACTCAATTCGGTTGCTAGGATTCCTAGCTCATCATTTTGGTTGACATCAACTGATGCAGTGAGATCTCCGGCGCCGATAGCCTTGGCAAATTCCACACCTTTTGTAAGGGGAGTAACTACATTGCTATAGAGCAGGATTGCAATCAGCAGAGCTGCTGCAATTGTAATAAGTCCCATCAGGATTACAGTCAGAAGCAGTGTATTTGAGGACTTTTTGGTTTGGTCAAGAGCTGCAGCATTTTCGCTGGCAAAGAAAGCATTAAGATTTTTTACTTTTACAAGAGCTTCATCAGACAGCTTCATAATATCTCCGCCCTCAGTAACCAGGTTTTCTGCTTCGAAAAACAGCATTATATCCTCATAGTCATTGAAGCTTGCCAAGCTTTGCATGATAGTCTTGTGCATTTCAAAGACCTGATCCATGGTTTCAAAGACGATGCTCAGAGTATCTCTGTTTTCTTGTTTTTTCCATTCTGTCGCAAGTATTTCCAACTGTGCCTTCACTTCAGGCCATTCGGTCTTGTGCAGATTTTCAAGACGGATTTTGTCCGGGGTACCGGGTTGTTTATCAACAAACACCCAGTTTCTGATGAGCATCTTACTTTGTGTAATCAACACATCAAGTTTATTAAGTGTCTGGAGAGTGGGTGCATATACATTGGTAACCCTGTTATTCAAACTAGTATTACGTGTTAATGTAGTAATAGTCAGTACGCTGTTTAGCAGCACAGCTAGCAGGATAACTCCAAATCCATATAATAGCTTCTGTCGAATCAGAAAGTTCTTGCCCAAGTTTATCCTAATCTTCATTTTCCTAATATTTTATTCAATCTGTATAATTCCATGCCCCAACTGGCCACGAAATATCTTTGTGACCAGCCAATAAATAAAGGTTTCAATGTCTGGCTTAAGGGTTAAAGCACAATAGCTGCTGCCATTTCTTCAAGGCGTGAACTAAACTGAAGTCCCATCCAAGCTGCATTTCCTTTGTGTAGTTCGAATTTGAGTACACCATCCCGAATCACAAAATTGATGGCAGCTCCGTGGTTCGTGGCACCGTCGGTTTCTGCTATAATAAGGCTCTTATTTTTCTTTGCTTTTTCGATAAGTTGCTCCGAACTGCTTCTAATATTTACAGCCGAAGACACATAAATTACCTGACAGTTATCAACCTCATCAATTGAGCGGAACTCCTTAACAATGATGTCCTGGAATCCGAATTTCTTTCCGGCAGATTGCTCTCTGATCCAGTCAGCAACTTCCTTGTTCCTTACGACACCAATTACAAAGTCTCCTTTAAGGGATTGATCTGGCCACCCTATGTACCTTATGAAATTCAAAGTAAATACTGCCTTATACTTTGTCTCCTGAGCCTCTGTTTTAAACAGTGGCAGAGACAACAACATCAATAAAAATAATACCCTTTTCATTGCTATAGATTTCCATTTTCAATTCAACGTGTGGGAATGTTACGAAGGGATTTGGTTTTGGTTACTTTTTTGTATATTTTTTTGTTTTAAGACCATATTGTTCAGCGTTTTTTACAAAACTTACAATCTAGTAATTTTTTCATACTCTTATTAAACAAGAATAGGCTTTTTGCTCTTATAATGGATCTATATTGATTGTTTTGGGGCAAATTTCAATAAATTTGCCTTGGAGTAACATTCCGGCAGCAAATGCTTTACCGGATACTAACGAATTTTGATAATGAAGTATTCGGATGCCTGCAGGCAACAGATTGAAGAGGTCCTTACATCGATAGTTAAAAATCGTCAACCAGAAGGTTTGTATAAACCTGTGGAGTATATATTGTCTATAGGTGGTAAACGTATCAGGCCGATGTTATGTATGTTGGGATGTGCCTTGTATGACAAGAGCAAAGTTGACCAATGTTTATATCCTGCCGTGGGGCTTGAGTTATTCCATAATTTTACATTACTCCATGATGATATAATGGACGCCTCGGAGATGCGTCGGAACAAACCTACTGTGCATATCAAGTGGGATGATCGTACGGCAATTCTGTCAGGTGATGCCATGATGATCTTAGCTTATCAGATGGTCACCAGGGCCCCTGCAGGCAACTTGCCCAAGGTGTTGGAACTATTTAACAGAACTGCTATAGAAGTGTGTGAAGGCCAGCAGTATGATATGTATTTTGAGTCCAGGATGGACATCAGTGGGGATGAATACCTTGAGATGATAAGGCTTAAGACAGCAGTTTTGCTGGGAGCCTGTCTGCAGACTGGTGCGATTATCGGAGGAGCATCTGACCAGGCTTCAGAGGCCCTTTACAAGTTTGGTTGTGATGCAGGTATGGCATTTCAGTTGCAGGATGACTGGCTTGACGTGTATGGAGACGAGGAAAAGTTTGGCAAGCCAATAGGAGGAGATATTGTAATAAATAAGAAAACATTTTTGTTGATAACAGCGTATAACAGTCTCCCGGAAGCTGCCCGCAAAGAGTTGTTGTACTGGTTGGAAAAGAAGGACTTTGACAGGCAGGATAAAATAGATGCAGTACGCAATCTCTATGATGAGGCGAAGGTTTCCGATACTGCTAGGCTCCTAATGGATCAATATTACAGCAGGGCTCTAGAACATCTTGAGTATGCGGGAGGAACTGATGAGATTCGATTGGAACTGAAGGAATTTGCATATCAGATGATGGATAGGTTCAGGTAGTTGTTTATGATGCCTGGTTAGTATAGTTTAGTGTTTCAGTAAATAAGATTTCGAAAAGCTGTGAGGGAAGGCTATGTAGTCGTACCTTAAGGCTTCTTGTTAATAATATAACAACAGATATGACTGAGATAACAGGAAAGATCATCCAGGTAATAGGCCCTGTGGTTGATGTTGAGTTTGAGCCTCAAATTCATGAGCTTCCCAAGATAGATGATGCGTTGGAGATCATTGGTGATGGTAGCAACAGGATAGTGATAGAGTGTCAGCAGCACATAGGTGAACATGCCGTAAGATGTATTGCTATGGACTCTACCGATGGTCTGATGCGCGGCATGAAGGTGGTAGCAAAGGGTAGTCCTATTACTATGCCAATTGGGGAAGCCTCAAAAGGTCGACTTCTTAATGTAGTGGGCAGGGCAATTGACGGTATTGATGAGGTTAAGACCGACCGTTATTCGCCGATTCATAAGAAGGCACCTGCCTATGAGGATTTGTCACCCGAGAGTGAGATCTTGTTTACTGGTATCAAGGTTATTGACCTTATTGAGCCATATCCAAAGGGTGGTAAGATCGGACTTTTCGGTGGTGCCGGTGTTGGCAAGACGGTTTTGATACAGGAATTGATAAACAATATAGCAAAGGGTTATTCCGGACTCTCAGTGTTTGGGGGAGTTGGTGAACGTACCCGTGAGGGGAATGACCTGCTTCGTGAAATGATTGAGTCGGGCATTGTTGACTATGGTCCTGAGTTTAAGAGGAGCATGGAAGAGGGGAAATGGGATCTGGATAAAGTTGACACTGAAGCCTTGAAAAATAGTCAGGTAAGTATGGTGTTTGGTCAGATGAACGAGCCCCCGGGGGCTCGTCTCAGGGTTGCCCTTTCTGCTTTGACCATTGCTGAGGGTTTCCGTGACGGTGACGGAACAGAAAAGGGACGAGACGTACTTTTATTTATCGATAATATATTCAGGTTTACACAGGCAGGTTCAGAGGTATCTGCATTGCTTGGTCGTATGCCTTCTGCAGTAGGTTATCAGCCTACTCTTTCATCTGAGATGGGTGCATTGCAGGAACGTATCACTTCAACACGCAACGGGTCTATTACTTCGGTTCAGGCCGTCTATGTACCTGCCGATGACCTTACCGACCCGGCACCTGCAACGACTTTTAGTCACCTTGATGCCACTACAGTGTTGAGCAGAAAGATTTCAGAGCTTGGTATTTACCCTGCTGTCGATCCATTGGATTCAACTTCCAGAGTACTTACTCCCGAGATTGTGGGTGAGGAGCACTACAATACTGCTCAGAGAGTAAAGGAGATATTGCAGCGTTACAAGGAGTTGCAAGATATCATTGCAATTCTGGGTATGGAAGAACTCTCAGAAGAGGATAAGCTTGTAGTACACAGGGCTCGTCGTGTTCAGCGCTTCCTGTCACAGCCCTTCTTTGTTGCTGAGCAGTTTACCGGTCTTAAGGGAGCACGTGTATCTATCGAGGACACTATCAGAGGCTTTAATATGATACTAAGCGGAGAACTTGACAAGTATCCGGAAGCTGCTTTCAACCTGGTCGGTACTATTGAAGAAGCTATTGAGAAGGGTGAAAAACTGATGAAGGAGGCTCGCAGGAAATGAAAACAGACTTATTTCTCGAAGTAGTCACTCCTGAACAAATCGTGTTTGAAGGACCTGTCGGAATGGTTGAAGTTCCCGGTTTCAACGGGCGTTTCACCCTCCTGAAGGATCACGCACCAATTATTGCCTCGCTTACAAATGGCAGGATCAGAGTGATTGGGAAAGATGGCCTTGAAAGACTATTTGAGTGTAGTGGGGGTATACTCGATTGTAAGGAGAATCATGTGATCATCTTGGTTGATAAAGCATTAAAGCAGGAATAATTCAGATTTGTATAGGTTTGGTATAATATTGAGGCTGCCCGCAAAGGCAGCCTCGGTTTTTTAAGACAGGGGTAAGTGATAGCGTATGTGCAAAACGAAATAAAAGTGGTACCTTTGTTGAAATTCACCAAAAGAAACATCTATTATGAGTTTTAGCCAGTTGTGTAATCAAATTTTTGATGCAACTACGGGTCATTACCATGAGTTTGACAATGTAGATGCAACACCACATAACCCTTATGAAAAAGGTTCCATTGAGTTCCTTTTGTTTTCCAAGAACTGGATAGATGCCGTTCAATGGCACCTTGAAGATATTATCAGGGATCCTGCAATTGATCCCGTTGAAGCGCTTAAGATCAAGCGCAGGATAGACGCATCCAATCAGGAGAGAACCGACCTTGTCGAGTATATTGACAGCTATCTGCTTGACAAATACAAAGATATAAAGGTTGCTAAGGATGCCACAATTAACACTGAGACTCCTGCATGGGCTATCGACAGATTGTCAATCTTGGCGCTTAAGATATATCATATGAAGCAGGAGACTATTCGTACTGATGCAGCTCCGGAACATATAAAGGCATGTACTGACAAGCTAAACGTATTGCTTACCCAGCGTACTGACCTAAGCAGGGCTATCGATGAACTGCTGGCTGATATTGAAGCAGGTAGGAAGTACATGAAGGTGTACAAGCAGATGAAGATGTACAATGATCCCGCACTTAATCCGGTATTATATAAAGGAGGAAAGTGAAAAAAGGCAGTAAGATACTGGTAGTACGATTCAGTGCTTTCGGGGATGTGGCAATGACTGTACCTGTCATTGCCGGCTTTTTAAAGGCCTATCCGGAGGCAGAGGTTGTATTTGTGTCCCGTCCATTTGCAGCAAAGCTATATGAACCCTTTAGCCAGGTTCATTTTGTCAGCTTCAATCCAAAGGGGGAGCATAAGGGACTAGCCGGTATTTTCAGATTATTCAGGGAGCTCAGGTCTATTGGATCCTACAGTTTTGTTGCCGACCTACATAATGTATTGCGCAGCAGGATACTTGGCCTATTGTTTAGTTTATCGGGAATCCCTGTTTATAGGATTGACAAAGGCCGTACTGAGAAAGATGAACTTGTGAGACAGACCAACAAGAGGCTGAGACCTTTGAAGTCCACTTTTCAACGATACTGTGATGTATTTGGTGCAGCGGGTAAGGCATTTGATCTTCAGCCACTAAGTCTTAGAGGTTATTTTTTTATTGAAAGTTCACAGCCTCCACACGCATCCCTGGGACTAGCGGGTCCTCATATTGGTATTGCGCCCTTTGCGGGACATAAGTGGAAGGCCTGGCCTCTTGAGAAGGTAGAACAGCTTATAGATTTGCTTGATGAACGAGGTTTTCAGGTATACCTGTTTGGTGGTCGTGGGACTGAGGCTGAGGTGCTTGAAGATCTGGCAGGTCGCTTTGTAAACGTACACAGTCTGGCAGGTCGCTTGTCGATTGACGATGAACTGAAAGCAATGGCCATGTTGGATGTTATGATTTCGATGGATTCGGCCAATATGCACTTGGCACGTCTTGTTAATACTCCAGTGCTAAGTATTTGGGGTGCAACCCACCCGTATGCCGGGTTTTATGGCTGGCAGCTTCCCGAGGATTGGGCTGTCCAGGTTGATTTGACATGCAGGCCTTGTTCCATATTCGGAAACAAGGAATGTTACAGAGGAGACTTTGCATGCATGGAACTTATAAGTCCTGCTATGGTAGCCGACAAACTTGATTATATATTGACAAGTACGAGAAGTAGCAGACTCTGATTTCCAAAACACACCTATTGTCTTGATGAATATTTTATTTCTTAATTCTCTTGGTCGTAAGAAATGGGGCGGGGGAGAGAAATGGATGCTTATGGCCGCCTCCGGACTTAGGGAGCGTGGGCATAAGGTTATTGTGGGGTGTGCAGACAAATCGAAAATATCGCAGAATGCAAGATCCTTGAATCTGCCTACACTTCCACTTTCGTTCAAGACTGACTTCGATTTTTGGGGTTTCTTCCGCTTGCTTGGAGTACTAAAAAAAAACCCTGTAGATGTTATTATCTGCGGTCAAAACAAGGATACCAAGATTGCAGCAGTAGCCGCCCGTGTCTCGGGCGGTCAGGCTGTGATAGCCCGACATGGACTTCAGTTGATTAGCAGGAAGTTAAAGTACAAATACATTTTTACAAGGATGATTGACGGTATTATTACAAATACCCGTACGATCAAAGACGTATATGATTCTTATTCCTGGTTTTCTCCTGGTTTTGTTAAGGTTATTTACAATGGGTGTAACCCCCCCGCAAATATGGAGGCGTTTGATTTCAGGACAAACTATGGTCTTCCGGAAGACTCCATGGTATATTTCAGTGCCGGACGTTTGGCATCCCAGAAGGGCTTCGACGTGTTGATAAAGGCAGCAGCAAAGGGAGTAGCCGAGGGTCATAACTGGTATTTTTTTATAGCTGGCAAAGGCAAGAAAGAGAAGGAGTTGAGGAGGCAGGTCAGAGCAGAAGGTC
>Ga0209723_1000789_pt1 | contig 55137 bp, 48 predicted proteins | sample BiotimSIPDNA_2_FD_185750 | JGI IMG/M metagenome (GOLD analysis project Ga0209723, IMG submission 185750) | Anaerobic biogas reactor microbial communites from Washington, USA - Biogas_R2 time_0 SIP DNA (SPAdes) (version 2) | ecosystem: Engineered > Bioreactor > Anaerobic > Unclassified | place... | reverse complement strand
CTTTCATAGGACATTGAAGAACAATTAGTAAAAGAGATATCCTAATCTTAGAAGCTGACTGAAACCTCGCATTATTAGCATTCATCTTTAAAAACTAACCTTGCTGTTGGTCTAATTAAAGAGATGCGGCATCTGAGTAAGCAGAATATGGCAACTAAGTTAGGAAGCATGCTTATTAAGCAATAACCAAATGGCTTTGCAAGGAGAGAAAGAATTATCCTTCGCTAATGTTCTTTACAACATTATAGCATTAGAATATCTCAATTAAAAATTGAAAATGAATAAAACATTAGATTTAAAGCAAATTGTAATATGGATTGGACGTTATTAGCACATCGGCGAAGCCGGCGCGCATATCAGAATCTCCAGTCGGCTACGCCTCCTTCCGATTCTGATATGCGCCAGAAGACTTGGTTATCATGTTTGACAGCATATTTTAGTACAATTAAGTAGTGATATTGATAAAAAATAGTTCTTAAGATTTGCAATTTGCTAAAAATAAATTAATGTTTAGAACACTTAAAAAGTAGTTCTAAACATATTATACGAGGAGAACAACTATGGATTATAGAAATGCTAATTTAAATGATATTTACGGAGTATCACAGCTTCAAAAAAAATATCATATATCTACAATAAGTGAAGAAGATAAACGGGACGGCTTCGTAACAACTTTATTTACGGAAGAACAGTTCAAAGAATTGATAGAGAAAGAAAACGGGCTAGCCATAGCATGTGACAATGACAAAGTTATAGCATATGCAATGGCAGCATCATGGGATTATTGGTCAGCTTGGCCGCTTTTTCAACACATGATAAATGACTTGCCTAACATCCAATATTTAGGATACACACTTTCAACAGAAAACTCTTACCAATATGGACCCATATGCATTGATAAGCAATATAGAGGCACCGAAGTATTACCAAATCTTTTCGAATTCTCAAGACTCCAAATGAAAGACAGATACCCTGTATTAATAACATTCATAAACCAAATCAACGGAAGGTCATACCGTGCTCATGTCGACAAACTGGGACTTGAAGTTATAAAAACATTTGATTACAACAACAATCATTATTATGAGCTAGGGTATGATATGAGAAAGAAAACACCGGGATCAAAACATTTTAAGATATAATACATAATTTAAATCCAATTAATTAATAAATTGTTTTGTTTTAGTAGTTAATTATTATGGTGAGAATAATAAATATAGTTAAAAAATCCTTATAGGTAAGCTATTTTAAATAAAACAAACAATATAATATATTTCAATTCCTTATAGGTAGTCTATGTTTTGTTTGAATGATTTTTGTATGCTGATTAGAACCAAACTTAAATTAGCACTATATGATATGATTGTCAAGTAATTATTTTTATTTCAGATATACATTATAAAATCACAAAACAAATAATAGCTTAAAAATAGCTTGACAAATAGAAAATTAGTTATTAATATTAATGTAGATAAAATAGAAACAAACAATATAATATTAAAACCACTTTTAGATGCATTGAAATTTATAATGTGGCTGGGAGGAGTAAATGAGAATAGAAATCTATTTCAATTTGGAAGAACCAGTATCCATACCGATTCAGTATAATCATCTTATACAAGCTATTATTTATTCATGGATAGGTGATAAAAAGTTTAAAGATTTTATACATAATAACGGGTATAAGTTTAAAGAAAGAGCATACAAATTGTTTACATTTTCAAAAATTAATGGAAGGTTTCAGATAGATAAAAACAATCGTAAAATAATTTTTTACGATATGAGGATAACGATTTCATCCGCAGTAGACGAATTTATGGAATATTTACTGAATAGCGTACTAATTGAAAATAATCCTATAAATATTGGCGGAGCTAATGTGGAAATTAGCAAAGTTGAGGTTAAAAAGGAACCAGCATTATCTAATAAAGTACAAGTATATACATTATCTCCTGTTACCGCTTATTCAACATTAGAAAATAAAAAAACAAAATTTTATAATCCATTTGATATGGAATTTAGCCATTATATTAAGAATAATCTTTTACATAAATACGAAGCTTATTATGGCAAGCAACCTGAAAATAATGATTTTATAATAAAACCTATTGGTGCTGTAAAGGAGGCGAGAGTTAACTATAAAGGGTTTCACATTAGAGCTTATAATTGTGAGTTAGAAATGGAAGGGAGTGAGGAATTATTAAAAATGGCATATGATGCAGGCATCGGGGGTAAAGGCTCGCAAGGGTTTGGATGCATAGAAGTAAAGAAAAGGAGGTGATTTGAAATATGTTATATGATGTCTACAGAGTAGGAAAAGCTATAGGTAATTCAAATGATTCAAATGGTAAATTATTAATTCCAGAGATACCGAAGGATATTACCAATGTTATATCCATATGCTTTGAAAGAAAAGGTGATGAAGTAGTTTATACAGGTATTGATATAACAGATTATAATTTAAACATCGCACAAAAATACTTGCTTAGAAAAGGCTCCCCTAGAGGAACAAATTATGGACCAAGTGCGCAATTAACAGAGGTTGATAAAACCCTCAAAATAAAAATTATAGCGTGGTTCAAGGAATTACAGTCTGGAAACTCTGATGAGAATGGGCAGAGCTTGATATCGCAAATTTTTCAACTTATTAATGATAATCAAGAAGAAATAGAAAAGTATATCACTAATAACATGCCAAAGGGAAAAGGCGTAAAAAATTTATTAACAGTTAAGGTGGATGGGAAATTTCCGGCAGATGTTGATGATTTTTATCAATCATATAGTGAAAGGATTAAGGAAAAGATAATTGGGAAAAACAATCATAAAGGAACATGTTGTTTGTGCCGAAAAAGCAATGTAGATTTATTACCTAAAGTAGATGTATTTAAATTTTATACTTTTGATAAACCTGGATTTATAACTGGGGGATTACAAGAGAAAGATATATGGAGAAATTGTCCTGTATGTATTTCGTGTGAACCTATTTTAAGGGAAGGTAAAAAATATATGTTGGATAATTTAGGATTTAATTTTTATGGCCTAAATTATTATTTAATACCATCATCAACTTGTAACCAGGATGTACAAGATATTTTAGTTGATTTATTGGAGAATATTTCGAATAAAAGTTTTTCATTAAAAGAAGGAGCAGTTAAAGAAATAGATACTTTAAGTGATGATATTTTTGATGAGTTATCAGAATATGGTGATGTGAATTCGTTTAGAATTATATTTTTTAAGAAGGAAAATTCTGCAGAAAGAATACTACTTGATATAAAGGATATATTTCCTTCGAGATTTAGAGAATTATATGCCGCCAAATACAAGATGGAAGAAATATATAATAGTATTATTAATGAAAAGTTTAATTTTAGCTATTTCAGGGAATTTTTAAGGAAAACTGATAACAAAATGAGAGATAATGATTTGGACAACAATTTTCTTTCCTTAACAAAGAATATATTTACAGGTGAGAAATTATCTATGGATACATTACTACCTCATTATATGAGAGATATTAGATATGCATTTGTAAATGATGATAAATTCAATATTACTACATTGCATGCCTGGATTGGAATTAATTATTTATACGAAATAGGTTGTGTTGATTTTGGAAGGGAGGATTTTATGGATGAAAAATTACAAGAAATATTAAGCCCTTATAGTGCAGGGCTTGATACTAATATTAAAAAAGCTTTGGTATTAACAGGTGCTCTAGCTAAGAAAGTTATGAATATTCAATTTAAAGAATTAAATGGTTCTATGCCGTTTGCATCAAAATTGAAAGGTTTAAAAATGCGTCAAGTTGATGTTCAAGGTTTAATTAGCGAAGCTGTAAATAAAATGATGGAATATAAGAGCTTTTCAAAGTCATCAGAGATAATTGCAAATACAGCATTTAAATTAATAATTGAAACAGAACCAAAATGGGATTTATCGACAGATGAAATCAACTTTTTTATTGCTGGAGGAATGACTTTAAGTAGAGAAATATATGAAAAATTAAAAGAGGAGGAAGAATAAAATGTCTATCGCCAAAAGAAGTGAAATAATATTTTTATATGACTTATCATGGGGAAATCCTAATGGAGATCCAAACGATGCGAATAAACCACGTATTGATTCTGAAACAGGAATAAACGTTGTAACAGATGTAAGATTAAAAAGAACCATTAGAGACGAACTTATTTCGAGAAACTATGACATCTTAATTAGAGACACATTTAATGAAGAGGATGGAACATTAAAAGATGCGAAAAATAGAGGTGTTGATTTTCTGCCTGAATCAGCCAAACCTAAAGCTAATAAAAGCAATAAGGATAAATCGACATTAACAAAAGAAGAACTAAAAGAATTTCAGGATAATGTAAAAAAATGCATTGATATCAGAATGTTTGGTTGCGTATTGCCTAGTGATATTAAAAATGCTAGCTTACAATATACTGGGCCTGTGCAGTTTAAGATGGGTTATTCCATGCATCCGGTTAAATTAGAATTAATTAAAGGAACAGGTGCTTTTGCTAGCGGAGAAGGAAAAGACCAGAAAACATTTAGACAAGAATATTTGTTACCATACAGTTTAATTAACTTCTATGGAATTATTAATGATAGAGCTGCTGAAATAACCGGTCTTACAGAAGATGATGTAAAAATATTATTGGATGCAATGTGGGAAGGTACAAAAAATTTAATTACGAGAACTAAAGCTGGACAAACTCCTAGACTATTAATTAATGTTACTTATAATGAAAAGGACTTTTATATCGGTGAATTAGACAAGAAAATTAAATTTAATTATGATATAGCAGGTGAAACTGTACGTTCAATAAATGATGGCATACTACAATTAGAAGAATTAAAAAATTGTTTAGTATATAATAAGGATAAAATAGAGAAGGTTTCAATTAGATTAGATTCTGAATTAAAGACAGATATTGATATTGTTGAAGAATTAAAAAATACAGGTGTTATAATTGATGTTATCGCCTAAGCGAGGTGATATTTATGAAATGTGTATGTTTTAAACTTTCGGGTGATTATGGGCACTACAGACCTTATTATACAACAAGCTCACCAACTACATATTCACTTATGCCTCCTACATCAATTTATGGTTTAGTAGGGGCGATTTTGGGTTTGAAAAAAGATGACAACTATTATTATAAAGAGTTGGAAAATGCCAAGATAAAAGTTGGAATAGGTCTACTCACACCTGTAAAAAAGGTAACTATGAGCACAAATTTAGTAAATACCAAAAATGATTATTGGGTTCCGACAAATAAAAATTCAAGTGGTCCTAGAACTCCTACAAGGTTTGAATATGTTGTGAGACAAGAGTATTTAGTATTTGTTACTATGGAGGACGAACTATTACTTGATGAGTTGGCAGAAAGGCTTAAAAATCATCGCTTTGTGTATGGGATTTCGTTAGGTCTGTCTAATTTAATAGCGGACGCTGAATTTATATGTTATGACATTTTATATAAAGTAAGCAATGATGATTACATTGAAATGGATTCAGCTGTTCCAACAGACAAGATAGAAAAGGACAAGGGGATTAAAGTATTAACAGATATTAAATATTGCAAAGAGAGATATGTTAAGAAGTTTGGTGAGAATAGAATACCATTGGATTATGTGGACGTGTTGTTTTCTACAAATGCAAAAAGGATAACTGTTAAATGTAATGAAGTGTATAGATTAAATCATTATAATATTACTTTTTTAAATTAATTAATTTAAACCCCCGCTTGCAAAGGTGGGGGCATATTATACTATTAAAACAATCTATCTAATATGAAATTAAAACTTATGTGGAGGATATCTATGCAAGAAATATTATCGCATCCAAACAGAAAGCTAAAAGAACATTTGCATGAAGTTTTGCTGTGGGGAGATTTTTATAACAAGAATGCTAACTGCAAGTTACTTCGCAATTTAAACAGTGATTTGTTGTCCAGCTTTTTAATATTTCATGACATAGGTAAGAGTACGAGTTTTTTTCAAAGATACATTAGAGGTGAAGATGTAAACAGTGATTTAAAAAGCCATGCCGGCTTATCTGCTATGCTATTTTTATACTATCATATACTAAAGAATGATATTTCTGATAATGAAGAACTGATAGAAATGATGGCATATGCAATTTTAAAGCATCATGGAAATTTAGAGAGGCTTTCTGATATAAATGATTATATTAATAGAAACAGTTTAGAAAACATAGATAAAGAAAGAATCGTCATTCAGTATAAATCTATCGATATGACAACGATAAAAAAAGAGCTTATAGAATTAGGATTGGAAGTAGAAATTTTAGATAAAGTATTTAATAATGATGAAACAATGTTAATTAAATCATTAATTGATTTTTTTACACAGAGAAGAAAGAAAAAAAGCAGGGATAGAATCAAGGCAAAAAAAAGCGGCAAAGAGAATGAAACCAATTTGCAAAATTACTTTACTATGCAAGTTTTGTTTTCATTACTTATTGATTCAGATAAAAGCCAAGTATCATTAAGTAATAGAGAAATAGCTAAAAGAATTGAATTTAAAGCGGATGTTAAAAAATATATTATAGATAAAGGTGCAGTAAAGTCAGAACTAAATGATTTGCGCTCTAAGGCTTTTGAAGAAGTAGACAGAAACATTAACAAAAATAGAAATATTTATACTTTAACATTACCTACAGGGATGGGTAAAACTTTAAATTCGTTTAATTATGCCATTAAATTGAGGAAAATATTACTTGAGGAAACCAATAAAGTATATAGGATTATTTATGTTATGCCTTTCATGAGCATTATTGATCAAAATGCAAGTGTTTTTGAAGACGTTTTAAGTAAATTCCAACAGAATATAACTAATAACATGCTTTGCAAACATCATCATTTAACTGAAATTGAATGGGTTACAAATGAAAATACATTAGTTGAAGGAATTAATGCACAAATATTGATTGAAGGCTGGAATAGCGAAATTATAATAACAACATTTCAACAATTTTTCTCAACCCTTGTCGGACACAAAAACTCAATGCAAAGAAAGTTCAATAAGCTTAGTAATTCTATTGTTATAATAGATGAAATACAAGCTATACCTGTAAAATATTATAAGTTTATAGGGAAATTACTGACTGAATATTCAGACTTAATGGATAGTAAGGTTATTGCTATGACAGCAACGCAACCTCACATATTTAGCAACGATGTTTGTGAGCAGCTATGCGAGTACAAAAAGTATTATGAGAAATTAAACAGGACAAAAATCATAAATGAACTTGATGATTGTAAAACTATTGATGAGTTTGTAGATGATTTGGAATGTGAAAATTCAAAGAGTTATTTGTTTATACTTAACACTATAGAGAGTTCAAAAAATTTATATTTATTATTGAAAGAAAAATTTTATGATAGAAATATTACTTATTTAAGTACATTGATTCCACCAAAAGTAAGAATGAAAAGAATTAAAGATATTAAAGCGAAAAAATATGACATAGTAGTAAGTACTCAATTAGTTGAGGCTGGAGTAGATATTGACTTTAATGTGGTATATCGAGATTTGGCACCATTGCCTTCAATTTTTCAAAGTGCTGGTAGAGCGAACAGAGAAGGAAAGGGTATTAACAAAGGAGAAGTCCATATTGTTAAACTTAAAGATAACAAAGGTTTTTATGCTGACAAAGTTTATAAAAGTGCGAAAACTGATTTAGACATTACAGAAAAATTATTAAAAGATTATAAGATATTAGATGAATCGGAATTTATGTTAATAATTGAAAGATACTTTGATAAGATGGCAGATGAAAATATTAAATCTCAGCATATTTCAAATGCACTTTTAAAAGGAGCAGAAGCACAGTGGTTTTATGGACAAGATTATAACTTATCGGATGAGAAGATACCACTAAATAGCTTTGAACTTATTGAAGATAATGGGGAAAAATTTCAGGTATTTATTGAGATAGATGATGATGCCAAATTAATTTGGAATGAATATGAAACTATAAGTAATCAAACAGAAGACAAATGGGAACATAAAATAAAGCTTAAGGCAATATCTCGAAAGATGTCAGAATATATTGTAGATATTAATATTGCTACAAAATCAAAATATAATAAACCGCCTTTGGATAGCAACCAAGTATATTATTATGTTGGTAAAAGTGAAATCGACAGATATTATAGTGAAGAAACCGGTTATGGCATTGAATCTGATGTATATTATTTTTAATTAAGATGTTACATTGTTATGCATTTTCTTATAGATAAAGAAAGGATTTTAGTTATGAATGAATTTAATGTCAGCGGTACTTACATATGGTACTATTGTATATGCAAGAGGGAAGTATGGCTTTTAGCCCATGCATTAGAAGCAGATCAACAAGATGAAAATATCCAAATGGGGAATGTAATTCATGAAACATCGTATAGCAGAAATAGCAAGGAAATCGGATTTGCAAATTCAAAGTTCGATATAATTTCTAAAGATAACGGTAAATTGATTGTAGGAGAAATAAAAAAGAGTTCAAGATTTGCTGAAAGCTCACAGATGCAGCTATTATTCTATTTAAAGGAATTGTCGGATAACAATATAAGTGCGGAAGGAGTACTGATGTATCCTGAAGAAAAGAAGAGAGAAGTTGTAAGGTTGGATGAAGAAAATAAAATAAAATTAGAAAATATTATTAATGATATAAAGCGTATTGTAAACCTTGAACAAGCTCCGCCGCCAGTTATGATTAAATATTGTAAAAAATGCGCATATGCAGAATTCTGCTGGTCATAAGGAGAGTGATTTCTATATATGAAAAAATCAATTTATATATTTAATGATGGAGAAATTCATCGTAAAGATAATACAATTTATTTTAAAGGAGAAGAAGGGAAAAAGTATTTGCCTGTTGAGGATATTGGCGAAATATGTATAATAGGTGAAGTAGGAACTAGTAAGAAGTTTTTAGAATTCTGTACATCTAATCATATTGTCATTCACTATTATAACTATCATGAATACTATGTTGGAAGTTATTATCCAAGAGAGCACTACAATTCGGGTTATATGATTCTAAATCAAGCAGGACATTATATTGATATAGGAAAAAGAAAATGCTTAGCATTAAAGTTTATTCAAGGCGGTGTCCTAAATATATTAAATGTTTTAAAATATTATTATAATAGGGGAAAAGATGTTGGAAGAAATATTGAATATATAATACAATCATTTGACAAGTTAGATATTAGCATGGATATTGAGCAGATGATGGCTATAGAAGGTAATATAAGAGAAGTATATTATGCGGCATTTGATGATATATTAGAAGATAGTATTTTTTCTTTTGATGTTAGAAGTAAAAGACCTCCTTTGAATAAAATGAACTCATTGATAAGCTTTGGAAATTCATTGTTATATACAACTGTTTTAAGTGAAATATATAATACACATTTGGATCCTAGAATAGGGTTTTTGCATTCGACTAATAATAGAAGGTTTACTCTCAATTTAGATGTTGCTGAAATATTTAAGCCTATAATTGTGGATAGAATTATTTTTACATTAATAGGTAAAAAAATGATTCAAGCAAAACATTTTAATAAAAATCTTAATTCTGTTTTACTTAATGAAGAAGGTATGAAAGTATTCATATCACTTTTTGAGGAAAAGCTAAAGTCTGTTTTTATGCATAAGGAATTAGGGCGTAACGTATCATACAGAAGATTGATAAGAATGGAACTGTATAAATTAGAAAAGCATTTAATGTCAGAGAAAGACTTTGAACCTTTTATTAGCAAATGGTAGGTGATTATTGTGTTTGTTATATTGGTTTATGATGTAGGTGAGAAAAGGGTCGCAAAAGCATTAAAAACCGCAAGAAAATACTTGTATTGGGTTCAAAATTCAGTATTGGAAGGTGAAATTTCTGAAGCAAATCTTCGAAGATTAAAAGATGAATTAAAGAAGTTATCAGATGAAAATGTAGACTCCTGTAAATGGTAAACTAAAATCCATAGATTTAGGCAAATAAAAATCCATAGTTTTTGGCAAATAATTTTCCCAGCTCTGAAAGGTAAATATTTTTCGCAATAAATAAGTAAAAAAACAATTCAAATCTGCACAAAATACAAAAATATGATAAAATAATATAAGAATTTTATCGCAATGCGGAGGAGAATTGAAATTGACAAGGGCTGAAAGAAGACAAATAAAAAGAACAATACAAAATGAAATTAAAGAGTTTTTAAAAATTCAAACACATTACTTTCCTGAATTAATAGATGATATCAAAAAAATAATGGATGGAAGAAATCAAAGTTATATAACTTATGAAATAGAAGTAATCATATACATGATGATATTGAAAAATGTATGTTCTATCGCATCTATGCAAGAAATGAACGACGAATTTAACGAAGATACATGCATAAAGAATTTATATAAGATTTTGGGATTAGAAGAGAAGGAATATCTTCCTCATTATGTAACAGTAAATGAATGCTTAAGCAAATTAGATAATGCGGAATTAGAACAAATAAGAAAAAAGATGATATATGGTCTAATTCGCAAAAAAAGCTTTGATGATGCTAAATTCTTAGGGAAACACTGGTTGATAATAGTGGATGCAACTCAATTATTCAGTTTTAAAGAAAGACATTGTGATCAATGTCTAACAAAGACATATCATAAGGGAACTGATGAAGAATATACCATATATTATCATCAAGTATTGGAAGCAAAAATAGTATTAGGTGATGACCTGGTATTTAGCATAGCCACAGAATTCATAGAAAATGAAGCAGAAGGAATGACAAAGCAGGATTGTGAAATAAACTCATTCAAGAGATTATCAAAGGAACTTAAGAAGATGTTTCCGAGATTACCAATATGTTTACTTGGAGATAGTCTATATGCCTGCGGACCAGTATTCGACATATGCAAAAATAATAAATGGGAATTTCTAATACGTTATAAAGACGGAAGTATACCCTCGTTGGCAGAAGAATATGATGAAATCAATAAAATGGGGGAAAGTGAAGAAGAAATATTAGAAATAGAACAAATATATAAAAGGAAACCTAAAACTAAAGAAATACATAAAATGCGATGGGTTAATCAGCTTTGCTATCAAAAACACGTAGTTACAGTTATGGAGCTTGAAATTGAAAAAGGACAGAAAAAATGGAAAGAGTTTCAATGGATTACCAGTATAGCAGTTACAAATTGGACAGCAAAGGAATTTGCGGACACAGGGAGAAAACGCTGGCTGATTGAAAATGAGGGGTTTAATATACAAAAAAACTACCGTTATATAATAACTCATGCCAATAGTCTGAACTACAATGCAATGAAAAACCATTATTTATTAACACAATTAGCAGATATACTTATGCAACTATACGAAGATGGAGTAAAAGGCATAAAGATAATAAAAAGAACAATTGAGAAAATTTCAGAAGGATTATTAGAAAGTATAAAAAAGCAACATCTAACAGAAAATGATTTTAATTATGAAAAGTTTCAGGTGAGAAAACAAGAGTAAATAAAAATAAGCATGAAGGGTGTGAATATAATAGGAAAACAACCTAAAACAGAAGAGATATCCACAGAATTTGTAACGGTGGGTAATTACACCCTATCAATGTGGATAACTCAAGAGACTTTTCACACTTCTGTTGACAAGTCATGAAATAATTATTTTAACAAACAAATAATACAGTGCTCTGAAATAATAGTTAATTTACCTTTCAGGCCTGAATTTTCCATAGTTATTCAAATAAAACATTCCAGAATGATATAATGTAATTCTGGAGGTGAAAAGAAAGGATGACTGATTGGAAAATGTATGGACAAATTCAAGAACACAAAAGGAAAGGATTTAATAAAAGTCAAATAACAAGACTTTTAGGTAAAGACTACAAAACAATTTTAAAGTATTGGGATATGACACCAGATGAGTTTGCAGCAGAAAAGGAATATGCCGGAACACGAATTAAAAAGGCAGAACCATATGAGGAGTATGTAGTTGAATGTCTTAGGAAGTATCCTGATATGTCAGCAGCCCAGTTGTATGACTGGATTTTAGAAAAACGAAATGGCATAGAACTGCCATTCAAAGAACGTAGCTTTAGAAGCTATGTGACAAACATAAGGAAAAAATATGATATTAAAAAAACTGTTAAATCAAGGCAATATGAAGCTGTTGATGATCCACCAATGGGTGAACAAGCACAAGTTGATTTAGGGGAAATAATACTTGAAACAGTTACAGGTAAACATAAGAAAGTCTACTGCTTTGGAATGGTCATGTCTAATTCAAGACAAAAATTTGTATACTGGTTAGACAAACCATTTACAACAGATAGCTTTATCATAGCTCATTTTAAAGCTTTTAGGTTTTTTGGAGGAAGGCCAAAAGAAATAGTTTATGATCAAGATAAGATCTTAGCTGTAAGTGAAAATCATGGAGACATAATTTATACAGAGCAGTTTCAGGCATTCATAAGCATTGTTAAGTTTAATATCTATCTTTGCAGGGGTTCTGATCCGGAAAGCAAGGGAAGAATTGAAGCCGTAGTAAAATATGCAAAGTATGGGTTTGCTGAACACAGAATTTTTCACGATATTGAAACATTTAATGTTGATTGTTTGGCATGGCTTAATAGAACAGCAAACAGAAAGGTTCATGAAACAACTAAAAAGATACCGGCAGAAGTATTTGCTCTTGAACAAGAATACTTAATACCGGTACCCGAATTGGATAATAATTATTCTGTTAATACTAATATAACTTATCCTGTAAGAAAAGACAATATTGTTTTGTACAAATCAAACAGATATCGTGTCCCTAAAGGAACATATGAGCCAGGGAAAATGGTGTATATAATTATTGAGAATGAAACAGTTACTATAACTGATGCTAAAACTAGAGAGATTTATGCAAAACATCCGCTAAGTCATGAGCGAGGCCAGCTGGTTGGTAAAAGACGCAAAGAACGTGACTACAGTAAAACACAGGAACAATTAGAGGAAAAGATACTTGAAATGTTAGGTGGAACTGAAACCGCTAAACAATTCTTGCGGGAAATACATAAAGGAAAGCCAAGATATTACAGAGATCAACTTGGCGTAATTAAGAGCATTTGTCTTGAACTTGCAGATGTTTTACTGGTAGAAAGTGCTGTTTTCTATTGTATGGAAAGGAACCTTTATTCAGCTGGTGATTTTAAATCGGCAATGATTTATCTAAATGAATTAAATAATGCTCCCAAGCAAACAGCAGCAATTAAAAAGCTTCCCGGGCTACCAGAAAAATACCGTAATATGTCACCAGAAATACGGGATTTAAGTGTTTATGAAGATGCCATGAAGGGAAGTGTCATAAATGGATAAATTAAATGAAATAAAGGCAAATGCGGGCAGCTTAAGCCTGACTCATACAAAGAATAATATGGAATCAATATTAAAGAATGCAGAATCTACTAACTCCACCTACTTAGAGTTCTTGTCGGGCATTTTACAAGAGGAAATAAACTACAGGCATGACAAAGCTAAATCTAAGCGAATTAAAGAAGCAGGATTTCCATATATAAAGAAACTTGATGATTTCGATTTAGGGTTTTGTAAATCATTAACGGAAAAGCAATTTAAACAACTCTCAGAACTTACATGGATTGAAGGTCTATATAACTTAATATTTGCAGGACCTCCAGGTGTTGGCAAAACGCATCTTAGTATAGCATTGGCATATCATGCATGTGAAGAAGGATATAAAGTAAGTTATACAAATATGCAAATGTTGATGCAATGTATGAGAACAGAGGAAATTGACAGACGTAGCAAAACTAAAATGAACCGTATTAGAAAGTCAAATCTTTTAGTGATTGACGAAGTTGGATATCTTCCAGTAAAAAGCATTGAAGGAAACATGTTCTTTCAGCTGATATCAGAGCTTCAAGAGCAAACATCTATTATCATAACAACAAATAAGGGATTTGAAGATTGGACAGAGTTTCTCGGTGATCCAGCACTTGCTACAGCTGTTTTGGACAGGCTAACATTCAGATGTGACAAAATACTGATGGATGGGAAAAGTTATCGACTCGAAAACAGAAAATCATTTTTAAATCAGAATAAGAATTGATAAATGATACAAGAAGTGTTGCAATATTGTAGAATAAAACTTTATATAAAGAATTTAAAAAATGAAAGGTCTTTTTGTAGTAGTAGTAGTGTTTGTGGAGCTTGTGGAAAACTCGCAAAAAAATAACGCATTACAGGTGACTATGCTGAGTTTTCCACAAATCCACAAACAAAGTGGAATTTACAGAACCTAAAATGGTCTCAGATAAGTATGGAATTTTAATTGCCGTTTTTTATGGAAAATTATTTGCCATTATTTATGGAAAAATACTTGCCGTTTACAATAGTTTACCTATGAGGAATTGAAATATGTCTGCTTGCGTTCTACAATAATTAACATCATAGTTTATAGTTTACCTATGAGGAATTGAAATAAAGTATAGTAACCGATGACTGGCAAACTTGCTTTGTTTATAGTTTACCTATGAGGAATTGAAATACTTATTCCGGGTTAAGGATATCGGACTATTTAAATTGTTTATAGTTTACCTATGAGGAATTGAAATATAACTTTTTCAAGTACATCTCTTTGTTCATAAAGGTTTATAGTTTACCTATGAGGAATTGAAATAATCATGCATGTGCTCTTCATAGTAATGAGTTTCACGGTTTATAGTTTACCTATGAGGAATTGAAATCAGGCGTTTGCGGAGGGCTTCGCAACCAAGGCCGCCGTTTATAGTTTACCTATGAGGAATTGAAATGAGGTTACAGAAGACTTTCTAAAAGCTGCCCTTGAACGTTTATAGTTTACCTATGAGGAATTGAAATATGGACTTTGTTTATACTTAGATGCTACTGATGAAGTGTTTATAGTTTACCTATGAGGAATTGAAATGAGACATTACCGACATGGCGAATAAAAGAGCTCGCGTTTATAGTTTACCTATGAGGAATTGAAATTCAGTCCGCATCATCTCAATAATTTTGCATAACAAAAGTTTATAGTTTACCTATGAGGAATTGAAATTTCATTGGCTACCTCCAATACCCTCTCGGCTTCTTCCGTTTATAGTTTACCTATGAGGAATTGAAATACTTGCAATCATGTTGCTGTAGCACAATCATTGCTTGTTTATAGTTTACCTATGAGGAATTGAAATTGGTTTTTAAAACAGAAGAGCCAACAGCTAACCGCGTTTATAGTTTACCTATGAGGAATTGAAATCACTGTACCTTGCAATGGATAGCTGCTAATCCCTATATGTTTATAGTTTACCTATGAGGAATTGAAATTTGCCAGTGCTGTCCAGACCTATATTTTCAAATTTACGTTTATAGTTTACCTATGAGGAATTGAAATATATCCGTTCTTGTCTGCACAATTTCTTTATATTTGTTTATAGTTTACCTATGAGGAATTGAAATGCCGACGACGTGAGGACAGGATGCGAGAATGGAGCCGGTTTATAGTTTACCTATGAGGAATTGAAATTTGACAGAAATATCGAACTCGGCGAAAATACTGATTGGTTTATAGTTTACCTATGTTTATGCTAATCTAAAAATAGGTCAAGGGGGGTGCGGACAAAATCCTGGACTTAGTTTAGGCTAGGAGGTGCCGCATGTTCTCATATGAAGAACGAATAAAAGCAGTAAAACTATTACTATAGTATGATATGAGTTATTCTACTGTAATCCGTGAGTTAGGATATCCTTCTAAAGAAACTCTTTGGAACTGGTACAATGAGTACTCACAGAATGGAGATCTTCATCAAAATTACATTAAGCGGCCTAAATATTCAGAAGAGGAAAGGCATAGAGCTGTTAATTATTATCTTGAGCATGGTAGAAGTGTTTCTCGAACCGTTAAGGAGCTTGGTTATCCCAGTCGTCCGGTATTGGATAAATGGATATTAGAGATTACTCCAGAGGAAAAAAGCATTGTCGTTCTGGTGGATCTATTGTAGAATATACACGTGAACAAAAAGAGCAAGCTGTCATTTCCCTTTGTTCCCGTAGCAAGCCTGCCAAAGAGGTTGCAGCTGAGCATGGAACAGCAAGAGAAACTCTCTACAACTGGAAACGTCAGCTTCTTAAAGAGGGGCGTGTACACTTAATGAATAAAAAGAAATCTGACAATTCAAAAGATACTGGTTCAATAGAAGTAGAGGTATCAGAGCTCCGTGTAGTTAAAGATGCTCTTTCAATAAAGGTTAACGAACTGCAGAAAGAAGTACATCGTTTAAAGATAGAACGTGATATCTATAAAAAGGCAAATGAAATCATAAAAAAAGACCAGGGCATTAATCTTCAAACACTCACTAATCGTGAGAAAGTCATAATCATTAATACCCTACGAGAAAGCTATCAGTTAAAGGACCTTCTCGAAATAATACATATGGCCAAAAGTAGCTATTGCTATCAAGTAAAAGCAATTAATATTGATAAATATACTGATTTAAAGATTACAGTAAAAAGTGTTTTTGAAGAATCATCAAGCCGGTATGGATATCGCAGAATCCATTCTGTTATTAGAACTTTGGAAACGACGGTGTCTGAAAAGGTAATTCGTCGGATTATGAAAGAAGAAAATTTAGCAGTTCCTAATATTAAGCGAAAAAAATATAGCTTTTATAAAGGAGAAATAAGCCCTGAGGTTGAAAATATAATCAATCGTTACTTTCATGCAGATAAACCTAATGATAAGTGGTTAACAGACCTAACAGAATTTCATATTCCTGCTGGGAAAATAAACTTGTCTCCAATTATTGATTGTTTTGACGGGCTTCCAGTAAGCTGAACTATTGGCACATCACCTAGTGCAGAGCTTGTTAATACAATGCTTGATGAAGCTATCCTATCACTCAGTGAATACGAAAAACCTATCATACATTCTGACCGTGGCAGCCATTACCGTTGGCTAGGTTGGATTGAACGTATGGAGAGGACGCAACTTACACGCTCAATGTCAAAGAAGGGTTGCTCACCGGATAACTTCGTCTGCGAGGGCTTTTTTGGCAGGCTAAAAATGAGATGTTTTATGGTTACTCATGGACTGGTGTTACAATAGAACAGTTCATAGAAGAACTTGATAAATACATAAGGTGGTAAGCTGAAAAACAGATTAAGCTATCACTTGGCGGAATGAGTCCGTTAGACTACAGAAGAAGTTTGGTTTGGCCGTTTAAGGTCCAAAAAACGTCCGCACCCCCCTTTTTGTCCATTTTTATCTTACAATAAACATATTTTATTTCGGTTGCAATTGTGTTTTAATAGAACTACAGTAGAATATTTTAGCGAAATTCCGCTTAAATAATTCAAGTAATCCATAGATCATCTACGTGAAAACTTTATTTTAGGTATTTTTAAGCCTATCGAAATATTAAAAAAGGGGCAAACTAAAACCCGGACATATTGACCTTTTCCAAATTTTCATGTAAAATAAGAGTGTTAGCATTTCTCCGAACTTAAAATTCTAAGGGGGACTATGAATTTTAAGTCGTTAGGGCTAAGCTGGAAACGGTTTTGCCTCCTATTGGAAAGGAGATTGAATATCTCTTTTCTTATAGCACATTATTAGAAAGGAGTTTTTTTATGAAAACTAAAATGAGGAAGTTGCTTATTGTATTGTTGATGTTAACATTGCTGTTCACAACAGCATGCCAGCAGACAGAGCAACCCCCTGCAGAGGAGCCGGAGGAGCCTGCAGAAGTAGAACAGGAGCCGGAAGAGCCTGAACAGGTTGAGGAAAGAGGTTTTATACTTGCAACAACAACAAGTACAGAAGATTCAGGATTGTTAGACTTCTTACTGCCGATATTTAAAGAAAAATCGGGAATACAAGTTGATGTAGTTGCAAAAGGTACTGGTGCAGCATTAGAATTAGCTAGAAACGGAGATGCGGACGGTGTATTGGTGCATGCTAAATCTCAGGAAGAACAATTTATTGCTGATGGTTTTGCAACGGAAAGATTTGATGTAATGTACAATGACTATATAATAGTAGGACCTGAATCAGATCCTGCAGGTTTGTTAACGAATGCTCCAAATGACCCAATTGAGGCATTTGTAATTTTATCCGAAAACCAAGGAACTTTCATTTCCAGAGGAGATGAATCCGGTACACATACAAAGGAAAAATCCTATTGGAACGAAACGGATATTACTCCTGAAGGAGAATGGTATGTTGAAGCGGGAACAGGAATGGGTGCCGTACTGCAAATGGCATCTGAAATGCAAGCTTATACATTATCGGACAGAGCTACATATTTATCTATGAAGGACAATCTTGATTTGGTTATAGTAACTGAGAAGAATGATAAAATGTATAATCAATATGGTGTTATGATGGTAAATCCTGAAAAATATCCAATTAAGGAAGCTGAAGTTCAGGAATTTATAGATTGGATATTGTCTGAAGAAGGACAAAGTCTAATAGCGGAATACGGCGTTGAAGAATTTGGACAACCATTGTTCGTACCGAATGCAGAATAAAAGGTGAGGTAATGTTTGAATTTATTAAAGATTTTTTCACAACTTACAGCGACATATTGCCGGTGATAGCACTTTCATTGAGGGTATCATTGACTGCTGCTTTTATTGCTTCATTATTTGGACTGACATTAGGTGTTATAACGGCTTTAAATGAATTCAAATTAAAAAAACCACTCATGAGGGTTACAAATACCCTTATGAGTTTACCCCCTGTCTTAATTGGGTTGTTGGTATATATGTTAATAACAAGAAAAGGTCCATTGGGTAGCTATGGACTTCTTTTTACACCTACGGCAATGATTATAGCTCAATGTATTTTAGTTTTTCCCATTATATTTGGTTTAACTGTATCTTCTGTGTCTGAAGCAGCCAAGGATATTCAACTTACATGCATAACGTTAGGTGCCGGCAGGAGAGATACATTATTAACTATTTTAAGTGAATGCAGAATGCAGCTTTTATCAGTTGTAACAGCAGGTTTTGGAAGGGCAATATCTGAGGTTGGAGCTGTTATGATGGTTGGAGGAAATATCAGGGGAAAAACCAGGGTTATGACAACTTACATAGCCTTAGAAACAGGCAAAGGTAATTTTGAAGAAGCTGTTTTTATTGGAATTGTACTCCTTTGCATATCATTTATTATTAATATAACGCTATACAGGATACAGAGGAGGGAATAGATGATTATTTCTGTTGAAAATTTAGTCAAAGATTATGGCAGCGCTCGTGTCCTGGATGTTGAAAAACTTCAATTAAAAGAAGGAATTAATGTAATTTTAGGCTCAAACGGAAGTGGGAAAAGCACTCTGATAAGCTTAATATCGGGATTATTAAAGCCCAGTGGCGGAAACATCTTATACAATGGTAAAAAAATTGATGATTCACTAAGAAACTATATTTCCGTATTGGTGCAAAAACCATATTTATTTAAAAAATCATCCTATGAAAATATAATAAGCGGATTAAAGTTTAAAAAAATAAGCAAGGAAGAAATAGAATTAAGATTAGAAAAATATCTCCATTATTTAGATGTGGAGCCTTTGCTAAGTAAAAAATCTCATTGGCTGTCAGGAGGGGAAAGGGCCAAAATTGCTCTATTAAGAACAGCAGTATTGGAAACAGAAGTTACTATTTTGGATGAACCTACCGCTGCCATGGATATTGAAAGTACATTTAAGGCAGAAGTTCTGTTTAGGGATATGGCTTCAAATAATAGAACAGTGATTGTCGTAACCCATGATGTATTTCAAGCAAGAAGAATTGCTGATTACGTGCTGTTTATGGATAAGGGAAAAATTATCGAAATGGGACTTAAATATGATGTGTTGGATAATCCTAAAAGTGCGCTTTTAAAACAAATATTGAATAAATAAGTATAACTTGATACAATTAATAATAGTTATACTTTAAAATAAATGGAGAAAAAGTTATGGAAAACATCGTTATATTCGGAGCCGGCCAAAGCGGCAGAATGATTAAGAAGCTGCTGCATGGTACATGCAAATTCACTTTTTATGTGGATAATAATTATAAAAACCTTCCTTACTTTATAGATGAAATTCCTATTGTTTCCCCAAAAGAATTAACTAATATTAAACCGGATAAAATTATAATTTCGGTTTTAAATAAAGAAGCAGCTGAAGAAATACACCTTTGGCTTATAGATGAAGGGATAAGAGAATCAGATATACTCAATATAGGAACTTTAACGAAGTTGTTTGATAGTAGATTAGCTGTGTTGAGATTACTTTCGGAAGAAATATATGAAAAAAGGGTAGAAGGCAATATTGCTGAATTAGGAGTTTATAAAGGTTACTTAGCAAGAGAGCTTAATTTATTATTTAAAGATAGGAAACTATATCTTTTTGATACATTTACCGGTTTTGATGCAAGAGATATTGAGTATGAGAAAAAGTGCAAGAATGGCATATCATTAAGAAATGATTTCAGCGACACTAATATACAACAAGTGAAAAGTATACTGCCATATCCTGAAAAGGCAATATTTTGCATAGGTTATTTTCCTGATTCTGCAGCGAATATCGAAGACGAATTTGCACTTGTAAGTTTGGATACCGATTTATACCTGCCTACATTGAATGGGTTAAAATATTTTTATCCCAGGCTCAGTAAAGGGGGATGTATTTTACTTCATGATTACAACAGCACACAGTTTCCGAATGTTAAAGCAGCTGTAAATGATTTTTCAAAGGAAGCAGATATAAAAATAATTCCGCTGTCTGATTTGCACGGCAGTGCAGTGATTGTATGACAGAAGAAAAAACGCAGTTTCGGCAGACACCAAGGGTATAGCAACAAAGGGTAAAGCACAAAAGGTAAGCATAAACATTTTTTTGACAATGTGGACAAGTAGTAGTATAATAATTTTAATTAATTTATTTTTTAGATAAAATAATTTTTCCGATTCTACAGTTAATAAGTGGTTCTGTAGAACTGTAATACAGTAAAAACTGTATTCGAAGGTATAGGTTAACCGCTATGCCTCCCGTTTGGAAAGGAAAGTTTGAAACAGCAATCAATTATAATGATATGTGGGACACTTTCCTTTGGAGGTGTTTTTTGTTTTTATATTACATATTAGAAATAGTAGGAGGTTTTCATGTTGAATTATCGCGATTTTCTGCCAGAACTTAAGAGCACAACACTGTTTCAGAACATAGAAGAGGAAGCATTGATTGCATTGCTCAATGTTATGAGTCCTAAAATTGTACGTCGTGAAGCAGGTACCAGCGGTATGCCGCCGGTTGATATTGAAAATGGAATATTTTGTGTGGTTCTTAAAGGAACGCCTCTTGACCGGTTAGAACCACGGTTAGATGTTTATAACATGCCGAAAATTACAGAGCCCGGCATGATGATGGGGGAGATTCCATGTTTGTCTGAAATGCACAAGAGCCGTGCACCGAAGATAAGATTTAGAGGTCCAATGCATGGTGGCCCTAAACATGATACTTTTGACCTCTATATGCTACAGATGAGCGGGGAAATGATTACTAAATTCTACGGCAGTGAATATAGTGAAGCCCAGGGGATTATGCTGCGCAATTTTTTGGGAATACTTGCACAGAAGGTGACGGATGTACGTAAGGAGAAGGCTGATGTTATTGGTGAGTATGAAGCAAAGCTTGCACCTTATCGTCTGAATGTATTTTGTGCAGGAGTATCATTGAAGATGGTTAAAGATACCGCTGAAAAATGGAATGAACTCCATCCGGAGCTCCCTGTAGTAGTTACTCCCGGAGGCTCCGTTGATATAATTCGTTACTGTATTAATGGTGAGGCATGTGATTTGCTGATTTCTGCTGACGATGAGATTATACAATCGATGATGATGCCTGAATATGCCGATGGATATCGTATTTGGGCGAGCAATAAAATGGTCGTGGTGGGGGATGATATTACTTCTGAAAATTGGGAGGAGAAACTCCTTGCAGAAGATGCGACTTTTAAGCACAAGGATCCCTATGGCGACCCCGGTGGTTATCGAGCCGTAATGTCTATCCTTTTGGCTGATGCATACAAGCCCGGACTTACCGACAGTTTGATGAATCATCCCGGACATATTGGTATGAAAAAGGCCCCGGGTCCATTTGGTAATATTCAGCAAGCAAAATACCAGTTCTTGTACCGCTCCGGTGCTGAGATGTCAGGTGTTAATTATGCGCAATTGCCTGATATAATGGATCTTTCCAATTTCGATTTGGCAGATGAATATGCTAAAGTAAGCTTTGCAGTTGATGATAAGAATACTGTAACTGCTGCACCAATTGCTCATGCCCTTACAATACCAAAGGCAGCACTTCATAGAGATGCTGCAAAGGAATTTGCTGCTATGTTCCTTAGTATTGATAAAGAAGCTGAGGGCTTCCTTCCACGTAGCGGTGTAGTTGGTGAAGACCCCATTAAGTAAATCTTACATGCATAATTGCAGTAAACAGATATTTTAAATAGAAAAGAGGATAAAAAAAATGAAAAACAAGAAAAAATTAATTAGTCTCATTATTGTATTTGTAATGATATTTACAATTACTGCCGGCTGCAGCAATGGTGCAGCAAACAATGAAGAACCGGAACCACAGGTTGAACAAGAACCGGAAGAACCGGAACAAGAACCTGAAGAACAAGAGCCTGAAGAGAGAATTGTTACAGTCACCGACATGAGCGGGGATACTGTAACCGTAACAGGTGAAATCAATAAAATTATTAATCTGTGGCCTGCAGGAACATCTTCGTTCTTTGTAATGGGGGCAGGAGATCTTATTACCGGACTTGCTGTAAATAGTCCAGCTACCATGAATGAATGGACACGACTTTTCTATCCGGAAAGTGCTAACATTCCGGAACTTGGCGGTGTGACGCCAACTATCGAAAGTATCATTAACTTAGAGCCCGACTTGGTTATTATTCATCCTACAACAGCAAAAGATGGTTTTGCACAGCAGATTCGCGACGTGGGAATTCCGGCAATTAATATAAACTTTAGCGATTATGATACTATGATTCAGGCATATACCATCCTTGGTGAAGTGTTAGGCGGAGAATATCAGGAAAAACTTAACACATGGTGCTCTGCTGTAGAAACAAATTTGGCAAATGTGAGAAATCTTACTGCTGATATTGCTGAGGCAGAGCGTCCTGTAGTATATTATATTGCAGGTCAGACGGACTCTCTTACTACAACAATGACTGCCAATACTATCATACAGGATTGGGTAGAATCTGCCGGCGGTGTTTTTGCATCAAAGGTATTGGAACTGGAAACGGGAGAAGTTACAACCGAAGCTATTTTTGATTTGAATCCTGATGTGATTATTTGCGGAGGCGTGTATCAGCACGTGGAAAAGAACCTCATAGAGACTACAGATGGCTGGAAAGATTTGAAAGCGGCGGTAAATAACAGAGTTTATACTAACCCATATGGTTGCTTTAACTGGGACCGTTTTGGACTTGAAAGTTTGCTTCAAATTAATTATGCGCTGATGAGTATTCAACCTGAAATTGCTGAGGATAACGGTATTACGAGAGACTCTATGGTTCAAGAAATAATCGATTTTTACAATACATACACTGACTTTGACCTAACGCAGACACAAGCAGAGAATATGCTCAATGGACTTGGTCCTGACGGTACAGCACAGTTCCCTGTTAATTAATTATACTATAAATGAAATATAATAGTAACGATAAGCAAGCTCTTTCCGCCGACAGCGAAAAGAGCTTGCAAAAAAAAGGACAATCAGATAGTGCAAATAAATTTAAGGTTATATTTTTCACCTCAGCAATTATGCTTATGATTTTTTTTGCTATGTCATTAGTAACCGGCCAATATGTGGTGCCAATTGAAGATGTTATTAAGATTGTGTTTTCAAATATTATTCCAATAGAAAAGACCTGGAATAGTATTCAGCAATCTGTAATACTTGATTTGCGTCTGCCCCGAACGGTTGCCGCTATCATTGTCGGTGGGGCATTAGCAGCATCCGGTGCAACCTATCAAAGTATTTTTAAAAACCCCATGGTTTCTCCGGATTTGCTTGGAGTATCCTCTGGCGCATGTGTTGGTGCGGCAACAGCGATATTGTTAAATGCAAACAGTACCGTAATACAGATGGCAGCTTTTGCCGGAGGACTTATTGCTGTTATGATTACTACCATGATTCCCCGTTTGATTCGAAATGAATCCACTACTATCTTAGTACTTTCAGGCATCATAATAGGCAGTCTTATGACATCAATTATGAATATTATAAAATTCGTAGCGGATACGGATACACAATTGGCGGAGATTACATACTGGATGATGGGCTCTTTTGCAATGATAACTTTTGAAGAAATGCTCCCGCTACTTCCGGCAATTATTATTCCAATAGCGGCAATCATGCTCATGCGATATAGGCTTAATGTGCTTTCATTGGGTGATTATGAAGCAAAAACATTAGGAATAAATATTCGCAAAACACGAGGAATATTCATACTCTGCTCCACATTGAGCACAGCGAGCTGTGTATGTATGTGCGGTACGATTGGATGGGTCGGTCTGGTAATTCCCCATACTGCACGAATGATTATTGGTTCGGACAACAAAAAAATGTTGCCTATTGCTATGATTTTCGGCTCAATTTTTATGATCTTTATTGATGTTCTTTGCAGAACGATTACTACTGCTGAACTTAAACTTGGTATTCTGACAGGTTTGATTGGTGCACCGTTTTTCATCTTCATTTTGTTCAAACAAAGGAGGCAAGTTCAATGATTTTAGAAGTAAATAAAATCAGCTTCCATTATCATAACAGTCGTGAGATTTTTCGTGATGTCAGCTTCAGTATCGACAGGGGAGAAATTCTTTCTATTCTTGGTACAAATGGTGCAGGGAAATCAACACTTCTGAATTGCATTGCCAATTTGCGTCAACCTAACTCAGGGGAGATTTTACTGAATGGTAAACCGATGTCGAAAATGAAAGTTAGAGAAATTTCACAGGTAATAGGATATGTTCCCCAAGTCCATTCAACTGCGTATGCCTATACTGTGAGGGAATTTACAGTAATGGGGCGCACACCATATATTGGCGCTTTCTCAACACCAAGCAAGAATGATTACAAAATATCCGATGCGGCATTGGAAAAGATGGGGATATCTCATTTAAAGAACAAGCCATACACGGAAATCTCCGGAGGTGAAAGACAGCAAGTAATGATTGCGAGGGTTATTGCACAGCAGCCACAGTTGATTCTTTTGGATGAACCAACGGCACATCTTGATTATGGAAACCAATATCGTGTTGTGCAGATGATACGTCAATTTGCGGATGAGGGATATGCATTAATCATGACAACGCATAATCCGGAGCATGCAATAATGCTCAACGGAAAGGTTGCAATACTGAATAACGAAGGTATATTGGATGTAGGACGAGCAGCAGAAACAATCAACGGTGAAGCATTGTCAAAATTGTATGGACTGCCAATCAAACTTGTATATAATAACGAAGCCAAACGGAATGTATGTGTTGTTTGCTAAAAAAATAAAATTTTTTTGAATAAATAAATATAACTTAAAAATTAACAAACAAATTTATATTTTTTAAAATGTTAATATTAAGACCGTGCTTGTGAGCAGTAATTAGTGCAGTGATTGTATTAAAGAAAAATTCAACTTGATATTTAATATGTACCAAGTTATAATTCAATCAAACATACTAAGGGATAACCCTTTTTATATTTAGTATCGTTACACTTAAATAAATGCAACGAGGTGAGGTATGAGCGAGCGGATAATTTATATTGTGCGTCATTGTAAACCAAATTTACCCTCAGATACTTCCATATGCATTGGAGTAACAGATATTCCCCTAAGCATGGAGGGGATTAAGCAAGCTGAAGAATTAAAAGAATACTTTTCAAATAAAAATATAAATGCAATATATTCAAGTCCCTTAATTAGAGCTAAAAAAACTGCTGAAATAATAGCAGATAATAAAATAAAAGTTGAAATAAGAAATGATTTTTCCGAGTTGAATATGGGTAAATGGGACGGTATGACATTTGAAGAAATTAAACAAAAATATCCTGTAGAGTACATTGAAAGAGGAAATGATTTTGAAAATTATATAGTTGAAGGCGGAGAAAGTATGTCCATGTGCAGGGACAGAGCTCTTGCACAACTGTGGAATATAATTGACAATTCAATAGGCAATATAATAATAGTAGCCCATGCGGGGGTTAACAGGTTGATTTTAGCAGAAATATTAGGAATAAGTATAAAAGGAAGCTTCGCATTTAAGCAGGAATATGGAAGTATAAATATTATTAAATATGATGGAAATTTTTTAGAAGTAAGAAATATAGGAATATGTGCAAACGATTTATAGAAATGGTGAACAGAAATAGGGGGTTAAATATGGATTTTTATAATATTCTGAAACAAATTGATAAAGGTAAGAAAAATATTGTAATCACTATTGTTACAGGTGAAAACGCAGGCTCAAAACTGATTTTATCCGATGGTGAAATTCTATATAAAAGCGATGATGAAGTTTTATGGGATGAAATAATTCAAAATATACCTAACATATCTAAAAGTCAGGTATTAACAATAAATGATAGAAAAGTATATTATGAATTCTTGAGACAAAGCTACAATGTAGTAGTTTGCGGTGCAGGACATATATCTATTTCTATAATAAAAATGTGTAAGCTGTTAGACTTGCCGGTTACAGTAATAGATGACAGATTAACCTTTGTTAACAATGCTTTGGAAGCCGGAGCAGATGAAGTAGTATGTGAGCCCTTTGAAAATGCACTTAACAACATTCAGGGAGATACAGGTACATTTTTCATAATAGTAACAAGGGGGCATAGATATGACCAAGTATGCCTTGAAAGTATTATTAATAAGGAAAATGCATATATTGGCATGATTGGCAGTCGATTAAGAGTGGCAAAAGTACTGGATTATATAGAGGGCAAGGGTATTCCAAGGGAAAAATTAAATCAGGTGCACACTCCCATCGGTTTAAGAATCGGGGCGGAAACACCTGCAGAAATAGCAGTATCAATAATGGCTGAAATTATTGAAGTTAAAAATAAAAAGTCAGGTCTCAGTGCATATAACAAGGAGCTTATTGACTTCATTCTTAATGAAAAAAACAACATTCCAAAAGTATTGGTTACAATTGTTTCAAGGAAGGGTTCATCACCAAGGGATGTAGGAACAAAAATGATAGTTTCCAAGGATGGAACAATGACGGGAACCATCGGCGGAGGTTGTGTTGAAGCAGATATCAGACAGACAGCGCTGTCTTGCATGGATAATGGTGAATGTAAGTTAGTAAGAGTGGATATGACGGGGATAGAAGCTGAAGATGATGGAATGGTTTGCGGCGGAATAATAGAGTTGTTTGTTGAACCCGTTAATTAATGGTAAGGGTGTAGTATGAATGTAGGAAATATTAAGGCAGTGATAGCTGCAGGTGGATTATCATCCCGTATGAATGAATTTAAACCATTGTTGGAAATTGGAGGCAGCACGATTATTGAAATGACAATAAACAATTTCAAACAGCTTGGAGTTAATGAAGTTGTGGTAGTAACAGGGTTTCGGGGAGACGAAATAGAGCAGAAACTGTCAAAATATAATGTTGCATGTATAAGAAACAATGATTACCGTAACACACATATGTTTGATTCTGTTTGTATAGGGTTAAAAGAAGTAAAAGATGCTGATTTTGTTTTCATAAGTCCCGCAGACAGTCCCTTTGTTCAACAATTTACCTTAAAAAGAATGCTTGAAGAAATGAAAAATGAAAATATTAATCTCATTCAACCGTCCTTTGAAGGAAAAAACGGACATCCGTTGCTCCTTAGGATGAAGGCGGTTGACAATATATTAAAACATAATGGAGCAAGGGGTTTACAGGGAGCAATAGCAAAAATGGGAGATGATTTCAAAAACATTTCTTTTGCTGACCCGGGGATAATTTTAGATGCGGATACTCCCGATGATTATTTTAAAATAATAGAATTCAATGAAAACAGCTCATGTCCATCATTAAGTCTTTGCAGAAAAATCCAGGATTATTTTCAAATGCCGGATACAGTAAAAGCACACAGTGATAAAGTATTGATGGCAGCTATGGGCATAATAAACCGGTTGAATAAAAGAAGAATAAAACTGAACACTAAAACAATTATGGCTTCATGCTTGCTTCATGATATAGCAAAAGGAAGACTTCACCATGCTGATGTAGGTTCAGATTGGTTAAAAGATATGGGCTATACGGAAATATCACAAATTGTGAAAGAGCATATGGAGCTTAAAAACATTTCTAAATCTCCAAAGGAAAAAGAAGTTGTATATTTAGCTGATAAAATGGTCGATGGTAATGAAATTACAACAATCGAAGAAAAATTTTCAGCAAAAAAAAGAATATATGAGAATAACCATGAAGCTTTGAAAGCTGTAAAACATAGGAAAAACCAGGCATTAAAAATATATAATTCAATATACTCAGAAGGAGAGCACTATGAAACTGATAAAGACTGTTGATGCTATCGGTCATGTATTAAGCCATGATATTACTCAGATTATCAAGGACGAAAAAAAGGGAGTATTGTTTAAGAAAGGCCACGTTATAAAGGAAGAAGACATTCCCATGCTTTTGTCCGTGGGCAAGGAAAATATATATATTTTGGAAAAATTAGAGGGAATGCTTCATGAAAATGAAGCAGCTCAAATTCTTTACAGTATTTGCGAAAATAAATTCTTGAAACCTACTGAAGTATCTGAAGGAAAAATAGAAGTAATAGCCGACGCTTATGGACTTTTCAAGTTGGATGCAGAAAGACTTTATGAAATAAACAGCCTTGGTGAAATGATGATTGCAACGAGGCATGGGAATACTGTTGTAAAGCCGGGAGACAAGCTTGCGGGAACAAGAGTAATTCCTTTAGTGATAGAAGAGAGCAAGATGAAAAAGGCACAGGAAATATGGGCAGGCAGACCGATAATGGGAATTATGCCTTTTAAACACAAGAAGGTTGGTATTGTAACTACGGGAAGCGAAGTGTTCAAAGGAAGAATAAAAGATACCTTCGGTCCTGTAATTATAGAAAAATTCGATGAATTTAATGCAGAAATAATCGGACAGAAAATTGTGGATGATGATAGAAAAGGAATTACCGATGCAATTTTGTCGTTTATTGAAACAGGTGCTGACATTGTTGTTTGCACCGGCGGAATGAGCGTTGACCCGGATGACAATACCCCCGGTGCTATAATGGATACGGGAGCGGAAATAATAACGTACGGCGCCCCTGTGCTGCCTGGAGCAATGATGCTAATATCCTATTATGATAATAACGTCAGTAAAATACCGATAGTGGGATTACCGGGATGTGTCATGTATGCAAAAAGGACAATTTTTGATTTAATTCTGCCTCGAATTATGGCAGATGATTTTATCAAAAAATCAGATATAGATAAGTTAGGGCAAGGAGGGCTTTGTTTAAACTGCAATCCATGCACATATCCAAATTGCGGTTTTGGGAAGATGTCCTAACCAGACTGCGAGATGTCCTAACCCTATTTTTTAGACCAGAGGGTTATTTATACAATTCGTTATACTTTATTAAACTTAACGATAACGCATAGTAATATAATTTTTTATAAATGGAGGAAAATATGAAAATGAAAAGAATTATCAGTATTATTTTAACAATTTGCTTGCTTATGGTCTTAGCAGGCTGCAGCAATGCTGAAACACCACCGGTAACTCCGGAACCGGATGAACAAACAGAACCGGAAACACCGGTAGAGCCGGAAGAACCTGAAGAGGAGCCGGCAGAAGAAGTAACTATACTTTTAGCGGCGGCAGCAAGTTTGAAAAACTGTATTGACGGAGAATTAATTCCCATGTTTGCTGAAAAATATCCAAATATAACAGTTGATGCAACATATGACAGCTCCGGAAAATTGCAGGCACAAATTGAAGAAGGTGCAGACGTAGATGTATTTATATCAGCTGCCATGAAACAAATGAATGCTTTAGATGAACAAGGCCTTATTAAAGAAGGGACGAAGGTTGAATTATTGGAAAATAAAATAGTTTTAATACTTCCAAAGGACAGCCAGGCTGAGATAGCTTCATTTGAAGATATTTTAAAAGCAGAAACCATAGCTGTTGGCGACCCTGAAAGTGTACCTGCGGGACAGTATGCTAAAGAATCGTTTGAAAATTTAGGCTTGTGGGAAGACGTATTGGCTAAAGCAAGCCTTGGAACAAATGTAACGGAAGTTTTAAGCTGGGTTGCAGCAGGTAGCGCTGATGCAGGAGTAGTTTATGCAACAGATGCGGCATCAAATCCGGATGTGAAGGTTGTGGCAGAAGCACCTGAAGGCTCTGTTTCAAAGGTAATTTATCCTATAGGAATAATTGATGCAACTACAAAATTAGAAGCGGCAGAAAATTTTGCCGAGTTCTTACAAAGTGCAGAGGCATTAAGTATATTTGAAAAATACGGATTTTCAGCTAATTAGGAGGAAAAAATGAATTGGTCTCCCATGGTAATATCCCTTAAAACAGCATCAGTATCAATAATAATTACATTTTTTTTAGGTATATTTGCTGCTAAATTGGTTGTAGGAATGAAATCAGATAAAGTTAGGATAGTGATAGACGGGGTGTTAACATTGCCCCTGGTACTTCCGCCAACTGTTTTAGGATTTTTCATCCTGCTAATATTAGGAGTAAAAAGGCCATTGGGAAAGTTTTTATTGGAGTTTTTTAGTGTGAAAATAGTTTTTTCCTGGACAGCCACTGTAATAGCGGCTGTCGTGGTTTCCTTTCCACTCATGTACCGCTCGGCAAGAGGTGCATTCGAGCAGGTTGATAAAAATTTGATTATGGCCGGACGCACATTGGGTATGTCTGAAAGAATGATATTTTGGAGGATTATTATGCCTCTGGCACTGCCGGGAATAGCATCGGGCGGTGTATTGGCATTTGCGAGAGGACTTGGTGAATTTGGGGCAACAGCCATGGTAGCCGGAAATATTGCCAATAAAACCAGGACGCTGCCGTTGGCAATTTATGCTGAGGTTGCAGCAGGCAATATGGAAGGCTCCTATGGTTATGTTGCAGTTGTAGTATTAATTTCTTTTGCGGTGCTGTCTTTGATGAATTACTTTACAATGAAGGGCAGCAAATACATTAATAAGGATGAATTAAAATGAGTTTAGAGGTTTCTGTAAAGAAAAAATTCAAAGGCTTTAGCTTAGAAGTAAATTTTAGAACAAACGGAGAATATCTCGGTATCTTAGGTGCATCGGGAAGCGGCAAAAGCCTCACATTAAAATGTATCGCAGGAGTTGAAACCCCTGACGAAGGTAGAATTGTCCTTAATAACAGGGTGCTTTACGATTCAAAGAAAAACATCAATATAATACCTCAGAACAGAAATATAGGATATATGTTTCAAAACTATGCTTTATTTCCGAATATGACTGCAGAGGAAAATATTGGTGTTGGATTAAAGCTGCCAAAGAAAGAAAAAAAAATAAAAACGAATGAATTAATGAAATTATTTCGTATAGAAGATATGGGTTACAAGTATCCTGCTCAATTATCCGGTGGGCAGCAGCAAAGAGTTGCCTTAGCTCGGATAATTGCATATGAGCCGGATGTATTGCTGTTGGATGAACCCTTTTCGGCATTAGACAGCCGGCTTAAAAGTGAGCTTCATACTGATTTTTTGGATTTACTTAAATTGTATAATGGAGAAGTGTTGATTGTAACTCACAGTAAGGATGAAGTGTATAGATTCAGTGAAAATTTAGCCCTTATAGAAAAAGGAACTATTACAGGTTTTGGTAAAACAAAGGAAATATTTGAAAAGCCAAGGTCATTATCCGAGGCAAAAATGATAGGTTGCAAGAATATTTCGCAATGCAGTATTAAAGACAATAAAATTTATTGTTCTGATTGGGGAATAGTGTTAGAACCAAAGGACATTCCCGAAAACTGCAGCTATATCGGTATTCCTTCCAATAGCTTTGAAATTGCAAATGAAGCAGGAATTAACACTATTGAATGTAAATTAATAAATGTTGTTGAGGAAATTAACGAGTATACAATTGCAATTGAAAACAGCAATGGCAATGAAACTAAACCAATATATTTTAATATAAATAAAGAAGTTTGGAATAATAGAAAAAATAAAGATAAATTATATATAAAAATCAATGATTTTTATATGTTGAAATAAAGCTGCCCTAACCCTGTTTTTCAGAGACTGCAAGATGCCCTAACCCGTTTTTATATATATTTATGAAAATGCTTTTCAAAAATTTGTGAAGACTTTTTATTGATTTCTTTTTCGAAATTAATATATGTTTCTAAAAATTCGATAGCTTCCTTAGTTAAGCTTGAGCCTCCTCCGCCAATTCCCCCGATTTTTCTGTCTAATATTTTAAACCCTAAGGCATCTTCTGAACCTTTTATCATTTTATTTGCTTTTGTATATGACAAGTTCATTTCTCTTGCTGCTGCTCGTAATGATTCATGCTTACGAGTTAATTGAAGAAGATCTAAAACCCCCGGGCCGAAGAATATAGCATCCTTTGCTAATCGAATTTGCATTGCACAATGTAATTTTTTCATTTCCATACTTACCTCCAACTATATTTTATCAAAACGTATAAAAAATGCAAATCCTTTTCCTAAGTGCACTTGAGTTTCCATTCGATTTATATTATAATTATAACGGGTATAAGAATTCCCCTCTACTCTTTATGTGGTGGGTGCTGATTAGGAAGGGGCGAGTATGTTGAATAGTAATTATAAAGAAATTATAAAGCAATCTCATCAAAGATGTGAAAAATTAGGCATTCAACAAGATCAAATTTACAGCAAAAAAATAGTAAGTGATAATGCTCTGCAAAGAATTCTTAATGAAAATAGAGATATGATTATGACAGCGATACCATATATTGAGCAAATATTTAAATTCACAAAGGGCAGTGATTTCTTTGTGTTGTTGACAGACAGCGAAGGCTGTATTTTAAATGCATTAGGTGATGAGAATATTTTATCGGAAGCATTCAGTCTTAAAATGATACCGGGAGCTTATATGAATGAAGAAAATATCGGCACCAATGCAATGTCTTGTGTAATTAAAACAAATAGTCCCATTCAGCTTTCGGGACCTGATCATTTCATAAATACATATAAAAGGTGGACATGCTCAGCAGCACCTGTTAAAGACAGTGACGGGAATTTAATAGGTGTAGTGGATTTAACCGGCTATACTGAAAACGTTCATCCTCATACATTGGGAATTGTTGTATCGGTAGCAAAAGCTATTGAAGAAATGCTTAAAGTAATAAAGACTAATAAAAACACTAAAAACAAGAAATCTATAAATGTTAATTCCCATCAATATAAATACAGGTTTGAAGATATTGTAGGTCAAGATGAAAATTTTTTAGATGCAATAGAATTTGCCAAGAAAATTTCAAACAGCGATTCTACAATATTGCTAATGGGAGAAAGCGGTACAGGAAAAGAATTATTTGCCCAATCTATTTATAATTTAAGTCCAAGGTGCAATGAGCCCTTTATTGTATTAAACTGCGGTGCTATACCAAGACAGCTGATGGAATCAGAGCTTTTTGGATATGTTGAAGGAGCATTTACAGGGGCGAAAAAGGGAGGTAATCCGGGGAAATTTGAATTAGCAAACGGTGGTACCATTCATCTTGATGAAATAGGTGAGATGCCTCCGGATATGCAGGTAAAACTTCTGAGAGTTTTAGAAGAAGGCTATGTTACAAGGCTTGGCAGCCATAAAATAATTCCTGTTGATGTGAGAATAATTGCATCAACCAACAAAGATTTAGGAAAAGAAGTTGAAAAAAGCAAGTTTAGAAAAGATTTATACTATAGATTAAATGTTCTGCCTTTGTTCATACCTCCATTGAGAGAAAGAAAAGGCGATATAAAATTGCTTTTAGATTACTTCATTGATGAAATTTCCCGGCGTACATCAAAGCCTAAAATTAACATTACAAAGGAAAATTTACTACTTCTCGAAAATCACAACTGGCCCGGGAATGTAAGAGAGCTTAGGAACTTTGCAGAACTATTGATAAATACGGGGAAGTTTCCAAATATGTATTTTAATAGAATGGAAAAACCAATGGCAAAAGAACATAAAGAAGAAAGTTTAGATATGGAATCAGTTGAAAAAGAGCATTTAATTAGAGTAATAAGAAGATGCAACGGAAATATTTCTCAATCTGCAGAACTATTAGGTATTAGAAGAAATACATTGTACAATAAAATAAAAAAATACAACATCAACATATAGTGTCATTAAAACGAACAATAAATTACAATGTTGTCCAAAAAATGAGCAGTGAAAATATTCAGCGTTGTTAAAATATCAACGTTCCTTATTGGCATACAATTTGCTTTATATATTGTGGGAAGAGACACACCTTCATGGAGGGTAAGCCTAGGGTAATTCCATGAAGGAATGTCCCCAATATTAGAAGGAGGTATTTATGCTTAAGAAAACGTTACTCATTAACGGAGTGGAAATTAGAGCTGTAGTAGACCCTAATGCTACTTTAGCAGAATTTCTAAGGGAGCAATTGCATTTAGTAGGAACTAAAGTTGGCTGCAACAAAGGTGAATGCGGTGCATGCTCAGTGATTTTGAACGGTAAAGTTACCAGGTCATGTATAACAAGGATGAAAAATGTTAAAGAAGATTCTGAAATTATTACTATTGAAGGTGTAGGCACCAGGGACAACCTTCATCCGCTGCAATTAGCTTGGATGGTTCATGGTGGTGCACAGTGCGGATTCTGTACGCCGGGATTTATAGTATCGGCAGCAGCATTGTTGGAAGAAAATATAAATCCTACCCGAGAAGAAGTTAGGGATTGGTTCCAAAAACACAGAAATCTGTGCAGATGTACAGGATACATACCTTTAACTGATGCTGTAATTGATGCTGCTAAGCTTATGAGAGGGGAAATAACTAAGGAAGACCTTTGGTTTAAACTTCCCAAGGGAGCTAAAATGATGGGCTCTGAATACGTAAGGCCTTCTGCATTAGGCAAGGTTACAGGCACTTGGGATTTTGGCGCAGATTTAGGTCTTAAACTTCCCGATGAAACATTGCATATTAAATTAGTTCAGGCAGAGGTTTCCCATGCGAACATTTTGTCAATTGACACTTCCGAAGCAGAAAAGATGCCTGGAGTATATAAAGTATTAACCTACAAGGATGTTCCGGGAACAAACAGAATTAATGGATTGGCATTTCCCCAGAACAAAGGTGATGGCAAAGAAAGGCCGATACTTTGCGACAAGAAAGTGTTCCAATATGGAGACCCTCTTGCCATGGTACTGTCAACCAGCCCGAAATTAGCAGAAGAAGCTGCTAAAAAAGTAAAGGTGGAGCTTGAGGAATTACCTGCATATATGAGTGCGCCGGCTGCTATGGCAGAGGATGCAATTGAAATACATCCGGGTACCCCTAATGTATACTTTGAATGCGGTGTTATTAAGGGAGAAGATACTGAGCCGATATTTGAAAAAGCAAAATATACGGTTGAAGATGATTTTTATGTTGGAAGACAACCTCACATGCCTCTTGAGCCGGATGTTGGATTTGCATATATGGATGAAGAAGGTAAATTAATAGTTCATTCTAAGAGTGTAGCATTACATTTCCATCATTTAATGACGGCAGAAGGTATCGGCGTTGACCCGGATAAATATATATTGGTACAGAACAATGCAGGAGGTACATTCGGATATAAATTCAGCCCTACAATGGAAGGATTATTAGGCGTTGCGGCTCTTGTTACCAAAAAACCTGTATATCTGCAGTTTAGCATGGACCAGCATTTTGCATATACAGGCAAAAGGTCTCCATTCTTTATGAATGTAAAATTTGCTGCCGATGAAGATGGAATGCTTCAAGGGATGGAAGGAGATTTCTTCGTAGACCATGGTCCTTATTGTGAGTTCGGAGATTTGTTAACAGTAAGAGGAACACAGTTTATGGGAGCATGCTACAATATTCCTAATATCAGAAACAAAGGGCAGACTGTTGCCACAAACCATGCATGGGGCTCAGCATTCAGAGGATACGGCTCACCTCAGAGTTTATTCTCTTCGGAAGTATTGATAGATAAATTGGCAGCGGAAATGGGAGTTGACCCGTTGGAATTAAGATATAAAAATGTTCTTCGTCCGGGAGGCACCACACCTCAGGGATGTGAACCTGATGTTTATTGCTTGCCTGATGCCATAGATAAAATAAGACCCTACTATAAAGAAGCTAAACAAAGAGCAGAAGAATTAAACAAAAAAGGCGGAAATATTAAATACGGTGCCGGTGTATCGTTACTGTGCTACGGCTCAGGTTTAGGCGGAGTCGATACTTCGGAAGCATGGGCGGAAATAACACCGAAGGGAGTTACTGTAGGGAATTCATGGGAAGACCACGGCCAAGGTGCTGATATGGGAACTTTAACATATGCACATGATGCCCTTCTTCCTTTAGGATTAGAGCCGGAACAAATTCGTTTGGTTATGAATGATATGGAAAAAACTCCTAACAGCGGTCCTGCAGGAGGAAGCCGTTCAACTGTTACTACAGGAAATGCAACTCGAGTGGCATGCTTAAATCTTGTAGAGGCATTAAAGAAACCGGATGGAACCTATCGAACTTATGATGAGGTTATTAAAGAAGGCCTCCCTGTAAGATATGAAGGTAAATGGTCTACCCCGGGTACAGACCAAGATGTTGTAACAGGGCAAGGGAATCCATTTGCAAACTATATGTATGGTGTTCTTTTATCCGAAGTAAGTGTTGATACTACTACGGGAAAAGCAACAGTAGAAAAGTTGACCATTGTTTCGGATTGTGGTAAGATTACCAATAAATTAGTTATTGAGGGACAAATTTACGGAGGATTGGCACAAGGTATAGGTCTTGCATTAACAGAAGACTATGAAGATATACATTATCACAATACATTGACAAAAGCCGGCTTCCCGCAAATTAAAGATGTACCGGACAATATTCTTATAATCCATCAAGAAACACCGAGGCCGGATGGAGCATTAGGAGCTTCAGGAGTTGGAGAAATGCCTCTTTCTGCACCACATGCTTCAATAATAAATGCCATTTATGATGCATGCGGAGTAAGAATTACGGAATTGCCGGCACTACCGGAAAAAATACTTGCAGGATTAAAAGAGCTTAAATAAATAAATTGAACACAAGCGGGATTGGGAGGCTTTCCCAATCCCATTTAAATTTATAGCATGAGGAGGTAGGTACCAATGGATCTTGATAAATTGTTGGAAATAGGAGATAGATGTATTAATGAGGAGCCGCCGGCATGCACTGCACATTGCCCTGTTCATTTGGATGTAAAATCCTTTGTTGAAGAAATTGAAAAAGGGGATTTTAAAAAGGCATATAAAATTATGGAAAAGAGAATTCCATTTCCGCGAATAATAGGTATGCTATGTGATAATCCTTGTGAAAATGTATGTGTAAGGAACAATAAGGGGGGAGCAATAGGAATAAGTGAATTAGAAAAGGCAGCGGTATACTATGGGTATTCAAAACCAAAAAAGCTAAGACCTTTGCCGCCGTCGAAAAAGACTATTGCTGTAATAGGAAGTGGACTGAGGGGAATGACGGCAGCTTATGATTTGAATAAAAAAGGATATAAAATTGACATTTATGAAAAAAACAGCCGCCTGGGCGGAAGACTTTGGAATTATATAAATGAAACACTTACTAAAGAAATAATCAATGAAGAATTTGATTTTGTAAACAGCAATAATATAAATTTATATTTAAATACTAATGTTGACATTAAGACTGTTGAAGAGATAGCAGGTAAATATACTGCAGTGCTTTTATCATCAAGTGATTTAGTTAATCAATATAAATGTGACAATTTGACATTTCAAGCTGGTGATTCCAATATATTTTCAGCTTTTACAGAGGGCAATAATAATTCAATAATATTTGCTGCCAGTGCCGGAAGAAGAGCAGCAATTTCAATTGACAGGTACTTACAAAATGTATCTATGACAGCTTCAAGAGAAAATGAAGGAAGTTATGAAACTGTTTTAAAGTACAAAGACGATGAAGAAGAAGAAAAGAAAAGGGTAGAAAAAAAATCTCATATATATTCCCGGGAAGAAGCAGTTGAAGAAGCAAACAGATGTTTTAAATGTCAGTGCAGAGACTGTATAAATCCCTGTGTCCATCTTAAGAGATTTAATATTGCACCCAAATCCTATATCAGGAATATTAACCATAACGAAAGAATAATACAAGGCTCTCATTATGCAAATAAAATGATTAATTCATGCACAGAATGCGGATTGTGCAATGAAATGTGTGATTATGGCGTAAATATGAAGGAAGTTATTGAAAAAACAAGAGAAAGTATGGTTCTTAGGGGGAAGATGCCTCAATCAGCACACGATTTCGCATTAAAGGATATGAAATTCAGTAACAGTGAGAGGTTTTTAACATATAAAAAAGAAGTGAACAAAGACAAAGTAAAGTATGTATTTTATCCCGGATGCCAACTTCCTGCTTCAGACCCTGAATATATTGAAAGAATATATACTTATCTAACAGATAATATAAATGAGGGAGTAGGGCTTATGTTGGGGTGCTGCGGCGCACCGGCAGACTGGGGAGGACAGCAGTCTCTTATGAAAGAAAGTGCCGATTTAATAAAAAATGCATGGGAAGAGTTAGGTAATCCTATTTTCATATTGGCATGCTTTAGTTGTGGCAGTAATTTTGAAAAATATATGAAAGAAATTGAATATATTTCACTCTGGGAAATAATAGATAAAAATCCTCTCCCGGAAACCCTGTCCGGAAAAGATCTGACTTTAAATATTCACGACCCCTGCACATCAAGACATAATGACAAAGCTCAGGAAAGTGTAAGGAATATCTTATCAAGACTAAACTGCCAAGTAAGGGAACTGAAATTTTCAAAGGATAAAACTAAATGCTGTGGATACGGCGGACTCGTATATTTTGCAAACAGAGAGCAATCAGAGGATTTCATCAATGACAGAATAAATGAAAGTCCTGAGGATTTGCTGGTATACTGCACTATGTGCAAGGATTTATTTATTAGCCACAACAAAAGAACCTTTCACATGCTCGATTTATTATTCAGCGATAATTTGGAGGAAGCATCGATGAGAAAAATGCCGTCTCTATCCGATAGGCAGCACAACAGAATGATGGTAAAAAAAGATTTACTTAAAAATATTTGGGGTGAGGATGTAGAAATGGATAATGATGAAAAATTAAATATTACTCTTACCCAAGAAGTTAAAGAAAAAATGGAAGAACTCTATATTCTGCTAAGCGATATAAATAAAGCTGTTATGAATTCAATTGAAACTAAGGAGAGATTTTTTAATCCTAAGGACAGCTCCTATTTAACCAGGTTAAGAATTGAAAATGTAACTTATTGGGTTAAATATGAAATTATAGATGAAAAAATAACGGTTTTAAATGTATACAGCCATAGAATGGAAGTTGTGGAGGGTGGAAATGAAAATATACAGTGATGATATGAAAACCCCTTGGATGTGCGATAAATGTCAGGAAGAGCTAATTATGGAGAAAACCAATGTGCTGTACATCGATGCAAATTTTGAAGTGGAATTAATGAAATGCCCCGTGTGCAAAATGGTATATATTGATGAAGACCTTGCAAGAGGGAAAATGTTAGAGGTTGAAAAAGCGTTGGAGGATAAATAATTGAGCAGCCCGAAATTTTATGAAAATAAAGAAGTACAAAAAACAATGGGGGAAACTTTAAGACCGGGAGGCCTTGAAACAACCGAGAGGGCCTTGGGGTTCTGCAAATTCAAACAAAGGGATATGTTGCTTGACTTAGGCTGCGGCAAGGGAAGAACCATTAAATACGTTTGGGATAATTACCATATAAATATGTGGGGATTGGATATATCCGAAAAGTTAGTTAGAGAAGCAAGAGAATTAAATAAAGACTCCCAAATATTCTTATCTTCCGGTGAGGATACCCCCTTTGAGGACAAAAAATTTGACGGTGTATTTGCAGAATGTACCTTGTCACTCATGGATAATTTAGAAATTACAATTAACGAAGTAAACAGAATTATGAAAACAGACGGTTTTTTAGTAATATCAGATATTTATGCCAAAAATACGGAATATCTTCCCGAGCTAAAAAACTTTAATTTGGACACATGCTTGAAAAGGCCTCATAGTATAGATGCATTGATGAATTTGTTAAAGGATAAAGGCTTTAAAGTATTGCTTCATGAAAATCATGATAATTTTATTATGCAATTAGTTGGAGATATAATATTTGGTTACGGCTCAATGGAAAATTTCTTTGGCTGTGGCGGAGGAAATTGCATTGACGGCAAGAAATTTAATGAAATACTCAAAAAATCAAAGATTGGATATTTCTTGATGATTGCTCAAAAGGAGGAAAGTAATGTCAGGGGATACAGCTTTTAAAGTATTCAAATTGTCAGCTTTGGGTTATTGCTGCACACAAATTATGCTGAAGATGGCTTTGGAAGAAGAAGGAGAAGAAAACGAAGATTTAATCAGGAGTGTAAATGGTCTTTGCAACGGTATCGCAGGAAAGCAGAAAACTTGTGGAACACTTATAGGCGGAGTGATGATTTTAGGACTTTATGGCGGCAAGGGAGTTGATTCACAATACGTAAAAGAAAATTACGGAAATATGGTGCGCGAATTCGCAGATTGGTTTGAAGAAGAATTTGACAGCATTGACTGTGTTGATTTAATCGGAGTTACGAAGTTTGAAGAAAGTGATACAAGCTACATGCTTAAATGCGGTGATTTAATCATTAAAAGCTACAATAAAGTAATTGATATTTTAAATGAAAACGGTTATGAATTTGGAGAGAGAGAATGGCAGTAAAAGAATTATTTGAAACCGACAGTCTATGTCCGGAGTGTTTAAATTTAATTAAGGCGAAAATTACAGAAGAAAATGATGAAGTATATATGTATAAAAACTGCAAAACTCACGGTGAATACAAGACTGTTATATGGAGGGGCAAGCCAAAGATAGAAGATTGGATTAATACGAAGAACCGCGTGTTTATAAAAAACCCTCTGACAGAGGTAGTTAACGGCTGCCCCTATGACTGCGGACTGTGTGGTGAGCACAGGCAGACTACATGCACGGCATTGATTGAAGTTACTAATGATTGCAATTTATATTGCAAATTTTGCTTTGCAAGTGCAAAAGACAAAGAAATATTTGAGCCCTCATTAAAGGATATAGAGTTTTATTATAGTAGAATATTACAGCAATCAGGTGTGTGCAACGTTCAACTGTCAGGGGGAGAGCCCACTGTTCGCAACGACTTAAAAGAAATAATTAAAATAGGAAAAGATAAGGGATTTGACTTTATTCAAATAAATACTAATGGGATACGTATAGGAGAAGATGAAAATTACTTAAAGGGACTTAAAAAAGCAGGGTTAAGCTCTGTTTATCTGCAATTTGACGGAACTGAGGATGAAATATTCGAGAATATCCGAGGAAGAAAACTGCTTCAGACGAAAATAGATGCAATCAATAATTGCTCTAAACATGGTATCGGTGTAGTATTAGTGCCGGTTATAATACCGGGAATAAACGATAACAACATAGGCGAAATGATTAAATTTGCACTAAATCATACACCTACGGTAAGGGGTATCCATTTTCAGCCTGTAAGTTATTTCGGACGAATAGAAAATAAGCCCACTGATAATGACAGAATAACACTTCCTGAAATTATGGAAAAGATAGAAAGTCAAACCAACGGCTTAGTAAAAATGGACAGCTTAAAGGCACCGTGCTGCGAAAATTCCCTTTGCTCATTTAACGGAAGTTTTATTTACGATAAGGATAAGAATCTTAAGCCTATAACAAAAAGAAATTCAGACAGCTGTAAAAGTAATATAGATGCCGCAGAGGGTGCCGTAAGAGCTAAAAAGTACGTTGCGGGAAATTGGAAAATAAGCGCAGCAAAGAAAACAAAGAAGTTTGACTCATGGGACTTATTGGTGAATGAACTGAAAACAAGAACTTTCAGTATATCGGCAATGGCATTTCAGGATGTTTACAATGTCAGTATTGAAAGACTCAAGGATTGCTGTATTCATGTTGTCAACAAAGAGGGTAATTTAATACCATTTTGCATTTACAATATAACCAATATAGAAGGCAAATCAATTTACAGATAGTGAGGGCAGAATGAAAACACCTTTGGAAAACCGGATAATAGAAGATGCAAGACTCAAAAAGGACTACAGAAAAACCCTTGATGAATACCAATTGAATAATATCAAAAAAATAATTAAGTATGCAAAAGATAACAGCTCATTTTATAAAAAGCAATTGCAAAATACATCTGAAAACATACTTTCCTTGAAAGACTTTAATGAAATCCCCTTCACATATTCTAAAGATATTTTAGACAATCCATATAGTTTTTTATGTATGCCTGAAAAATTCGTAAAAAGAATCGTTACATTGAATACTTCAGGTACAACAGGAAACAACAAAAGAATTTTCTTTACGGAAAATGATTTAAATATGACCGTGGATTTTTTTGCAGCCGGTTTTAAAGCAATGACAGGTAAAGAAGACCGTGTTATGGTAATGATGCCGGGGCTTACCTACGGCAGCGTTGGTGATATTATAAAAAAAAGTTTGGATAAACTAAACGTTGTTAATTTTGTTGTGGGAGTTATGAAGGATTCTTATGAAACAGCTAACTTCATTAAAGACAACAATATAAATTCCATCGTAGCGCTTCCGATGCAAATTTTATATTTAAGCCGTGTCCATAAAGATATATTTAAATCTATAGAAAAATTAATGCTCAGTGCAGATTATGTTCCCGAAGTTCTTATACAGGAGCTGAGTACTAAAAATTGCAAAGTATTCACTCACTACGGCTTGACAGAAACTGCTTACGGCTGTGCCGTGGAGTGCAAAGCATTAAACGGATATCATTACAGGGAAAATCAACTTTATTTGGAAGTTGTAAATCCTCTGACGGGTGAAGTTTTGGAGGACGGTAATTGGGGGGAAATAGTTGTGACTACATTCGATAGGGAAGCAATGCCTCTTATAAGGTACAGAACAGGAGATTGGGGAGCATTTAAAACAGAAGCTTGTAAATGCGGCACATTTTTGAAAACCTTGGAAAGGTCAAAGGGAAGAATTAATAATACTGTAAATGTATGTGGCACTAATATAGATATTAGGGAATTTGACGAATTGCTGTTAAAATTTGAATCTATACTTGATTATAAAATTACGGAAGAAAATGATAATTTGAAAATAATAGTATATTTACATGAAGATTATTGTTTGGAAAATATAAAAACAACTTTAAGTAGTTTTTTTCAAAACAAATGCAAAGGAAAATGTAAATTCACAATAATTGCAAAGAATAAAGACAATATTGCTTTTGTACATAATACCATGGTAAAAAGAGCTCCCGTAAGTAATCAGGCCACACAGAATATCCCCCAAAGTTGAAAAAAGCATTGAATAAATAAGTATAACTTGGTAGAATGTACATAGGGGTTATACTTTTTAAAATATAAGGAGACCATATGATAAAAACGGGAATACTAACAATAAGTGATAAAGGCTATAGAAATGAAAGAATTGATAAAACGGGACCTGCAATAAAGGAATCTTTGGATAGAGAAATTTATAACGTAGAATACTATAAAATAATTCCTGATGAAATAGATTTAATATGCCAAGAATTGATTCATATGTGTGATGAGCTGAAAATAGATTTAATTCTTACAAACGGAGGAACAGGCTTTTCTAAAAGGGATGTAACTCCTGAGGCTACATTGAAGGTTGTAGAAAGACAGGCACCGGGCATAGCTGAAGCCATGAGACAAATGTCTCTTACCATAACACCGAAGGCAATGCTTTCAAGGGCTGTGGCAGGCATAAGAAACAGTACTTTAATTATTAATCTTCCCGGAAGCCCAAAAGGTGCAGTTGAAAATTTAAGCTTTGTCCTTCCTGCTCTTCCTCACGGTATGGAAATATTAAAGGGCACAGGGGGAGAATGTGCCGGACAGGAGAAATAAATGGACTTATTTAATGTGCTGACGGTAACGGAAACTTTTAAAGTAATAGACGAAAATTTTAATTATGAGTTAGGCAGTGAATTTGTAGAACTGCCTGCTGCCGAAGGAAGAATTTTAAAGCATACAATAGTTTCAGAAGAAAACGTTCCTGACTTCAAACGTTCAACAGTAGATGGATATGCTGTTTTTTCAAAAGATACATTCGGTGCAAGTGAATCCTTTCAGTCAATCCTTAATTTAAAAGGAGAGATATTGATGGGACAGGAGGCCGAAGGTGAAATATCGATTCCGGGACAATGCTACTATGTTCCCACGGGAGGAATGCTTCCAAAGGGAGCTGACTCCGTCATAATGATTGAATATACCGAAGAGTTGGACAGCACTACGATTTTAGCTTCAAAATCGGTTTCTCCGGGTGAAAATGTAATTGAAGCAGGAGAAGATATAAAAAAAGGAGAAATAGTTTTAAAGGAAGGTACTAAATTAAGAGCCTATGAAGTAGGAGTGCTTGCAAGTCTTGGATTTTACAATGTGGAAGTATATAAAAGACCGGTAATAGGAATAATATCCACCGGGGATGAAGTTGTGCATCCTGCAGAAAATATTAAGACGGGTCAAATACGAGACATAAATACCTACATGCTGAATTCTCTTGCCATTGACAAAGGATGCGTTCCAATTATATACGGATTGATTGAGGATGAATATGAATTGCTGAAAAACACAGCAGAAAAAGCTTTGTCCGAATGCGACATATTACTGATATCCGGAGGAAGCTCTGTCGGTAAAAAGGATAACACGGTTAAGGTTATCAAGGATATGGAAGACAGTGAAATTTTGGTTCATGGAATATCCGTAAAGCCGGGGAAGCCCACGATAATCGGGAAATCAAAGGAAAAGATAGTACTTGGATTGCCGGGGCACCCTCTATCCTGTGCAGTAATATTTAAAGTAGTCGTTAAGTACTACATTGACAAAATTACCAAGCACAAAGAAATTATATATCCCATAATATGCAAATTTAAATTTAATTATCATAAAGCTAAAGGACGGGAAGAATATCTTCCTGTTACTGTTGAAGAAAAGGGTGATGGCCTTTTAGCTTCCCCCGTATTTGGAAAATCAGGTTTAATAACAGGCTTTTCCAAAGCATACGGCTATATTAGAATTGAAAGAAACGAGGAAGGAATAAAGGAAGGTCAAACAGTTAAAGTATATAAATTTTAGGAGGAAGCTATGCAGAATGTTTATTTGTCTAATTATGTATTAGAAGAAGCTTTACAAATATATTTGGAAAAGTTGGAGCCGTTAAATACCGAGACGGAAATTATTAATACCGAGGATGCAAACGGCAGAGTGACGGTAAAAGCAGTCTTTGCCTATCTTTCTTCACCTCAATATAACTCATCTGCAATGGACGGCATAGCTTGTAAAAGTGAAAGAACATTTGAAGCTTCCGACAGAAACCACATAATTCTTGAAGAAAAAACCGATTATATTGTAGTTGACACGGGAGACCCTATTCCAAATCAATTTGACTGCGTTATAATGGTTGAAGATTTAATTAAGGTTGATGAAAACCATGTGAAAATCATTCAAAGTGCAGCTCCTTGGCAAAATATAAGGCCATTGGGAGAGGATATAGTTGAAAATCAGCTCATAGTTCCATCGAAGCATAAAATCAGACCTGTTGATATTGGTGCATTGATAGCAGGCGGTGCTAATACGATTGAAGTTTACAAAAAACCATTAGTAGGTATTATTCCTACGGGAACTGAAATAGTTGAGCCGGGGACAGAGCTTAAAATCGGAGATATTATAGATTTTAATTCAAGAACATTCAAAGCTTTAGTAAGTGACTGGGGAGGGCTGCCCCATAGGTATGCAATAGTAAAGGACGATTATGAGCTTATAAAGCAATCAGTTTTAAAGGCAGTTGAAGAAAATGACGTTGTTTTGATTAGTGCCGGCTCTTCCGCAGGACGTGAAGATTATACGGCATCAATTATAAGAGAATTAGGAGAAATAATTATTCACGGTGTTGCAATAAAACCGGGTAAGCCGGTTGTTATGGGAATAATAAAAGGAAAACCCATAATTGGAATTCCCGGATTTCCCGTATCTGCTTTCTTTATTATGGATGAAGTTGTAAAACCTATTATTTACGGTTTCCAAGGTCTTGAAACCGAGCCTAAGAAAATGATAGCTGCCACTTTGACAAAAAGATGCATGTCTTCACTTAAATACCTTGAATTTGTAAGGGTTAAGCTTGGATATATAGGCGGAAAATACGTTGCAACCCCGCTTTTAAGAGGGGCAGGCAACACTATGTCATTAGTTAATGCAGACGGAGTATTGGAAATAGACCAAAGTATTGAAGGGATTGAAGCAGGAACTGAAGTTTCGATAAGATTGTTGACTTCAGAAGACAAAATCAAAAATACCTTGCTGTGCATAGGAAGCCATGACCCCATTATCGACATAGCTGCTGATATAATGCATTCAAGAAACAAAAAATACTTCTTGGCATCTTCAAATGTTGGAAGCACCGGCGGCTTAATGGCATTAAAAACAGGTGAAACTCACATGGCCCCAACCCATTTGCTGGACATGGAGACGGGAGAATACAATGTAAGCTATATTAAAAAATATTTACCCGATAAAAAAATCGCCTTAGTTAAATGTGTAAATAGAATTCAAGGATTTATGGTTGAAGAAGGAAACCCTAAAAACATTACAAAATTTGAAGACCTCAAAAGAAAAGACATTAAATTCGTAAACAGACAGCGAGGCTCGGGAACAAGGCTCTTGCTTGATTACAATTTAAACAACTTAAATATTGATATAAATAATATAAACGGATACTACAGGGAAGAATTTACTCATTTGGCAGTTGCAGCAGCTGTTGCAGCCGGGGATGCAGATGTGGGGCTTGGAGTTTATTCCGCAGCAAAAATGATGGGACTTAGTTTCATACCTGTATGCAATGAAGAATACGATTTGGCAATACCGGAGGAATACCTAAAATTAGATATTATAAATCAATTTATTGAAACAATCAAATCCGATGAATTCAAGGCAAAACTTGATGAATTGGGAGGATATGATTATTCTGATACCGGTGCCATAAGGAGCGAATAATGCTTGATAAAAGAGGAAGAAATATAGATTATTTAAGAGTATCACTTACGGACAGATGTGATTTACGCTGTATTTACTGCATGCCGGAAAAGGGTATTAGTAAGAAATGTCATACTGAAATACTTCGATTTGAAGAAGTGGAAAAGATAATAAGGGCATGTGCCGCCTTAGGTATTAAAAAGGTTAGATTTACCGGAGGGGAGCCCCTTATTTTAAAAGGTATAGACAAGCTTATAAAAAATACTGCTTCAATTCAAGAAATTGAGGATATTTCCTTAACTACAAACGGAATGCTCCTTGCTGATGTTGCGGAAGATTTGCAAAGGGCAGGCTTAAAGAGGGTTAATATAAGCATTGATACATTGAATGCAGAAAAATTCAAGAAAATAACACGTGTTGGGGATATTAACAAGGTCTTTAATGCAATAGAAAAATGTTTGAGCCTGAACATGGTGCCGGTTAAATTAAATACCGTTCTGATGCGTGGAATAAATGATGATGAAGTATCAGATTTCATAAATTTAACAATTGACAACCCCATACAGGTGAGATTTATCGAGCTTATGCCAATCGGTGAAGGATTGAAATATTTCGATAAATGCAAAATGAAGGTTGAAGAAATTTTAGAAAAGCATCCTGAGCTTATTTCTATAAAGGATGAGAGTAAGGTTGCCTCTGTTTACAAATTGCCGGGCGCAAAAGGCTCTGTGGGACTTATAAGCCCTGTAAGCTGCAAGTTTTGCAGTGAATGCAACAGAATAAGGTTGACTGCAACAGGCACAATTAAGCCATGCCTTCATTCAGCCGAAGAAATTAATTTAAAGCCATATTTAAATGATGAAAAAAAGCTAATAGAAGTTATTGAAGATACTGTTTATAATAAACCTGAAGAACATCATTTGGAAACAGAGGGGAAAAGCGATACGGACAGAATGATGTTTCAAATAGGAGGTTAAAATGTTAACTCATATCAATGAGCAGGGCAGAGCCAAAATGGTAGACGTGAGCAACAAGGATGAAACTATAAGGGAAGCAGTCGCATACGGCAATGTCTATATGAAAAAGGAAACGCTCCAAAGAATAAAGGAAGGAACAATAAAAAAAGGAGATGTTCTTTCTGTGGCACAGGTAGCAGGAATTATGGGCTCCAAAAAAACCTCCGATATAATTCCAATGTGCCATCCCATTATGATTTCAGGATGCGATATAAATTTTAATCTTAATTTTGATGAAAACAGAGTTGAAATAACTGCAACAGTTAAAAATACAGGTCAAACAGGTGTTGAGATGGAAGCTCTTACGGCAGTGACAGTTGCAGGGCTTACAATTTACGATATGTGTAAGGCAATAGACAGAGAAATGATTGTTTCCGATATTATGTTAATGAAAAAATCAGGCGGCAGTTCAGGTCTATTTGAAAGAAAGAGCAAATAAGGGGGAGAAGATAATGGCAAAAGTATTAGCAGTAAATATAAGCGAAACAAAAGGTGTTGTGAAAAAGCCCGTTGAAAAGGGATATTTTGAAGTAGACCACGGACTTGTGGGAGATGCTCATGCAGGAAACTGGCACAGGCAGGTAAGCCTTTTAGGACAGGAAAGCATTGATAAATTAGATAAGAAAAACTTAAAAGAAGATTTATGCGTAGGTGCCTTTGCAGAAAATCTTACAACTGAAGGAATTATTTTATATGAGCTTCCAATAGGGACAAAATTAAAAATCGGCGAAACAGAAATGGAAGTTACTCAAATAGGAAAGGAATGTCACACGGGATGTGCAATTAGAGAGCTTGTAGGCGATTGTGTAATGCCAAGAGAAGGAATATTCACAAAAGTTTTAAAACCGGGCTGGATAAAATCAGGAGATGAAATTAATATAGTAAAATAAACTTAATAATATGGCTGTTACTATGACCGTAACAGTCTTTTTGCATGCAAAAAATCCATTTATTTATGCCTCGTATTGTGGTATACTATTTTTAGTTTCAATTTCATTAATATGGTACAGAGTATAAAGTCCGGGGGTAGTTATGAGTGAAATAATACTGAGGGTCGAAAATTTAAGCAAGTATTATCAAATGGGTGAAGTAACGGTTAAAGCATTGGAAGATGTCACCTTTGAAGTTGAAAAAGGCGAATTTATAGTTATTTTGGGTCCCAGCGGTTCCGGTAAAAGCACACTGCTTAACATAATGGGCGGAATGGATAAACCTACAGGCGGCAGTGTTATTTTTAATGATGAAATGATTACAAATTTCACCGATAAAGAACTTACCATGTACAGAAGACATAAAATAGGTTTTGTTTTTCAGTTCTATAACTTAATGGCTACTCTTACCGCCAAGGAAAATGTCGAATTAGTGGCGGAAATAACCGACAGTCCTGCCGATATAAATGAAGTGATGGATGCAGTGGGTCTTTTAGACAGGGTAGATCACTTTCCCTCGCAAATGAGCGGCGGGGAGCAGCAAAGGGTTGCCATAGCCAGAGCCGTAGCAAAGAATCCACAAATACTTCTCTGTGATGAGCCCACAGGTGCTCTTGATTTTGAAACAGGAATATTTATTTTAAAGGTTCTTAAAGATGTCAATGTAAAATATAACAATACTGTAGTAGTAATTACTCATAATTCCCCTATTGCGCAAATGGCCGACAAAGTAATTAAAATGAGGAGCGGCACTATAACTGAAATTATCGAAAATAAAAATCCCATTGAGCCTGAAAGGATTGAATGGTAATGAATAAGCTAAATTTAAGACTTTTCAGAATGATAAAGAATACAAAGGGTCAATATATTGCTGTGTTATCAATAATTATTACGGGAATTTTTATATTTACAGCAGTCAGCGATTCTGCTATCAATTTAAGAGATACCCTGAATGATTACTATACAACCACTAATTTTGCAGATATTTTTGTAACTGCAGCAGCTCTTCCTGAAAAATTAGAAAGGGAATTGGAAGGAATTGAAAATATTCGGCAAGCAGATGTAAGACTGTCCTTAGATGTTAGACTTATTACTGATAATGATGAGGACAGGATAAATGTAAGAGCAGTATCTGTTGATAAGAAAGAAAATAAGCTCAATGAACTATTCATAAAAAAGGGAAAGCGTGCTCTTTCTGAAAGGGAAATAATAGTTATTGAGCAGTTTGCCCATGCAAGGGGAATTGACACCGGTGATGAAATAAACCTTAACATTAACGGCAGAAAATATAAATTCATAGTATCTGCAATTGCTTCAAGCCCCGAATATGTGTACCTGATGGAAAATGAGCAAGTACTTCTTCCGGACTATAAAAAATTCGGAGTAGTTTATATTGAAGAAGATTATTTGCGAAAAATATCCGGCAGAGGATATTTCAATGAAGCTGTTATAAGAGTAAATAATTATGATAATGTTGATAAAACAAAGGATTATTTGGAAGACGAGCTAAAAAAATATGGTGTAATGAGAGTTATAGATAGGGATGAGCAGCTAAGTAACAATATGATGAATGAAGAAATTACCGGTCTTGAAGGAGTATCTCAGTCCATACCTATTGTATTTTTAATTTTTGCGGGAATAATGCTTGCTACTATGCTCTCTCGTATTGTCAAAAAGGACAGAACCTCCATTGGCGTTTTGAAGGCTGTTGGTTTTACGGACAATGAAATAATTGCTCATTATTTGAAATATGCTGCTTCGGTAGGAATTATCGGAGGTGTTTTAGGTTCAATAATAGGAACTGCAGCTTCAGGGGCAATGACGGATTTGTTCCTTCAATTCTTTAACATTCCAATGCTGACTGTTCAAATTTATTATGACAAGATTTTTGTATCGGTAGTACTATCATTAATATTTTGTGTTGTTTCAGGGTTTTGGGGTATAAAAAGCATAATAAAAATTAATCCAGCCGAGTCTATGAAGCCTGAGCCCCCAAAACAGGGCAAAAAAATATTATTGGAAAATTTTAAAATTTTCTGGAACAGGCTTACATTTTCATGGAGGATGGTTTACAGAAATATATTCAGAGAAAAGAAAAAATTCATCTTTATTGCCGCTGCTGTTTGCATAACTTGCAGTCTGATGATGATGACCATGTGGATGAATGCAATAATAGAAGTTATGTTCTTAGAACATTATACGGATTTTATGAAAATGGAATACAATGTAGGCTTTAGAGGATTTCATGATGAAAGAGTTCTTAAGGAAGTTAAAGAAAATATAAACTACAATCACATGGAAGGAAGAATTGAGCTGCCCTTTGAAATCAAAAATGGAAGGCACTCTAAAATAGTCAATGTAATAGGTCTTGAAGAAAGAACCGAATTTTATGACTTTCGTGATTTGGATGGAAACAAATTTACTATTCCTAAAGAGGGGATATTGATTTCTTCAAATTTGGCAAGAGCCCTTGATGCTGATAAGGGAGACAGAATATTATTGGAAAGCTTCACACCTGACAGCGAGGGAAAATATGTAACGGTAAAGGGTGTAATAGAGCAAAGTTTAGGTATTAACGGTTACATGAATATTAATTATGTTAATGAAATGTTTCTTGATAAATCAATTATAAACGGAGTATATATCAATTCAGATGACGATGTTAAAGTTAAATTGGACGACATAAATAATATTATGTCAATTCAGTCACAAGAAGACATGAAGGGTACTTTTGAGGAGCTCACGGGACTTTTAACGGTGTATATGGGAGTGATGGTTATTTTTTCAGGGATGCTTGGATTTGTAATTTTATACAGTATGACTCTCATGAGTATAAATGAAAGAACTTTGGAATTTTCATCCCTAAGGGTAATGGGTTTTACAAAAAATGAAATATTCAAGATGCTAATTAAGGAAAACATGGTAATGTCAGTCTTAGGCATAATGGCAGGCATACCCTTAGGCAAGTGGCTGGTAGATTACATGGGTATTATGTTCAATACGGATATATATACTTTGCAAGGGCACATTTCAACAACGGAAATAATTAACGCAATAATTTTAACTATAATATTTATAATTTCGGCACAACTTATGACCTATGCAAAGATTAAAAAGTTAGATTTTATGCAGGCACTAAAAAGCAGGATTTCTTAGAGCGGAGGTAAAAATGAAGAAGAAAAAATATTTAATAGCAGCAGGAGTAATAATAATAATTTTCATAATAGCTTCATTATTGTTGGGAGGACAGACAGACCATCTTGAAACATCTAAGGTTAAATTAGGAAGCATAAAAAAAGTCATAGAAGAAACAGGAACAATATATTCAAAGAGAGTCAATACCTTCTATTCGGATATGAGCCAAAGAGTTGAAACTCTAAATGTGTCTGTAGGAGACAGGGTAAAAAAGGGTGACATAATTTTAGTTTATGAAAACAATTATGATTTGGAAATTGAAAGAGCAAACAAGCAAATTGAAGCAATTACGGCATCCTACAATGAATCCGTAAAGGGGGCGGACTTTCAGGAAATTTCAAATTTAAAACTGAACATAAGCACAATTGAAACTAATCTTAATTTTGCAAGAAGCAATCTTGAAAAAATTAAAACTTTATATGAAAATAATGCCATTAGCCAAGTAGAATACGATGAAGCAAAAAATAATGTTGCAATACTGGAAAACCAGCTTCAGGAAGCAAACAACAACTACAGTAAGATAATACAGGGAGTTTCAGCGAATGTAAAAAAAAAATATGAAGCTCAAATAGATGAAGTGATGATACAAATTAAAATACTGGAAAAGAATATGGAGCAAGCTTCCGTAAAAGCTGAATTTGACGGTGTGATTACAGAATTAAATGTTCATCAGGGCAGCATGACACAGGCAGGGGTTCCGACAGTTGAAATACAGGATGACAAGAACCTCGGTATTTATGTGGAAGTGTTAGCTGAAGATGCAATAGAAGTTACAAAGGGAATGGCTTTTAATATTATAGATGAAGATGAAGTTATAAAAGAATTACAGGTAAACAGAGTTTACCCAAAAGCTCAGGCAAAAATTTCAGACCTTGGCGTTGAGCAAAAACGTGTGAGAATTGAGGCGGACTTGGATGATGCAGACTATAAGCTGGGCTCGGAAGTTGATGTAGAAATAGTACTTAAGGAGAAAAATAATGTATTATTGGTAGATAAGGACGCCGTTTATGAAAAGGATAATATAAAATACGTGACTGTTTTAAGCGGGAAAAATGAAATTGAAACCGAAATAACAACCGGCATTGAGGATGACAAATATGTGGAAGTACTATCGGGATTAAGCGAGAATGACACAGTCTTAATAAAATAAAAGAAGGGTGACACACTTTCGAATGTGCTCGTTGGAGGGAGAAAGATTATGAAATATGATTTGATTATAGTAGGGGCAGGCCCGTCAGGGATATTTACAGCCTTGGAGTTAAACAGGGAAAACCCTAATAAAAAAATTATGATAGTTGAACAGGGAAAGGCAATAGAAAAGAGAAATTGTCCGAAGGATATAACAAAAAAATGTATCAGCTGTCAGCCTTATTGCAACATTACAACGGGCTTTGCGGGAGCAGGTGCATTTTCTGACGGCAAGCTGTCTTTAAGTCCGGAGGTTGGCGGTGATTTACCTGAATTAATCGGATATGATTTTACACAGCAGATGATTGAATACACGGATGCAATTTATCTTGAATTTGGAGCTGACAGCAGAGTAGAAGGTGTTGAAGCCAAGGAAGAAATTAAGGAGATAAGAAGAAAAGCTATTGAAGCCGGACTCAAGCTTGTGGATTGTCCCATAAGACATTTGGGGACGGAAAGAGCTCAGGAAATTTATAAAACAATTCAAAAATATATAATTGACAAAGGCGTTGAAATTAAATTCAACACTGAGGCTACAGATATTTTAGTTGAAAATGGCAGTATTAAAGGTGTTGTGGTTACCGACTCGTCAAAGAAAAATAGCAGTGAAGAAATTTATGCGGATTCTGTTGTTATTTCAGCGGGCAGAAAAGGGGCAGACTGGCTTAAATCTATTTGTGTTAAGCATAATATAGCCCACAGGGCAGGCACTGTTGACATAGGTGTCAGGGTTGAAGTAAGAAATGAAGTAATGGAAAAGGTAAATAATATTTTGTATGAATCGAAATTAATAGGTTATCCTCGCCCATACAGGGATAAAGTCAGAACCTTTTGTCAAAATCCGGGCGGTTATGTAAGTCAGGAAAATTACGACAATAATCTTGCAGTTGTTAACGGGCATTCCTATAAAGACAGGAAAACAAATAATACAAATTTAGCAATTCTAAGCTCACATAATTTCAGGAATCCTTTTAATGAACCGATTAAGTATGGCGCAAAGGTTGCAGAGCTTTTAAACATGCTTGGAGACGGAAAAATTTTGGTTCAAAGATACGGTGATATACTGGACGGCAAAAGAACATGGGAGCATGAACTGTCCAGGTCAAATGTCAGACCGACATTGCCGGACGCGGTAGCGGGAGATATTACTTCAGCTATGCCATATAGAGCCATGACGAATATTTTAAACTTTATAGAAGCATTAAATGTTGTGGTGCCGGGATTTGCAGGAACAGAAACTCTTATTTACGCGCCTGAAGTAAAATTTTACAGTAACAAGGTTGAAATAAGTACTGAATTTGAAACAAATATCAAAAATTTATATTGTTTGGGTGATGCAAGCGGCTGGACGAGAGGTTTGATGATGTCATCA
>Ga0209723_1000786_pt1 | contig 55334 bp, 57 predicted proteins | sample BiotimSIPDNA_2_FD_185750 | JGI IMG/M metagenome (GOLD analysis project Ga0209723, IMG submission 185750) | Anaerobic biogas reactor microbial communites from Washington, USA - Biogas_R2 time_0 SIP DNA (SPAdes) (version 2) | ecosystem: Engineered > Bioreactor > Anaerobic > Unclassified | place... | reverse complement strand
GTCTTCTCCAAATGGGCCGCACTTTTCTCGATCTGGGCATGCACCTCCGGGGAAGCGACCGCCTTGCGCAATTCCCTGTCATTTTCCAGCAGCTTGACGGCCAGCCATCGCGCATCGTATTTCCCGTTGAGTGAGTTCGCCATTTTGATGAGCGCTTCGATCCCGGCAATCTCTTCCTCAATCTCCGGCCCGTAATTGACGGCTGGAGGTCGACCCTTGCCCGCGTGATCGACTTCCGAATCGCGTTCCTCGGCGGTCAGCACGATGGCGTCGAGAAGCTCCTTCATCCCGCCGCCCTTGTTTCCCGTCGTCTGGACAATCCGCGCCCCGAAATACCGGGAGATCTTCTCGATATCGAATTCATATCCCCGCGCCCTGGCCATATCGCTCATATTGAAGGCCAGCACGAGCGGCACGCCGAGTTCCATGAGCTGAACGGCGAGATAGAGGTTCCTCTCCAGGTTGGATGCATCCAGGATGTCCACGACGACATCGGGCATTTCGTCGAGAAGAAAATTTCTCGCCACGAGTTCCTCCGCCGAGTAGGCAGTCAGGCTGTACGTGCCGGGCAGGTCGACGATCTTCAGTTCCGTATCTCCATGACGGAGGAAACCCTCCTTGCGCTCCACCGTCACACCGGGATAGTTCCCCACATGCTGGCGGGCACCGGTCAGGTTATTGAATATCGTTGTCTTTCCGGAGTTCGGGTTGCCTGCAAGGGCAACGACGATCTTTGATTTCATGGGAATTATCGTCCCTCCTCCCCAATATTAGCAAAACCATATAAATTTAGCTTGCCCTAAACTTTATGGCAAAAAAATTATTCCACCACGATCTTCTGCGCCATGCCGCGGCCCAGCATGATCCGACTGCCCTTGACGGCAATGATGAAAGGCCCCCGGAAGGAATTCTGGAGCACTTCGATCTCCACGCCCGGCACCAGCCCCATAGCGGTCAACTGGCCCTGAAGTCCATGACCGGCGTCCACGGCCACGAGCCGCACGCGTCTTCCCGGCTGTACAATGGTCAACGGCATGGGTAACACCTCACAGATAGAGTTGAATGCAACCTACAGGGATTCAATCTCGACCCCCTCGGCTTCCTCTTTCCGCAGGGAAAGATGATAGCCTTTTACTTTGATATCAATGGGATCGCCCAGCGGGGCGATGCGTTCCACTTCGACAACGGCACCGGGAGTGACTCCCATTTCAACAATGCGCCTGCTTGTTTCTCCCCTGACCTTGATCTTCAAGACTTTTCCCTTCTGTCCGGGCTTCAGATCCTTCAGGCTTACGACAGTCATTGCTCGACGATCTCCTTTCCTCTTCTTCCTATTTCTGACCTCATCAAGGGTAACGGAAATGCATTTTTCACAATGTTCCTCTGTATCCCCCTGGTCGCAGTGGTGGCTGAATCCCGCAATCCACTTGGATCCGCCCCGGGGGCAGACCTCGATGAATTCGGCGAACTGGATGAACCGCTCCAGGATATCCCTGGGAATGGAATGCTCCATCTGGCAGGCCGCTTGATCGGCGTTGGTTTCTTCGACGGCGAGGACATTGACGAAAAAATCACGCAGGACCTCGTGGCGACGGATGACATCCTTTGCCGCGGTTTTTCCATCGGAGGTCAGGGAAATGACATCATAAGGGGCGTAATTAATGAGTTTCTTTTCGGCAAGGGAGCGCAGGGCACCGGTTACCGACGCATTGCTGACCTTGAGCCTTCTGGCGATGTCCTTCGGCCGCACCGCCTGTTTCTCCGCGATGATCTGGAAAATCGCTTCCAGATAATCTTCCAGACTGGCTGTCAGGGTATCGGTCAGAGTCATGCTGTATTTCCTCCAAGGCCTCTTCGGTATTAGTGGGCTAAACTTTTAAGGCATGACTAAACTTTTGTCAATCTCTTTTTCTCATGGCATAAATTCGGAAAGAATCCGTACGCGCCTGCGGTGTCGCCATCACCGCCACTGCCAGAAATACACCAGCAGAACGCCCGCCAGCAGGATCCGGTAGACTCCGAAGGGAATCAGCCCATGATGCGTCAGCCACTTGACCAGCGCCTTGACGGAGATCACGGCGGTCAGCCAGCTCACGGCCAGGCCCACCGCCAGGGCCAGCATGCCTGCGGAATCGCCCAGGACATGCCAGTTATTGTATGCGGAATACAGTGTCGCCGCCCCAAGGGTGGGAAGAGCCAGCAGAAAACTGAACTCTGCGGCGGCGACCATGTTGAGGCCTGCGATAAGCCCGGCGATCATGGTGATCATGCTCCGGCTTGTGCCCGGCCACATCGAAACCACCTGCAGAATCCCGATAAAAAGGGCTTGCCGGTACAGCATGGAATTGACGTCGGATATCCAAGGTCGGTTGCGGTTCCGGATCCAGAAGAAATACTCCGCGGCAATCATCAAAACACCGCCTGCCACCAGGGCGTACACCACGGGAAGCGGCCCGAACAGATACGTTTCAATGGGCCGGTGAAAGAGCTTCCCGAAAACGGCGGCGGGAAGAAAGGCGATCAGCAGGAGGCCCAGCAGCTTGAGCCCCTGCTGCTCGGAATCCTCAAGGGAAGAAACAGGACGCCGGCCTGCAACAGCCGTGAGAGCCCCCTTCAGCCCCGCAAGCATCTGCCTCACACGCTTGCGGTAAAGTCCCAACACGGCGAGAATCGCCCCGAGCTGGATGACGATGTTGAAAGAATCCAGGGCATCGTTCTTGTCCATGAGAGCCCCCAGGGGACCCCTCATTTCGCTGAATTCGGTCATGCCCAGGGCGTGATTGGCCAGAATCAGGTGGCCCGTGGAGGAGATGGGAAGGTATTCCGTGACGCCCTCGACGATGCCGAGCACAGCGGCTTCCCAGACAGCGATCTTCCTCTCGGACGCAGCAGGGCATCCGGGTTCCGGAGCCGCTGAGCCGACAGAAGCCGCCGCAAGAACCAGCGCTATCAAAATCCCGAGCAGCACGAATCGGAAACCGTTTCTCATGTTATTGCACTCCCTGACGTTCCTTTCCGCTTCCCGGGCTTGCGCCGGAATAAAATCTTCATGCCCTGCCGAGTTCAAGCACCTTCTCCTTTTCCGCCCCTTCAGACTTCATGGATCGATTCTCCCGCACAGAATTCTGGAACCGCTTTTTTTTCATCGCAATCGCTGTCCCCTTTAGCATTTCGCAAACGCATCATCCAGTCAAAAAGGAGCGCTGAAAGGATGACGATTTTTCCGAGGGATTTTCTGATATGAAAAAAACGCGGACAGACGGCTGGAAATGGTTCCACTGCACAGCGGAAATTCACGGCGATGGAACAGGTTCGCCCGGCACCCTGCTCTTACGGAAGCCCCTGAATGCCGTAATCTCTTTTCGCTTTTTTTAAATCCACGGCCAAAAGACGCTTCCTCTTGTCCACAAAAACCCCTTTGGACGAAAGGGCATCCACGAGCCCCGGCTCCATTCTCATCAGTTTTTCCAGGCGTATCCTGGTTTTTTCCTTGTTCAATCGATAGTCTCCACCCGGGGCATCGTTCATCGAAATCCCTTCCCAGTCTCCCTTTTTGAAAGACCATGCAAGGATTGTTTCATCTTCGGGCAGGGAAAAGAGCACAACCCGCAGTTCCTCTTTCCCCATGACGTTCTTCACGTTGCCGCTTTGCAGGACGGCCTGCCTGCTCAACGCCCCGATCAGCAGGGCTGCTTCAAGAGGGGAAGCCTCCCGTTGCGCCAGCACCTGACCGGTGGGCCTGATTTCGACGATGTCCCTTTGGAAGAGCTTCCGACCTTCGGTTTCCGCATCCACATCAATGCGCTCCACCCCCTTGAACAGGTTTTCGAAGCAGGCCTCGAACCAGCGATCAACAACCTTTGGAGCGCCATCCGACGTGCGAAAGCGGCTCAATATTTCGCCTGTCCGCTTTCTGACGGCGCTCTCCTCGGAAAACACCCAGGCGGTCAGCGAGGCGGCCAGAAAGTCGCGAGACACCATGCCACCCTCCGGCGTCCTGATATCCCAGGTAAACTTGTTTTTTGAAAGGATCTTTATCCTGGCTGGATTCGCATAATAGCTTGTTTTCCGATCCCAGCTGAGAATTTCCACGTTGACGTTCAAGACCGTGTCTTTCACTTCCTCCGCGGTGAACTCAAAACGGGGCTCTACCGGCGGACTCGGCCACCAGGCGTCATCCTTGCTCTTGGGAATCGTGAACACATTGTCATCGGGATGCCGTACGACAACGGGCACATCGGCCCTCTCGTGCAATTGGAAGGTGATGCGAACCACCAAATCGGCATTGGTCCTGTTCTGCACCCAGAACTTGAACCAGTAGAGGGGATTATCCCTGGTCTCCAACCCGACATTATTTTTGAGGTAATAGGGAATCGTTTCGTAGGTGATCTTTCCGGGCTCCACTTTCAAAGGGGTGACATCCTGTTTCGCCTTCTGCCATTCGGCGGTGGGAAGGAGGTCACACATTTTCAGCAGGCCAAGCAACGTCGATACCAGAACCAGGATCTGCGTGATGATGCCCGGCCAGGTTTTCAGGAACTGCAGCATCGTGCTGTTCTTCTCATCGGTTGTCGGCATAGTCCTTCAATCCTTGAAGAGTCCGATGGCATCGACCACCATCAGGTCAGCCACGGTCCTCCGTGTAAAGAGGCGCGTTTCTCTGGCCCGTATCGTTTCAATGATGTACTCGACATCTTCCAGCCTGCCCAGATCCTTCCAATACCGTTTCCATTGGAGAACGTTGCCCAGCCCCGCGTTGTGCTCCATGAGAGCAAAAAGAACATGGCCGTCATGGTGAGGGAGAAGCTCTTCATTGAACCATCGCACTCCCAGGCTGATACTCTGTGTCGGGTTGAGCAGAAACGTTTCCCTTGAGGGTGCGCCGCTTTCCAGAAGCAGATCCCATCGAGCGTTCAGGCTGTCAAAGGTGGAGGGAATGAACTGGAACAATCCCAACGCACCGGCTTTTGAAAGTGCGGTCGAACAGAAGAGGCTTTCCCGTCGAAGAATGCTGTAGACGAGTTCCGGGCTCACCTGATCCCCGGCCCCTGCCTGCTGGGTGGCCGCCGCAAGAATCTCGTTCCGGAAACACGGGGGATAGGCCGTCGCCAGGTAAAACGCGCGGCGTTCCATGGCGGCCCGCTGCTCGTTGCGGCTTTTTTCGGGAATATCCCTCCCCTCAATGATAATGGACATGGACAGGGGCAAGTCCCCAGCCTGGCCGACTTTGTCGGAAATCTCCAGGTAGTTTGCTGCAATATCGTCTCGATCATCCAGTGACTCGGCCGCCGCAAAGGCATCCTGCCGCAGGGCGAGCAGCACAGAGACCTGGGGGAAAAGGCCGGATTGCTCCAACTCCTCAACGGTCAAATCCTCCAGGCGCTTTGCCGGGATCCGTTCCCGCAGCCGCTGATAGGCTCCGTACACAGCCCGGTATAATCCCGTGTCGAGCGCCGCTTTCAGGCGGAGGTGATAGGCTGACCGTCCCGACAGGTGCACTTCGTGCCTGCTCCCGTTATAGAGGCTTCGCAGTTCCTTCCGGGTCTCCTCATCGGGCAGGAGAGACTGCGAAGCCCTGTTTCCCATGCGCAGGTGCATCCGGGCCCGGAGGGCGTAGTAGTCAAAGGGGCTGGTTTCGATAACTTTTTTGAAATATTCCTGTGCCCGCCGGTGGTCGCCCCGGTCAGCCGCGATGCGCCCCATCCAGAAAAGGGCATTGAGGTGATAGGGCCCCTCCGGGACTCTCCGCTCAAGATCCTGCAGGAGGGCCTGGGCAGCCTCCCTGCCCTCTTCGCCGTTTCTCCCGTATAACATCATGGCAGGATCCATCCCGGAGTAGCTCGCAAAATCGCTGCGCCCCTTGAAATTCCTCAACTCTTCATAGCGCTGCAGGGACCGGTCGACCTCTCCGGAATAGTGATACTCCTGGGCAAGTTCATAGAGGGCGTCGTCCGCACGGCTCCCGAGAGGGAAGTCCGTCAGGATTCTCTCAAAAGCCTTTAAAGACAAGGACTTTTCTCCTTTCACTCTCAGAGCGCGCCCCATGGAATACAGGGCGTTCTGGGCCAGATCGGGATCGTGGGCCGAATCGGCAACCTCCGACAACCAGGCCAGCTTCTCTTCACGGTGGGCTTCTTTATAGGAGCTTTTCATCATGGCCAGGTAGAACGTTGCTTCCGCCCGGACCTGGAGATTTTCACCCTTCCGGGCCTCTTCCAGGAACTTCGCGGCATCGGAATAGCGCCTCAACTCGTACAGCCGGCGCCCGCGCAGAAGGGCGACATGGTCCTCTGATGCCATTCCGGAAGCCACCAGCCCCTGGAGAAGCGTTTTTTCGGATTTGCTCAGATCAACCGCCCTGGCAACAGCCAGGTAGTCGAGAAAAAACCTCTGCGCTTCCTTTGGCATGCCTGAACGCTCGGCAAGCAGGGCCGACTGCCGTTTTATGTCTTCTTCGAGCATGGGGAGCGACTCCAGGACGGGCAGGCGAAACATACCCCGGGCCAGCCGGGCCTTTAATACCTTGTCCGCCGAACTCAGGAGCCGGGAAACATCCCTTGCCTCCAATCGCGGATCGGAATTGCGAAGCTGCAGGAGACGCCATAAGGCGACCCCGGCAAGACCGCTCCCTCCCCATTTTTCCCTGGAGGAATCCGCGGCAGACCAGGAGACGATTTTTTCGAAACAGATCTCGGCTTCCCGGATCTCCCCTCTCAACCGGCGCACTTCCCCCAGGAGAAACGTATAGACCGGCCAGAGAGGGGACTCCTCTCCAACGTTTCCGCCGATAGCCTCAAGTCGATTCATGTCGGCTGATTTCGCCCTGGAAGCGTCTTCCGTGTAGACAAGCATCTCCGTGAGATCGATCGGGAGCGTCTCCTCCTTCGCCCGACAACCCGCGAAGGCCAGGCAGAGGATCACCAGGCCCAGGAGGCAAAGCGCCCACCTTCGGTTTGCGTTGGATTCCTGGTGTGGATGAAAGACCTGCAAGGAGGAAGGAACAAAACGCAACGCTTTCAGGGAGACCCCGATCTCTTTGAACAGGAAGATCCCCATTGAAACTCGACGTTTTTGTTGAACACACAGAAAGGTCATTGCCGTCTCCCGTCCATTTAACAATACACCCCGAGCATGCTTCCAGAGTTGATTTTCAATGGTTTCTATTATGTTATCTCCCTTTCATTATTGCAATTGATTTTCTGGGAACCAATTCACGGTGACATTCCGGCCAGGTTCAAATCCCGCCCGTGTTTTCCGAGACGATCCCTGAAATCAAGTGCCGGAGGCCGAAGCACAGGCTTTCTTTGCTGCAGGGTTGGTTACAGGCCTGTACGATCAGGGCTTGTATTGCGGCGGGAAACAGCGGCGGGAATATGGCCGTCGGCACGATGCGCGGACAGAGATGTGCCAGGGAGAAAACCGGGGATACCGACCTCACAACGGGAACCGGCCACAAAAAGCAGGGGGCTGCCCGATGATTTACCGGGCAACCCCCTGCTCAGTTTGATCAGTTTGGAAAAAACGAAGCCTACTTGGGGATTTCACTCAGGGGAATGCCGATCGCATCGGCGACCCCTTTTCCGTAATCCGGATCGGCCTTCATGCAGTTGCCGATGTGGCGGAGCTGGACCTCCCTTGTCGCTTCAGCGATGGCGCGGGCGGTGTTTCCGAAGAGGGCCTCCTTCTGCTCCGCACTCATGAGGCGGAAGAGCTTACCGGGCTGTGTGAAGTAATCATCGTCGTCCTCGCGGAAGTTCCAGTTCTTGGCATCGCCATAGAGCTTGAGCGGCGGTTCGGCGAAGTCCAGCTGCTCCTGCCACTCGCCGTAGCTGTTGGGCTCGTAGCCGATCGTTGATCCGTAGTTGCCGTCCACCCGCATCTGGCCGTCACGGTGATAACTGTTGACCGGACAGCGGGGGGCGTTGACGGGGATCGAGAGATGGTTCACGCCGAGCCGGTAGCGCTGGGTGTCGCCATAGGAAAACAGGCGGCCCTGGAGCATCTTGTCGGGTGAAAAACCAATGCCGGGAACAACGTGGGCCGGGTTGAAGGCCGCTTGTTCGACCTCTGCGTAGTAGTTCTCCGGGTTCTTGTTCAGTTCCATGACCCCCACTTCGATGAGGGGATAATCGCCGTGATACCAGACCTTGGTCAGGTCAAAGGGATTGTAGGGATGATTCAGGGCCTGCTCCTCCGTCATGATCTGGACGTACATGGTCCAGCGCGGAAAATCACCGTTCTCGATGCTGTAATAGAGATCCCGCTGATTGCTTTCCCGGCACTTGGCGATCACCGCCTCCGCCTCCGCATCGGTGAGGTTTTTGATCCCCTGCTGGGTTCTGAGGTGGAACTTGACCCAGTAGCGCTCGTTTTTAGGGCTGATGAAGCTGAAGGTGTGGCTGCCGAAGCCGTGCATGTGGCGAAAGCTTGCCGGAATGCCGCGGTCGCTCATCACCACGGTCACCTGATGGAGGGCCTCGGGCAGGGACGACCAGAAGTCCCACATGCTGTTGGCGTTGCGCAGATTGGTGCGCGGGTCGCGATGGACGACATGGTTGAGGTCCGGGAATTTGAGAGGGTCGCGGAGGAAGAAAACGGGCGTGTTGTTGCCCACCAGGTCCCAGTTGCCTTCCTCGGTGTAGAATTTAAGCGCAAAACCGCGAATGTCCCGCTCGGCGTCGGCAGCGCCTCGCTCTCCAGCCACCGTGGAAAAGCGTGCAAACATCTCCGTTTTTTTGCCGATCTCGGAAAATATTTTTGCCTTCGTGTACTTGGTGATGTCATGGGTGACGGTGAAGGTTCCGTAGGCGCCGGAGCCCTTGGCGTGCATCCGCCGTTCGGGAATCACCTCCCGATCGAAATGCGCCATTTTTTCCAGGTACCAGACGTCCTGCAGAAGCTGTGGCCCTCGCGGCCCGGCGGTCACAATGTTGTTGTTGTCGACAACGGGGGCGCCGGCCCGGGTCGTTAATTTCTTCTTTTCAGCCATTGCTTTTTCCTCCCTTGAAATGGTTTTGTTCCGGAAGAAAATCGGAAAAGGTTGGTTGTCACGTCCACAATGTCCGTCATTATAGTTTAATAGGAATTTATCCTAATTAAAAGAAAAAGGCAATCGTTTTTATTTTAAATTTTTTCAGGAAGTTCGTTGAGACACTGACCGCAAATGCCGTAGATGACGATGTTTTTGGAATCGATATTTCCCCAGTCGCTGACATCAGGGGGCAGGGAGACGTCATCCAGATGAGGCCATGAAAAGTCGGAGATTTTTCCGCACCGGCGGCAGATCAGATGGTGGTGGCGAGCAAAAGTTGCCTCGAATCGGGACAGGCTTTCCGCCGTCTCGACCCTGCTGATCAAGCCGTGATGTGCGAAGGTGGCGAGGGTCCGATAGACCGTGTCCAGGGAAAGATTGGGCAGATTCCGTCGCAGGCGCCGGTGCAGCGCCTCCGCCGTGGGATGGTCGGTGGACCGCACGAGTTCCTGATAGATTTCCAGCCGCTGGCGGGTTACCTTGAGTCCGGCCTTCCGGCAGATTGCCTCAAAATCAACACTTTTTTCCTGTAAGGCTTCCATACTTACCCCGCAGACCCCATCATACCGGGCATTGGACCGTAAAAACGACATTCGGAAGAGAAACGCTGGAGATAGGAGATCGTAACAACTCAATAAAACTAAAGTATGCAGGCAAAAGTGTCAAGAAATAAAGTGAGCATCTCTCCGTGAGTTCGAGCCGGCAGGACCCGACCTCGATCTTTGATTTGACATCGAACCTTTCTTGTAATACGTCTCCTCCCGGGAGTCCGTCATTTAAAATAAGGAAACAACCAGTTGTTTATACCATGAAATCCGATTTTCTCTTTTATCCCCTCTTTCAGGAAGAGATCAACCGCCTCGTCCAGCATCCCGGGAGGAAAGAGGCCAGATACCTTGTGCGCATCGAGAAGGAGGTGGCTTTGCCCGATCCGGTCCTCGATCTTGTCCTCTCCTGCCCGGTGCCGGAAAAATTCTACTACAGCGCCAAGGACGCCCCCTTTGAACTCGGGGGATTGGGAAGCGCCCTGGTGATCGAGGCCGCATCGGGCGGCGAAGTGCTGGATGGGTTCCGCCGCTTGTGGAACCGGGATGAAACCATTCCCGTCTTCGGCGGCTTTGCCTTTGATGTCGAGGAAGAGCCCGCTCCCGAATGGCGATCCTTCGGACGCTACCGGTTCACGCTGCCGCTCGTTGAGATTTTCAGATCCCCCGGGGGCGCAAGGATCCGCGTCAATCATATCAATAATAAAAGGCTGCCCCGGGAGCATGTCCTCCGGGAACTGACGGACGGTCTGCAATCCCTGGACGCCCTGCCCCGCCTTTCCCCGGCAGCAGGCCAGCCGGTCCCTGCGGAGAGGACGCTGATCCCTGAAAAGCCTCAATGGAACAGGATGATCAAAAAGGCGCTCCGGACCATCGTCGAGGGGGATTTGAAAAAGATCGTCCTGGCCCGGAAGAAGGTTTTCACGCGGAAGGATCGCTGGGATCCTGTTCAGATTGCCGCGGTCCTGGCGGGAATTTCAGAGATGTCTTCGCTCTTTTTCTACCAGATCGAGGACGGCGTTGCGTTCCTGGGCCGTTCCCCGGAGCGGCTCTTCCGCATGCAGAACGGGATCCTCCTGGCGGATGCCATCGCCGGAACGCGGCCCCGGGGGAAAAATCCATTCGATGATCAACGCCTCGAGGCGGAATTGCTGAACACCCCGAAGGAGCTGGAAGAGCATCGTTTTGTCGCCGGCTTCATCGAGACCAGGATGCATCAGCTCTGCGCGGATGTGCAGGTAGAATCCAGGGAAGAGATCCTGAAGCTGAAAAATGTTCAGCACATCATCACCCGGTATTCCGGCCGGTCGCAGCAGAATTTCTCCCCTTTGGCCATTGCCGAAGCCTTTCACCCCACCCCCGCCGTGGGCGGTTTTCCCCAGGAGGAAATCCGTTCGTGCCTTCGCCGTTATGAACCCTTCCAGCGGGGATGGTACGCGGCCCCCATCGGCTGGATGAACCGGAAAAACGCCGATTTCTCCGTCGGGATCCGCTCGGCCCTGGTCAACGGGAAGTCGTTGCATATTTTCGCCGGAGCCGGTATCGTCTTGCAGTCAAACGCCCATGCCGAATGGAAGGAAACGGAAAAGAAGATGGACAACTTTGCCGCCATCCTGGGAGAAATCTGATGCCTCCCCTGCCGCTGTCCGATAATCTCAATCTGCTGTGGTCGTCGCTGATCGTCGCCGAACTGATCAAGAACGGGCTGGACACGTTTTTTATTTCTCCCGGCAACCGCAATGCCCCCTTGATCTCCGCCCTGGCCCATGAGGACCGGGCCAGGAAGAAGGTCTGCGTGGACGAGAGGGCGGCCGGATACCGTGCCCTCGGTCATGCGAAGGCCACAGGCCGTCCCGGCGTATTGGTCTGCACCTCCGGAACGGCGCCGGCCAACTATTACCCGGCGGCCATTGAAGGTTTCCGGGACGAGGTCCCGATGATGATCCTCAGCGCGGACCGCCCCCCGGAGCTCGTGGGAAGCGACGCCAACCAGACGATTGTCCAGCCGGATCTTTACGGGTCCTATTGCCGGGACTCCCTTTTCCTGCCCTGCCCCTGTGCTGATTATCCCCTGGAGGCCCTGCTGGCCAAGATCGATTACCTCGTTACCGCGGCAACCGGTCCGGTCCACGTCAACTGCGCCTTCCGGGACCCCCTGGTGCCGGGCCTTCCCGACCCTCAGCCGATTCCCAAAGGGCTGCTGGAGATGGCAGAGCGTCTGTACAGCCGAAGCAGGCCCTACACAAGCTACCCCGCCCCGGAGACGATGATCCGCGACATGGACGGCATCGCGGCTAAAATCGCCGCCACCTCCAGGGGGCTGGTGGTCATCGGCCGCCTCGATGGGCCTGAGGATATCGAAGCCCTCGAATGGCTGGTCATGACCCTCGGCTGGCCGGTGTTCTGCGACGTCGCTTCGTCCATGAAGGGGATTCTTCCGGCGACCCGGCAGCTCTTCAGCCTGGATCACCCCGAAGCCATCCGGTTGATCGCGGAATACTCCCCCGAAACGATCCTGCAGTTCGGTTCCGGTCTCGTATCCAAGCATTACTACGCCACCCTTCTGCCTCAAAGCGAGGCGGAGGTGATCCAGATCTGCCCTCGGAAGGGGCTGCGCGATCCCGCCCATCGGGTGAACAGCCGCATCCTGGTTTCCGGCCATGCCTTTGTAGACGCCTTGAATCTTCAGAACGATCTGTCCCTGGACAGGGTGGCGCGACTGCGTCTTCTCGGTCCCATGGAAACCCTCTACCAGCTCATGGAAACCCTCTTTGCCCGGAAGGTCTTGAGCTTTCCCGGAATCGCGGTCGACATCCTTGCCGGGATTCCCGACGGGGAGGGCCTGTTCCTGGGAAATTCCCTGGTCATCCGGGCCTTCGATGCCGTCCGTTCCCCCTTTCCACGGAGGATTTCCGTTATCTCCAACCGCGGGGTGAGCGGGATCGAGGGAAATATCGCCACGAGCGTCGGCTTTGCCGAAGCCTCACAGCGGCGGGTGACAGCGGTGATCGGCGACATCTCCTTTCTTCATGATCTGAATTCCCTCCTGCTTCTCGCCGGGAGCACGACACCCGTCATCCTCGTCGTAATCAACAACGGGGGGGGAAGGATTTTCGAGAGGCTCCCCATCCGCAATTTTCCCGAGATTATCGATCCTTACATGACAACCCCCCATGGCATGACCTTCGAGCGGATGGCAGCTCAGTTCGATCTGCCCTATTTCAAGGCGGGGACACCGGGGGAACTGGCTCATCATTACGGCCAGGCCCTGAAGCTGGAGCGTTCCGCCATCCTCGAAGTGATCCTGTCCCCGGAGGAAGATCTGAGAACATTTGCGGACATGCAGCAGATCCGCCTGCCATAACCCCATTTCAGAAAGGAAAGAGAAACCCATGATTTCAGAAATTTTTGACCCGGAACTCTGGCTTGAAGTTCCCGGCTTCGAATTTACGGACATCACCTACCATCGCGCCAAGGAACAGGGAACCGTGCGCGTCGCCTTCAACCGGCCGGAAATCCGCAATGCCTTTCGGCCCAGGACGGTCGACGAACTCTACCTGGCTCTGGACCATGCCCGCATGACCCCCGACGTCGGCGTGGTGCTCCTCACGGGAAATGGCCCTTCTCCCAAGGATGGCGTCTGGGCCTTCTGTTCCGGGGGCGATCAGCAGATCCGGGGCAGGGACGGCTATAAATATGCGGGCCAGGAAGGGGCGGTCGATTTCAGCCGCCTGGGACGGCTTCATATCCTTGAAGTTCAACGCCTGATCCGGTTCATGCCCAAGATTGTCGTGGCCGTTGTCCCCGGCTGGGCCGTCGGCGGCGGTCACAGCCTCCACGCAGTGTGCGATCTCACGCTTGCCTCGGAAGAGCATGCCATCTTCCGGCAGACCGATCCCGATGTCGCCAGCTTCGACAGCGGTTACGGCTCCGCTTACCTGGCAAAGCATATCGGCCAGAAGCGCGCCAGGGAGATTTTTTTCCTGGGGTTCAACTATACCGCCCAGGATGCCTTCGAGATGGGCATGGTGAACAAGGTCGTTCCTCACGTGGATCTGGAGAACGTCGCCCTTGAATGGGCGGGAATCATGAACTCCAAATCGCCGACGGCCATGCGGATGCTGAAGTACGGTTTCAACCTGCTGGACGACGGCATGGTGGGACAGCAGATCTTCGCCGGGGAGGCTACACGGCTGGCATACGGCACACCGGAAGCCGAAGAAGGGCGCAATGCCTTTCTGGAGAAGCGCCCCCAGGACTTCAAGAAATTCCCCTGGCACTTCTGAAATCCAGAGAACCAGGGCGGATCGGGCACGTTATGCGTCCAGCCGACGCATAACGCCCGGGATGCCGAAACGGATCGGCCGGAAAGGGGATGCGCTCCGCACTCCCGGCCGCAACGGAAGAGAGAGCGCCTTGCGTGCCCCGATGCCGGAGAATGCTTCTTACACCCGGACTATCTGAAACAGCTTTTCCTGAGGCGCGTAAATGTATTCCTGTATCTTCTCATGCATCACTCTGTGGACCTGTGGCGCAAAACCGGGCTCTTTGCGCACCCGCTTGTACAGGGGGCTGAAGGTGTCGTGGGGGTTGACGTTGGGCTTCAGGATAACCTGATTTCCCGTTTGCTTGTCCATGAAAACCATCTGGTTTTTCTCCACGGGAATCAACACCAGGTCTCCCCTGGTGGGCAAGGCGCTCAGATCCGTCCTGGCGCCGGTAATGTAGGCCAGGGCATCAGCCTGGCAGCAATGTATCGAGGTCTGCACCTTGATGGACTGGCGCAGAGGAAGCCTGTCGGGATATAAAATTTTGAAGGCCTCCTGAGCCGCCCGGAAGGCAAAGGCGCTCCCCCCGCAGTATCCATGAACCTTCATCACGTCGGCAAGCTTAATTTCAACCACATCGCTTGTGGCCACCCCGACGAGGACGGAATCAGGACTTCTCATCAGGATCGAAACATCGGGAATTTTCACAAAAGGAAGTTCCTGTTCGTTTCCCGGCAGGCCTGCCGCCGGAGGGGCACCGGAACGTTCGTTCCCGGCAAAGACACGCTCCGAAGAGGTGAACGCGATCACTGCCGTGCCTAACATGGTTGCACTCTTCAGAAAATCTCTCCGATCCAGATCCGTTGCCCGATGCGGATCGGACGCCGCCTCACCAACGCTTGCCTGCCCCTTTTCCAAACGTCTCATTTTTCAAAGCCCTCCTTAGATATGTTCTTCAGATATGTTCTTCAAGCCGCACGGTATCGACTCACCCCAAAGCATCTCGCCACCATTCCATGCAGCCTCCCGTGACGGCACACCGGCGGATCGATTATACCATGCGAATCCTCTGTGGCCATTTCTTTTTGACCTCTCGCGGGCGTTGCAATCCGGAGGTTCCTGAGTCCACCCGGATGTCCACCCCGGGGCCCGCTGAACCTTCCTCTGCAACCGCCCCCCGGCAAAGAAAAAGCCGCCGGAACATGTCGTGACAACTCTTCTCTCGTCAATGCACCCTGGCGATATCAGCGCCGATTGACACGGCATCTTTTTGCACCTATAATCTTTTTGTTGCGGACTTGCAGGATCAAGCCCCAGGGTTCAGGAAGCGTATTCAAACCCACAACCGTTTTTATGTTTCCCCGATATGAGGAGGTTTCCCATGAAATCAGGAAAATGGATGGCGTCAATGCTCTTTGCGGTCATTGCCGTCTTCGCATCGGTGCTGCTCTGGGCTTCAGCAAATGGGCCCTATCTTGCCGATGCCCACAAGGACAAGGGATTGAATTGCACCGCCTGTCATGGCGACACCATGGAGGTTGATGACAACGAAACACTTGTCAACTCCGCCTGCGTCAAGTGCCACGGGTCGCTCGCCAAGGTGGCTGAAAAGTCGGAAGAAGCGGTCAACGCGCACAAATCGCATCTCGGCAACATGAACTGCACGGTCTGCCATGCCGGGCATGCCGATTCCATGTCGTACTGTCTCGGCTGCCATCATTTCGACATGAACATACCCTTCGGCAAAGTCGCCGCCCGTGTGCCTTCGACCACTCTGCCCGTTGTGAAAGAGATCCCGGCGAACCTTCGAACGGACAAGACGGATATCGTGATCATCGGGGCAGGGGCAACGGGCTTTGCCGCGGCCATCACCGCCCACGACAGAGGGGCGAAAGTCATTCTCCTGGAAAAAATGCCCATTACCGGCGGGAACAGCCAGCTTGCCGCGGGCGGAATGAACGCCTCGGAAACAAGGATTCAGAAGGAGAAAGGCATCAAGGATTCCGTGGATCTCATGTACGAAGACACGATGAAAGGCGGAAAGAACACCAGTGATCCCGGTCTGGTCAAAATCCTGGCAAAGGATTCCGCCGCCGCCGTTGATTGGCTCACCTCTCTCGGAGCCGATCTGAGCGATGTGGGGCGATTGGGCGGGGCAAGCGCCGCCAGGGCCCACAGGCCCAGCGGGGGAGCCGCCGTCGGCGCGAACATCACCCAGGCCCTGAAGAAAAATGCGGAAGACCGCAAGATCGATATCCGGGTCAACAGCCGGGCGATCAAGATTCTGGAGGACGGCAAGGGACGCGTGACCGGCGTGCTGGTGGAAGGCAAGCACAGCAAACTCTACAAGATTTCGGCCAAGGCGGTCATCATTGCCGCCGGGGGATTTTCCGCCAATCCCGAACGAGTGGCCTATTACCAGCCGACGTTCAAAGGGATGACCACCTCCAATCAACCGGGCGCGACGGGCGACGGGATACATCTCGGTGATGCGGCAGGTGGGGATCTGGTCGATATGAAGCAGATACAGATACATCCCACGGTTGCCGCAGGCAGCCGCATCCTGATTACTGAAGCGGTGCGCGGCAACGGTGCCATTCTCGTGAACCGCGACGGCAGGCGGTTTGTAAACGAAATGACGACCCGCGATGCCGCCTCCGCCGCCATTCTCGCCCAGACCGGCAAGTCGGCGTTCCTCGTCTTTGACGAAGGGATCCGAAAAAGCCTCAGGCAGATCGAAGGCTACTTTCATCTGAATCTGGTCACCGCCGGGACGACCATAGCCGACCTGGCAGCGAAGATCAAAGTGCCTGCAGCAGAACTTGAGGCGACCCTCAGCGCCTACAATAAGGCCGTTGACGAAAAGAGCGATGCCGCGTTCAAGAGGCCTGACATGCCCCGGTCGATCAAAACTCCGCGATTCTATGCCATCGAAATCATGCCCGGTGTGCATTACACCATGGGCGGCCTGAAGGTGGATGCAAACGCCCAGGTGATGGCTAAGGACGGCAAGCCCATTCCCGGACTGTTTGCCGCCGGTGAGGGGACAGGCGGTGTTCATGGCGCAAACCGCCTGGGCGGAAATTCCATCACGCAGACCATCGTTTTTGGAAGAATCGTCGGTGAAAGCGCCGCAAAATTTGCAAAACAGTGATGACGGACAAATCGATCTCATCTTTTCGGGGGACATAACATGTATTTCCGGATGGCTCATACGTGTTATGCCCCCAAAATTCTTTCATAATCAGGAATGATCACGAGACAGCCCCGGGGATCCGGTGCCGCTCCGGATCAAAAAGCTTTTTCTCAGGGATTTCACCACTGGAATCCATCACGTTCATCTGGCGGCATCGCCGGAAAGAAGGCAGAGGCAATGAGAAGAAACGTCATTTGGCCGTATGCGCTGTGGATGGTGCTCTTCGCGGCTGCGGTTTCCGGATGCGCCCCGGTTTTCTGGAGGGGGGAAAAGCCACGCATCGATATCGTCAGTATTGCTCCCAAGGAGATGCGCCTTATGGAGCAGACGTTTTTGATGGAGCTTCGGATTCTCAATACCACGGAGAGGGACTTGAACATCACCGGGGTTGTTTTCGATCTGGAGATCAACGGCCAGCCCTTTGCCAAGGGGGTTTCAAATCAGAGCCTTACCGTGGAGCGCCTGAGCACGAAGACCGTCAAAATCGAGGCTTATACCGGGCTCACCAGCATCCTGCGGCAGCTTTCGGAGCTGGGGAAAGGGGGATTCGATTCGGGATTGAAGTACCGGCTGAAAGGATCCCTTTATTCGGGGGCGCTTTTTTTCCGCATCCCCTTCAACGAAACGGGCGAATTCAAGTAGAAGAAGAGGGGCTTTTCCTGCAGGTCCATGCCCCGGTTGAACCGGGGGAGCACCCTTAATTAGGATGGGGTTCATCGATTACCCCGACGTATCATGACCGCCCTGTGCCTGCTCCCTCTGGTATTCCGCGATGGCTTCCTCTACAACTTTGTCCCAGTCCCGTTCATATTCGTCCTCGATGCAGTCGTATCCCAGGTCGAGCCACGTCCCGTCTTCCATCTCGGCATAGACATGGAAGATCTTCGGGTTCTGAATCAGGCCGATGACCGTTTCGCCGGGCTGAATCGTCCTTGCATCCGATTCCAGATTCGCGTCAACCTCCAATGGAATGACATCGACGCTCCGCTGGTCATAGCCTTCTTCCGTTTCCACGACGAGGAGTCCATGGACTTTGATTCTCTTGAACTTGTAATTCATCTGCCCACCCTCCGGCATGCCTCTTCCCTGCCACTTCTTTCCATCGCGTCAAATCGCCCGTTATCCCGGCCGTTGCCCCTTGTCTCCCCCCGGCGTGACCTGCTCATCATCATACTCAAGTTCCCATGGCTGTTCAACATAAAGGTTGCCCAGAACTTCGCGGCCGAAGGGCACAAGCCCCTCCCCCTCGGCCGCCTTTTATCATTGACACGCTGCGGTCTTTTTCCCTATGCTCACCTTCTGTTAAGACGAAGGCTTCCATCCATCCCTGCGCGGGGACACCTTGGACGTTTCTTCGTCTACCATGCTTTCCTCCCACAGAGGGGGATTTCGGGGCACATTCACGATGAGGATCATCGGCACAGAAGTCTATCGCTTTTCTCTTCCCTTCGCCAGGCCGGTGACGGTCGGCCGGAAGGTCCTGCATGACAGGGACGGGCTCCTGATCGCCCTTAGAGCCGGGAACAACCATTGCGGCTATGGGGAGATCGCCCCCCTGGCCGGCTTTGATACGGTGACGCTGGAACGATGTCTCCAGGATATCCCGTCGGTAGGGAAGACCATGAAAAGCCTTTGCGTCACCTGCGGACCGCTCCTGCTGACGGAGCCTCTTCTGGGCATGGCCGACGCCCCGGTGTCCTCCTGGACGGAACACACCCTCTTCGGTGTGGAAAGCGCCCTGCTGGGCCTTTATCTCCAGGCCGGTGGCGGGAAGAGCCGGAACAACCTTCCCCCCTTTGCGGATGGAACCTGGAGGATCCCCGTCAACGCCCTTTTCATCCCGGAGCCCGCCGAAGAGGGCCTGGAGCGGCAGATCCGGGACCTGAAGAACAGCGGTGCAACGACAATCAAGATCAAGATAGGCAGGCTCCCGGAAAATGGGGAAATCCGGCAGATCCGCATCCTGGCCGAAGAGATGGGAACGGGGGTCTCCCTGCGCCTTGACGGCAACCGGAACCTGACGGCGGCGGCATACCGGCGCTATTTTGAGGCTCTCTGCGATCTTCCCGTGGAGTACGTCGAAGAGCCCCTTGCGGAAGCGGAGCTGGAAAAGGCAGGCGATCTCCCATGGCCTCTGGCCCTGGATGAATCGCTGGCAGGCCTTCTCGATCCGGAAGAACCCCGTCCATCGGAACTGGACCCGGCGGTGAGGGCGGTCATCCTCAAGCCCGGACTCCTCAGGGGTCTGCATGCCATGGCTCGGGCCGTCGAGGATGCGGAGCGCAGCGGCATCCGGACGATCCTCAGCTCCGCCTTCAATTCCGGCCTCACCCTCTCCGTCCTTGGCGTCTTTTCCCGCCTGGCCGGCATTCCGCCGGAGACAGCCCATGGTCTGGATACATTGCGCTACCTTGCCGCCGATATTCTGACGCCGTCCCCCGGACTGAGCGGAGGGAAGCTGGAAATTCCCGCCGTGCTCCTCCTCGGAAGGGCGTTGCTCAACCCGTCCTGCCTCGGGGAGAAAGTCTTATGAAGCCCGTCTTCCTGCAGAACGAATCCATCGACCTGGCGCGGCTGTTCGAGGAGTTCCGGCCGAATCCGGCCCTGCTGACGCCGGAGGGCGTCCGGACCTTTGGTGACATCAGCAAGAGCCTTGGAGACGTGATCGCCACCCTCCGGAAGGCCGGGGTGCGCCGGGGCCATCTGGCGGCACTCCACGGGGAAAACAGCGAGCTGCACCTGCTCCTGATGCTCGCGGCCTGGGTTGAGGGATTTCTCTATCTTCCCCTGGATTTCAAAGCACCGCTGGAAAGTCTTCTGAAGGCCGCCCCGCTTGATTTTCTCATTACAGCCGGGGATGTGCCGCCTTCCGCCGACGTGCCCATTCTTCACCCCGGCATACTGCTTCAGAGCCCGCCCTCCGATGCGGATCTCTGGAGGGAAGGCCGTCCATGGCCGGCGATCCCGTTCCGGCAGGAGGCCAGCGTCATCTTCACATCGGGATCGACGGGAAAACCCCGTGGAATTATTCATACCGTGGGCAATTACATTTACAGCGCCCTGGGAACGGACATCTTCATCGGGATGGAGCCGGAGGACCGCTGGCTTATCAGCCTGCCCCTTTTCCATGTCGGCGGCATCCTGATCTGGATCCGCACTCTCCTGGCAGGAAGCGCCTGCATCCTGCCGGAATCGATGAAAGGAATCGATGCCGCGATCCGGATCCACCGCCCCTCCGTCCTGTCCCTGGTGCCGACTCAGCTCATCCGCTGCCTGTCCTCAGAAGACACCGTCGCCGCCCTTCAAAAGGCCAAGGCCATCCAGCTGGGCGGCGCGCCGATTCCGGCATGGCTGATTGAAAAGGCTCTGGATCTGGGCATTCCCGTGATGCCGACCTACGGGTCCACGGAATCATGCACCCAGGCCACAGGTGTGGCGAAAGGTTCGGACAGGAGCTCCTATTTCACCGCCGGGAAGCCGCTTCCCTATCGGGAAATCCGGATTGCGAAGGACGGGACCATCCTGCTGGGGGGAAAGACGCTTTTCCGAAGATATCTCGACGATCCCCCGACACCACCCGCCGAAGGAGAAGGAATCTTTCGGACGGCAGACCTCGGCTATCTGGACCCCGCAGGCAATCTGGTGGTGCTGGGGCGGAAGGATGGGATTTTCATCTCCGGAGGCGAGAACATCTCCCCATTTGAGATTGAAAATGCCCTGCTGGCGCTGGATTCCATCTCAACGGCCATCGCCGTGCCGGTCCCCGATCGGGAGTTCGGGCTGGTCCCCTGGGCTTTCGTCGAATGTTCAGGTTTGTTCGATGCAGGCTGGCTTCTTGCCACCCTGAAGAAGCGGCTGCCCGGCTACAAGGTTCCGAAGCGGATCCTCCGGCTGGAACCGCAAAACAGGGAGGGAAAAATGAAATACAGCCGGGAAGCCCTGGCGAAGCTGGCCGAAGAAATGGCCGGCCCGGGGCCGGCAGGCGGCCGATGAAGGCGTTGTCTCTGCATTACGGAGAATTCGGCCACCGGAATCTCCGCACCGTTGTCTTTCTGCACGGATTCATGGGAAGCCGCCACTCGCTGCAAGCCATCGCACAGCCTCTTGCCGGGATCTGCCGCTGCCTGACCTTCGATCTTCCCGGGCATGGGAATTCCCTCTTTGGCAGAAGCGACTCCCTCAGGGCCCTGCAGACGATGGAAGACGCCGCCCATCTGGTCCTGCAGAATCTGGATGCCCTGGGGGTGAGCCGCTTCAGCCTCTACGGATATTCCATGGGAGGGCGGCTTGCTCAGAATGTCGCCCTTCTGGCTCCGGATCGGATCGAGCGGATCGTCCTTGAATCGGCCTCTTTCGGCATTGCCGATCCGGAAGAGAGACGACGGCGATACCTCCAGGATCAGGACCTGCTGGCCGATGTGCGGACGGAGAAGGATCTTGCGGCATTTCTGGAAGGGTGGTATCGTCTGCCCCTGTTTCGCACCCTTGCGGGTACATCCGCCCTGCAGGAGATTCTACGGACGAGGCGGGACAACAACGTCGCGGAACTCCGCCAATCCCTGAAGATTCTCAGCGTCGGGAGCCACCCCTTCTTTGCGGAGCGATTGGCGGGGTTGCGCTTTCCCCTGTTCTATTTCTGCGGGGAGAGGGATGAAGCCTATTGCGGAACAGCCAGAACGATCAAGGAGAAGATCCCCGGGATGAACGTGACGGTCTTTCATAACGCTTCTCACAACATCCACGCCCAGTTCCCGGAAAAGATCCTCCGGGCCCTGGAGCGGATTCTCAAGGCGGAGCAGACCGCCGTCCCCCGGGGCGCAGACAAAGGAGCTGAAAGGTGAATCGAGAAACATTAAAGGCGTGGGTTCAGGCAAGCCGACCGCCGTTCTTCGTCGCCACCCTCATTCCGCTGACCGCCGGGGCAGTCCTGGCGCATCGCCAGGACTCGTTCGAAGTGCTCCCTTTTGCCCTGGTCCTCGTGGCATCTTTTCTGGTGCACTTTGCAACGAATATTTCCAATGATTATTTCGATCACATGCAGGGAACCGATGCCGGGGAATCCATCGGCGGCTCCCGCGTTCTCCAGGAGGGCAAGATCACGTTAACGGAGCTGGGGAAAGCCATCATCCTTCTTTATACCGTCGCTGCGCTCATCGGTTTCTATCTCGTCTGGACCCTGAAACTGTGGGCAATTCTTCCCCTGATGGCCCTGGCCTTTTTCAGCAGCCTCTTTTACGTGGCGCCCCCCGTCAGGTACGGCTACCACGGTCTTGGCGAACTGTTCGTCGCCATCAACATGGGTCCGGTCATGGTCATGGGTTCCAACTGGGTCCTCCTGGGTCGCGTTGACTGGTCCGCCCTGCCCGTTTCACTTCCCATCGGACTGATGGTGGCTCTGATCCTGTATTACCAGAGCCTGCCCGACATGGAAACGGACGAGGCCGCGGGCAAGCGCACCCTGGCGGTCCGCCTCGGGAAAAGAGGCGCCCGGACCATCCTAGCCGTCTTCTGGACGTCGATCTATGCCAGCGTCGCCGCCCTGACCCTGGCCGGCTACTTTTCCCCGATCGCCTGGTGTACGCTCTTGACGTTGCCCCTTCTGATCAAGGTCTGGAGACTTGTCGTCTCGATCCGCAATTGGGTGGAATTGGATTTTCATGGAAAATATATCCGCATCTTTTATTTCATCAACGGTCTGATCCTCATTGCCGCCCTGTTTTAGGACCGGTCTCGCCCGCCCCAACGGCGAGGCGGACCCCCCGGAAGAGATGTCCGAGGGACGGCAACGGCGGGGCCGATGCCGTGGTCTAAAATGATTGCGTTAAGGATGCAAATCAGATAGTCTTTAGCGGAATGGATTGTGGAACCCGCTCCTCAATAAACAGCCGTACGAGCGATACTGCCCTCAGCGGTTTCGCAAAACCCTTTATGGTGTTCTATGGACAGCAAAATACTCCAGGAAGTTTCCTGCATCCGGGCTGACGGAGAGGTCGTCGCCACCAGCGAGAGAATCATCCGGGAGACGGCGCTGACCGTGCTTGTGGATGGACGGCACTTCGCCACCGCCATGATTCTGGGCGCCCTTGAAAAGGAGTTTGTCATCGGCCACCTGTACATCCAGGGGCGAATTCGACATGCAGGAGACATTTCCTCGATCGAGATCGAAGATCAAACCGTCCGCGTTAAACTCAGGCCCGGCCTAGAACAGCGCGCCCTCCCCGCCGCGCTCACCTCGGGACTGAAGGTGCAGCACGAGGATGTCCGCCGCTGCGTCCAGGCCATCCTGACCTCGCCGATTTTCGAGGAGACAGGGGCCGTCCATTGTGCGGGGCTGTTCCGTGAGGGCAGGGAATCGGTCTGCATTGCTGAAGATCTGGGCCGCCACAACGCCCTGGACAAGGTCATTGGAGCCGGCCTGCTGAAGGATGTCGATTTCGCTGACGTCGTGGCCACTTCCACGGGCCGCCAACCGGCGGAAATGATCCTGAAGTGCCTGAGCGCAGGCATTCCCATCATCGCAACCAAGGGCGTCCCCACGTCCCTGGGCGTGGAATTGGCGGAAAAGGCGGGGATCACCCTGGTGGGCATGGTAAAACGGAATTCCATGGTCGTGTACTCTCATTCCTGGAGGATCCTGTGACAATGACGGCGCCGGGATTGAAGCGGTTTAACGTCCAGAGGCTGGAGGAAGGGTCCTTTGTGCCTGCCGAGGCTCTTCTCATCATTGAAAAAGAGCTTCCGATCATCGTCAACGGCGAACTTCTCGCAACAGCGTCGGTGACGCCCCTGATGGAAAGGGAATTCGTCGCCGGGTACCTCTTCGGACAGAGCTTTATCGAGAGTGCCGTGGAAATCGTGTCGCTGGAAATTAAGGAAAAAGGGGCCTACGCGGTTCTGGCTGATGCGGATGCGCTCAAGGGCAGGAAAGAAAAAACCACCTACCGCATCGTCTCCGGCGGCGGCCGAACAGCCTATTTTGAGACATCCGTCCTTCCCTGCCTCACGTCGGATGTTAAAATCGACAGGCAGCACATCTTCCAGGCCATGACCCTCCTGTTTGAAAAGGCCGCGCTTTATGAGCAAACGGGAGGCGCTCATTCCGCCGCCCTTTTCGACACCCGGGGCAATCTCCTGTGCCTCATGGAGGACATCGGCAGGCACAACACACTGGACAAGATCATCGGCTATGCACTCCTGAACGGGATCGACTGCACCCGCACCTTCATGGTTTCCACCGGGCGCATGGCCTCCGAAATGGTCATCAAAATCGCCCGCGCCGGCATCCCACTGGTCGCCACCAAGACCGCTGTCACAGACAGGGGGCGGGAGATCGGCGAGCAGTGCGGAATGACCGTCATCGGCTCCGCCCGGGCCGCAGGTTCCAGAATGATCAAGGACATGGGGGACAGCAACATTGCCGAGAAAGCGGAAATGAAGATTTATACCGGCGCAGAAAGGGTGCTTTAACAAATCAGACGAAAGGAGAAGGATAATGGCAAAGAAATTTCTGGTGGCACTGGACAAGTCAAACAGTTCCCTGAAAGCGATCGATTTCGTGGCGGGCACCATCAATCCCTCGGCCCAGATCACCCTGATGAGCGTTGTGGCGGATCCGGCGGCAGCCTGTGAACTGAAAGGGCCTACGGAGCTGCATCCCCTGTTGGAGGAGGGCCTCAAGGACTTCTGCGTGATCGAGGAAGCCAAGAGAGCGGCCGCCCAGGGATTCCTGGATGAAGCCAAAAATAAGCTGGTCAGGGCCGGGTTTCCCGCCGAGCATATCTGCGTTGAACTTCGCAGTCAGGAAGGCGATATTGCCGGTGACATTCTCATCGAGGCCGCCAGGGAAAACTACGACGCCGTCATTATCGGCAGACGGGGAATGGCGGACAACAAGAAGTACGCCTTTGGCAGCGTTTCCAACAAGATCATCCAGCATGCGGAAAATCTGTCGATCATTGTCGTAGACTGACGGAAGGAACATCCGGCGCCCCCCGGCATGAGATCAGGACAGGAGCCGGGGGCGCCGCACTTCATTCCCGCTCCCATATCCGGCGGTTACTTTTTTTTCATTGACAGGAAAGGGTGCTTTTCCTATGCTCCTCTCCGAATACTTCTGCTTCAAGCAATGGATGTGATGTAACGATATGGCACAGTATGGGGCCACGGTAACGGGCCTTCTTCCCAACGGCAGGGCGGAGATTGTCATCCGGCCGGACAGGCCCGACATTCCCCATGCCAGCGAAATTGCAGGTCGCGTATGCCACTGCGCAACGGAGAACTCCATCGTCCGGACCGAGGCATTGAACCTGGCAGGCGCCTCCCCCGGCGACTGGGTGTCTGTTTCCCGAAAGCGCTCATCCGTCGTCAAGAATGTGATGGTGCTGGTCGGGTTCCCCTGTGCCGGTTCGATGGCCGGCGGGATTCTGGGTGCCTCGATGGAAAGCGGCAATCTGGCGATCTTCGTTCCTGCAGGAGCGCTCCTGGGCTTCCTGCTGGGGATCTGGTTCTATCGGCGCTGGTCCGATGAGAATATGCCGGTCATCGATTCCATCATCAAAACCAGGGATGAGGTTGCCGCCATTTTTGCAGCCCGGTCCGGCGCAGAGGGAAAGGGGCCGTCAGGCTGCCAGGTTGGCTGTGACCGTTGCGCTTCCATGTTATAACAACTCCTTCCATTCCTCCCGAAGCCTCCCAGAATTTCCCCGTCATGATGCCGAAGAGCCCCATGGACAGGACAGCGCCTACAGGAGACAGAGCCCCGCCCCTTAACATATTGAGAAAACGGTCAGAAATACAAGACGATGAAAAAAAGTCATAAAGCGATCCTGATGCTCCTTCTCTCCGGATCCATGTTCGGCTTTTTCTGGATGGCCTGGAACCGGATTGCTCACGAGCCCCTGGTCCGTTCCCGTTTGATGATGGGGACCATCATCGAGATTACGGCCTGCGACCGGGGTGCCGAAGCGGCGATCACGGCGGCCTTTACGCGCATGCAGCAGATCGAGGACGCCGTCGGCAGGGAAGAATGGTCCGACCTGAGCCGTCTGGCCGCCTCAGCCGGAGGCCCCCCTCTTAACGTCAGCAGCGATACGTGGGAGATCCTCTCCCTGGCCGCCGAATACTGGCGGAAGACCAACGGGGCCTTCGATGTAACGGTTAATCCTCTTTTGGAACTGTGGGGTTTCGGCTACGACGGAGAGGGCAATTTTCCCGAACCTGACGCCATCAAGGCCGCCCTGCCCAGGGTCGGCAGTGACAAGATGCTGTTCTTCCCGGGAAAGCGGCAGATCCGATTGGCGAAGCCTGGAATGTCCTTGACCGTAGGCGGCATCGCCAAGGGGTACGCCGTTGAAGAGGCCGCCAGGATTCTCATAAAGAACGGCATCACGAACGCCATGATCAATGCCGGCAGCAGCATCAAGGTGATCGGAGACGGCCCAGGCGGCCGCGGCTGGCGAATCGGTGTGGAAAACCCGCGATCGGCCGGAAAGCTGGTTGGGGTGATTGTCCTGCGCTCCGGTGAGGCCATGGGCACATCCGCCGACAACCGGCGCTTTTTCATCAAGGACAGTCACCGCTACTCCCACATCATCGACCCCCGCACCGGCTGGCCGGCCAAGGAAACCATGGCCCTGGTGACCGTGATTACGGACAATGCAGCAACGGCCGACATCGTCACCAAAGCCCTCTTCTTGAACAACATCGACTGGAGCATGGCCTTTTTAAAACAGGAAAACCTCAAGGCCATCCTGATCGACAGCCAGGGAAAGCTGCACAAGACCCCGGGGTTTCAATTGCTGAGGCCGTCATGATTTCCGTGGAGCGCGTTTCCCATTCCTTTCACGGTTATCCTGCCCTCAAGAACCTCTCTTTTTCCGTCTCGCCGGGCGAGTGCTTCGGCCTGCTCGGTCCCAACGGCGCAGGAAAATCGACGCTGATCAACATCCTCGTGACCCTGCTGCAGCCGGACAGCGGCTCCGTGACGATAAACGGCTGGCCGCTGGCAACCGAAGCGGCGAAGATCCGAAGTTCCATCGGCGTGATCTTTCAGGATTCGAGCCTGGACGAGCGTCTGACCGCTTATGAAAACCTGTACTTTCACGCCATGTTCTATCACGTACCCCCCCGGGAAGCCTCTCAACGCATCACCGCTCTCCTGGCCATGGTGGGCCTGGCCGACCGCAGCAACGATCGGGTGATCACCTTCTCCGGCGGAATGAAACGCCGCCTGGAAATCGCCCGGAGCATCCTGCACCAGCCGCAGCTCCTGCTTCTGGACGAGGCGACCGTCGGCCTCGATACCCAGGCCCGCCGCCGCATCTGGGACTATATCGCCAGCCTCCGCCAGGATTACCCCCTCACCATCCTTCTCACAACCCACTACCTCGAGGAGGCGGAAATCTGCGATCGGATCGCCATCCTAGATCACGGGGCCGTCATCGCCTGCGATACCCCGGCCCGCTTAAAAGAAATCCACGGGCAGAAGACCCTGGACGACCTCTTTCTCCACCTGACCGGACGGGACCTTCAGGATTCGGAAACCGGTGAACTGGAGCGGCTGAAGGCGGCCCTGCGCGTTCGGAGAATCAAATGACCAGCGGCCTGAAAGACAGTTACTACATCATGAAGCGCGATCTTATCCGGATGACGCGCCAGAAGATGCCGCTCATCGGGGCCGTTGTCCGGCCTATCCTCTGGCTTTTTTTTCTCGGGACCGGACTCAAATTCGGGTTCATCGCCCTGCCGCTCGTCGGGATCAACTGGCAGCAGTACATTTTTCCCGGCATCATCGCCATGAACGTCCTTTTTTCCGGGGTGATGTCCGGGGCCACGATCGTCTGGGACCGCGAATTCGGTTTTCTCAAGGAGATCACCATCGCTCCGATACCCCGCTGGTCGATCATTCTCGGGAAGGTCCTCAGCGGCACCATCATCGCGGGCTGCCAGGGAGTTCTCGTTCTGGCGGTCTATCCGCTCCTGGGCATCTCCCTCGGATTTCTGCAGTTGGCCCAGACCCTGCTGGCCATCTTTTTCATCGCCATGGCGGTAACCGCCGTCGGCGTGCTGCTCGCCGCGCGGATCCGCACCCTTGAAGGCTTCGGCGCAGTCAACAACTTCGTTGTCATGCCGGTCTTTTTCCTCAGCGGCGCCCTTCATCCCCTGTCCAACATCCCGGACTGGCTGAAGATTCTGATTTATCTCAATCCCTTCAGCTATGCGGTGGATCTCCTGCGCGTTATTCTTCTGGGGCTGGATGGAGATCCCGTGCTTGACATCCTGACCATCGTCCTGTTTACCAACGTCATTTTCCTGTCCGCGCTCTACCTCTTTGCGCAGCGCAGGCAATATTATCCTTGAAGCAGGGATCATCGATCCCGAAAGAGGGATGAACTCCGCTTCCGGATCGAACATGGCGGCAGAGCGGCGGAAATGGGGCGACGAAGGCGCATCGGGGCATACGTCGGGGAGCCGGCAACGCAGTATGCTAAAATGGCGCTTTGATATGGCATTGGAATAGGTTGATGAGACGATCCTTCAGCGAAGAAATGGCCTGCTGCCGGTGCTGCCCGCGTGAATGCGGTGTCAACCGCCTCAGGGGGGAGACCGGCTTCTGCCGGACCGGTTCCGGCATTCCCGTTGCCCATATCGGATTGCACTTCGGAGAGGAGCCCCCTATCTCCGGTTCCCGTGGATCGGGCACCATCTTTTTCGCCGGATGCAATCTCCGCTGCGTCTTCTGCCAGAATCATCAGATCAGCCAGGAGTTTCAAAGGGGGAGCGTGCGAACCCTTTCCCCACGGGAACTCGCCGACGAAATGCAGCGCCTTGAAAAAGCCGGGGCACACAACATCAACCTCGTCTCTCCGTCCCACCTCATCTTCCCCCTGGCGGATGCAATTTCAATCGCCCGGAACAGGGGGCTCACCCTTCCCATCGTCTACAACTCCAACGGCTACGATTCCGTTGCCGCGCTCCGTGAGATCCGGGGGCTCATCGATATCTTTCTGCCCGATCTGAAGTATCTCGACGAGGATGCGGCCAGGGGGCTTTCCGCCGCCGGCGATTATGCCCGGATCGTCCCCGGCGTCCTCGGGGAGATGTTCGCCCAGGTCGGCCCCCTCGTGCTCGATGAGGCCGGCTCAGCCCGGCGGGGTCTGCTGGTCCGCCATCTCGTTCTGCCCGGCCATCTTGAAAACAGCCGTTCCTGCCTCCGTTTTCTGGCCGGCTTTTCCCGGGATCTTCCCGTCAGCATCATGTCCCAGTATTCCCCGCAATTCCGGGCAGGAGACTATCCACGGATCAACAGGACTCTTTCCGAAGAGGAGTACGAATCGATCATCGACTGCGCCCTGGAACTCGGCCTGGAAAATGCCTTCGTTCAGGAGTGCGGAAGTCAACAGGAATACCTGCCCGATTTTTCACGGACCGACCCCTTTCAAGCTTAACCATGCACGGAGACTCCCGATGTTCCCTCCTGTTGCCGACAAAATATTTCTTGACAAAGCCATGATTACATAATATCCACATCGACGCTATCCTAGGAGGCTGAATGTCGGTGAGATGCTGATGTTTTCAGAGAATTCTCAAGCAGTTCACCGATGGGTAATGCAAGATCGTATTCGGGTGGCAAGTCTGGTTGTTGAAAGCTTTTCTGACCTTTTCCTCTTTCATTTAGGGAGGCGCGTTAGATCTCAAGAGTTTTTCGGCTTGCATAATAAATTTTAATTTTATCAACGGACTGTCTACTATGAGCACGTCATTATTGACTTTTGCCAAAGGTGGGGTTCATCCTCCAGAATCCAAAGAAATTACCGAAAGATTGGCTATTGAGAAGATGCCTCTGCCCGAGGAGTTCGAAATTCCGCTCCTTCAGCATTTTGGCGCCCCATGCCAGCCTCTGGTCAAGAAAAAGGACCGTGTTGAGGAAGGCGATCTCATCGGCCAGGTTACGGGCGGACTGGGAGCCAATGTGCATGCCAGCGTCACCGGAACCATCACGGATATCGGCACATCCATCGGGCCGGTCTCCCTCAATGTCCCCTCGGTGACCATTTCCAGGGATCTCGAAGCGCCGGATAAAACCTATACGCCTTCGGATTGGAAATCTCTGAGCCCGCAGGAGCTGCTTTCGAAAATAAAGGATGCCGGCATTGTCGGCATCGGCGGCGCCGGATTCCCGGCCCATGTCAAGCTGGCTCCGCCTCCGGGCACCAAGGTCGACAAACTGATCCTGAACGGCGCCGAATGCGAGCCTTACCTGACCACGGACCATCGGGTCATGCTGGAAAAGCCTGAAGAGGTCATCGTGGGGGCCCAGATTCTCCTTCGCGTGTTGGGGATCTCGGAAGGGCATATCGGTGTTGAAGCCAACAAAAGCGACGCCATCGATGTCCTGCGGAAGGCCGCTGAAGCGCAGAAGCTCCACGGCGCGAAGATCTCGATTGACGCACTCCAGGTTAAATATCCCCAGGGATCTGAAAAACAGTTGATTGAAAGTGTGACCGGACGCAAAGTCCCGGGCGGCGGATTGCCTTTCGACGTCGGCGTGATTGTTCAGAACATCGGCACAACGAAGGCTGTTTATGACGCTGTTGTTCTCAATAAGCCGCTCTATGAAAAGGTCATTACCATTTCCGGCAGGGGCATTTCGAGACCGGCCAACCTCCAGGTTCGGGTCGGTACGCGCATTCGGGACATCGTTCAATATCTTGGCGGTACGAAGCCGGATCTGGCAAAGATCGTCATGGGAGGCCCCATGATGGGATTCGCCGTATCAACTTTGGACATTCCTGTGACAAAGACGGTTTCGGGAGTCCTCTTCCTGACCAAAGAAGAGATCGATGATCAGCCCCATGGGCCCTGCATCCGCTGCGGATGGTGTGTAGAGGCCTGCCCCATGGGATTGTCGCCGAACGAGATCGGCCTTTATGTTGAGGCCGGACGGGCTGCGGACACGGCGCCTTTTGGAGTCTTCGACTGTTTTGAGTGCGGTTCCTGCGCCTTTGTCTGTCCTGCCAAGAGACCGCTGGTCCAGTTCATCCGCCTGGCCAAGCAAAAGGCAAAAAGATAGTCTAAAAGATAAGGAGCAAAGCCATCGTGGAGCAAGTAAAAGATACTCAAATTTCAGAACATCCGTTACCTGCATGCACGGTCTCCATTTCTCCGCATGTCAAGAGCCGCGAATCCACGGCCAAGATCATGTGGACCGTGAATGCCTGTTTGTTGCCTCCCCTTCTTTTATCCGTTTTCATCTTCGGATTTCAGACCCTGATCATCACCCTGGTCAGCGTTTTCAGTTGCGTTATCGCCGAGGCGGTTTCCCAGAAGCTTCTTCACCGCTCCATCACCATCAAGGATGGGAGCGCCGTGTTGACGGGTCTGCTTCTAGCCTACATAATACCCCCTGGAGTGCCCTACTGGATGCCGATCCTGGGCGCGGTTTTTACGATCTACATCACCAAACATCTGTTCGGGGGGCTGGGCTTCAACATTTTTAATCCGGCACTGATCGGGCGCGCCTTCCTGGTGGCCACGTTCCCTGTGGCCATGACGTCGGCCTGGATCATGCCCATGAACGACTTCTCCATTTTCAAATACATGCAGCCCGGGGTCGATGCGGTCTCCACAGCTACCCCTCTTTATGTACTGAAGCATTACGGCCTGGCGGCCCTCATCGAGAAATACGGCGCTGTTTCCACCATGTACAAGGATTTCTTTCTTGGTGTGCGGCCCGGCTGCATCGGTGAAGTCTCCAATCTGCTCCTCCTCCTTGGAGGGCTGGTGCTGATCTTCAAAAAATACATCTCTTGGCACATTCCGGTTTCCGTTATTGCAACCATCGGTGTGTTGACCTGGATTTTCGGCGGTGAAGGCTACTTCAACGGCGATCCCATTCTGGCCGTTCTTACCGGCGGCGTGTTCCTTGGCGCCATTTTCATGGCTACGGATTACGTCACCTCACCCACCCAGAAATACGCCCAGCTTGCTTTCGGATTCGGGGTCGGCGCCATTACGGTTCTGATCCGCCTCAAAGGCGGCTATCCGGAGGGTGTCTGCTATGCGATTCTGCTCATGAATACCCTCACGCCGGCATTGGATTCATGGTTTCAACCCAAGCGTTTTGCTCCAGCGAAAGGTGCGACAAAATGAACGAATTTGTAAAAATAACATTTCGCTTGACCCTTTCTTGTCTCATGGCTGCCCTGGTGATGGGAACAGCGTTCATCTTCACAGACAAGGCAAAGAAGCACAATGAACACGTCAATGTTCAGACAACGATGTTGAGCCTGCTCGGCTACAGCGATTTGAACCCCGCCCCCAAGGAATTGAAGCTTTATTCCCTCTATCGCTACATCATTGAAGAAAAGGGAACGACCTACCTGGGCTACATGGTTCCCGTCACCGAGTCGGGCAAGGAGTCCTATGAACTGCTCAAGCTGAACCTGGAGGGGAAGCTGATGCAGCGTGTGCCCATGAATATCTCCCCGGATGCGGCGGCTGAAGACGCGGAGCGTGCGACCGCTATGAAGGAGGCTCTGAAAACGGAGCAGGGCATTGCCTACCAGGACCGGACCGTCGTAGCCCGCCTCGGAGATCAGCGCTTAGCCTATCTGCTCCCCGGCAAGTTCGGCGGATTCAAGACATTTATCAACGTCATTTTGTCTTTGAATCCAGATTTCGCCATCCGCGGCCTGGAAATCATGGAGCACGAGGAAGACCCCGGTCTGGGTGCTGAAATTTCCCAGAATTATTTCAAAAACCAATTTCGTAATAAATCCTTTGAACGTCTGAAATCTCTCGATGTCATCAAGGAGCCTCTGCCCGATGAGTATCGCGCCTATCTGAATGCGCCGGATAAGATGGACAAGGATAAAGCGGATGCCATTATCAAACAGTATGGTGAAAAGGACATTTACGCCCTGACGGGTTCAACGATTTCCAGCCGGTCTGTAACTGATGGTGTCAAGAACATGGTCAAGCGTTTCGCCTACAGGATCCAGGTCCTGAACGATGTGATTGCCGACCAGAAAATACCAGCTTTGATTTGATATAAAGGAGGATAGTCTTGGCCGCCACGAAAAAAACCAACAGTCAGCTTGTCCTTGATGGGATATTTCTGGAAAATCCGATTTTCCGCCTGGCCCTTTCCATGTGCCCGGCCGTCGGATTGACGACCTCCATCAAGAACGGATTATTGCTCGGCACGGCAGTCCTCTTCGTGCAAGTCTTTTCCAGCTGCACGATTGCTGCCATAAAAAACTTCATACACCCCCGGATTCGAATCCCCACCTACACCTTGACCATCGCCACTTGGGTCACGGTGATCGACCTGGTCCTTGCTGCCTATGTTCCTGATGCCTATAAGCAGGTCGGTCTCTTCGTAAAACTGATCGTGGCTTTCGCGATCATCACCATGCGCCTTGAGATGTTTGCCTGCAAAAACAGCGTCTCCGCCTCTTGGTGGGACGGCATCGGCATGGGTTTCGGCTTCATGTTCGGCATGGTCACCATCGGTTTTGTCCGCGAGCTTCTCGGTTCGGGCATGCTCCTTGGCTACGATGTTCTGGGATTCAAGCCGCTGCTGTTCTTTGTTCTTCCTGCGGCGGGGTTTTTCTGCGTGGGTATCATGATGGCGATGTTCAACTATGTGGAAGTTGTTTACAATCGCCGGAAGGAGAGTAAGTCATGAACGCTTCGATAAAACGATCCGCTTTTCGGCCGGTCTGGTTGGTTCTTGCCCTGCTGTTCCTTCTTGCCGGATGTGAGAAAATTGATAATCCCTTCATCAAGAAGGGTGGATTCAAGGACGCCCGCTCCATCATGATCGAATTCGCCGGGGCGCCCGATGCGTCATGGGTCTCGGATCCCGCCAATTTCAAGGTTTTTCAGAAGAATAACCCCGATGTTCTCCTGCCGGTGAAGCAGGTGGATGTGGGCCCGGACAAGAAGACCGTCTTCTTGAAATTCGGGGAAGATCTTGATCTGAAACTGGCGCACACGGTCAGTATGGCAAGCATTCCATCCGAGGGGAAAGACATGGGCGCCTCGTTTCTGGACGTCAAGAAGTCCTATTTCGGCTACCTCTTTTCCATTCTCATCGGTGCAATGCTGATCAACAATTACGTATTCACCAAGTATCTTGGGCTTTGCGTCTTTATCGGAACATCCAGGAAAAAGAGTACGGCGGTTGGAATGGGGGTCACCTTTACCATCGTCATCGTCATCAGCGCCATGATCTCATGGTTCCTCTACCAGTTCGTTCTGAAACCCTATCGGCTCGACTTTCTGCAGGTTGTTACCTTTATCGGCCTCGTCTCGCTGACCGTGCAGGCCGTCGATACCATCCTCCGCAAGGTCAACCCGGCCCTTTTCAAGGCCTTCGGTGTGTACCTCGTGCTGGTCATCGCCAACTGCGTTATTATCGCCGTTCCCCTGACTCTGGCGAGTGCCGAGTACAACGCCGCTGAAAGCTTCATGCTGGCCCTGGGTGCAGGCGGCGGATTCCTTCTTGCACTCTTTCTCATGGCATCATCCAGGGAGCGCCTGGAGTTGGCAAACGTGCCTCCCACCTACCGTGGATTGCCCATCGCTTTTGTGGCTACAGGGCTCTTTGCCCTGGCCTTCATGGGCTTTTCCGGAATGGCGATTTTTTAAAATTAACTGAAATGAATTGAGGTATGTCATGGATCCTGTATTGATTAAATTGGCAATTGGAGGCATCGCGTTCCTCGGCTGCATCGGTCTGTTGTTCGGCATCGGCCTGGCGCTGGCCGCTCAGAAGTTCGCCGTGGAGGGCGATCCCAAGGTAGAAGAGGTCCTGGAAGTTCTGGCGGGGGCTCAATGAGGCGGCTGCGGCTTTGCAGGTTGCGAAGCATATGCCGAAGCGGTTGTCCACGACCCTGACGTTCCACCGAATCTCTGCTTTCCCGGCAAGGCGGAAGTGGCTGCGGCAGTTGCCGAAATTGCGGGAAAAACGGTCGGCGGTGTCGAAAATGTGGTTGCCCAGATCCGATGTTCCCGTATCGAAGGGCAGGTCAAACAGAAGTATTCCTATCTTGGTTTCGATACCTGCGCAGGTGCAAGTATCGCCTTTGGTGGTCCGCAGGACTGCGCATACGCCTGCATCGGATTGGGCGACTGTGCCGCTTCCTGCCCCTTTGGCGCCATTACCATGGAGCAGCAGTTTCCCGTTGTCGATGTGGAAAAGTGTGTCGGCTGCGGATCCTGTGTACGCGCCTGTCCCAAGAAGGTTATTGAGCTGATGCCCCTGAAGGCTCGCGTCTGGGTTCCCTGCAGCACAAAGGATCCTGGAAAGACGGTGAGGAACATCTGCAAGGTCGGCTGCATCACGTGCAAAATGTGTGTCAAGGCGTGTCCGGCGGGAGCGGTCAGTATTGAAAACGATGTGGTCCACATTGATCATGACAAGTGTCTGGCCTACGGACCGGACTGCCAGGAAGCCTGCGTTGCAAAGTGTCCCCGCAACATATTCCGGCCCTTCCGGAAGGAATTTAAAAAGGCGGGAGAGCTTGAAGCGGCCTGAGGACATTTCATAGCAACTTTATAATAGACAGACAAAAAGAGGGTGCGGACCTTTTCGGTTCCGCACCCTCTTTTTGTCTCTTCTCTTACGCTGCTTGTTGTTTTGCAGCGTTGCCTGATCCGAGCCTGGACTTCAGTTAATCATCGAGATGCTTTCCCAGATTGATGAACTCGGAGCGGTCAAACCCTACAGATATGAAGAAGGACACCATGTCCACCGCATCCCATCTCAGTGCGGTATAAATCTCCCGCACTCCCTTCTGCTTGAAATATTTAAAGATGCTTTCCACAAGGGCCTTGCCGATCCCGCCACCCATGTGATTCGGGTGGGATTCAAGGGCAATGATCCATCCGCTCTTTTCCAGTCCAAAACTCGGTCCTTTAATTTCACCGATGATAAATCCCGTCACGCGGCCGTCTTTTATGGCCACGTAACCGACAACGTCCTGCTTCCGAAGATGGAGTTCAATACTCTGCATCCAGGAATCGGTAATATTGCCTTTCATGATAGCACGATGAATCTCTGTAATCTCAGGCGCATATGTTAAATCTATTTCTTTTATCTCTATATCATCTGCCATAATGCAACTCAATCGATCCGTATAATTTTTAAATGCTTTCCAATCCAATCCGGAGGCAGGTACACCCGGCCGCTGTTGCCGCTTTGCTTGACCTCCTTGGAAATCATTTCTTCTCCATAGACTTCAAATTTGACTTTTTCAAAGATGCTTTTGTCCGCCTGCTGATCCGCGCTTTTTGTTGAGGTCGCTTCCATTATTCTCTCATCTGATTTCTCAGAAGGCTTTCTGGACAATGGAGGCTTCGACAAAGAGCTCTTTTTTTCTGATTCCCTTGTTCCCATAATCCTTATTTCCTGACTTTTTTTCCTGCCATATTTTAAATTATTCTATGGTTTAGCTATGATGTAACTTTACTTTTGTCAAGAAATATCTTTCAAGAGGTCAATTCATCAGCTTTGTCCTGTCTTCCTCTCGCGTCCAGCCTTCAGGATGACCGCTTTCAAAATTCTTGAAGGCAGCCCCTATGAGTATAAAACCCTCTGAATATAGTTTTCTTATTCCAGAGGGTCTTATAGGCACTATCAGGCTGTTTCGCACGTGCAGAGCGTTTTCATCCCCATGCAGCGGCTTAGGTCATACCGTAACCACCGTCGACTCTCAGCAGCTGTCCCGTAATATACCTGGAATCGTCGCAGCCGAAGAAAACAAAGGCGGGAGCCACTTCTGAAGGTTCCGCATAGCGATTGAGGAGAATGCGCCTCATGTAAATTTCCTTCAATTTTTCATCAGTTGTGATTTTTTCGGTCATGTCCGTTGTCACGATGCCCAGAGAGATCACATTGGCCGTGACGTTGAATCTTGCAAGCTCTCTCGCGGCTGACATGGTGAAGGAAAGGATGCCGCCTTTAGCAGCCGCGTAGTTAATCTGGCCCGTCGTTCCCACCAGTCCCGCAACGGAAGTGACGTTGATGATCTTGCCGTAATTCTGCTCCATGAAATATTTTGCCGCCGCCTGCACACAGAGGAAGGGGCCTTTCATGTGGATGTTAACGACCGCATCCCACTGCTCCTCCGTCATCTTATGGAGCATTGCGGGCTTCGTCGCACCGGCGTTATTCACCAGGACATCAATTCTTCCAAAATTATCGACAGCGGCCTGGATGGTCTTTACCGCCTCGTCCTTGACTTCGACACGCCCCTGAACGGCCACGGCACGACGCCCCATCTTTTCAATCATAGCAACCACTTCATTGGCTGCGGCATGATTACCGGCGTAGTTTACGATAACATCGGCGCCCTCTTCCGCATAGGCAAGACAAATGGCTCTTCCCACACCTCTTCCGCCGCCGGTTACTACCGCTACCTTACCTTCTAGCTTTCCCATTTCTAAATCCCCCTGTTATTATTGTTGATGTTCGTTACTCGAAGTATTTTTTTCTGCTCTTGATCATCTAAAGAAGGTTACGATCGGTCCACAATGTTCAGACTTCAAAAAACTCATCCGGCTTTGACCATCTTTCAGAATGTTAAGAAAGGGCACGACTTTTTGAGGGCTGGAGATCTCCTTGCACCTCGGGAGCAAAATCATGAACTATTACAGTGTGCTGCAATAACAACTTGATCCTCTTTTGTCAAGTCAATTCTACGGGCTCAACGCTTCTCTTTCGCGGGCTTTTTCTGCAATTCAAATGGGAAATACCCTTCTTCCTCCCGTTCCATGGTCTGTTTCCGAAAGAGACTCCAAACAATAAAGGGGTTTAGAGTCCCACTCTAAATCCCCAGTATCAGAAGTGATATATTGGATTTATGGTGCCGAAGCCGGGACTTGAACCCGGACGAGCGTGGCTCACTACCCCCTCAAGATAGCGTGTCTACCAGATTCCACCACTTCGGCAATATTCCGGAATACGGATACGGCAAAAAACGGTCTTTTTCAAACTATCTCGATCAGGCCCATTTTCCTGCCGATCGATAAGCTACCCCACCCCTCATGAATTTGTCAATACGAAAAGAGTCTCCCGGCCATTTTTCTTGGTACGGCCCCCTACTTCGCCGGCTGTGACTGAGGCGTGGAGACAGGAGGCGCTGTGTTCTGCGCCGGTGCCGGCGCCGTGGCGGGTGCTGCCGGTGCGGCAGGTGCGGCCGGCCTTTCCGCTACAGGCCTGGAAGCCCCTTCCATCAGCGAGGAGCCTTTATGGATCGACGCATAGGAGAGGAAAAGCGACGTCAGCATGAAGACGACGGCTACGGCGGTCGTCATTTTTCCGAGAAAGGTCCCTGCCCCGCTGCTGCCGAAGACGGTCTGGCTGGAACCGCCGAATGCCGCCCCCATACTGGCGCCTTTTCCCGCCTGAAGAAGCACGACGATCACAAGGACAAAACAGGAGATGATATGCAATACATTAATCAGAATGTGCACAGTAATTCCGCCTCTTTTAATTTTATTGAGCCTCCTGCCGGAACCAAGAGGACATGCGTTCATAAACAGCGACGCAGTGCCGTATATCACCGATGTCAAAAGAATTCAATCCTTTTTCAGGAGGGCAGCCGTTATAATCCGCGATTCTTTTCTCCCGTTGAAGCCGGTGCTCTCCAGGAAAACCGAGATCTCATACCCGCCGATAACCGGATATTTCTTCATTTTCTTCTGTTGCGAGGGTTCCATTATGGATTATAACTATGGCTGCAGCACTGCGTTCCGTGCTTCCCGGGCCCTGTTCACGGGACGATGCGCAGCGAACCTATCCGGGCAAAAGGAGGCATCATGAACAATACCGACATAGCCGGGATCTTCGAACACATGGCGAATTTTCTGGAAATCAAGGGAGAAAACCCGTTCAAGATAAGGGCTTATCGACGAGCCGCCCAGGTCATAGAACATCTGCCCCGGGAACTCGCCGTCATGCTTGCGGCGGGAGAGGATTTGAAAAGCCTTCCGGGGATCGGCCAGGCGATTGCCGCCAAGGCGGAAGAGCTGGTCCGCACCGGACGCCTGGCCGCCTGGGAAACCCTGAGAGGCTCCCTTCCCGAAGGCCTCTCCGAACTCCTGGAAATACCGGGCATCGGTCCGAAAACCGCTTTTCGCCTGGCGTCAGAGCTTGGGATCTCCTCCGTGGACGAATTGGAGCGAGCCATTCGGCAGGGTAAGGTGGCCTCCCTCTTTCGGCTGGGCGACAGGACGGCGGACAATCTGCTGCACCAGATCGAGTCCTTGCGGCGCAAGGATCAGCGCATTCCCCTTGGGCGGGCCCTTCCCCTGGTCGAAGACGTTCTCTCCATGCTCCGCCCCCTGCCGGGAGTGAAGAATCTGGTCGCAGCGGGAAGCCTTCGCCGCTTCCGGGAAACCGTCGGCGACATCGACCTGATGGGAACGGCGGATTACCCGGAACAGGTCATCCGCTCCTTTGTGTCCCTGCCCGCCGTTCGAGACGTCCTCGGCCAGGGGCCCACCAAGGCCAGCGTCATTCTGGCCGACGGGCTTCAGGCCGATCTCCGGATGGTGGAGCATGAGGCCTTCGGATCGCTCCTGCAGTATTTTACGGGGAGCCGTCAGCACAACATCGCCCTGAGGGCCAGGAATCAAAAACGGGGCTTGAAACTCAGCGAATACGGAATTACCGATGCCTCCACGGGCAGGCTGGAAACGTTTGCAACGGAAGAGGACTTTTATGCGCGCCTGGGAATGCAGTACATCCCGCCGGAAATCCGTGAAGATTACGGGGAGATCGAACTTGCGGCAACCCATGCCCTTCCTGAACTGGTCGAACGCTCAGACATCAGGGGGGATCTCCACGTGCATACCCATTGGAGCGACGGAACGGCATCCCTTGAATCCATGGCCCAGGCGGCGAAGGAAGCGGGGTATGCCTATCTGGCCATTACGGATCATTCCGGCGGATTGGGCATTGCCGGGGGATTGCATGAAGATCGGCTGCTGAAACAGCAGCAGGCCATCCACGAACTCAACCAGCAGATCGAGGGAATCCGGCTGCTTACGGGGATTGAAGTCAATATCATGAGCGACGGACGGCTGGATCTGCCGGACGAGATCCTGTCCGGGCTGGATGTTGTCGTGGCATCGATCCACTCATCCCTGAACCAGAGCGAGGGGAAAATGACCCGGAGGATCCTGAAGGCCCTGGAGAATCCCCATGTGGACATCCTGGCTCACCCGACGGGCCGCCTCATCGGAAAGCGTGAGCCCATCGCAGTGGATCTGGAGGCGGTTTTTTCCGCCGCAGCTCAGTATCGCAAGGTCCTGGAGATCAATTCCATGCCCGACCGCCTGGATCTTAAGGACAACTTCATCTACCGGGCGCGGGAGCTGGGCGTCCTGCTGGCAATCAATACGGATGCGCACCGCCCGGAGCATTTCGAGCTGATCCGCTTCGGAATCGGCATGGCCCGGCGCGGCTGGTGCCGGCCCTCTTCCATCCTGAACACTCGATCGGTTGACGAGGTGCTTGCTCATTTCAGACAGGGGAACACCTCCCGGTAGCCTGCCGGACCATTTTGCGTTTCGGATGGAACACAGCCCTTATCCGTTCATGGAAAACGCGCGAGGAAGCCGAATGACGGCCTTTAAGCAGCAAAGCCGGCGGCGGCGCCCAGGCAGGAGATCATCGATGGCTGGTAACGGATATGCGGGGACAGAGATCACCAAGGAGGCAGGAGCTGCAGAGGGGAGAAACCGGACGGCAGACACGCTGGCCGAAGGAAACCAGCAGGGTGTTGTAGCGTGACCAGTAGCATCGCGGAAGGGTATCCTGGAGAACGAATTCCGTCTGCTCCGGTGTTTTTGTCTTGACCAGACCGAGGCGGTTGGAGATCCGGTGCACATGTGTGTCGACGCAGATGGCCTCTTGTCCGTAGCCCAGCGAAAGAACGAGATTTGCGGTTTTTCGCCCCACCCCTTTCAACGAAAGCAAATCCTCCAGGGTGTCGGGCACCCGGGAGAAAAAGCGCTCCACAAGAACCCGGCAGATTTCCGGAATCTGCCGGGCCTTGTTCCGGTAAAAGCCGACGGGATAGATGGCTTGGCGAATTTCCTCTTCACTCAGCTTCATCATCCCCTCAGGCGTTGAAGCCAGACGGAACAGCTTCTCGGTGGCCTTACCCGTGACCTCGTCCTTCGTCCTCAGACTGAGCACGGTAGAAATCAGGATCTTGAAAGGATCGTGCTGCCTTTCCGCCAGCTGGGTGACGATGGGAAAGTCAGCTCCCCCGGCACTGACTTCAAGCCTGTGAACCAGGAGGTCGATTTCTTTCCTGTCCATGAACCGGGCTCCGAATCCTGCGGACTAACTATACCCCTCCTCGTAGGCCAGCATGTCCAGATGAAGGGTGGCAATGTCTTCGACATCCAGATCGGCCTCCTGCTCCGTCACTCTCAGATCCACCATCTTGATGTACCGTTTGCAGACGTTACAAACATCCACCCGGTAGCGCTCATCCCCTTCAATCGTAAAATAGGCGAGGGCGTGCTGCTCTTCATTGCCGCAGAAGGGGCATTTCACCCGCCGGTAATGCCACTCAAAGCCGCACTGGTTGCAGAAAAGATAACGCCGTCCGTCGCCGGCCTTGATCTTGCCGATTTTCGGCTCTTTGCCGCAGATCGGGCAGTACCCTTCAGACCATTTAAGTTGGGAAATCCGGTCACCATAATGGCTGGCGATCTTTTCCAGTTCAGGTCTCAGGCTTTCTTCCAGGAACAGCTCCACAAGATCATAAAAATCATCATCTTTTTCTTCCGGAAAATCCCCTTCCGCAAGGGGGTCGAAGGTATGACGAATCATCCTCTCAAAATCCAGAGCCCCGCTGTGCAGCTGCTCGATCATTTCCTCTGTTTTTTCCGGAGAACGCTTTTTTGCAATATCCAGAAGCTTAAGGAAATAATCCCTGGGCAGGGAAAGATTAAATTCTCCCGAGATAAAATCAATCAGGGGCAATCCGCCCGCCACCTTCTGGGGGATCAGGTGCTCATCCACCTGAAAGATCATCCTGTCGGATGTTTTGTGATACTCTTCCCGCAGGATGAGAAGCTCCGCGAGAATATCCAGCAGTTCGCTGTAATACGGACTGTCGGATTTGTACTGCTCGATCGTTTTTAGGGCATTCAGCATGTTCGCCATGCAGTTTCAGGCCTCCTGTCCTTGGACTTGCGCCTTGGTTACAATTCAAGCGCCTGCTACGTATATAATCCTTCCTGCCAAAAGTGCAAGCAATTATTAATCCCCCGGAAAGGGAGATATACTGCTTGAAATGCAATCCGCCTTCGTCTATAAATTTCAGACAGTTCATGTTTGGATGGATCAAGATGCTTGGAACTTCGCTCTGCTTTGGTTCATCCGTTGAACATGGCGGCCGGGAAAGGGCCCAAGGAGAAGGCATGAAAGCACATACCCTCATTCCTGTGATTTCCATCGTCGGCAAATCCAATACGGGAAAAACGACCCTGATTGAGAAGCTGGTTCCGGAACTGGCCAGGCGGGGATACCGGGTGGCGACCATCAAGCATCATCTGCACGACTTCGATATCGACATCGAAGGAAAAGACAGCTGGCGGCACCGGCAGGCAGGCGCCCGGGCAACGGTCATTGCGACCCCCCGGAAGGCGGCCCTGATTGAAGACGTGGAGGAAGATTTCAGCATCGACGCCCTCCGGGAACGCTATATCCACGATGTAGACCTGATCCTGACGGAAGGGTTCAAAGGCAACCCCCATCAGAAAATCGAGATATACCGGGCTGCCCTCAAGCGGGAACTTCTCTGCGGCCCGCAGGACAATTTGCTTGCCCTGGCCAGCGACACACCGCTTGACATCGGGGTGCCCTGCCTGGATATCAACGACATTCAGGGCCTGGCGGATCTCATTGAAGCCTCGGTCTTGAAATGAAGAGAAACGGCTCTTTTTACGATTGCTGAATCATCTTTACTGTGGCCCATGGATATTTCGAATATTGACGTCCAGCGCATCCTGAAATGGGTGCTGATTGTCCTGATTACCGGTTTTATTGCCCAGTTTGGAAAATCCTTCGCCAAATATCTCCTGGAGAAAATCCGGGCGAGAAAAGCCCTGGAAGCGGAGAAGCTGACTTCGGCCGCCGGCGGCCAAGAGCCCCCGAAGCCGGCCCTGCCGCCGGAGCGCGTTTCCATGGCGCAGAAAGAGCCGGAAGTCGCAACGTTCGCGGATGCCGTTCCTCCATCGGAAACAGACGAGGCCAAGCTCCGGAAAAAAGCGCTCAAGGCACAGGTCAAAGAGCAAAAAAAGAAAAAGAAGGAGGACGTTTGAAGGATCCCCGTAGTGCGAAGTCCGGCAGAGGACACCCCGCTGTTCCATGGGCTGCGGCGGCACGGCTTTTCAGAAAGACGCCTTCTGCAAATACCCGTGATCCTCTTCCAGGTCGGCCTGTCCGGCAGCTTCATTGGCAAGGATATCGCAACGTTCGTTTTCTTTGATGTCCGCATGGCCCCGCACCCAGACAAAGGTGACCCGGTGAAGGGAACACAGATTCAGCAACCGCTCCCAGAGATCGGCGTTAAGCGCCTTTTCCCTTGAATTCCGCTTCCAGCCGTTTGCCCGCCAGCGTTTTGCCCACCCCTTGGTGATCCCATTCACCAGATATTGGGAATCCGAGTAAAGCGTCACCGAACAGGGAACCTTCAAGGCCTCCAGACCTCTGATTGCCGCGAGAATTTCCATGCGGTTGTTCGTGGTCAACCGGTAGCCCCCGGAAAGCTCCTTTCTGCGTTCCCCATAGAGAAGCACAACGCCATATCCGCCCGGCCCGGGATTTCCAAGACAGGCGCCGTCGGTATAAAGGATTACCTGCTTCTGGGAAGACGCCGCGCCGGACGACGTCGACCCCCCGCCACCGGTTCGGGGCGTCGCAGCCGTATCTTCAAGGTTTGTTCTTTCCCGACTTTTTTTCATCACGACCTTTCTTGTGCCTCAAAAGAAGAACGCATCATACAAGAGCGGGACGCAAGGTTGCAAGAAAAGAAAATCGGGAAAGCCCCGTTGCCGAAGTCCCTGAAGGGGCCTGTCCTTTTTCAGGGCGGTTTGCTTTCAGAATGTTCTTTACAAAATTACTGGTTTTAGTATCTCATTGGGATGATTGGATATGATGGCAGCTCGAACGAAGCAAAGAGGCCCGGCAGGAACGCGGATCGGGCAAAAACGGCGAAACGCCGAAAAGCCGGCCATAAAATCGGATTCATGGAACATTTCGAGGCATTGGAGGTTGCAACATGGAGGAAAAGAACTGGCTGCAACGCTTTAAGAAATCACGAAAGGACAAATGGATCGGCGGAGTCTGCGGAGGCCTGGGGGAGCATACGCCCATTCCGTCGTGGTGCTGGCGGTTCCTGTTTGCATTTCTGTTCTTCTTCTGCGGATTTGGATTCCTGTTGTATCTTCTCCTGTGGATTCTCGTCCCCAAAGGCGACAACTTTGGGGGCGAATCGGATGTCCCGCAACAATGGAATGACGAAAACCGGAGAAACGGCGCCGGAAGCTGAACGGCGCGATACAATCCCGAGGTAACATGCCATGAACACGCTCAAAGTCATCCTCCTGCTGGCCTCCCTGTCCGGGCTGCTCATGCTGGCCGGCTATTTTGTCGCGCGGGGAACGGGCGTGGTGATCGCCCTGGTCCTTTCCGCGCTCATGAACTTCGGCAGCTACTGGTATTCGGACAGCATCGTCCTTCGCATGTATTCCGCCCGCGAAGTACCTCGTGCGGAGGCCCCTGCCCTCCACAACTCAGTGGAAGCCCTGGCCGCGAAGGCCGGTCTTCCGAAGCCACGGATTTACGTGGTTTCCAACGATGTTCCCAACGCCTTTGCAACAGGAAGAAATGAAGATCATGCCGCCGTCGCAGTGACGTCCGGCATCCAGAAGATTCTCGACCGGGATGAACTTGAGGGCGTCCTCGCCCATGAACTTTCCCACATCAAGCATAAGGATATCCTGATCAGCACCATGGCCGCGACGGTGGCGAGCGCCGTCGTGCTTCTGTCCCGGTGGGCTGTTTTTTTCGGCAATGACGAGGGAGGGGGAATGATCCCCGCCATTGCCATGGCCGTGATCGCACCTGTTGCGGCAACGGTCATTCAGATGGCGATCTCCCGGTCCAGGGAATATGACGCCGACGCAGGCAGCGCGAGGATCACCGGCAAGCCGGAAGCCCTGGCCTCCGCCCTTCGGAAGCTGTCGGAAGCCTCGAGGGCCAACCCGATGAATGTGAACCCCTCCACGGCGCACATGTTCATCGTGAATCCGTTATCAGGAGATTTTCTTCGGACCCTCTTCAGCACCCATCCGCCGATCGAGAAAAGGATCGAGCGGCTGCTGGCGATGAAAGCGGCTCAGAAGGCATAGGGATTGATGAAAGAGCAAAGCATCCCTTGGAGGTAGGGATCGGCCCCATGCTTTTTTGGTCCCGTGGAGCCTCCCATGACCGCCGCCGGATTTGGACCTGCCCGCCGGGACCATCTTCAAATAATCGATGAAAAAACCGAACGGTCGGGAGGCCGGTGGATTCAGGGAGAACACCTCCTGTTGTGATCCGCCTTGAACTGTGATAGAAAAGCCACGCTGAAGCGGCCGGAACCCCGCAAAGGGTTCCGGGTTCCGGAATGGCCTGAGGACGGTTACAGCGGCAATTCCCGACTGAAAGCACAGAAAGATCGCCAGAACTTCCGAAAAGGACCTCAATCTTTGAAAGAACGCCTGAAGCGGGATTACGCCCCGGTCAAGAACCTGAAAGCGGATGACCACATTCGCATCGTTCAGGATATATTTGCGACGGTTACGGGAAAGTACGATTTTCTCAACCACCTGCTCAGTTTCCGGCGCGATGTTGCCTGGCGGCGCTTTGCCGCCCGGAAGATGCATTTCCCCAGGACCCGTCGTTACCTGGACGTGGCCACCGGCACGGCGGATCTGGCCCTGGAGGTGGCGAGCCGCTATCCGGATGTTGAAGTAACCGGCGTTGATTTTGTCCTGGAAATGCTTGGAAAAGCAGTAATGAAAACCGCCCGTCGGAAGGAATGCCGGAACCGGGTATCCTTCGTCCAGGGTGACGCCCTGGCCCTTCCCTTTGCGGACAGGTCTTTTGACGTGGTGGGAATAGCCTTCGGGATCCGCAACATTCCAGACCGTCCGGGAGCGCTCCGGGAGTTTTCCCGGGTTCTCATTGAAGGCGGCCAGGTGGCCATACTGGAGATGCAGCTCCCGCAGCAGAAGGTTTTGCAGCTTTTGTGCAGCTTCTATCTCCGCCGGATCCTGCCCCGCATGGCCCGGTGTTTCACCCGAAACCCGGCGGCCTATCTTTATCTTGCCGATTCCATCATCCAGTTCCCAGCCCCGGAACGATTCGCGGGGATGATTCGCGACGCCGGCTTTTCCAATGTACGTCACTATCCTCTGACATTGGGCATCACACGGCTTTATGTCGGCACGAAGCCCGATTGCTCCTTGCCCCCCCGAAAAGCAACCCGGCCATTTTCCTGAAAAGAATTCGGACAGGGGCTCATTGTGACGGTCCGGTGAGCCGGCGGGAATGTGAATCTTTTCCTTCCGGCAGGAACACCGGGGATTTTTTTCTTGAAAAAAGAGGTAAAGAATGATCTGTTCTCCGGAAAGCAGCGATAGAGGCGCAGGCAGCGAAGGTTCGGGAAAACGGTTCAGGTAAAGGATGACATGTTGCCTCTCGAGCGGAAATATCTTGTCCATATCTCCTGATTCGACAGTGTGAGACGATCGTGCCGGCTATTTATTTCTTTGAGGTTGTCTGGAAGGTTGCCTGTTTTCGGAAAGGCGCATGGAAAACAGGCAAATGCACCCTGCGCAGTGCTGTGCGTGAATTCAGCGACTCTCTGCTCCTCTTCGGGCCCGATCTGGTGGAAGTGGAAAATCCCTATGTCCGCCCCGATCTGGGGGAGATCATAAGCTGGAGCGAGGAGAATGTGTTGTCCAGCCGATCTTCTTCCGGCTATTGCTCTCTTCCTTTGGAACCGAGGATCATGCTGGCAAGCCACGGGCGGCGAATCCAGGAAAGACAGACGCTCTACGAGCTCTGGGAGGATTCGGGCCTTCAGTCCCTTTCCGCAAATCTGTTTTTTATCGAGCCGCTGATTTTCTGCCACGCGTTCAAGACGCTGATCAATCATACACGGGAAGATTGTTTTTGCGGACCTCCGAACGACAGCAGGGAATACGATTATCTGACAGCCGAGGTGCATCTCTGCGTAAAGAAGAAATCGCCGAAGATTGAGACGGTTCTGAGCTCGGACGCCCGGATTGCCGGAAAAAGGGGGTTGACCTTCGGCATGGATCTTTACGGCAACCTACGCCATGCCGTCATAGCGCAGTCAGCGGCCCAATCGGCCGCACGTGTTCCAGGTGATGGGTCGCATCGAGAAAAACCGGTGCCAGGAGAACCTGTTCCGCCTGGAGGACTCGCCAAGGCGGAGCCTGGCAGAGACGCAGGTGTTGCCGTCAGGGCTCCTGCTGAATCCGGAAAGGACTGTTGCACCCTTTCCATGTCACCCGAAGAAGAGCCTCGGGTGAAAAGAGCGCCTCCCGCCCTGGCATCCGGTTTCCTGGCCCATATGACCTTTTATGATGAACCCTCCGGATTGCTTTGGATTTTCTGAAGAAAAAATAATTTTTTTTCAGCCGGTTCCCTCCAGAAATTGCTCCACCAGACATTCCACCCGGCGCATGAGCTGTTCGTAATCGGGTAGCCCCTTCCCACGTTCCAGAAAAAAGCGGAAAATGCGGGCCTCGACGGAAAAAATCTCCCGGAGAAGACGGGCTGTCTCTTCCTGCCGCCGTTCCACCCGGTTCCTGTCACCGTAGGCATCACCGCTGTGTTCATTCAAGCCAAAATCATCAATGAGCAGAATATCTTTCAATGCGTGCAGCCCAAGCCCGGACTTCAACGACTGCCAGAAGCACGGCGAGTCTTTGTGCGCCCCCAGATCCGCGGAATTGGCCACGATGAGCGCGGCGGGCGGCTCCGGGCCGAAGGCTTCCTTCGCGGAAACGGCGGGAATTTCCCAGTCCGCAAGATACCTCAGGATCGCCGGCGTGGCTTCCGCGTAATGATCCGTTGCAATGACCGTGCAGAGTCCCGGCTGATCCGCAAGCTTCCTGAGGAGGGGGCGCCACGGGTCCTCCATGCGGGATGCCGCGAGATAGGAATCCACGAAGGCCTGCGCAGCCCTCCCCAAATCGGGAACGAACCCTGATCCGGCGCTGGAAGACGCCCCCCCGGCATCATGAAGAAGGCACCTCAGAAGAATCTGTCGGTAGCCCACCGGGGTCGTACTGCCTTCCTCCCAGGTCGGATGGACGATCTTCTCCCAGAGCCGGGAAGGCGTGATGCCCAGGAAGGCGAGGCCGCTCTGGTCCAGCGCCGACTGGAGAGAATCCCCCCGGCCGAACAGAACGGCCTGAAGGCTCAGCGTCCCCGAATAGTCCAAAAGAATCAGCTTGTGCGGTTTCATGCGATTCTGACCCTGCTCAAAAAAGCTAAGAGCGCTCCCGCTGCGCTCCAGACAGATCCCCCTTTTCCTGCGCCTCAGCAATGTCACGGCAGAGATCCCTCGCGGCCCTGCAGGGATCCGATGCCGCACAGATTGCCGACACCACGGCGATCCGGTCGGCCCCGGCCAGGATGACCGCGCCGGCATTTTCGTGGGAAATTCCACCGATGGCAACGAGGAAATGGCGGGAAAACGACCGGATCCGCGTCAGGCCCTCCAAGCCCCAGGGTGCTTTGGTATCCATTTTGGTGGGTGTGGCAAAAACGGGACTGACGCCGAGATAATCGACGTCCAGGGATTGGGCCTGCACCACGTCTTCCCAGGATTCCACGGAGAGACCGATGATGGCCTTGGGCCCCAGCAGCCGGCGGGCCGTTTCATAGGGCATATCCTCCTGGCCTATATGGATTCCGTCCGCTTCAGAGGCCAGGACGACATCAAGGCGGTCGTTGATGATCAGGGGAACCCCGAGAGGGAAGAGGAGCGCTTTCAGGCGTCTGGCCTCCTCAACAAAGGGGCGGGTGGCCAGATCCTTTTCCCGGAGCTGGACCCAGGCCGCACCGCCTTGTACGGCCATTGAAACGACCTCTTCGACACTTCTTCGGCCGCACAGGCTGCGGTCCGTGACAAGGTACAATCCATCGGTTTTTCTCCGGGCGGAAAAAGGTCGATCCATCATCCGGCTCCTGGTGAGGTTCGCATTCGACGGACAAGGTCTTCCTCGGTCAGCTGATAAAGGATGTCCAGGAAGTGAAGCTGCAGGCTTCCCGGGCCGGGGGAGATTTCCGCAGCCATTTCGCCGGCAACGCCCATGATCGCCATGGCTTGCGCCGCAGCCAGGGCAAAGGACGGGTTCACGGCTGCAAAGGCGCCGCAGAGGGCGGAGGCCGTGCACCCAAGCCCCGTCACCCGGGCCATCAGGGGATGGCCGTTTTTGATCCCCAGAAGCACCTGCCTGCTCACAATGAAATCCGTCTCTCCGCTGATGCAGATCGTGCTCCCATAGCGTTCGCTCATCCTGCGGGCGGCCTCGACGGCGCGGCTTGAATGTTCCGTGGCGTCAACCCCTTTGGTCCGCCCCTTTTCAGCGGCCGCCAACGCCAGAATTTCAGAGGCATTGCCCCTGATGATCGTCGGGGCAACCGCATCCAGGAGCTTCCGGACGGTCCGGGTCCGATAGGACGTGGCCCCTGCTCCGACCGGGTCCAGCACGATGGGAATCCGCCGCTCGGCGGCCTTCCGTGCCGCGCTGGTCATAGACTCGACCCAGGGCGGGCTGAGCGTTCCTATGTTGATCACCAGGGCCGACGCGGCGCTGACCATCTCTTCCACTTCCTCCCGGGCATGGGCCATGACGGGCGAGGCGCCCAGGGCCAACAGGGCGTTGGCCGTGCTGTTCATCACGACATAATTCGTGATATTGTGGATCAAAGGGGCCTGAGCGCGAATGGTCGAGACCGCTTCCCAGGTGTTTTCAGGGGTAATCGGCATGACTTCCCTTCTCCTTCCTGCTGCTGAAAAGACGGGAGTATCTTATCTTCGGCCGCTGCCCCTTGCAAGGGGGAATTGCCCCTTGACTTTCAGCGGCGATCAATGTTTCTTCTTCAAGAAAAGAAAGGAATCTTAAAACTTCATGGAATGTTACAGAAGAAATAGAGGGGCAAAATTCCTCACCAGGGGTTTCCTCTTCATCGCTCTTTCGATCCTCGCGCTGCCGGGAGGGCAGGCTTTGGCCGCGGAAAGATCGCCGAATGAAGCCTTTAAAAAAAGTTACCCCCAGATCCCGGCGGAAAGGATTTCGGAAACGGCCATCAAGGGGGTTTACGAGGTGATCGTCGGCAATGAGATTCTCTATTACGCTCCCGAAACGGATTGCCTGCTGCTCGGGGAAATCGTTACGAAGGAGGGGAAAAATCTGACCCGGGAGAAGATTCGGGAACTGATTGCGGCCAAAGCGAAAAACCTGCCCCTGGATTCGGCGATCACGATCGGAACGGGACCGCATCGCGTCATTGAAATCACGGATCCGGATTGTCCCTACTGCCGCCAGGCCTCCGCCTTTTTTGCCGGACGGACGGATGTGACCCGTCATATCTTCTTCTATCCCCTTCCCTTCCACAAGGATGCCGAGGCGAAGGCGCTTTATGTCTTCTGTGCCAAAGACTGGGGAAAAGCCTACGAGGAAGCGATGACAGGAAAGCTGGACAGCATGAACTTCCAGCGCTGCGGGGACAGCCGGGCGGAGGAAACCCTCAGGAAGCACAAGGAGGTTGCCACCCGGTTGGGATTGACCGGCACGCCTTTCTTTCTCATCGGGGATTCAGCGGTTTTCGGCGCCAACATCGCCGAGATAGAAAATCTCCTGAAATCCAAATAGATCCTCTTCAATGGCAGTTGGCCGGAGCCGCAGACCGCGTCTTTCCGGCACCTGCATTCCCGCTAATCCGGCTGCTTCGCGAAAAGGCCGTTCAGGGAAGCTTCGAGATCCGGGCAGCGGCGGCAAACAAGACGACCGTTACGATCCAGGAGGATCATATCGGGAACCCCGCGAACGCCGTAAGTATCAGCGACCTCTCCCCGCTCATCCAGCAGGACGCGGTAAGAAAGCTGGTATTGACGGGCAAAGGATGAAACCTTCTGCGGGGATTCCTGAATGAAGATTTGAACCACCTCCAGGCCTCGCGGGCCGTAGTTGGCGGCGATTTCCCGCAGGTGAGGCACTTCGGAACGGCAATGGGCGCACCAGGTGGTGCTGAAGATCAGGAGAACGGGTTTGCCTCGATGTTGGCTCAGGCGGAACGATTTCCCCTCCAGATCGGGGAGTTCAAAATCCGGCGCTTCGATGCCTTCGACTTGGGGCAGGCTTTGCTTCGATCCCTTTTCTCCCTGGTCGGAAGGCTCCAGGCAGCTTACCAGAGAGAAAACCACCAGGGAAAGTCCGACGACAACGGGAAGAATCCGTAGAAGTTTCATGGTGTTCAATGCTCCTGCATCCATTCGTGAGAATTAAACCAGCGCACCGCCGGCCCTGATCAGGAAATATTCGCCCGTGGCCAGAAGGAGCCAGCCACAGCCCTGTTTGATCCGTACCATCCAAAGGCCTGATTTGGGCAGGCCGGTCAGCAGCCCGGCAAAGGAACCGACGGCAAGAAGCAGCGTTCCCATGCCCAGGGCAAAAACAAACAGGAGGCTCATGCCGAAAAAGACGTTCTGCCTACTAGCCACATAAGCGAGCAGCACGGAAAAGACCGGCGCCGAGCAGGGGCCTACCAGAAGGCCTGAGGTAATGCCGATCACGAGACTGCCCAGAATGCCGCTGCTCAGGATGCCCTTTTCCGACCGGGCCATAAACCCTGGAATCCGGATGGAAATCGAAAAGACATCCAGCATGGCCAACCCCATGAAAATACAGACATTGGCCACGAGAAAGGACGTCAGGAAGCTGTTCTGGAATCGGCCAAACAGCTGGCCCGTCAACGCGGAAACGCCGCCGAGAACCGCATAGGTCAGGGCCAGTCCCAGCACATAGGCCAGGGAAAGAAAAAACGCCCGGGCCCGGGACTGTGCGCCCTGAGCGCCGATGTAGGCGATCACAACCGGCATGACCGGGTAGACGCAGGGGGTGAAACTTACGAGCACTCCGCCAAGATAGGCGGCCAGGTAAGCCGCAAACAGGGAATCCGCCATGTAGCCGCTCAGGCCGCCCAGGAAAGACTCCATCATCCATCCTCGCAGAGGGCGACCGCTTCGATTTCCACCAAGGCCCCCTTGGGCAGTTCCCGGACGGCAACACAGGATCTGGCGGGGCGGGAGTTTTCGAAATAGGTGATATACACCATGTTGAATTCATTAAAGTTTGCCATATCGGACAGATAGACGGTGACCTTGACGACGGAGTCCAGACCGGCGCCGCCCGCCTTCAGGACGGCAGCCAGATTGTCAAGGGCCTTCCCGGCCTGTTCGACAAAAGGCCCCGTCGACAGTTGGCCGGTCCGAGCATCCACCGGAATCTGTCCGGAGACGAAAAGGAATCCGCCCGCCTTCACCGCCTGCGCATAGGGCCCGACGGGCAGGGGGGCTTCCCTGGTGGTCACCCATTTCTTCTCCATGTTTCCTCTGAGCACCTCCCTGATGAACGGTTAGCCCTTACCGGAAAGATAATCGGCCAGTTCGCCCCGGACAATGGCCTCGTCCCCCTGATTGTACGCCATGATGTTTTTCAGGAGAACAAAAGAATCCGGATCCATGCGGGTGAAATGGACTGCCGCCTTGTTTCGTTCACAGCGGACCACGGTTCCCTCAATCGTCAGGATCCGGGGATCGGGTTCTTCCGACAACCGGAGCTCAAGGATCACGACATCCTGAAGGTTGAATGGACACCGCGTTTTCAGCAACGCACCCTTGAGGCTGATATTCTCGATTTCTGCGGGACTTGCGGAATCGCCGATTTTAAGGGTGACGTGACGGTCAAACGCAATCCGGGAAAACTGCCTTTCTCCCATGGCATCTCCTGTTCTTTCATTCCGCTTCAAGATCCGGGTTTCCTCAGCACGGAAAAACCCCCTGATCGGGATCCGGCATGCGTCTTTGTTCGGCCCCCGAAGCACCCCCGGTCTGTGGACCCGCATAGAGCCTATCGCCTGGAAGTGGAATAAGTTATTTGCATTTTTGTTTTTTATCGCATGAACGGCTCCTCCGGTCAAGGGGAACTAGCGCCTGAAGCCTGGCGGCGGACGCCACCGCTGCCAGGCCCCGCTGCGAACCTTCTGAACAAAAACCATTGACACCCATGCCGGGCTTCCCTAATATTGGGCCCACGGAGGAGAAATAATCCGCAAAATCCATTCCTCTTCGGTGAATAGATGAAGCAGGCGCTAATCGTTTCCGACATGCTGGAGGACTTCATCCGGATGGATGGTCCCCTTCCCATGGGTGAAGAAGGCATCAACATCATCCCCAATCTTCAGAAATTGATCCGGTTCTCCCGGGAGAAAGCCATCCCCGTCATTTACTCCAACGATGCGCTATCGCCGGACTGCTTCCTCTTTCAGTCCCGGATGAATCCCCATGCGATTCAGGGAACGCCGGGAGCGAAGGTCATCAGCGAACTGAAGCCTGAAGATGGTGACCTGATCGTGGAGAAGCCCCGTTTCAGCGCTTTTTTCAAGACGGAACTCGCCGCCATCTTGAGGAAGCGGGGAGTGGACACGGTTGTCATCGGAGGGGTTTCCACCGAGGTCTGCGTTCTCAGTACGGCCTATGACGCCGTCTGCCATGATTTTCACGTCATCGTTCTTGACGACTGCGTTGCCTCCCGCTTTCCGGAGACCCGGGACCGGGTGCTCTACCTTCTCAGAAAAACCCCGCTTTACCCCCTGCTCCGGGTTATGAGCCTTGCCGATTTCCAGAAGACCGTCTAGTTCCAGTCCGCCATCCCGCCGCGATCTTCGCGGGCCGCGTTGCAGGCCGCCCGCCATGTGTCTGCGTGCTACGGCCTCGTCTCCGCCTTGGCGCCCCGAACTCGTCATGAAATCTGGGAGCAACATCGAGAAAGAAGCAAAGGCGGTCATCTCCGGCATGCTTCCGGATATGTGACGAGAGGGAAAAAACCCCGGACAGGAACGGATGCCTGTCCGGGGTCAATTTCCCTGCTATGCTATGAATTCAATTCGTTAACGGATAACCCCCAACATCTTCCAGTAAGGCACGGCCACCAGCAGGGAGATGAAGGCCGCCGCAATGTAGATCAGACCGAAGAGGGTCACATGGGCCGGCGCCCAGCCCCTGCCTTGAATCATTCCTTCACCCATCAGAATAAAGGGCTGCTGGTAGGACAGGAGGAAGAAGTTAATGGCGATCAGATAGGCCATGGTCACCGCCAGGGGATGATACCCGAAGTCGTTGAAGAGCGGGATCAGCATGATGATGGTCAACGCGGCGGTGGTGAAGCCCCAGGGAACGTCAATGAAGCGGATGAGCAGGAGCCCCGCGGTGATGACCAGCATGAACAGCATGGGAGATCCTGCCATGGCCATGATGGGCCCCTTGATCAGGGGGCCGAACCAGGCGGAGATTCCGGAAACCGCGAAGATGGGGGGCAGGGCTACGGCGATGCCGAAGAAGCAGACCACGTCCCAGTTGATGCCGCTGCTGATCTCCGGACCGGTGATGATGCGGAACATGACGAAGAGGAACAGGGCGAACAGGGCGGTGGCCGCCGTGGGAATCCCATGCTGCTTTTCCGTGAAGAACATCAACAGCGAACCGACAAGGATGATCACGGAGATGATTTCATCCTTGGACATGGGACCGAGTTTCTTGTATTCCTCCTTGAACATGTCGGAGCTGATGGCAATGGCCTCTTTCGGCCTGGCCAGAATGTAAGCCAGGACGACGTAGACAATGGTCACCACGAACCAGGGCAGGGCCAGGATCTTGAACCAGTCGTCAAAATTGCACAGGTGTTTGATTTCCGGGGGAAAGAACCCCTGCATGATCGGTCCCGAGAGGGAGCCGGTCAACCATCCGGTCCCGGGGAAGAGGGCCATACCCCAGGCCAGCAGACAGATATAGGCCGAACCCTTGGAGCGGTATTCCAGTTTACAGGCTTCCACAATTCCGATGGCGATGGGAACGACAATGGCCACACGGACGGTGATGGAAGGGGTCAAGGCG
>Ga0209723_1000785_pt1 | contig 55540 bp, 56 predicted proteins | sample BiotimSIPDNA_2_FD_185750 | JGI IMG/M metagenome (GOLD analysis project Ga0209723, IMG submission 185750) | Anaerobic biogas reactor microbial communites from Washington, USA - Biogas_R2 time_0 SIP DNA (SPAdes) (version 2) | ecosystem: Engineered > Bioreactor > Anaerobic > Unclassified | place... | reverse complement strand
TATGAACCAATGGTATTTCAACTGTATCATTTTCGACACAGAGGATAATCTGAGGACTCTCCCTTCTGGATTGGATACGAAAAAAGTCGGCATTAATGATTCCGACGAGGGTGAAGTCTTCCGTTTGAAAGAAGATAGCTTCCCCGCCATTGATTCGAAAAGATACGGTTTCACCAATTAGCGCACTATGCTCATTCGACGGTATGCCATACTTTTCTAACATATAGCTGCTGATCATGAGTTCGCCGGGGTTTTCCGAAAGTCGTCCGGTTATATATTGTCCTTCCGGTGATTTTGAATCGTACTCTTTTAGCTCCGCATCAGAAATTAATCGGCTCGGAGGAACGACCAGCGCACGTATACTAAAATATACATTCATGTCCGCGACAGTCTCACCTATCTTCTCTCCGTACGGAAAATCAAAGCTCAAATCATTAATTCCGGAATACGCTTTCCCGGCAACAAGCATTTCGGTTTGATCTAATAACAGAGGAGAAGAATCTCCTTCAAGAGTGCTGCTTTGCTTCCCATTTGATTTGGCTATGAACGCCTCGAGACAATCAACCAGACTATCAGTATATATCTGCACCTCCGAAATATTCGGACTTTTCGAGACGACTTCAAGTACTTGATCGAAACCTTTTGAATCCGTATCGAGAATTCGATTATATGCCATTGAGATTTGTTCATTTTCAAGTTCCCGCATCACCTCTGTGGTAGCCAGATTATAGCTCACTGCACAAAAAATCATCACAGCAGAAATAATCATGCCCCCGACAACAATCGATGTTGTCTTGCGATAAAACAGTACATTTTTGACCGCTATACCAATGGCGTCTCTCTGTCTCACTTTTCCTCCGTCCGTGCTAAATCCAATTATTCTTTATCTCGAAGCACTTCAACGATACGGATACGACTAATTTTTCTAATCATCAAAATTGATGATATCCATAGCATAATGTTCATGATGAACCAAGCTATAATTGCCGAAAGCACAATACTCTTGTCACGATATTGAATGCCGTATGTCAATGTATTTAGCGCTTCACGTATATATCGATTCGAAAAGCGAACCACTATCATCGCAAATGCGACAGCGGTTACAAGAGTGATTTCCATAACTATAAACTGTATTCTCAAAAGGTACTTATCTTTTGTGCCCAGCATTTTGTATGTTGCGATGTTGCGGCGACGAGAATTGAAAAACATGCCGGAAATGCTGTAAATACCAACGGTACTGATAAATAGCATCAGCAACGAAGCAGACATGAAAAACAGCTTGAACACACCTAGACTCTGAATCAAACTGTCCAATGGTGACTCAATATATATGTCATAGTCACTTTTCAACTCTGTTTGAAGTTTCTGATATAGTGCGATCTCATCGACCCAACCATATATTTCATGAGGAATTCGAATTCCCTCTGCCAAAAGAAAAGGATTAATCACTTCAAATGACACATACATCGTTACCGTTTCACAGGGTACCCCATCAATCTCACTGGCTATGCCTTGAATATAATACTTGCCAAAACTTATGCCATCTGCGGATATAATATCTACCGAATCCAATATTTCGAATTTCGAAAAATCTTCTTTTGGGCAAAATATATATGCGGCTTGGTCTATACCGTTGGTTAAAATACGCTCAGACACGATTGTCGGCAAACCGGAATAGCCATCCATGGACTGTCGCGACAGCCAAACCGGTATGACCCGTGCCGGTATCTGCACTTCATTATGAGCAAATGATAATGTTGATCTATCAAGAATTGTACTTGGGTACACTTCGACGGATAAGTTGCGGACTCCCTTTTCGCGAAGCAGATCAACATCCTCAAGCTTTGAGTGATGAAATATGGCATATACGCCCCTTAAATCTTGCGATTCCGACCATTCGTACATGGCAGGGATTACAGAAATCGTCATGTTTATCAATATGATGGACACAGATATAAGCATCGTCGCAACGACAACCCCTGGTATTAGGATATTCTTGCCCAAACGAAACTCTTTGGCTGCAGATACAATCGTGTCAGCAAACCTCATCCGACTCCACCCGTCCATCTCGGAGTTTAATCATCCGATTCGCTCGCTTTGCATCTTCCGCATTGTGTGTCACCAACACAACCGTGGTTCCCATGCGATGAAGCTGCTCCAGAAGATCCATAACCATGCCGCTGTTTTCAGAGTCTAAGTTCCCGCAAGGCTCGTCCGCGAAAACAATCGGGGGCTGATGCACGATAGCGCGCGCGATGGCCACGCGTTGCTTCTCTCCGCCGGATAAGCGTCCGGACGGAACAGAAAGTTTATGAGCAATACCTACGGCCTCGCTCACCTCAGCGACACGATTTCTGCGTAACTTGGGCGACATGCCGGCTATGACAAGAGGCATAGATATATTGTCAAATACAGAATACGCCGGTTCAAGAAAAAACGACTGAAAAATAAATCCCGTCTTTTTGTTACGATGATTACATAAGGCTTTTTCGCTATATCGGGAAATATCCTCTCCGTCAATAAAAACGCGCCCCTCAGTTACCGAATCCAATCCAGCGGAAACATGCATGAGCGTCGACTTCCCGCTTCCGGAACGTCCGACAATGCTCACAAAACTCCCCATCTCAATTTCCAGAGATACACCGCGAAGCGCTTCGCAAGCTATATCTCCGGTCTGATATACCTTCTTAACCGCTTCTAACCGAATAATCTCCATTTGTTCTCTGCTTTCGCGCCTAATTATCTTGAGAAAATAAACGTGCGGACTCACTAACGAATATTAAGTATTTGATTCTAACGCAAATGCTCGTTCCTGCAGAACGAGCGCGTTCTCTTTTTCTTCATAGATAATTGTAATATTAAAAACGTGACCTTCATACTCCGGAATCGGTGCATAGAAAAAAACTTCACCGGTGCTTTCTTCCGTCTCCAGAACAAAGTCATGAACCCCACTCCCAAAAAATGATGTCAAATCAAAGCCATCTCGAATCGATGTAACAGCAGCTTCTTGCTCCGTTTCAGACATCGCAGCATACTGATCACTCTCTTCCATTGAAGATATTAAAAAATCCTCAAATCTCTCCTTTTCTATGGCGCCCCAATCAATGTTACTAAAAGTTAGAAAATGACCGTCTGTGACTTCGATATAAGCCTCTTCACCAGACCCTGAAAAGTAATATCGCCCGTCAGGCGGTTGCGCCAGTTTTTTTTCACTCGAACACGACGATATAAACAGAAGGACAATCAGTAGGCATATTCCCAAAACTCGCTTCATAGAAACTCTCCAAAATCAGATATTTTTGTCATTATACTACGAAATGATCTTCGAATGAACTCAGGACATCGGTGTTGTTACAACTTTAAGAATCTGAACAATTATAATTAAAAAAAGCAGAATAGTATCGACTATTCTGCTTTAGATGGTATTACGCTATTACTAACTTTGCAATGTGTACGTTACTCCGTATGCCGAAATCTTCTCTCCACTATTATAGTATGAACCAGTCATTTCAACTCCGAAAAGTGCATGGTAAGGATTAGTTATATGAAAGGTTATAGATGATCCGGATACACTGTAAGTTCCGTTTCCTGAAACAGAGCATGTAACAGGGCCAACATCGTATCTGAAATTCGTCAAGAAAGTATCTACGCTGGACGTTACTTTGATTCTTCTTGTGCCAGCAGAATTCTTCCACGTTTTGGGGTAGGTTTTGCTACACGAAGCGAGGCTCCCTAAAGACACTACCAAAAGAAGAACTGCAATACTTTTTGCGATTACTTTTCGAAATTTTAACATGACCTATACCTCCTCAAGTATAATTGTGAATTTCAAACTACTTGAATCATATATCTTTTTTTAAATAACACAATACCTATTTATCTATGCAGTGCAATTTGTTTTTGGAGTTGTCCCCTTTCTAACTTGAACCCTGTATTTCCAATATAAGTAGTTTAGGATATGATGTTTGAAAAAATGAGGCTCTTTTTTATAAATATTTAACTGAACCAGAAAACCAGACATCAAGTTGGAGGATCACCTTCTATGACAAACATCCAATATCGCCAAGTCGATTTGTCGGACTTGAAAGCGATCAAATACATCAGCGAAAAGACCTTTGAAGAGACCTTTTCGCACCTGAACAGCCCGGAAGACATGGCGCTTTATTTTCAGGAAAACACTCAAGATGACATCCTGATCCGCGAGATGAATAATCCCGATTCGACGTTTTATATCGCGGAGGACCAAGGCGAGGTTATCGGATATATCAAAATCAACCGCGGGCCGGCGCAGACCGAGCCCGGGCACGATGACGCTCTTGAAGTGCAAAGGCTATATGTCCTCAAAGCTTACAAGGGCAGTGGTATCGGACGCCGGCTGATGCAAGAAGCGATCGATCGGGCCATCGAGAGCGCCCTTCGCTACGTCTGGCTCGGCGTCTGGGAGCACAACGTCAAAGCCATTCGCTTTTACGAAAAACTGGGATTCCGCCCATTCGGCGAGCACCTGTTCATGCTCGGCTCCGACCCGCAGACGGATCTGCTGATGCGGTTGGATGTGTAAATATTTGCTCAAACCCACCTATTCCTTTACCCATACCTCATGCGCGCCAAATTCGGTTTCAATATCGAGCTCTGCTTTATGGCTGGCATTTGGTGTGGTCGAATTGTATAAAGGATTTTCGAAAAGATGTAGTTCGCTGATTTTTTTCAGGCCTGAAAGCGGTGATATGTCCGAGATATTGTTATCCACCAAAAAGATATGAGTCAGTGCGGATAAATTGGCTATCGGATGAATGTCGCTGATGCTATTGTGACTCAATTCTAAGACCGTCAGCTTTTCGAAATTCGATATGGCTGTAATGTCACTAATGCCATTCTCGGCCGCATAAAACTGGTCCAGATCTTCGAGTCCGGCAAGTGCTGAGATGTCCGACACTTTATTCCCCGTAATATTTAATATTCGAAGGGTCTTGAGCTCTGATAGCGCCGAAATATCTTCAACATCATTCGTAATCAAATACAAATGCTCCAGATTTTGGAGTAGACTAAGCGATGAAATGTCAGAGATTTGATTCCATCCCAAATCCAAATACGTGAGTTGATCCAATCCGGATAAAACCGAAATATCAGAAATCTGATTACCGGATAATACGAGGGTTTCCATTTCTTTTAGGTCTTTCAGTACTGCGATATCAGAGATTTGATTTGTACCGAGATTAAGAGTCTTAAGCGCCTTGAGGTTTTTTAGCGCTGAGATATCCTTGATTTTTGCTTCCGCAATATTAATCCACTCGAGCTTAGTCAGATTGGTGAGCGCAGATATATCGCTGAGATTCTTCGCGAAGACGGACAGCATATTTAGCTCTACAAGGTTTGAAACCGCCGAAATATCTTTAAGATCCGGTGTCGATAGAAAGAGTGATTGCAGATGAGTAAGATTTGAAATCGGAGAAATATCGACGACTTTTATTGCGGAAATATCCAATTCAGTAAGATTAATAAGATCTTTAATTCCGGAAATATCTGTTAATTTATTCGCGTCAATTTTTAGTTGTTTAAGATTACTTAAGGCCCCGATTGACGAAATGTCGGTTAATTCCATCGCAAAAATACTAAGCTGCTCGAGCTGGGTCAGCGCCACAATAGAGGACAGATCTGAAATTTGATGGCAAGAGATCTCCAACGTGGTCAGCTGATTCATTTCGGAAATATATGATAAATCAATCTCTTCCGGTGTATCTATTGTTATGTAGAGCGCTTCGAGGCTTTCAAGTAAGCGCATTTCCGATAAATCTACATTAATGGCATCGAAGGGTATGTAAATATTGATGTATGTCAATTGTTCTATTTCACCTGAATAAATTTCACTTTTGGGCTTCTGAAGCGCATCTCTGACCGCTGCTTCAAAATATGGATCTTGAAACACGACTGGCACGCCTCGATCCTCGGTCGTCGCCGCCGAGATGATAACCGCATGAGAAGTTTCAGGTATAAGAGTTGTTGTGTCGGTCGCTTCAATCGTTTCCTGTCCCTCTGTATTTATTTGTGACGTAACCACTTCGTCACGACAAGCGGACAAAATCAATGCAACGATGACGATTAGCGCTACTATTTTTTTCATATCAATCTCCTCTATTTACAATGTGGTCTGTTAACTTAAAACAGGAAAAGAGGCTTGAAATGCCTCTGGTACAATGGTTTCACCACAAAATCATTACCTCCCAGAAAGGACGGAATCAAGTCTCATGAAAATTGTACCATCAAACGTCGTATGTCCGCGATGCTATTCACGAAAGCTTCAACATATTCTTATTCATCGTTTCCCATTTTCGATGCAATAATACCATCGGGCCCGAGACAATTATCTTGTCTATTCGTTATTATGCAAATCGGAAGGCGGATAGTGTTTCCACATACGTCTTTTCTCCTCATAGTAATAACAGCGTTTTTTTCGTAAATTAACTTCTTTTTAAAACATGCTTATCAGTTTTCTTTAGAATTGTTTCCAACCGGTTTACAAACCGGTTGGACATCCTTTTCATAATGGTATTAAATACTTAACAGGCGAATTTCATCGCATCCGGGAATGAGCCAGAGAAATAATCGCTTAATATTTTACTGAAAAGGACAAACAACGATGAAAAAATTTATACTGATTCTTCTATCCATTTCAATCGGTCTCAGTCTGACGTCTTGCAATAACGTTTTTCGACTTGTGGATGATACGAAAAAGGATTCTCGTGTAGAAGTTACTGAAGAACGCGATACCTCGGACGGGACGGAGGCTTCGAACACGGAAGAGCCCGATACGACTAAAGAAGATCGCGACACTTCGGTCGAATCGGAAGAATCAAATTCTGCCAATTCTACGTCTGTTACAGAAATTACAGAAGTCACGACCAACACGTCTTCCGACGGAACCCTGCGCCTTCTTTCGGACTTGCCTGATTTCCCCGAAGAATTTCTTTATATGTCGGGTGTGGGCGGCTGGTTTACAAGCCTAAAAATAAAGCCCGACGGTTCTTTTACGGGATATTACATGGATGCTGACATGGGCGATAACGGCGATGATTATCCGAACGGCACAATGTACGAGTCTGTATTCAGCGGCAAGTTTACCGATTTTCGCAAGGTCAGCGATTATGAGTACACGATGCAACTCGAAAGTATTCTTATCGAGGGTGAGATTAATTCTGAACGATTTGAGGATGGCGTCAAAATTATCACAACTTATGCTTACGGCATGGACAATCCGGGCGAGTTTATCATCTACCTGCCCGGCAGGCCGACAGTGGATCTGCCTGAAGATTTTATGTTGTGGATCAGCATGCCTAATGTGTGGTCAGAGGACAATGTTCCGGAGACGCTGCCCTTTTATGGGCTATACAATGTCGGTGGTGCAGAAGGATTTTTCTCAGCCTGATTCGTGCGTCAGTTTATAAAATAACGACGGTAGCGAGTCTCGACCCGCTACCGCCATTGAACCGCTTCCTTAGAGAACTCCTACACCTTTACAACGACACTGCCCCTTTTGTGGCCTGTATCGACATAGCGATGTGCTTCGGAAATTTGAAATAAAGAGTAACTTCGGTCGATGACCGGCTTCAGAGTTCCTTCTTCAATTAACTGACGAAGAAGTTCCAGGTCCTTGATTTTATCCGCCGGCTTACGAATACCGGTCGCCGAGAATACGGCTTTTTTCTTACCTGCAATCGAGGTGAGAAGCATATGGATCATCGACGACCCTGTCGGGACAGTGGTCATATAAACTCCGCCCGAAAGCAATGCCTTTTTGCATTGTGGAAAACTGCTTTTGCCGACCGCGTCAAAAATGATCCGGTATGCATTTTCTACCGACAGATAATCAGTCTTCGTGTAATCAATCACTTGATCCGCTCCCAAGCCACGTACAAGATCTTGATTTCCCGGTCCGCAGACACCGGTGACATGAGCACCGAGATGCTTTGCGAGTTGAACCGCATAAACGCCGACTCCGCCCGAGGCACCAATGATCAGAACACGATCGCCCTTTTTGATCTTTGCGGAGTCGCGGAGAAACGGAAGTGCTGTGATCGCGCCTTCGCTGATGGCGGCGGCCTCTTCGAAACTAGCGTTTCCCGGCTTTTCGAAAATCGCCTCGGTCTCGGCAAGCGTGATATATTCCGCATTTGAACCGAACTTAGCCCCGGAAGATCCATAGACCTCATCGCCGACCTTGAAGCGGGTGACGTCTTTTCCGACCGCCTCAATCGTTCCGGCAATAACATCCCCCGGAATCTGTTTCGGATGAGAAAGACCCGTGAACAATCGCGCAACCGCCGGATTACCTTTTCGAAAAGCGCTGTCCGCCGGCGCAGCAACGGTCGCCCGGATCCGAATCAGGACCTCGTTTTCCTTTGGTGTAGGTTTTTCCATATCCTTGATGTAAAGGACTTCGGGACTGCCGTATTTTTTACATTGAACTGCTTTCATAGTGTATCTCCTTGTAATCCTGTCCGCTCTTTGCGGACTGTTTTCTGATATATGTGCGAACTAAACCAAGCCCTCGAGAAAAGGCACGAGAAAAGGGATGTCGGGTCATCTTTTTAGGAAATTACGTTGATGACAACTTTGCCGCCTGCGTGTCCGGCTTTCAGGTATTCAAAGGCCTCTCCGGCCTCCTGAAGTGAATAACGCTTGTCGATAACCGGTCGTATTCGGCCTTCTTCGACGAGCCTCATGACAAACTCGAGATCCTCCGTGCTTGCCTTGCCAGCGAGAAAGCGTATTTTCCGGCTACCGATCGAGAGAAACGGACCGAGCAGGAAAAACCTGAAAATTTGCGAAAGCGCTCCGCCGACGATCACGCAGGAGCCGCCCGGTGTCAGGAGCTTTTTATATGTAAAAATCGAATAGTTTCCGTTAATTGCGAGGATAACGTCGAAATTTCCCGGAAGAGAACTCAACTCGTTTTTTGTATAATCGAGAATACTGTCTGCGCCGAGGGAGGAAACTAATTCCGTTCTTTTGGAACTGCAGACGGCGGTCACATGCGCGCCGAAGTGTTTGGCAAGTTGTAGTGCGAACAGGCCTACGCCTCCGGAAGCCCCGACAATAAGTACGCGGTGCCCGGACTTAATTCTGCCTTTGTCACGAAGGGCCTGAAGCGCCGTGAGTGAGGCCATCGGCACAGCGGCGGCATCCTCGTAGGACACGGACTCTGCCTTCGCTGCCAAAAGGTTTTCCGGCGCCGCAACATATTCCGCGAGGCCTCCGAAACCGCAGCCGGACAGATCTCCGAAGACCTCGTCTCCGACCTTGAACTTCTTGACCTCCGGACCGACCGTCTCGATTCTCCCGGCGATATCAGCGCCAAAGATGCCGCTTTTCGGGCCGATGCCCATCTGCATAGATCGATAATCGGCGGCATTTAGGGATACCGTGTGAATTTTCACAAGTACCTGCCCGGTGGCGGGTGACGGCTTTTCGACTTCCTCGAGTCGCATACCGGAAGAAGCGCTCTTTTTCGAGTAGACTACGGCTTTCATAATGTCACGCCTCCAATTTCTTGTACTCAAAGACTTCACCGATTGGCCGCCCGAACGCATCTGCGATTCGAAAAGCTAGTTCCAGCGATGGAGAGTATTTTCCTGCCTCTACCGCGATGATTGTCTGCCGAGACGCACCGACCTTTTCTGCCAGTTGCTGTTGGGTCATCTCCTCAGCGAAAAATCTCAGTGTTCTGATATTATTGGTAATCTCGAAGTCTTTCTTAGCCACGCGTAACACCCCTTCTGTAGTAAAAGATTGTACTGAATCCCTCGATAATCGATCCGACGCTGAATGAAACAAACATGATATTCAGCATGACGGCGGGTGAGTGTCCGAGATAGGCGAAGATCAGCGCTGTCATAAATCCTACTCCGGCAATCGCAAACCCAACTCTCAAAGATTTGAGCTCCACGAGCTTATCCATTTCGTCAGTGACCATTTCAGAAGCAATCATCTTCTCGATCTTCTTTCCGTCGCTCTGACCGGTTGCGATTTGTTCTCGGACCGCCATCGACATAGATAACAAAATGTGAAATACGATTTGGATGATGATACTTGAGATAATGCCGATACCGACAAAGATAAGCATGGCACCCGCCCAGAATTTGATATTATCCGATTCTGCGACTCCGGCCTTTACCTTTCCGTAGACATAGAAACAATAGGATGCGAGAACGACAATTCCTACCAGGATTGAAACGATAGTCCTTTTTTCAGAATACGACATATTGATCACCTCTCTGCGTGTCTGTTATTATACACACAATGTAGCACGCGCTTTTCTCGATGTCAACTATATTGTACATTAAGTCCAAAACTTATTACTATCACTATGGATGACCAAAACAATAATGAACTGTATTGACCGAAAATGACACCGCCACGCCCTCGAGATTTCGCTGTCTCTTAGCTTCCCGGACATTTTCCCAACACCCGGCTATTGCGTCTATCAAAAGTGTTTTTCACAATTTCTTGGATAAAAAACGAACTGTCTCATATTTTTGATATACTCTTTCTAAATATTGCATTCACTCATGCCCCACCGGGCGTACCAAAGGAGACCATTCTATGAGACTTTCGGACCTGTCTGATTTCGACAACATTGTCATCCAGTGTCATGACAATCCGGATCCCGATGCCGTGGCGTCCGGATTCGCTCTATATCGCTTTTTCGCAGCCGATACCCGTCGACACGTTCGCTTTGTCTATGCGGGCAAGTATGTGATACAGAAGCCCAACATTCTTATGATGATTGAGCGACTGGGCATTCCGCTGGAGCATGTCGAATCATTAGAGGAAGTGCCGGATCTTCTGATTGTGGTTGACGGTCAATACGGCGAAGGCAATGTCACGACGCTTCCCGGAAAATCGATTGCCGTAATCGATCATCATCCGGACAGCGGACGAACGTTTGATTTTTCGGAAATTCGAAGCGCCTACGGCAGCTGTGCGACTCTTGTGTATCAACTGTTGAGAAATGAAGGTATTGACGTGAATGATGACATCGCCCTGACGACCGCCCTTTATTATGGTCTTTATACGGATTCCAACAGTCTTTCGGAGATTTCACATCCGGCGGACAAGGATCTGCGGGATGATTTGATCTGCAACAATAGCTTGATTAGCGCACTTCGCAACGCCAACTTATCGTCTGACGACATTCTTCTCGCGGGAGACGCTTTGAACGGTGCCTTTTTCGACAAAGAAAATCGCTTTGCCATCGCTGAGGCGGGACCTTGCGATCCGAATATTTTGGGTTTCATCAGTGACATGTTGCTCCAAGTGAATCTTTGCGATTCTTGTGTGGTATTTTGCCGCTTGCCTTTTGGCGTCAAGTACTCCGTCAGGAGTTGTACCCCCGAGATTCAGGCCGGCGATATGGCGCGTTTTTTAGCGACGGATATCGGTTCCGGTGGCGGGCACGCGGAAAAAGCCGGCGGCTTCTTGCGCGAAGATGCCCTATCGGCAGAGCTCTCCTCAAAAGGCCTCTCGGACGCTGAATTCTTTACCGATAGTATTCGTGCGTATCAGAAAAGCTATGACATTATCTATGCATCTCAATTCGAACCGGACTTAAGGGAGATGTCCGTATACGTCAAAAACCGCTTGCCACTCGGATTTGTCCGCTCTATAGACGTCTTGAACGACGGTGATTTTGCGACGGTTCGCACCCTTGAGGGGGACATTAACATCCGCGCTTCCGAAGACACCTATATCATGATTGGTATTTCCGGCGAGGTGTATCCGATTAAAAAGGCAACTTTTGAGAAACGTTATACCGCATCTGATAATTCCTATTCCGCAAGTTTTGAATACTCTCCGACCATCAAGCGGATGCACACACAGCAATCCGTATCATTAGTCGAGCACGCGCACGTATGCATCCCGACGGACGAGACCCAAATCTATGCCCGTCCGCTCACGCGAACGACCAAGGTTTTTACCGCCTGGGATCCGGATCACTATATGCTCGGAAACAAGGGCGACATGCTCGCAGCACATTATGATAACCCGAAGGATGTATACGTGGTTGCGCAAGATATTTTCGAGATGACTTACAGTCGGTTTGAATCCTGAGTCATAAAGAAGTCCAAATTATTCGGCCGCGAATCAGCTATCAATGTAGTATTTAATCCGATTCTCAGCGGACAAATTCTTACCGCCCAATACATCCTCTGCCATCTGATACAAGTCCTTCAATTCACGGTACGGGAATCGGCCGAAGCCGAAATTATCCTTGATATAGACGTATTTTGCATCCTTATCAAAACCCACAAAATAGGGTATGACTGCGACGGGATAGATGCCGTCCTTAACACTGAAAATGATGGTTTCTGCGGTTGACACTGCCAAAAACAAATTGCGATCTGAGTTAATTTCCCATCGGCTAATCTTGTTTATAAGTTCATTGCCGGTATAGACCAACTCTCCGCTCTTCACGTCGGCCGCGCGAATACGATAGTCATCGGAGTGAAACACAAACGTCTGGTCCGCATCAATGAAGTAGCCGGAAAAAATGTTGTTGTTCATGCCCACAATCAAAGAAATCGTTTTGCCGCTTTCGAGATCGACAATGTGGATGTATTGGTCTGCGGCCGGAATTGCTGCGTATGGCTGATCCTGTGCAAATGCAATCTGAACAAAATACCCCGATGATAATTCAATATGTTCTTCCAATTCGACATGCGAATTATCTTCGGTGTTGATTGCGAAAAGTCCTTCGTCTCCGCTCATTATCAAGTATTTCGCATCACCGGAAACAGCAACGACTTTCTCATTAATTTCTGTCTTCAAGTCTAGAACGACTTCCCGCTTCTCTGTGGAATACAGAAAAACTCTCGATGCTGCATCAAACACAAAATGGGTTTGATCTTCATTCGTACGACATGTAAAGTAAGCGTCTTCATCCTGATAGATGGTTTCCGTCGTGTCCGACGCAAAGTCGACATATTCAACCGTTCCGTCGTACATTGCCAGAAAAACACCGTCTTCTTCAAAAATCGCGCCTTCAATTAAATACCGCACTTGAGTATCGCAGACAACCTCTTCAGACAAAGTATCAAATATCCAAACAAACGTCGAATCATCATTAAATTTTTCGAAGAGTAAGTATCGATTGTCCGGACTTTTCGAAAACAGCAGGTAACTATATTCTGAGTTCAGCTCATCCACAGTCTCGAATCCCGGTGCCAGATAATAGGAAAAAACCATCATCGACTTGGAGTAGTCCGGCACAATAATAATATGATTGGACGCACCAACAAAACTCATGATATTGGCATCTATTTTGAAGTCTAAATCCTGATAATCTCTTCCGGTATATAAATCTCCCCAATTGGTTTGCCCCATATCGGTCATAGAAACATAAAACCCGGTATCTTTATTCATCGCGAGACCGACAATCTCAGTAGAAGTGATCTTTTCCGTCTCTTTTTCTCCATTTTCAAGGTCGAAAAGAAATACGCGGTTTTCGACAACGAGCAAAATATGGTTCCCGGCTTCTTCGGAAATAATCAGCTTCACCTGGCTAATCACAAAATCCGCTACTGAACTTGTCACCCGTTCCTCCGTAAGCCACAGCAAGGATCCGTCACGCCAATCGAAGCATGCCAACTCAATTTTGATCTGCTTTGACGGGTCATCCCAAATTGAATAATCGTTCGATCCGCATATCAGTCGATCATCGGGAGCAAATTCTACAAAAAAGTTGTATGAATAGTTGAGTTCAATGCTTGAAATCAACTGGTCAGAAACCGAATCAAAAATCCGAACCAGGGGTAATATATCATCCGACGTCATATCCGAATTAACGACCGCTATCTTCGATCCATCCTTTGAAAGCACAATATCTGTCAATAAGACATCAATATTATCCATCCGAATCCTGTTTATTACTTGACCGTTATTCATATCCAAAACATAGATCCAATCGGAATAGGCAAAACTATATGCCAGTGTTGAACCATCTTCACTCACTGCAAAATTAGGTTCTCGAGAATAGGAAGATGTCTTATACGTGGGGTCTGCCTTATCATACCGCATACTCCATATCGTGGATCCATCCGCTCCGTCAATACAAAGAATATCCACCGCAGAAAACGCGACTACTCGCTCATCTGCAAAAACATAATCATAAATTCGATTCGTCGAAATTGCTTCTGTGTCGGCGCTTATCTCACTGATTAATGTCCCTTTTGTAACGTCAAATAAATTCAGAACTCCCCTTTGATCGAGTGCGCAAAAAGTATTTCCATCACCCGAAGCCTGAACATTATCCGTCAGCACATCCTGATGCTCAATTGAATAATCCGGCACCATCTCCGAACCCGCCGCGTATGCATGCAGCGCATTCGATAAAGCGTATTCTGCCTGCGGCATCACCGGACGCTCGGGATTCTCCAAATCCTTGGGCAGTGCTTCAAGTGCAACCAGAATCGCATTGGTGCGATCCCCTGACTCAAGTAATCTCAATGACGTATCCGCCAAAAACAGCGACTGCGTCTTCTGTTGCTTTCTATAATTTTCGATAATCTTTTGATTCTGAATGTAATTGTATATACCGAAAACAACGGCCAACACCGCAAACGCTGTAACGCCGAGTGCGATACGCCGATTCCTCTGTTCACGATGTCTTTGCTTCAAGTCATCGTAACGACAACCGAGAATCGGCGCCGCCAAGCGGAGAATATCTCTCTTGATAACTTGCTTTCTCGTCCTCTCATCCGGTGCGCGATAGTCCGCCGCAAAGGGCTCAGCGATGGTCTCATAGACATAAGTCTCACCGTGAACGTCAATCTCGCGACGCTCCTCGAAAAGCAACGGCTTGGGGAAGGAATCCTTGGGCTCTCCCTCGATAATAACAGGCAAAATGCGCTCACGTCCGTGCTTTCTGATGAAGTAGGATACCTCATTCTCGACCCACTCAGACTCCGGTGTTCGTGGTGAGCAAATAACAATCAAGTATTCAGACTCATCCAGTGCAGTCAGTATTTCTTCACTTAAGCTCGACGACACCGTCAGTTCTTCCTGATCCCGGAAGACACGCTCGATTTTTTTCTTGCCCGATAATTTGCGTATAGACCTCGGTACACGTATGTTCTCTAATCGCTTATGTATCTGCTCAGAAACTGCTATATCCATCGGTGCGTGTCGATAACTGATAAACGCGTCGTATTTCATCCGTAATACCTGCCCTTTACTATTGCCGCTTTGTTAAAGTCTCTCCTAAGCGTCACTTCAAGTCGTCTCACCGAACCTATAAGCGTTCGACTTGATGCTAATTGACATTATATCGAAAAGGAGGCGGAACCACCATGACAAATGGAAAAGCGTTAATTACATAGTGTGCGGTAGCGCGGCGGAGTGGGCAACATTTGCCGGAGGGCGGCGGAGTGGGCGACATTTGCCGGCGGGGCGAGGCGCAGCGACATTTGCCGGAGGACGACGAAGTGGGCGACATTTGCCGGAGGACGACGGAGTGGGCGACATTTAACGGAGGGTGTCGGAGCGGGCGACATTTGCCGGAGGACGACGAAGTGGGCGACATTTGCCGGAGGACGAAACGTTTCGCGACTCAGAGATACCGGCAAAACAGTTCAGAACACTTCATCTTGCCGGTAGTTTCCGATTTCGAAGATTTTCGCGGAGCGCGGGATACCGGCAAAAGTGGCGCGTGGGAAAGGCTTTGCCGGTAGTTTCACGTTCACACGGATGCCATAGCGGCAATTCTTCAAGAAGTTCTAATCATCTGCAGCGATATCCGGAAGTATCAAAGCTGTTCGCAAGTACTGAGTTTAGATCGATTCAGCTCTATTCGTAGTTCATGAGTCCGATTGCTTTCCGAACTCATTCCTTTAAAGCCGCTTGATTCATGTCCAATATTTGGGGTGCAGTACAAATGCTTTTCTAGGCTGTACTTCTCACCTGCCAGAGCATCTGTAATCGGCAAATTTACAGCCTAGATCGCTAGAACTTCGATTCTAGGCTGTATTCTCACCTGTCAGAGCGGCTGTAATCGGCAAATTTACAGCCTAGAGCACCAGAACTTCGATTCTAGGCTGTACTTCCCCACTCTCTGAAAAAACTAGCAATTCAAATTTACAGCCTAGATCGCTAGAACTTCGTTTGTAGGCTGAAATTCTCACCTGCCAGAGCATCTGTACTTATGCGATCTCGGGAGATTCAGAATCTCTTACTCCACCGCCTTCAGTGCACCGACCATGTCAATTCGCTTGGTTTTCCCGGAAAGTAGCCCGTCAACGGTCAATGCAACCACAAAGGTACCGGCGACGCATAATATAACAGACACCGGAGCGATATAGGAAGGAAAATCGATGTTCTCGCTGATGGACTCCGTAATTAATCGAATGAAAAATATCCCGAGAGGCACGCCGGCTAAACTTCCGATTGCCGTTAACAGTAGCGTCTGAACTCGAAGTAGTTTTCGGATGTGCGGAAGCGGATATCCGAGCACGCGAAGTGTGGCTAATTCGCGGATACGTTCCGCGTAGGATAAACTTCCGAGATTATATAGGACGACGACCCCTAAGAGCACAGCAGCCAGAAAGAGAACTATAATAATCATGTTCAGGCTTTCGAGCATCTGACCATAGCTGTCCTTGATGAACTCTTTATCCTTAATATCAACAATTCCTTTTGCATCTTCTCTAACAATTTCACGATCTGACAGCAAATACGCTGATGTATTCATCTCAAGCCCAATCGCTTCAAACGCGTCCTCAGACATTACAATTCCTTGGTCAAACGGCGAACGATTAATCGAAGATACATATGATTCATAGTCCTTTTCTTCACCCAATAGGCGGAACGACACTTTATCTCCGACACCAATATTCAGTAGTTCTGCAGTCTTCAAAGATACAAGCATACCTTCCTCCGGCAGCGTCAAAGGCTTTCCGTTTTTGTCTTCAAAGTGCTCCATGTTCCCCTCACCAAAAATTCGCATCGGCAACATCTGTCGCTTTTCTCCGTCGCGAACACTGACCGTTCGCTCGTCGACCGCCTGCATTTTCGCCGGTTGCTCGAAAATCGCCTCAGGAGTAGCACTGCTATCGACATAGACTTTGGATGAGTATCGTTGGAGATCCTCGAAATACCAAGTCTGCGACGCAATCATAGAATCGTATAGCCCGATCCCCCATACCAGCATCAGCGTGCAGCCGGATACGCCTGCGATCGCCATCATCGTCCTGGCTTTGCTTCTCAGAATATCTCTGATACTCCACTTCACCGAAAAAGACAAGCGATGCCAAATTTTCGATTTTTCGACAACGGTATGCTTAGAAACTTTCGGTGCCTTGGGTCGCAATACGGCGGCCGGGAGATCTCGCATTTCTCTGATACAGGCAAAATACCCCGCGCCGGCACATATGAATACCACCACTGCGACACTTGAAATGGATATAGGCGACACATATGACGACCATTCAGGCAGGGAGTAGAAGACTTCTTGAAAAGAATAGAGCAGTGCCGAAATAAGTGCCGGCCCGGTCATTAGTCCTAATACACCTCCTGCCAAGCCGATCCACAATCCATATGACACATAATGTGCAACTATTTTCCTTCGGGAGAAACCCATCCCCATCAATGTCCCGATTAACGTCCTTTGCGCTAATACCAACCGTGTCATTGTCGTCATCATGCTGAGTGCCGCAACGAAAAAGAATACCAACGGGAATAAATTCCCCATTTCTCGATTCTGCGCGATTTCGGATTCAAACACGTCGATGCTCGGATGGGTTTCTCGAGTCATCACATGAAATACTTTGGATCCCTCGCTCAATAATGTTTCCAGATTTTTTTGTTCGTTCGGGTCAACCTGATCATCGACATCGACAAGAATGTGGCTATACGGAATGCCGCCCGGTATGGATAGTGCAGCTGAAGGCAAACATGCATATCCAAAGATTGAGGGGTCTGTCACCAACTGCTTGGCGTCTTTAACGTTGTGTACAAACTCCGGATGAAGGATCAGACCTTCAATCACAAATTCAAAAGTCATGCCCTCGTATGATAGTTCGATGACTTCACCGACTTCTAATTCGTTACCTTCCGCAAAGGCTCGATCGAGCCAGATACCTTTTCCGTTAGGATCATAGGCGGCACCAGCCACCACCATCGGCTGACTCACGTCATTCCTGTCCGATATCAACAGACGAAGGGTTGGCTCATTCTCAAGATCAGCGATTACATCCAATTCGAGACGGAGCTGGGCCGTCGACACATTGTTCAGCGCCTCGACCGCTGCCAGTTCTTCCCCTCCGAAAGATACTCCCATCACAAATAAGTCGGCCAGATTTGTGTCTTGATAATAGGAGTCGACATTCTCTCTCATCCCTTCCCATTGCGCTCGCATCCCGCTGAATACAAATACGCCGAGAAACGCAAGAATAAAAATGCTGACAAACTGAACCTTTGCCGCACGCATGTCTCGAAACATTTTTTTGAGAAGCATTACCAACGAACCTCCTTGGCGTCAATCGGGTGATCGTTAATCTCATCCTTTTCAATTTGGCCGTCTCTCAGATAAATCACTCTTCCGGCCAATTGAGTCAGCTTCGAGTTGTGTGTAACAACGATGACGGTTCGTCCCTGCTCAGCACTCAAGCGCTGAAGCAACGATAAAATATGGACGCCGGTCTCGCTGTCCAATGCACCAGTCGGCTCATCGCAAAGCAACAATTCCGGACTCTTGTTCAGCGCTCGAGCAATTGCAACGCGCTGCTGTTCACCGCCTGACATCTGCGCCGGAAAATGATCCCTTCGTCCTTCGAGTCCGACATCCGATAATGTCATATCCGGATCCAGCGAAGTGTCATTAATTTCTCGTGTCAAAGAAACATTTTCATAGGCGGTCAGATTCGGAATCAGGTTATAAAATTGAAATACAAATCCAATCCGCTTTGCGCGATAAGACGTCAATTGCGAGTCATTATACTCGCTGACAATTTCGTCGCCGAAGCATACGCGTCCCGAGCTCGCTTGATCCATGCCGCCAAGAATATTGAGAAGCGTACTTTTTCCAGCGCCGCTAGGCCCCAGAATCACTACAAACTCTCCTTTTCGAATATCAAAACTGATATCCCTTAGCGCGAAAACTTTCGAATCTCCCGAACCATATTCGCGTGACACCTTCTCAAATGAAATCAACGAATTCATACCCGCCCCTCCGGAATCTCAATTTTCTCTTTCAACAATATATCGACGTCGACACCAATCGTCCTCGCCAAAAGCGTTGCCACCATCATGGACTCCGGCATTCTCTGATGCCCGATATCATTATGGCCGTGAAGTAATCCGAAAATTCCGAAGACGACAAAGGCCGCCAATTGATACACATCGTCCAGAGCACGGCCGGTTTTCTCCTCAAGTAAGCTGAGCAGGGCGGCCACCGGTTCAATCAAAGTCACGGAAAAATAGTACGACAACTGGATATCAATCTCCTTGACGAGTCCTGTGTTCAAATCCGAATTGAACACGAGGTCCGACGCCTCAAACATTGTGGAAAGATGAGTAATCACCGCCGTTACTCGCTCGAAAATGCTGGCCGCTTCCGGTGCCAGTAATTCACCGATAACCTCCGTGGCAAGACGATCCGTATAGAAGCGCATCGCTTCCTGAAAAACATCTTCCTTGGACTTGAAGTAATAATAGAACAGGCCTTGCGCAACGCCGACATGATCGACAATCATTGAGACCGATGTCTTCTCATAGCCCTGAGATAAAAATAATTCAAGAGCGGCCGCGATGATCTCTTGTTTTCGCTCATGCGGGGATTTGCTGATACGCATCATTGGGGATACCTCCGTAAGTCGTGAAGTGTGTTTTTGCTGGAATAGGCCTTACCTGTAATTTGATTGTACTGACTGATTCTCAGTCAGTCAAGTGCTCGAGCGAATTTGCTGACATGAGTAGCAGCGAAAACCTCACACTTTGCGGAGAAATTCTTCGTCTTGAAGAGGAGGGCATTGCCATCAAGATGACCCGAATAATGAGCGAACTAAGGCGTTCTTAAGCCATATCATTTAGAAAAATCTAAAGCGAAAGATAAATAGCGCCCGACGAGGGGCGCTATTTTCGCAATGGTTATTATTCGAGACTTTCGACGCATGATCTTACGATTTTTGCTTTCGCAAACGATGACCGAAAACCGACCCATCTACTATGGTGCCGGTATATAGAATATCTCGAACGTTACTCTGTTCTCTGCATCCTCAACTAAAGCAACCGACATCGTCTGCCTTTCACCAACATAATTAAATACTTGATCTGTGCCATCAGTAACGGACGCCACCGACGGATCCTGCTCCCATATGTTGCTGCTGACGTAAATTTTTTGAGCATTCGTATAGAAATTATTGGCTCGAGACATTGTGACATCGCCGTAGCCGGCAGCATACATACCGTAATCCGTCCACTCGTATGCGGTGACCTGAAATTCACTCATAATCGGCACGACTCGCGGCCAATCCGCCGGAATGGAATACATATTGAAAAGCACTTGGGATTCTGTCTCTGCAACTTCAGTGGTCTGCTCCTGTGTCTCCGACGCAGTGGTTACTTCTGAATCTAGCGTCTCTTGTGTTTCTTCATTCTCTCCGTTCTTAGTCGTCTCTGAGTCCTTCGGTGTTGTTTCCTCAATCCGGCTGGTCTCTTCTTCATCTCTCGTATCCCGATCTCTGTCCGAATCTCGATTACAACCGGAAACCATGCAACCACCGACGGCTACGACTAAAATGATCGATAAGATTAACGTCATTTTCGACTTAAACATACGGTTCACCTCCTTGACCATGCGAATATCTCAAATATATTATACAATTTTTTCCGGGTTCTTGGTTCATAGAATTCTATAACGACGGACATGACGGCATCCGTATGCACCAGAATATTTGCGCAATAAATGACGCATCTCAGAATAGCATCCAATACCGACACGCTCGATCTGCGTTTTCAAGACGTAGATTCACCGATTCCGGTAAATCTCAAGTTCGGAAAAAGCTGCTCCATTCGGGAATCCGGAAACCACGCGTCCACCCACTGATATATCCGTACTTCGGTATCAGGCTCAGACGATCGTACTGCCCATCGCTGTACCGCTAAAAAAGTTACAACCATATTTAGAAGTAAAATCAGTACAAGCACAGCGGTGATTACCCTTCCGGCCTTTCGAGGAATCTTAAGTAAAGCCATCGAAATAAGCGGGTATATAACTTTCATCCACATCAAGGCTAATAACCCCCAGACAAGGGCATACTTCAAACTGGTCCGCCCCAGTATGTTGGTCGGCCCCGAATAACGCCATGAAATGGATTGAAATACATGCTCTTGAACGAGAGAGCACAAAAACTCGATAACACACCCAAGAAACATGCCGACGAAAAAGACTCCGACTCGCGAGAATTTCCGCAAACAATATAAGACCACGGTCATGATTACACCGGCAACACCATAGACCATGTTCAATGGCAGCCATACGAACGTCGCCCGGCTCTCAATAAAACCGGTGCGCCAAAAACAATACGATGTTTCCAGCAACACGCCGAACGCACCGGCAAACAAAAAGACCCAAAACAACTTGCAAAAACCGATACCGGGTGCAAAGTGTTCTCGTTGCGACTCGTCGAATTCGATTTGATCAAGACTTGGCAAGATGCGAAGACCGATCAATCCCTTTCTCCTGATTCGTTCTTGCATGATTCTGCTCCTATATTCGCGTATTTTCCGGAAGTGAGATGAATCCGGCAAATCGCATATGGACAAACTCGATTCCATGCAAACCTTTTAAGAAACAGTCTCCGATCCAGAAACTATTTCTGTATCACGAGTATGGTTATCAATTTGATTATACAATTCTGCTCGCCTATCCGCACCCTTTCCTTTCAGATTACTTATCCGCAACTATTCCTATCAGCTCGCCTATCCGCAAATAATCCTTTTACCGTGAAAAACATAAATGCTAAGGAACGCCCGATTGAGTTATAGGTTAGGAGGTTGCAGCAACGTGTTGAAGCCTCTGCTGAGTTATTGGATAGGAGGTTGCAGCAACGTGTTTAAGCCTCTGCTCCGGAGAAAAATTCGATTAAAAATTGAGAATGGCTCGCGTGTGAAGGCAGCGGTGGTAGTGGCGGCTGTGGTGTTGGCGGTGGTGGTGGTGGCTGTGGCGGTTGCGGTGGTGGCTGTGGCGGTTGCGGTGGTGGTGGCTGTGGCGGTTGCGGTGGTGGTGGCGTGAAACGTTTCGCTTTAGGTAATTACCGCCAAAAATCCCCAAAAGTATTTCGTATGTATTAGAATGCGAAAAAGAAGCTATTCTGAGTCACAAATGCATACGAAACAGCACAAACCCAGGCATTTCGTATGTGTTAGAGTATAGCAAAACGTTTCGCGCAAGCTTGAATAACAATGAAAATGCATACGAAACAGCACAAACCCAGCCATTTCGTATGTATTAGAGTATAGCAAACCGTTTCACGCAAGCTTGAATAACAATGAAATTGCATACGAAACAGCACAAACCCAGGCATTTCGCATGTGTTAGAGTATAGCAAACCGTTTCGCGCAAGCTTGAATAACAATGAAATTACATACGAAACAGCACAAACTCAACCAGTTCGTATGTGTTAGAGTGTAGCAAAACGTTTCGCGCAAGGAGGTATATCAAGAAATATACCTCTAGAATTGAAAGAATACAAAATTCCGCTTGAAATAGAATATGATGTTACTAAACTGAAGAGCAATAAAATACACACGAAACAGCTCAACCCTACCTATTTCTTATGTATTAGATTGTGATACACAATCCGGTTCGGGTCGCAATTATCGGCGCTTTTTTCGAAAAGGAATGGTATCTGTATTGCGCGTCTCAATTCGGGTGAAGGCAGTTTCCGTTTATGTTTAGCCATTAACACTCATCATGCCTTTCACGGAAATTGATGAAGAGCCAACAATAAAGTTTTTGACCAAAAATTGTAACACTGCGATAAAATGAAGTGTAATCAGACACAGGACTAAAATGTGATAGTGAGCTATTTCCGCTCGTTACCCATTACTTCCACGATAATGAATAATGAATTCGGATTTTTTATATAGTATTTGGAGGTCAATATGATTGATAACACCAGAGAACATCTTCCCCCTTGCATCATCGGCACTTGGGCTTGGGGCAGCGGCATCAACGGCTCAAGGATGATTTTCGGCCAAAAGGCTGACGAGCAGCAGCTGATTGATACATATGCCCGGGCCATGGCGCTTGGATTTACATTTTGGGACACGGCTGAAGTCTATGGCAACGGCAAGTCCGAGCTGCTGTTAGCGCAATGCCTGAAGCGCGTTCCCGGCGCGAAAATTTCCACGAAGCATATGCCCGGACGTAAATTTCGTCCGGAAGCGATGGCCAAATCTCTGGCGGCCAGTTGTCGTCGACTGGATATCGAGGCGCCGGATCTGTATTTTCTACATCTGCCGATGAATGTATCGGAAAATACACATGCTGCCGTCTCTCTATTAAAAGCGGGGAAAATAAAGTCTTTCGGTCTATCCAATGTGTCTCTGACCCAGGCCAAAGCGGCTCAGGATATACTCACCGCCTCGGGTTTCACCCTTGGAGCCATACAGAATCACTTCAGCCTCCTCAGTAATCCGGACTTACAGGCACCACTAATCCAATGGTGTAACGATAATCAAATACCGTTTTTTTCTTATATGGTTTTGGAGCAAGGCGCTCTTTCAGGTCGTTACAGTCACAAGAAAGGCTTTCCGCCTTTATGCATGCGATCCCTCAATTTTCCGAAGAGTAAGTTTCGAAAAATCGCGCCCCTTTTGGAGTTGATGTCGGTTATCGCCGAAAAATATCATGTCGGCACCTCACAAATCCCGATTGCCTGGGCCATCGCCAAAGGCACGGTCCCACTAATCGGATTAACTCGTCCGCAATACGCTGATGACCTTTTCGCCGGTGCAAAGGTCACGCTGGAGGCCGAAGAAACGGCCGCTCTGGATCGCCTTGCGAGAGATTCCGGCGTTGTCATCAAAGGGGTATGGGAACCGGATTTTTCCTAGTATCCTGCTAGAAACGCCTTGGTTCGGGCTTCTTGCGGATTATTAATAATTTCTGCCGCCGGTCCTTGTTCGACGATGACGCCCTCATCCATGAAAATGATTCGATCGGCGACCTCGCGCGCAAAACTCATTTCGTGCGTCACGATGACCATCGTCATTTTTTCTTCCGCCAGACCACGAATGACCTTCAGAATCTCCCCGGTCAATTCCGGATCCAGCGCACTGGTCGGCTCGTCAAAGAACAAAATTTGCGGATTGGCCGCCAGCGCACGTGCAATACTGACACGCTGCTGTTGACCGCCGGACAAACGACACGGATATTCATCGGCTTTATCGGACAGACCCATTTTTGAAAGTAGTTTTCCGGCGATTTCCTCTGCCTCTTTGCGCGGTATTTTTCGAACGTGAATCAACGACTCCGTGACATTTCGTCTGACACTGAAATGCGGGAACAGATTAAAATTCTGAAACACTAAGCCGAACATAGCGCGAATCTCTGCGAGATCTTTTTTATCAGCGAAAACCACTTTACCGTCGGATTCAGCGACCAGCGCGCGACCGCAAATCTCGATGGTGCCTCCGTCCACTTGTTCGAGGGTTGTCGCGCATCTCAAAAGCGTCGATTTGCCGCTTCCGGAAGGCCCGATGACGGCTACAACTTCACCTTGTTCTACATTCAGCGAGATGTTTTTGAGCACTTCAACAGTGCCGAAGGACTTGCGAATGTTCTTCATTTCCAGGACATGCATGCGGTCACCTCCTTCAGGAATAGTAGTTCAACCTGTGCTCCAGTTTGTTCATGCCAATTTCGATGATGCCATTCATCAGATAATAAAATACTCCGGCGACAATAAATGGCGTCACCGACACCTGCGCCGAGGCCAAAGCCTTTGCCGCGATAAACATCTCACTGACAGCCAGAATTTGTGCCAATGACGTATCTTTGACAAGTGTAATTACTTCGTTAGTCACTGATGGCAAAACTCTTTTGATGACTTGCGGCAAAATGATGCGAAAAAAGGTCTGAGATTTCGAAAAGCCAAGAAGTTGGGCTGCTTCATACTGGCCTTGCGGCATCGACTGAATCCCTCCTCGAAATATCTCCGCGAAATAAGCTGCATAGTTGATTGAAAACCCGATAATCGTGGCAACATAACGGTAATCAAGACTGCCGACAGACAAATCCCGAAGCGATATTTTAAATATGTACCACGGTCCGAAATAAACAATAAGCAACTGAAGCATCAGCGGCGTACCGCGCATCACCGAAATATAAAAACGCGTCGCACCGGATAATATGCGATTACGAGACATGCGTCCCTTAGCTACAAGCAATCCCAGCGGCAAAGAAAATACAAGCGTAAGAAAGAAAATGATGAGCGTAAATGTCATGCCCGACAATAATTGGGTAATCGTCGATCTCAAGTCATCCATATGCACATCCCTCCCTCTTCTTGAAAAAATGGCGCGGTCATATTCCATAACCGCGCCACCGATATCGTAAGATCACGACCGGCATCTACTGATATGATTGGATTCCTACGATGCCGATAACGCTAATATATTAATCCTTATTTGCCGATGGTCGTAATATCCTCACCGAACCATTCGTTGGATATTTTTGCCAAGGTCCCGTCAGATGCCATCTCCTCTAAAGCCTTCTGAACTTTATCGCGAAGCTCTGTATTTCCCAAAAGGAAACCGACACCATACTCTTCGCTGGATACGGCCTCATCCAAAATCGCGAATTTACCGCTTGCGGCATCATATTGATAATATGCAACAATCTCGTCCATAACGACAGCATCCACCGCACCGGCTTCCAACTCCATAACGGCATTCAGATAACTATCCACCTGAACCAATTGATCAAATGTATCCGTCAGTCCCGGATTATCAGTAAGCGCAGCCAATCCGGATGAATCTTTCTGGACGCAGACTTTCTTGCCGGCAAGATCCGCCAGCGTCGTGATCCCGGAATTTGCATTCACAAGAACGATCTGATCATTGTTCATATAGGCTTCGGTCCAGGTGTACTTGTCTTCGCGTCCATTGATTGTAAAGCCATTCCAGACGCAATCGATGTTCTTGGCGGACAATTCCTGATCCTTAGAATCCCAAGCAATCGGCTGTGCGACAAATTCCATGTTCATGCGCTTCGCGACTTCCTTCGCCAGATCCAAATCAAATCCGACATACTTGCCGGCCTCATCCACGAAACCCATCGGAGGGAATTCTTTATCAAAGCCGACAACAAACTCTTCCTTCTTGGCCTTCGAACACGCCGCCAAAGACGATGCTAGTAAAACAACTGTTAGTAAAGCAGCTAATAATCTCTTCATACCGATCTCCTCATGTCTTCAAATGATTGTCCTGTCCCACCCGAGATTGGGCGGCTCACCGATATATTATAATCTCGCACGCGTAGCAAAGTAAAGGACGAGCGCAGCCAATGCCATATCCTCAAAAAAACATGTACGATAGCGGACGAAATATGGCGTTTGGTTGATTTTGTGAGTCCGCCATGCCAATTTGAGTCCACGTTCCGGCAAGTGAAAGCCATGGAATAAGAATTCCTATAAAATATGGAATTCACGCCGGGTGGCCGGCGAACCTACTCAAATAGACTCACACTCCGATTGATTAGACTTGTCAATGACAAGAAGCACGCTCTGAGGTGCAAGCGAACCTACCTAATGAGACGATTGACAACTTTCATCTGTCGGAATATAATAACATTTGTTATATAACGACTGTTATTTTATTTGCACCGGAGGTATCTCATGCCAAAGCCCACCACCTTTACATCCGAAGCGATTCTCGAAGCCGCATTCCGAATTTTCGCGAAAGACGGCCTGTCCGCATTGTCCGTCCGAAAAATTGCGTCCGAACTCGGTGCTTCGACGGGACCCATATACTCTTGTTTTTCGGGCATAGAAGAGATACACGAAGCCCTTTTCCAAATGGCCATGGAGAAACTCCTGCGAATGACCGAACATGCATACACAAGCAATCCGTTCCTCAATATTGGTGTCGGCACGCTGGACTTCGCACGTACTTACCCGGTTATTTTTCGAGCGATTTTCTTGGAAGACGCGAGGAGTAAAGCGATTTACGACAAGTTTTTTGCCGCAAACCGCAAACAAATGCGCAAGTCCCGCGAACTTGAAGTATTCACAGAAGAAGAAGTATCCTCCATTCTCGAAAAACTTACAATCCACACTTACGGACTCGCCTCAATGATCTGTGCCGGCATCATCGAGCGTCCGGATACTGATAAACTGATAGATTTACTTCAGACCACCGGCGGAGACATCATCGGTGCTACCGCTTTTCTCTCCGGCAAGTGGGACGCCTTTACTCTACACGCTAAAGAAGTATATCAATCGGAATCCGACTGCGATTTCGATTGCGCCGCAGAGGGAGCCAATAAATAAATCGCAGTCACAGCAGGCAACGCCGGCCGGTGTTCCATTGCCCCGAGCCGCGTATCTAGAACATAACTGATAGGAGACGCCTATGTCACGTATTCTCATTCTAAACGCCATTCCCGATGACACCCGGCCCGAATTGGAGACGCAGCTCGATAAATTGACTTCGGATCCCAAGCAACATTTTGAATGCAAAGTCATTCGACTTCGAGACCTGGACATAAGGTATTGCACCGGATGCTGGGACTGCTGGGTCAAGACGCCCGGCTTATGTGCCCACAAAGACGCCATGACGGAAATTTATCCGGAAGTGATTGCCGCCGATAGCGTCGTCTTCCTGTCTCCGATTTCCATGGGCTTTGTCACTGCGTTGTGTAAAAAAGTCTGCGACCGGCTAATCCCTCTCGTCCACCCGTATTTCGAAATCTATAAGGGTGAAATGCATCACAAATCCCGTTACGAGAAGCGTCCGGCACTCGCGGTTTGGTTAACTGACGAATCACCCGAATCGGTCGATCTCGACAACATTCATCGTCTTTTCGAGCGATTATCAGTCAACATGAAAACTGATTTTTCCGGAGTTATCTACGCGAAAACAACTATGGAGGATATAGCCAATGCGTTATCTGCTTTGTAACGGATCACCGAAAGGAAACAACGGCAACACGTCTATGATACTCGATGCTCTGGCCGAGGGCATTTCATCAGTATCAGATCAACATATCATTCGCGCTAATCTGAATCGAGTCCAGGAGCATGAATCATTAGTTCTGACACTTCTTGATTCCGAAGTCATCATCATCGCATTTCCTTTATACACGGATGCCATGCCGGGCATCACAATGGCATTTATCGAAGCTTTGCGTCCGCATATCGGGCAATTTGACAAGCACACATTCTGCTTTGTAGTTCAGTCCGGTTTTCCGGAGCGCATTCATTGCGAACCCGTCGAGAAATATCTCATACGACTGGCCGGGATTCTTGGAGCGAAGTACGGTGGCACGCTCATTCTCGGCGGCGGCATGATGATGAATCCCAAACGTTTTCAGATTGTGAACCATATCGGAGCTCGCCTTTCAGATACTCAAGTGTTCGATGAGACTTGCATCAAGAATGCCACCCCTTTGATTCGATTCCCGGTGGTCAGCAGAGGCCTGATGACTCTGGCAACTAAGCTTCCGGTCACTCAATCTTACTGGGATTCTCAACTCAAAGCCAATGGCGCTTATGAGCGCCGGTTTGATTGTCCATATGAGCCTAAAGACTGAAATGTGGGCGCTTTTGCGCTATTCAATGCGAATAGCGATGATTGGCGATTCTTATGAGCGGATTATGCTATCCAAAATAAACTTTGCAATCGAATATTATCGTAACGATTTGTGTTATAATCCAATAGTTCTAAAAATTCGTTGTTTTACATTATAATATTTATCAGGAGTAGCATTATGAAATCAATTAAGAAATTTGTCGCCATTACGGCAATTGTAATGATCATATCCATCTTGTTCTGCGGATGTGCATTACTCGAAGATGATGACCGAAATGATAATGGCAAAGACGACGATCGAGATGATCGCGTAGAAACTCAAGAAGATTCTGATGATGACCGTGTCACAGTTGACCTGTCTGACACAGAGTGGCTCCTCACAATTGACCCTTCTTGTATGGTTTTTGAAAATGGACGGGATTTTCGCTTCTACAGGGACGACGACGTTCGAGATGATTACTATTTCGAAGGTACATATGATTTGTACGTTGATGAAGATGCCATTGAATTCGTCACTGAAGACTTGAAAGAATATGACCTTACCGAAGAAGAAATTAACCGTTTTCGCATTCATGATGATGGTACTGTTCTAACATTTGTATGCTTGGTTTTGCATAATGAATCTCTGATTATTGACGGAGAAGAAAATGTCGATCAACCCTACGATACGCCATACTATGGCATTTGGAGCACAGATGACGGCGATGATACGATGACACTGGTAAACATGAACACCGCAAGTATCGAGGAATATAAGAAGAAGTAGTCCTTCTCTCTACACCCTTAAAATGATGTTCTCCTAACACAATGAGTATGGTCATATCGTGTCCGACCAAAAGCATAGTCTATTCCAACAAAAAGCGAGTCCGGCGACTCGCTTTTTGAATGCTCTGATTATAGGGAAAGAATATCTCAGACGATGTCCTCAACCAATGATTGCCCGTAAGCGTTAAAGTATGGAACACAATCCGAGAGAGGAATCCCAAACCCGGGCATACCTGCCGCGTAAGCGGCCAAATCGTACTGCTGATAGGTCACATAGAAGGTCATCACGCCTTCCAATTCGAAGAACTCCCATGTTGCTCGCGAAAAAGCCTCTTCTACTGAAGTCGAGTATTCGGGGAAATACATGCTCTCTCCTTCCGGCACAGCCTCGATCTGAGCAATAATCTGCTCGAAAATAAAGGTTTCAAAGGCGTCTTTATCCTCACAAATAGAATCAAGCGTCAACACATCTCCGGTTTGAATGTCAAAAGTATACACCTCCGAATAATAGCCACCGTGTGCACCGCCGTAATACATATAATGACCAACATAGAAGCACACCAACCGATCCGAAATAATTGCCGGAACCACCGTTGTTTCCCAGACATTCGGTCCGACCATGCCTTCGCTGCCATATTCATCGTACATTGATATCGCGTCCTCTCGTGTCACACCAACCGACGCGATACTCTCGTCGCGTACGAGATTCAGCACCTCATTCATCAGAGCTGCCAGCTCTTCATGACCCGGGAGCTCAACAGAAACACTTTGGACAAAGCCCTCAAAAACCACGACACCATCATCGGGATCTGTATATGAATCCTCGAAAAGCTCTTCCAATATGACGAGGTCGCCGGTCGACGGCAAAGTCGGCGGTGCCTCTGTCGTTTCGAGTGTTGTCTCTGAGGTGGTCGGAGCGACTAATGTTGTCGGAGAGATGAATGTTGTCGGCGCGAATGTCTCCGATACCTCGGTCTCATCTTCACGATCATCCTCTGTCTCACTTAAGAGACTGAAACCCGAACAACCCGAGACGACCATAGAAAATATCAGAACAAGAAGCATGGCAAGTTTTTTCATGGAATCCTTCTTTCACTAATCACATGTCATAATATAAAATCATTTTAATAAATCTGTTTGCTTGATGCAATCGAATGACCGAAATTGCCTCACTTAACCAAGTTCATATTCGATTTCTCAGGTGCTTATCGTTCATTTATCGATGTAAATAGATTTCTGACTCGAATCTCGCGAAATGTCGGCTTCGAAGACGCTCTTGACTTGACGAATAATATGACGACTATACCGGGAGACAGGAGTTGCGAAATCATTATACGCAGCGCCATCACCAATGCGCCTTTTCCCGACCGCGTCCCGCCATACCATTCGCGAATCGGTCCGACCTCCGAACCGAGACATGAACAAGACCACGGCATATGCAGGAATGAACACGATAGCGCCGAGCGACAAACCTTGCAAAATATGTAAAAGCGATGCTCTTCAGCATCGCTCATCACATTTATTATTTCCGCTCATGCCATCAGTATCAAACATGTTTTTTCGACGTTCAACAATCGCGACGACACTTCCAAGGCAAATTGCGGTCAACGCGATGTGCGTCAAATGCGCCCAAAGATTGATCCCCGAAACAGTCACAATTTGAGACCAATCAAACGATAGCCAGGCAAGCGTTTGCAACGCAAATAGTACTGCCGCGATGATAATCCCGGTCTTCCGGTTATTTTTTTCAGAGGAGAAAATCAATCTTAAATTGCGATACATGAGCGCATTAAACAAGATGATGCCTCCGAGAATCAACACCGCACTAGAGCTGATAATAAATATTTGCAGCGCCTTGCCGGGATATAAGCGCAATATGCCCGAGACATCTCCGATGCCGCCTTTAAAGATGCCGTCCCAGAAAAAATAGGGTGCACCATCCATCAGAAATGCAAATGCAATCGGCGTGATGACCACGCCCGAAAACGGCTTTTTTCGCAATCGAAAAGAAGAAAAAAATAGAATCGCGGCGACGATTGTTGTCGAAATGAACCCTCCGGCGAACACCATCGCCTGACGCACGGGCGACAATCTGATAATGTCAACGTCCGCCCAACCCATACCGTCCCAATATATCCCGATGCCCCGAAAATCACCACCCAAAGCCATGGCGACCAGCCCGTGCCCCACGGCTTCGTGCACGACTACTGCCGCAATAATGGCAAAATAGGTCGCGACCAGGATCGTAAAAAACACTCTTACTATGAGCCATACGCATTTTCTTTTCTCAATCTCACATAGCATACGAATTTCCTCTCTTTTCAGGCATATCTTTAATACGATTGTTCGTTATAATAATCGTAAAGTATCCCCTTACAGGAGGGTCAAGCCCATGAAGAAAGAATTATTTTCAATTGGTGAGGTTTCTAAAATCAAGGGTGTCACAATAAAGGCGCTGCGCTTTTACGAAAAAATCGGTCTACTTAAACCGCATGAAGTCAATCCAACTAATCAATACCGCTACTATCATATTTCTCAGTTTATTTTTCTCGACATCATTAAAGCATCGCGCGCACTGGAAATCAGTCCGAACGCGCTGATTCCATATTTTCAAAGCAAAGATACTCAAGGCGTTTTACATCTTTTGTCTAAGCACAAGCAACTTGCCCGGCTCAAGATGGAGCGCCTTGACGAGGCCATGCGATCAATTGAACATTTCGAATCATCCTTGTCCCACGCACAATCGTCTGATTGCCGGGGTGAGATTCAGATGCGAAGTCTTGCGGAACGCCACATTTTCGTAATGCCCTATGTGCAAGACAAAGACATCGGTGATTACTTGATAGATTATTCAAAATTAGATGATGCCGTCAGTCAGCAAGGGCTGATGAATCTATATGATGAAGGTGTACTTTTCGCGCCAAACGATAACGGTGAATTTGCACCGGCATATATTTTTACTACCGTCTCGAAAACAGCATCCTCCGAATACTGCCAATGCATTCCTGCGGGACAATTTCTTTGTGTTTGTTACAGTGAAGAAACGGCACAGGAGCAGACAGAAAAAATAATTCGGTATATCGTTGAAAACGAGCTTGAGCCGACACACATTCTTCAAGTGGAACTGATCACGGATCTCTTTGAACCCCTTTCAACATTATTTGAATTTCAGGTTCGAATCGACGCTTGACTCTCCCCTTAGGGTATAGATTAGTCTGAAATTAATCAATCTAAACCCTAGGAGGAAAAATATAATGAAGACTAAATCGAAATCAAAAAAGATGGTTTTGGCCCTACTCTTATCCCTCGCAGTGATGACGTTCGCAACATCATGCGCACGCATTTCAGATGAACAAAAAGAGACCGCCAATCGAATGACCGAAAATCTTTTCGAAGGAATTATCCGGGAGGACTACGCCGTTTTTTCGAAAGATTTCGATGCGCCGGTTCTTGACGCCATGGACGAGACGGCTTTTCGAGATCTGACATTATCGTTGCGCGAAGTGCTCGGACCTGATTACAGCATTCAGTGGGTCAGCGCCCAGGCGACCAAGGCACAAGGCAAGGCCATCGGTGTGCATCATTACAAAATCACGTCATCTCTTACTGAAGAGCCAATTGAATTCACACTTTTCGCCTCTGAAGACGGGAATCAGACCTATATATCGGGCTTCTCGATAGAATCAGACGAATAATTCCGAATAGATCACCCGGGGGCGCGACGCCCACCGGGAGTAGTGGATTACCGGCAAAGTCTCTCCCACGCGTTACTCTTGCCGGTAATTTCCGGCTTGCGAAGAGGGCGACGCCCGCTCGGGAAAACGCCGAGCCTTCAAACCGTCGATGCGTCGCGACGACGGTTATGATATACTCAACAATAATAAACTTGTTGCGAACGATATCATGCCTGTCGTTACACTTGAGGTTCGGATGATCTTTTTCAAAGTTATTCTTATCGCAATTTGGGCTCTGGGAGTCCCGTATCTCATGGGTCTTTTATTTCGCGAAAAATGCCTCAAAAAAGACAATTTGAATGCCGGCCACGCGATCGTAACGGGCTATTTTTTGATGTTCGCTGTTTTCTATCTGCTGACGATGCCGCTGCTGTTGGCCTCAGCGTCTCTAAGTCTTTTGGTGATACTTTTTGCATCCGTTTGCGGGCTGACATCCATCATCTCCGTTATCCTTTGCCGCAGACGTATCAAGAATCATATGCGTTCGGGCTTCACTTTTTTCAAGAATTCTTCTGTGATTTTTTGGATCGCAATACTCATCATTATCCTTCAGACCGGCGTACTGACGGTCTATCAGCACATTGACGATGATGACGCATTTTTCGTCGCTACGTCGACCACCGCTGTGGAAACAAATACCATCGTTGAAATCGATCCATATACCGGCGAAGTACTGACTGCGCATCGCATGAGATATGTCATGTCCCCGTTTCCTGTATATACCGCAGTTTTTTCGCGGTTGGTTATGATGCATCCGACGATCGTTGCGCATACAGTGTTCCCGGCTGTATTTATTCCTCTGGCTTTTCTGGTCGCGTATTTATTGATTTCAAATTTTTTCGAGTATAAGCGACAGCCGACTGAATATGCGTTGCTGTTCTTGGCCTTGTTGACGATTTTCGGCAATACTTCGGTGTACACTTCATCCACTTTCCTGCTTTTCCGTATCTGGCAAGGCAAAGCCATGTTGGCGAACGTTTTCTTGCCGGGGATTTTGCTATACGGCACGAAGGCTATGGCGCGGACGCGAGTCAGAAAAGATTGGATTATCATTGCGGCAGCGGTGCTTGGTGCATGCTTATCTTCATCCATGGCCGTTGCTCTCGTTCCGATTCTTTTGGGATTGTTATCCGTGATATACGCCATTAAAAAACGACAATTCTCGCCGATTTTCATGTCTCTTCTTTGTCTTGTGCCTTGTATCATTTGTGGCTTGCTGTACATTAATCCATAACTTTTTCAACCGGAGGATGCGCCTTGATCGACAATCTGACCCAAATTTTTATGGATTCAATCACATCATTTAACCAGTACAAAGGTACCGGAGCATACTTCACGCTGTTTTTTATTTCGATGATTTTCCTCTCTTATTTCTCGTCAAAAGCCAATCCGGACGATCGCCGTATCCCAAAGAAGAACGGTCTGATATATACCGTTTACTTCCCGCTTGTCGCGTTTCTTATGATACTCAATCCTCTGGTCGCCGGCCCGGTGATCCGCGTGATTAAAAATTACGTCTATTGGCGCGCATTTTGGATTATTCCCATGACAATCATCATCGCCATCGCCATGGCATTTTTTGTGGACAACGTGCCTTCAGGGTCTCGCCGAATTATTGCCGCCATAGCCTGCATCGCAGTCATTATCATCAGCGGGCGCTTCATCTATCGGGAAGAGAATTATCAAAAACCCACAAATCCGTACAAAATCCCCGAGGAGCCCGTCGCAATTTGTCTGATGATTCGGGCAGATACGCCGGACTATGCGAGTGTCGCTGTGCCTCAGGAATTAGTCCCCTATATTCGCCAATATGACGCGACAATCAAAATGCCATATGGTCGGTCGGTCAGCGGAAAATACCCGGCGATTATCGCCGAGTTGGCATCCGGATCACCGGATATAGATTCAACCCGAGCGTACCTGGACACAAAGAAAGTGAATTATTTTGTCTTTTACAGTGAAACTCCTGACGACGTCATCTATCCGGACTGGTGTTCTCCGGTCGGGTCCGCGGGTGATTATCATCTGGTTCGTGTCAACGGCTGAAACGATCCGATTCCAAGGCGTTTTATTCTTTAGTCCCCCGAAATTCGAAACGGCTGAATCTCATGATCCAAATGCGGATGATAATACGGATCGCCGGCCGCCAAGACCGACGCCCACTTGGATTGAAAACGAGCCACCTCAGCTTCAAAGCGTGCCAGCTTCTCCGGCGTATCTTCATAGCCTCGCGACAGCGATTCGTGATGGTACAGCAACGCGCCGGGATTGAACACGTTGAACTTCCCGAGCTCACGAATTTTCAGGCAAAAATCAATATCGTTATAGGCTACAACAAACGACTCATCCAGACCGCCGACCGCGTCGAAATTCGATTTTTTCACCATGAGGCAGGCCGCCGTCACCGCCGAAACATTCTGTGCGACAATGGCACGATTCATATATCCGTGAAAATCTCCGGGCTGCCTGCAAAACGAATGCGCCGCAATCCCGCGAAATCCGATTATGACCCCGGCATGCTGGATGTGTCCGTCTGTATACAGTAACTTGGCGCCCACGCATCCGACATCTTCGCGCATGGCGAATTGTAACAACTGCTCCATCCAATCTGCCGCAATGACCTCGGTATCGTTATTGAGAAGCAAAAGATAATCCCCGGAAGCATGCTCTGCGCCAAAATTATTAATAGCCGAATAATTGAAGGCATTCGCCCACGAGATCACCTTGATTCTGGGATCTGCCTCAAGGGTCTTGTAATAGTCGAAAATCTCTTTTGAACTGCTGTTGTTTTCGACAATAAGGATTTCATAATTCCGATATGTCGATTTGTCGCGAATGGAATTTATGCATTTTTCCAGCACATCCTTCTGCTCGCAATTGGGAATAATAATCGACACCATCGGTTCTCCGATAATGTCATATTCGACGCTGTAAGTACCGATCGCTTCGTCATATGAGGTCTTTCCGGAGAGGCCGATACGCACTAAGTGATCGTCAATCGCCTTCGCACCGGCGGCAAGCGTGTAGGTCTTACTCTTCGGGTTCAGCGCAGTCGACGCCTCATGACTGCGCCAATGATAGAGAACCGAGGAGATGTGGTGAATCCTTTTTGACTTCTCCGAGACACGAAGAATCAAATCGTGATCCTGGCTTCCGTCATAACCGGCTCGAAAACCGCCGACCATTCGAACCAAAACCGTTTTCGCCACGAAAAAATGTGTAATGTAATTGTACGAACGAAGAAGATCCGGACTCCAGTCCGGCTTGAAATGCACTTGAAAACGGTTCGAGCCATCTGCCGTAATCTTATCTTCATCAGAATAAATCATATCGGTCGATGGATTTTCGACAATTGCTTTGGCCACTTCGAAAAGTGCCCAAGGGGTCAATAAATCGTCATGATCCAATAACGCAACGTATTCTCCGTCAGCCATATCCAAAGCCGCGTTTGAATTCCCGACAATACCTAGGTTTTCGGGCAAATACTGACACTTGATGCGTGTATCATCCACCTCATACCGGCGAAGAATATCACGAACTTCAGACTTAGTAGAACCGCCGTCCGCCAGACAGAGTTGCCAATTTGAGTATGTCTGACATCGTACCGACTCAATCATCTCCGTTAGCATTGCGCTGTCGGTGTTATATACCGGAACGATGATACTGATAAGTGGCCGAGACGGCCACTTTGCAGATATCTCTCGCTGAACATCAAGATCCGAGTCACCCGGCTCCCGGTTCTGAATATATTGATGGAAGCCTTCTTCATCGCCCGAATTAATCGTAGCGCCTTCGCCATGAGTATTGAAGGCGTCCGAGAAACACTGCCTCGCTTGTCGCTTCTTACCGGTCAAAACCCATTTGACCATGCGAAGCAGAATCAACCGCCGCGAAGCTCCGCTAGCTCGCGAAATAATACCTACCCCGACCCGGACAGCTGAAAAGATCGATAATCGCTTATAGGAAAGCCCCTCTAAAATAAACGTCACACCGTCTTTTTCGCCGGGATCTAAACGCATCACATCCGCATCGTTTTTCAACCATACGAATCGCTCCTTAAACGCACTCGACTGCCCAAGATAGCCCAGTCGTATACTAAACGCCTCGGATGTCGATTGATTAACAATCGGATATAATTTGAGCAAAATCCTCGAATCTGCTTGCCCTATCCATCGGAAAAGGTAAAGCCCACGACGAAAGCGATGCGGAATGATGAACTTGGGGTCGTCACCTATGCATACAAAGCGTTTCTGGTTATTTCGGATAATCGAATCATCGAGAAAATCCAATTGCGCCATGTGCAGGTATCGAAGCGGTGATATCAATCCGAAAAAAAATCGCTTTATTCGATTCGGAGAACGACCCGCCAAACCCGTGACGTTGTCCTTATTGATTTCAGATGGCGACAATGACTCTCCATCTTGGTTATTCTCATCATAATGTTGCATTCGTCTCGCAAACCTCGAATCCGGTTACCCGATTATAATAAAACATACTGATATGATACTTGTTCGGTAGAATGAGTTCAAGTTTATCGGTAGAATGAGCTCATTATCAATAGTTGATGTAACTTCTCTTTCGGCAGTAGCAACGGCTAACAGATAACTTGAACTCTTTTGGATTGCTATTCTATCGCTTTCTTTTTGACTTCCTCGAAACTCTCATCAAGAAGGTCCATGGCTTTGTGCGCCTGTTTCAGACCACCGTGATTATAACCGCTGATGAGGTCTACACTTCTTAACCTGCGTGTTTTCAGGATATTAAAGAAGGCACTCTATATACAAAAACCAGAATACACTTCGAAGGCAAACAGAAAAGCAGAACAACATTAACCGAATACTATTTTATTTCAGAGGAACACAGCGGATCGCCTTCGCATCCGTATCATCGTCAATGCGCCGAGCTTCAACCCGGATTCTTTCCGCCTCGAAAAGATTAGATTTTATAGCCTGGCATCGCTCAAAATTGAAAATAACAAAATTATAACCACCCTTTTTCACGTCGCTTACCTCAGGCGTCATCGAACTGCTGAAAGCAATGCCGTCGTATCCGAGATTCTTGGTATATTCAGCGATAAACTGCGTGGGAATGTAGTCGATCATCTCATCATCATTACGTATCGGTTTCGAAAACATATCCGACAAATCGGCAAACAAATTGGACTTGGCATCCGTCATTTTCCGAGGCTTATTTTGAACCGTAAAATCCAAAAGACGTATATCCTGCAGCACGCCAATCGTCGCGACACTTACCCGCGAACCCAGACGCGGTCGCACTTCCATCAACGCAATATACGGATCGCTCGCACAATACAGGTACGGGATATATCGATAATTTGCACGCATATCGTGCGTCGCTTCCGGAGGCGGCACAAAGCTCTCCTTAGCTCCGAATCCGAAAAAACCAGCTTCCTTATGGATTAACTTCAAGTCATTGACCAGCCTTGCCCGAAAAACCTCAGCGCCGGACTTAAGTTCCAACACCGGATTGGTCGCCAAGTCCTCCAATAACTCGAGCGCTCGCACACTTCTCGGGTTGCGATTCTTATACTGAATCTCTTGGACAAAACTCTGCAAATGTCGCGATCGAAACGCCATGATTCAAATCCTCCTCACCCACTCGAGCAACTCACTCGTTCATATTATCATAATCGAAACAGATCAAGTGGTCTTGAGAAAAAAACAGCGCACTGTGCTGCTTTTGCACATGTGCGCCGATTCATTAATCCTGTAATAATTCAACCGTCGATTCACAACGCATTCGCCTCAAATCAGAGAACGATTAATCCCTCTTAATCGGGCGAATCAATGCAATCGAGACAACCGCCAGCACAGCCGCCGCCGAAGCAATGACAAAAGCCGGAAACATCAGATTAATATCCGTAGCCGCGATGTTTTTGAAATACCCGGCAACATAAGATGACACAACCGCGCCAACACCGAAGCCCAACAATACGATTCCGTAATTGGTCGCATTATACTTCGCACCGAAAAGGTCCGCCGTAAATGCCGGAAACGTGCTCAAGAAGCCGCCGTACGCAAACCCGATACAAGCAATCAGTACATAAATGATATAGCCGGTGGCAAGATTAACACACAGCGCCAGCACCGCGGTCAATCCAAGAAGCAGCATAATCGTCTTTTTTCGACCGAGTTTATCCGACACCGCACCCCAGAACAAACGTCCGAAAGAGTTGAACAATGTAATCGCAAATACGCCAACAGTCGCCGTCTCGGCTAAGCCCTTAGCAACAGCAATCGGCTTAGCGAATCCGATCATCATCAATCCGCCCATGCAAGCGAGCATCAGCGAAAAAGTCAAAAGATACAACTGCGGTCTTTTCAGCGCCTGAGACGGGCTGAGCGCAAACGCATCCGAAGACACCTGCTGAGGCGTAAAACCCTTAGGCGCATAACCTGCCGGCGGGTTCTTAATAAACCATCCGCCAACCGAGCAAACCACGATAAAAATGAACGCCAGGATGCGGAACGAAAAGAGTTCACCCTTTCCAACCACACCTTTTCCAACATTATTAATTATCGCTTCGACAATCGGTGTAAATACGACACCGCCAAAACCCAAAGCCGAAACAATGACGCCTGTAATCATGCCACGCTTATCCGGATACCACTTCTGCGCACAAGCAATCGTCGTCGAATAGATAAAACCCATGCCAAATCCGCCAAGGACACCGTATGTGAGCCACAAGACCCACGGCATCGCCGGAGTAGCAAAAGAAGCGAGAAAAAATCCGACCGCCAAAATGACACCGCCGATAATAACCGTCATTCTCGGACCGATATTATCCTGAAGCTTACCGCCAATCGTACTTCCAATACTCAAAATAGCCAAAAGAATCGAAAAGGTCAGCGCCGCATTCGCATGATTACCTGAAAAAAGACTCTCCGCAATTCCCGCCTGAAACACGCTCCAAATATAAGCGGTTCCAAGACATAGCTGAATCATAATGGCAGCGATCACAGGGATAATCCGTTTTTGTTGTTGCATTGTGTGGTCTCCTTTGATGTCGTAAGTGTTGTAATCCGTCATACCGGCCTCATAGCAAGAGTAATCGTAACACATGTTACTGTCGTCTCCTATATCCGACGATCAAAACGATGCATATGTTACATTAATCTTCACGTTTCCCGACCTAACTCCCTATTTCGAACTTGCCCTACAAATTGTGCCAGACGATCGAACAGCGCACTCAAGCCCTACGCGACTTAACATCGGTAAGTGTTATTCGATCGCACAGCATAGCCGCTTCACCTATACCTTAATTGTCTATTCGTGCCGGCGAGAAACGATTTGCTATACTTTGCTTCTATTAGTGCCGGCGCGAAACGTTTTGCTATACTCTAACACATACGAAATGCCTGAGTTTGTGCTGTTTCGTATGTAATTTCTTTGATATTCAGGCATTTGCTGGCACTTTTTCGTAGTCTAACACATACGAATCGAGAGCTAACTCGCCGTCTCGTATGTAATCCGCTCTTACTACGTCGGCCGCAAACTTAGAGATAATTTCCATTTCTTCACATGTTCCCGATGAAGTGATCTCTCAAGATTTACCGCCAAATTCTGACGTTTTGCAAATTTTGGCGGTAATTTGTAACTTTCGCAAGGTGATACGAAGCCATGAGGTGCTTCATTTACCGCCAAATATCTGAGAATTGTCTGTTTTGGCGGTAATTGCTTAAGATGAAACGTTTCGCGCCAAATTCCTCGCCCTGCACAAGTACCGTACCTCGACCTCATGCGCCAAATTCCTCGCCCGTGCAATTCTAAAATCTCAGACAACCCAGTGCTTGAAATTATTCCCGAAAGAAAGTAAAGAGCTATAGCCCAACTTCCATTGAAAACTTGAGCTACTCGTTGTATATTAATCACAAATCAAATATATCTAAGACAAAGGAAGTGATCGCGATGTCAATAAATACCATCTTAAAAGATACAATGTCCAGTCTAGCCAACGCGGAATCTACTGTACCCGGTTGGCGAAAATTTTTGGATGAATACCTTAAGAGGAGAAAAGACGATGAGGATCTGTCGGATATGGCGATTCAGACGTATTGGTTTGCGGACTATTTGGCAAAACGCCGCCGCAAAGCGCTGGGCGTCAAGTTCTCTGAAACATTTTCCAATCTCAGATCGCTTGACAGGCCTACAAACGGTCGCAAGGCCGGTATGCTCTCATATAGTGACGGCCACACCACACACGCTATGATTTTTACTATGCTCAAGAAGCGCAAGCGTTATTCTTTAGGCAACGAGTCCCTCACGGTCAAACAGACCCAGCCCAGCATCTTCGTTATTCTGTCCACCAAAGAAAGCAAAGAGACTCAAGTCTGTCCGAATTGCGGTTCCGAGAGCCCCACCGATGAATGTATGAACGGTTGTCCCTATTGCGGTACCAAGTTCAATATCAAACAGTATCAAAATAAGATCTCCGGTGAGTCACGCGGCATCACCTCTCTTGAGTTCAAACGTCTCCTGATTGCAAGTATAGGTATCACTTCGTTGATTATCATCATCAAGCAACTGATTGACAATACTTTTGGCAATGTTGTCTTAAATATACTGATAGGACTGATTATCGGTTTAATCTTTGGATTATTGCCGTACATGGCTATGCAACTCCCATTACTTATTTTTGTCTTTTTTCCGAGAGTCGTCAGAGACAATCGCCTATCTGATTATTGTAAAATACTTCGCAAAAACGATCCCAACATGTCCGCCGGCGAGATTTCCTCGGAATTTGAATCTCGCGTCCGTGCCTTCTTTCTCGCAGGCAAAGACGACAACATTCACTTCGTATCCAAAGTAGAAGCCTCTGATGAATATGCCGACGTCGCAGACGCAATGATCGATTCTTACAACAAGCTTCTCACCATCCCTTCCCAGGAATACCAGACGATCCGCGCGCACATGACGGTTCAGCTCGTCAGGGTTAAAGACGGTAAACTCACCAGCGAGAAACTGCCCTTCACAGCAGATTTTACCCGAAACAAAGAAACTAAGACGCAGGCACTTCCGGACAACGAAGTCTTCACCTGTTCTTCTTGCGCCGGCGCTATCTCCATCCTCGAGGGCGGACACTGTCGCTTCTGCGGCAACAACACCGACTTATCTAAACATGGATTCACCTTGCAACTCATGGAGCCGGGTTGGATAGAATACACAGCACCTAGAGCCTGATCGTTTCCGGTTTATAATGATTGTTCAGCGTCGTTGGACTATAAATAATCAATACATATTGCGAGTGAGAGACCATTGCTTCTCACTCGCTTTGTTTTGTAACTTCCATTGTCTTCGAATATCACGCTGTCTTTCGAGATTTCGCTCTCTTAATATCAGAAGATCCTCCGACAATTCCTATTCTCAACTCCCAGTGATACAATTTGTGTAATACATATCCATCTCGCGGAGGATAGATCATATGAGCAATCACTTTACCCCTGTCGATGAAAGCACTTGGAAACGTGCGGTTCATTGCTCGGTTTTCCGGAACTATGTCGAACCGGCTTTCTGTGTATCAACCGAACTCGACATCACAAATTTTCGCGAAAAGCTTCGCGCGCGCAGCCTGCCGTTTACCTTCTCTTTGATTTTCGCGGTCACGAAGTGTGCCAACGAGATCGAGGAGTTCCGGTATCGATTCGTCGACGGGAAGGTCGTGCTTTTCGATCGGATCGACACATCATTCAGCTGCATGAATCCGGAGACAGAGCTTTTCAAAGTTGTCACCGTCCCGATGAAAGATACCATTGAGGAGTACGTGAGTTTGGCCGCGGAGACGGCTGAGATGCAAGAGGAATATTTTTCCGGCCCGATGGGAAACGATGTGTTTATTTTTTCGCCGATCCCGTGGATCTCTTTTACCCACATCTCGCACACGAATTCCGGCCGAAAAGATCAGGCGACGCCGCTGATCGACTGGGGTAAATATTTCGAGCGCGACGGGCGTCTGATTATGCCTTTTTCCGTGCAGGCACACCATTCCTTCGTCGACGGCTTTCATGTCGGGAAACTCGTAAATTCGATACAGAATTTTCTGGATGCGTTTTAGCGCAAATTTGCATTGCGTAAAGGATGGAGGGATTTTTCGAGGCAAATCACCTCATATGAAAATACTGCTTACACCGTAAGCGATCTTGCAGAAATCGCCTTTTTTATCAAAGCCTTTCATCTGATTCCTCAAGTGTTGACACTGATTGTTGGATTAAGCTCTCCGACCTATTACCGGGATGCGATCGGTCTGCTTATGTTCTCGCTCTCATTGACATGCGGTGGCGCAGCCACAATGATACTGATACAAACCATATCTAATTTCGGCGTGGTTAGGCTCAATCGTCTGATACTGCCGATATTACTCCAAGCAGTTCCCTTGCTCGACGTGATCTCGGCATTTTTCGTGTGGCGTCATTTTCGAAAGAAAGGCTATTGGATCTAAGTCGTACGCACAGACAATATGTTTTCGAATATGAAAAGGAGAAATGACATGTGTGCATTGAATGACGATATTCGTGAATATACCGAAAGACTTAGAGAAGGAGCAGTTCCGAGGGCATATCGCGGAATCATGTCCTTTATGTCCGAGCTCCTGCGCCGTATGAGCGCGTCGCACCCCGATCACGCGGTGAGTGCCCTTTATGCGGGCTTCATGGACATGACGTACTTTGCGATTACACCGGCCGACTTGAAAATCCTCAACCTCAAGGTCGCGGTGGTGTATCTTCATGAGGAAAACCGGTTTGAGGTCTGGCTCGGCGGCGGGAATCGAAAGATCCAGGCGGAATATATCAAGAGGTTGAGCGGCGCGGACATCGGCGACTATACGCTTTCAAAAGTCAGCCCGGGGGTCGATTCCATCTTAGAAAAGCGTCTGCTCGAACACCCAAATTTTGAAGACAAAGAATCATTGATCCGACGGCTCGATAATGACGTGACCGCATTTATTGGTGATATGATCGAGTTGATGAGATATTGATTCTTGTGCATGAAATTTGCACTATATAGGTTCCTGTTGTTATTTCCGGTTAATTAATCCCTACCGGCTATTTCTCCGTTAGTATTTTTCTCAAACGGGCAGGTTGGATGATGCGCATTCGGATAACTTAAATGGAATGGACTTCTAAATGTAGCTCCCAAACACTGTTAAGAAATAAAGCTCGAATAAAAAAAGTGAGATTGAGCTGATGAGACAGATCCAAACGCCAACTTTACGCCCTCGCAGCCATCCGTCTGACGGTTCGGAGTCAGTGGGAGAGTCAAGTTTCATATTCATTCTAAAAAGCTCGAGTTTCCATAGAAGGCCGGGGAAAAGAGCATAAAAAGCGGTAAGCAGAAAAAATAAGATGCATAACGCATAATACGGGTCAACTATAATGCTTAGGAGCGCAGACAGAAACCCGCCCCCGATCGAGGCATACCCGACTTTTTTCTCGGTGCGGGAAGGACGCAGCGTGCCAACATAAAACTTCTCTCCGAGGATGGAGATTTCTTCATCCTGAGCTGTTTCTTCATCACTTTCAGAAAGCGCCGCATTCGGATCGGCATGCGACGCATTCATTTCCGCACCGCAATTCACGCAGTACTGAAGATTGGCGGATTGTTTTGTACCGCAGGTCCTGCATTCTCGCATGATGTTATTACCTCATCAATGTTATATTTTTTGCTATATTTTTGATTTTATTTATAGTATACATTATCTGAAAATGTAAATGTCATAAGCATATGCCAAGATTGAATAATTGAAACGATCGTTTTTCGAGCGGTCGTGTTTGAAATGGAGGAAACATGAACTCCCTAATCAAGACCAACGCAATTCGAATGCTCGAAAAGGCAGGCCTAGCTTTTCGCGTGGTCACCTGCGAGGTCGATGAGGAGGATCTGTCCGGCATTCATGTTGCGCAGACTCTGGGTCTTCCGGTCGAGCAGGTCGTAAAGACACTTGTACTTAAGGGCGACAAGACCGGCTTTCTCGTCGCCTGCATCCCGGTCGAGACGGAGCTGGATCTGAAGACACTTGCCGCCGTCTCAGGAAATAAATCATGCGAAATGATTTCCGTGCGGGAGCTCTTGCCGTTGACCGGATACATCCGGGGAGGCTGCTCGCCGGTCGGGATGAAAAAGGCTTTTCAGACGTATTTTGACGAGACGGTCACTCTCTTCGACTGGATCTCGGTAAGTGCCGGCGTCCGGGGCGCACAGCTTCTCATTGACCCGCAGGCGCTGATCGACTTTATCGGTGCACAAGTCGCGGATATCGCGAGATAGGAAAGCATTCTTCGGGAATACTTCCATAAAACGAAGTCGAATGAGGAGCAGTCCAAATAAATTAACGTTAGTCTGAACGCAAGAAGACGTGGGAATACCGGCAAAAGAGAGAGTTTCCGTTCGTTTTGCCGGTAGTTTCGGGTCACGGCGGTTCTCCAATAGGAAGAATTTAAAGGCAAGGAAGCTCAATTTCAGCGGAATTGCCGGTAGTTTCGGCATTTCTGAACCTAGACAATGTAGCGAGGCATTCTCTCTCCTAAGCCTTCCGCAGACGCAACATTGCAATCTGAATTCGAGTCTTGACGTGCACCTCAATGACAAAGCACTGACACTAAAACAGGACGCATTGTTTTGAGACAGCCCCTGTCAAGACAATTCTTCTTGTTATTGAAGATTGACTGTTTCACCTCCTCATGATAATTTGACTCAAAACACCAATTTTTATGGAGGAGTCACGTGGACGGTATTTCGCATGTTATTATCACCACCACGGAAATGAATGAAGTAGATCCGGACTTATATGCATCCGTAATCAATGGACTATATTTTCAACTCAACCACCAGAGGGATAATAGTACCCTTGTATTGAGCGTCGGCGCAACAGACATTTCGGAGAACCAGCGGTCGGCACTCGAACAAGCTTATAAAGATGCCGGACTGCCTGGCGAAAAAGGCCCTCAATTTTTTAAGCACAATGTCAGTCTAATTATCCCTTTAGACGAGCAATGGACCGTGCAAATAAAGTCCGCTATTCAAATGCTAATCAATTGGGCAAAAACTAACGATGTCCATGGCGGTTGCTACATGTGCGGCGTTGATAACCCATCGGTATTTTATCGTGAAGTCGAAGAAGAAAGCACTTACCTGTGCGACGAGTGCGAGATACTTATTATCGAGAAGAGTGCGGCTTCAAAAGCTGAAGCTGACAGTCAAAGTGATCCGGCACCAATTCCTGAGAAGCGCCTGATTGGTCTCCTGTTTGCGGTTCCGGCTCGAATACTTCAATCTGTCCTATTCATATCACTCTATTTTTCAGTTATTCCCAAACTGCTGGGTTCAGGCCCGACTTTCCTAATTCTCACGTTCGCATTCATGTTCGGGATCTTCCCTTTCTTAGCCTATATTGAGACCTTTCATATATATAAAAAAGCAGCTAAGAATTTCAGCTCGACTAGCCTTGATATCCTCACCATTATTAATATTATTATTTGTTTATTCGATGCTACTGCTGTTCTCAGTCTTTTGACAGCCGCGTTCAAAAAGACCGGCGAATCAGCCCTCACGATCTTCTGCAACTTTATTCAACACGGTGACGTAATAGCGCTCGAAGAAATGGGAATGTGGATCTTTCTTTTTCCGTTAGCCGGCATATTTTTCGCTCATTTCCGGATATGGTTTAATCACAGGGACACGTTCGCACAGCGATAATTTTTTTGAAGGACATCGCGAAACGTACTGTTCTTGATATTGCCGTTTGCGTGGATATGATACAGCCACTTTCTGTTAGTCATGGGAATGCTTTTCGAGCATACCCGAATGATAATGTATTTCGAATATGCTTCGGACCCATAATAGAAGTTTGCGTGTACATTCACCTCGATCGATTGTCCCTGTGCGTATGAAATCGTCATATAGTATCGGTGACGCTTTTGTCCTTTACCTCCCCATTCTTTCCTTTTACTTTCGAACTCTCCGATCAGAACTTCGTATTCCAATTTTTTCAACTTCTTGATATAGAAGCCGGTGTTCATAGCTAAGAGCGCCCAAAGAATGGTGAGAACTGTATCAATAAAACACCAAAAATATTTAACTATAATATAATTCTCTGAATCAAATGGATATGTGAATATAAACAGCAAGGGAATGGGGAGAAGCAGAAAGGACCACACTATCAATAACCGAATGACAATCGTTGATTGAATTTTATAAGCGACCTTGGCTTCCTCCTCGGTAGGAGTGTGCCAATCCTTCATATCGAATTCCCCATCCACAATAGAGTCTCTCCTTTGCGCACATCGAATTGACTGCTTCTTCCTTGACGAAAAAATCATAGGTGGATTGTATGATATCGAAATTGAAACTAGAAGCGAAAGAGATTTCTCCGGCTGAGGTACATATATCGGACCTCATCGACCAAGGATTATGCTATCATGGAAACATAAAAACTGATCTCACCGAAACATCTATATACGTTCCCCGTATACTACAGGAAACGAGAAAGAGAGCTCCCTATGGAAAAGCCCGTCATCACCACTTATTGCGGCCTCGATTGTGATACTTGCGACTTCAAAGAATCCTGCAATTGCGGCGGCTGTGTCGCGACTCAAGGGAAGCCTTTTCACGGCCAGTGCGACGTCGCGGTGTGCGCGGTCGCCAAGGGCAAGGCCTTCTGCGGCGAGTGCGAGAGCTTTCCGTGCGAGACGCTCAAGCGCTACTCTTTTGATCCCGAGCACGGCGATAACGGCGCCCGCATCGAGCGTTGCAGACAACTCAAAGCCGACCTCGTCGCGATTGCCCGAGAAGGTGTTAACCCAATCGCTTACTGCGGCTTTTCATGTAATCACTGCTTTCTCGGACAATGGTGCGGCTCCTGCCGCTCCGACTATAATTGTTGCTCCTATGCCACGATCTGCGACGGCGGTCTGTGCCCCAACGTAACTTGCTGTCAGGAAAGATCCATCGAAGGCTGTTACGAATGTCCCGACCTTACGACTTGCACAATCGGCTTTTATACGCCCGGCAACGATGGTGCATACGCATGTAAGGCTCAGGCGATCTTTATCTCCAAATACGGAAAGGAAGACTTTCTCCGTGTCCTCGACCGCCTGCACGAGATCTCTCCCGACTTCGAAAAAACTCAGGAGGTTCTCGGCGATAGCGTCGATAAAGGTCTGGAGATATTAGAGGGATGTCGGGAGTAAAGGTATCGTATCTTTCTTTCGCAACGATTTCCTCTGGATCTTTATATGTGGATACAAGGTCTTTGGTGAAAATGTGCATCCTCTCTGTCATCAAATCAATCCCTTATGAAGACACATTCACTCAAGAGTTCGAGCCCGTCGCGAGCGGCAATAGCTTCTCAATGAGGACGCTGTCATATAGCTCCGCCTCCGGAATCATCCATTACAACTTCCATTCCATATATCTTCTGTAGGTGGTAAAACCGACCTCTTCATAGAACTTCTGTGCCGACTCGTTGAATTGCCACATGTCCAGATCAACAAAGTTAAAGCCCTTTTGTCGGGCGTCCTCCCCGATCCAGTTGATCAACTTTCTTCCGATCCCTTTACGCCGGTGATTCTCATCCACGCCGAATTCCTCAACACGGTACATGCCCCGGGCAAGGCTATACGGTGTTTCGGGGCGCATAAAATGATTGACGCATGCAAAGCCGACAACCTTCTCATTCTCCAACGCCACGATCACATCAGAGTCCTCGGCCTCAAATATCTCGAAGACATGGTTCTTCAACTCATCGCAGAATCCTGCCCGAAAAATATCCGGCCTCCCGTTCACATGCACGTCATTGACCTGCAGGCGGATCCGATTCACCTCGTCCAGCTCATCGCGTCGGGCAAAGCGAACAATAATTTCTGATTCGATCTTGTTATCCATAATCAGTTTCTCCTTTTATTCCTTGAACTCATTATGCCAATACATTTGCAATCCGTTCGCGCTTGATTCCATAGAAAGCTCCCGCTTTAACCTCTACCGGAAAGATATCGTTTTCGCGCTGAATCAGAAAATCCACTTCATACCGTGAATCTGCAGCGGTCCAGTAATGGGGCGACACCTCTGCCCGAAATACTTTCTAAAACTCAGTGTGAATTGAATATATTATAGTCGATTTTCTGACCGGCGGTGTTACTTTCGTACTCGTATTGAAAAGAGAGCGCTTTGGAGAGACCGACGATTGCCGGTACTTCTGCCGCTTTTATTCCCGCCGGAGCCTCCGGGAGTCGCTTCTGCCTCACAGTTGATTTTTTACGCCTCCTTGGTGACGTGATATGATTTCTTTTAATATCGATTATTGCAAATGATCACGGAGATAATCAAATGAAAAAAGACCATAAACAGGTTACCATTATTCTTACGATTCTCCTGGTCCTCTTCCTGATTCCGATTTCGGCCTATTTCGCGATTTTCTATTATGAGTATCTTCCTGAGGGAGTGAGGCAGAGCAGAGCAGAGAAATCTGCCGAAAAGCACGAGGCCGAAGCTTTTGAAGAGGCGGCTGATTATCTTGATGATCACTTTGACGATTTTGATGAGGATAATATCACCGACTTCATATGGTTGCGTCATGGCCCTCACATCTTTGGCATGCCCGGATCTTCGCTCCATTTAGCAATCGAAAATAAAGGCGAGACGTTTTATTTCACCGTATACTCAGAGAAGGACGACCTTGAATTTGAGGTGGTGGTCGACTCGCCGAAAAAGAAGGATACCTACGACACATACGAGGACAATATCCTCCGTCGTGATGCCATCATGACGTATGTGAAGTTGTACGAACCGATTGAGGAGCAATTTGGAAAAATAATCCTCAACGGTGAATGGCGTGATTTCTATCAAACATATGAAAATAACACACAAAGTAACTACGACTTAATGATCAAGGATTTACAGAAGCTTCTGAGTCGGGTACAAGAAACAGATGCTAAAACAGACTACATAGAGCACAGGAACATCGACTCGTTTAGTATCGAGTTCTATGTTGACCGGAACGCGCTGGAATACTGCAAAGAGAATCTGGATGTCCTCACCCAACTCAGCAACGAGTACACCAAAATGCGGGATGATATGAGTGATCTGAAAAAAACGTATTTATTCATAAAAATCATTACGAAGGATGGATGCGAATTACAGTTTTATAAGGATCACATCGTGTCTATCTGGGATGACTCGAATGGCGATTATGCTCATAATGAGCCTCTGACTGAGTTCGTTTTAAGAGATACATACGTATCCTCACAATCATCGGGAGAGTAACGGATCTCAAAGCTATAGTAGAATGCGCCCAAGATGGCCGCCATAAATATCCGGCAGAAAACTTTTCGCATATGCCTTGACGAACTATGTCAAGTCGTAATATAGTCGAGCTGTGACATAGTCGAGGCTCGACATAGTTTAGGTCATAGTTACTCGGAGGAATGACATGAGTATTGAGAAGATCCTCAAAATGTATGTCCCGATGAGCGAGACGGCATATTATATTTTATTATCCCTAAATGAGCCGCGCCACGGATACGGAATAATCAAGTTCGTCGAGAAACTGACGAACGGCCGGATCGTTTTGGGATCAGGTACGGTGTACGGAACCTTGGGCAAAATGAGCAAGGACCGCCTAATTTCCGTTTGCGATGACAAGGATCGTAAGACTGTGTACCGGATCACGGACGATGGAAAAGCGCTTCTCTTTTACGAGATTGACCGGTTGAAGAAAGTATATGAAAATACGATTTCACAGGAGGGATTGTTCCGATGAGCAAATCAGTTATCTTTATTACAATACTCATTCTTGAGTTAGGATTTTTCGCGACAAGAACTGTTTTGCATTATTCCCGTGCGAAAAAGATCGCGAAAGGCTGATATGATAATGGACATTCCTGATAAGAGTTGTCTAACAAAATATCCGATTATTTTCGTTCACGGGGCGGCTCTTCGTGATTGGGAACGATTCAATTACTGGGGTCGGATTCCGAACGTTTTGGCGTCTCGCGGATGCCGATTCTACTACGGACAACAGGACGGTTGGGCGTCCATCGAGAATAACGCGGATACGCTGAACGCACGCATCACTGAAATTCTCCGGGAGAGTGGCGCCGATAAAGTCAACATCATTGCCCATTCAAAAGGCGGAATAGAATCCAGATACCTGATATCTTCGCTCGGTATGGCGGATGTCGTGGCGAGCCTGACGACGGTCAGCACGCCTCATCGCGGGGTGAAGACGATGGATTTGCTGCTAAAGTTTCCGAGTTTTTGGTTCAGGATTGTATCATTTTTCGCAAATCGCTGGTTCAGATGGCTCGGTGACAGGAACCCTGATTTTCACTCTTTGTGCAGGCAGCTATCGGCGACCTATATGGATACTTTCAACCAACACAACCCGGATGTCGACGGAATCTACTACCAGAGTTATGCCGGTGCCATGCGGAATTCGTTCAGTGATATGCTGTTGTTCTGGCCGCATTTTTTCATTAAGATCATAGAGGGCGAAAACGACGGTTTGGTCCCGACGTCTTCCGCGCAGTGGGGGAATTTCAAAGGGTTTCTCAGAGGCGCGACGAGCCGGGGTGTCTCGCATGCAGATGAGGTTGATATCCGTCGGAGGCGACTGTCAAAAAGGATGCGAGAGGGCTATGTCAGCGACATTTGCGACATATATGTCAGTATTGTCGAGGAATTGAAGCAACTCGGATACTAGGAATTGAAGGGAGCGTATATGATCAGAAGACTTTTGAATCTTGTCATAGTATTTCTATGTTCCAATTTCTATTTCGTGTTTTCTCTGCTGGATGCGCCGCCGATCCTTAATGTTTCGATGATAGTCGCCTCTGCGATTTTGCTCATCGTCTTCAATATCACACCCCGATGGATAATGAAATCTTTCACACGCGGGGAAGTGCTGATGGGCGGGCGCGAACTGATCATTATCGCTAATCTCGTATTCATCGCGGATATTTGCTTTTCGATCTTTATTCTGCCGAGATTTGACTTTCAGCCCATTGCCGTCGTTTTCAGCGTTTTGGGGGCACTGATCATATTGCTGACCATTACATTGAACGGCGTCCTGAGATTCATATTAGCGTCGACGCAGTTGAGTCTGTTGATGAAGGTTACGCTGTTTTTCACATGGTGGATCCCGATTGTGAATTTCTTCGTTTTCTGGCGTTGCTGTCGCGTGGCCAAGAGCGAGTACCTCTTCATGATCTACAAAGAGGAACTGAACGAGGGGCGCAAAGAGAACGAAGTATGCAAAACAAAATATCCTCTCCTGATGGTTCACGGTATCTTCTGGAGAGACTGGCAGATCTTCAACTATTGGGGACGCATCTCTAGGGAACTTCTTCGAAACGGCGCAGTCGTTTACTATGGGAATCAACAGTCGGCCGCTCCGATGGAAGTCAGCGGAGCTGAGCTTAAGGCACAGATCCTGAGTATTCTCGCAAAAGAAAACTGCGAAAAAGTGAATATCATAGCGCACTCAAAGGGTGGACTGGATGCGAGGTATGCCATCAGTTGTCTGGACGCAGCGCCCTATGTTGCTTCACTGACGACAATCGGGACGCCACATCGCGGATGCAGTCTGATCGACATAGCCGTTAAAAAAATCCCCAAGTCACTTATCCGGTTATTGGCCAAGGGTTATAACGCCATGTACAAAAAGCTCGGCGATACCGAGCCGGATTTTCAGTGCGGTATTAATGACATTACTATAAAGCAATGTGCTCAATTCAATGAGCAGGTCGTCGACCGGGAGGGTGTCCTCTATTCAAGCGTTGCATCGAAAATGAGCAGTTTCTTCAGTGCCGATTTTCCGCTCAATGTCGGATTTGCCATATTACGGCGCACCGATGGGGATAACGATGGTTTTGTCTCCGTTGAATCTGCCAAATGGGGGGATTTTCGCGGAATGATCGAGACCCGTGGTCGCCGCGGCGTATCGCACGGCGATATGATCGACCTGACGCGCAAGAACATCAAAGGCTTTGACGCATGCGAGTACTATGTTGAAATTATCAAGGATCTGAAAGCGCAAGGTCTTTGATGCCAGGAAAAGGACACGAGTTCGCGAGCGCCGTGATGTCGTGATAAGGACGCGAGTTTCTCGGGGCCGGAGAAGCATGCGCTCTGAGAAGCGGATGTACAAATGTACAGCCTGAATCGGAAAATCTGAGTTTCCAGGCTGTATCTTATGGTCAGCCGGACCGCTCGAAAAGGCAAATTTACAGCCCTCGAAGGCTCGCAACGCTCCAAAACTACCGGCATAACTGCCCAAAGTACTCCTTTTTGCCGGTATTCCCCAACCCCCCCTCCAATAGCAAACTCACCGCTTGACAACCGTACTAGTGGCATGATACAGTGAGCGTACCGTATTACGCGAGTGATACGGTATGTGTGATTTCGTGCTATCGAGGAGGATAAAGCAATTCTGGATTTCAGCGGTCTTCAGATGAATGATCTTTCTCCGATCTACACCCAGATCGTTCGATACGTGAAAATGTGTATCCTTCGAAGGGATACCGTTAGCGGCGAGGAACTTCCCTCGCGCCGTATTCTTTCGGCTACACTGGGTGTCAATCCGAACACGATCCAGAAAGCTTATCGAATCATGGAGGAGGAGGGATTTATCGTGACCTATCTCGGGTCTAAAAGTATTCTTCAATTCGACGACAAAATGGTGGAAGCGATCCGTGATGATCTTCTCCGGGCGGAACTCACAAACTTCATCACTGAGGTCAAAAAGATGGGCTTTGATCGGGACAAGACATGTACATTGATTAATGAATTCTGGGAAAGGTATTAGAGGGGGCAGAATGAGCAAATTTTCAAGTTTAGGGGTCTTTCTTAATCTTTATTGGAAAGTGACATGGAAGTGGTTTTTGGGACTGGTTGCCGGTATGGCAGCACTTGAACTCGGGCTTCTTCTCTTTTACATCAACGGTGGGCATCAATATCTGTTTTTTAGAGAACAAGACAAAACAAAATATTGGCCGGCGGAATATCGCGGCGCTCTTCAATCGATTCGAATGAGTATCATCTTGCCGATCATCGCAGTGCTGCTAATCCTCTTCCTTATCCTGATATTTTATTCGCTGAATAATGTCAAATCCTCGAAGCTTACCATGCGAATTCCGGTCACACTCGAGCAGCAAACTCTTTATAAACTTGTACATTCTCTCAGTATGGTCGTTTCTGTGTGGCTGGTTCAGTTCCTGCTCCTCATTATCGGATTTCTGATTTACCGCAGCAGCGCCCCCACCGGAATAAATATCAATGCCCAGTTATACATGATATTTGCCCCTCCGGGGTTAATCTCAGTCCTGTACCCGATTACAAACATCGGATATCTGGTTTTTCTCCTGCCGGAACTTCTGATTCTGAGCATTTTCCCCGTTTATATTTCGGATATGATTCAGAAAACAGGTTTTCCGACACATTATGTCCCGTCTGATTTGTATAAAGCACTCGCTGTTACCATCACGATCGTGATTCTCAGTTTTCAGATCAACGAAAGCCCTTCGCTATTAAGAACAATCATAGTACTCGTTCTTATGGCACTCGTTCTATTGACCATGATTCACAGCTTGTTCAGTGGTCGCACAAATATATCCGTGGATGACTATAAGTACATCTCTGATAGTGAAGAATGACCGGCATCGGGAGAAAACAATTATGAAGGCGCTGTTTTATGTAAGGCAGAAGAAAAACTCCATGATCGCAAGTCTCTTTCTTATACTTGCCTGTCTTTTGATTTTTTGGATATCGTTCACGAGCCTCGTAAAAAAAGTTGAGCCGGAATGGTATTACTCAGAATGGGTAGAAAACGGAGATTATTCTTATACGATCGAGGTGCTGAACGAGGACGCGCGCATGCCGGAAATCAATGATCTCTTCATCGAGTCAGGTTATATTCAATGGATGGGTTTTGCTTTTCTGACGATATGTGTTCTGCCGGTTTTATGGATTCTCAAAGATTATCATATAACCAACAGCATCCGAACCATCATGCGGCTTCCCATTTCTCCAACCTGGTACTACCTGGACAAACTGCTTTCAACGCTTCTTTTTCTCGCCATTTATTTGGCCACTCAATACCTGACTCTTTTCGGATCGGCAAAATACTACCTCGGTGTATATCCGGAAGAACTTCGCCCTACTGATGTTTTTGAAACAATGTGGGATCAGTCACCGATCCGTGTGTTTTACAGCATAAGCGACCCCGG